>WNFY01002324.1_pt1 | contig 31437 bp, 19 predicted proteins | sample 5400091 | NCBI WGS metagenome assembly WNFY01 (sample SAMN13153364, study PRJNA577476) | soil metagenome | isolation source: 60 cm soil or saprolite under grassland replicate 1 | place: USA:California | collected 2016-06-15 | reverse complement strand
TCGTCATGTTGGTGTCCTCCGAAAAGAGTTTCAAGTTCGACAGGATTTACAGAATTAGCAGGATAGAAAACGAAACTAGGTCAATCTTGTTAATCCTGTCTCAATGCGTGTTCTGAACACGTCCAGACAAAGCTTCGGCAGTTTTCAATGATTGCCAAAACTGCGCGCGCCGGATGGCGATATCCTGCCCGCCTGATCCGAGCGAGAAAGTTTGCCGCAGACTCTCATCAACATCAGACCAAAGAGCGAACAGACGTTCAGTCGCGCGCACCAAATCTGCATCGGTCGAAATGTCGCTCAACGATTCGCCTGCAGCCGAAGTGGAAAACACAGGCTCAAGTTTTCGGCGCAGAGCTTCGGCTTCGCGCTGAAAGGAACGCGCATGCGCGATAATCATCGCCCTCCACTTTGCGCGCGCCTCATCATCCAGCATGCGCAACTCTTCCTGAGAGAAACGTCCGGCAATCTGCTTCAGCGCCCGCGCCTGCTGTCGCGCCCGCGCAGACTGACCAAGAACCGTGCTAACGTAGGCATTAACTTCTCTCTCGTTCTGGTCGTCAGCGATCCCGCGTGAGGCAAAGTAACGACGCAGCTCCGCGTAAGCGGGTGGCATCTTGTTCTCGACCTGCACTTGATCGAGCGTCACCTGCGTTGCCGCAGACTGCGGGTGCTTCGCCTGTCGCGCCATTGCTTCTGCTTGCGTCTCAATCCTGATCTTTACAGCTGGACTTTTCGCTACCGGCGACAACGCACTCAACAATTCACGCTTGCGCTGAGCGCTATCAAGTACGCCTTCGACGAGCAACGCGCCTTCGGACGTCCGTGTGACACTCACTTGCTCACCGCCAAATGCTCCCGCCTGGTCGAGCAGGCGCACGACTTCCATCTCAAGTTCGGCGGATGCTGCCAAGGGGGAAGGAGTACCCGATAACGGAACAGTTGAGCCAGTTTCGAGTTTTGGGTTTCGCGTTTCGGGTCCCGGCGAAGAAAGCAATTGCGGATCAGGATCGAATACCGCGGGCGCGACCGCGCTCGTGGGTCGGCGCTCAAAGCTAGTCTCAAGATAGTGAAAGCTGCGCTCCTCATTTCCTTGACTGACGACGAGGGTCTGCTCAATGCCGTGCAGATCAGTCCGCGAGAGGACTAACGTCGCGCGCCTTAATCCGTCAGCGCCGTCAAGTCGATAGGTCAGCACATAGTTGTTGCCACTCTCCTCGACCTTGAGAGCTGCGGTACTCTTCACCAACGCGGAGAAATCACGCGCCGTCAAATCCTGTTGCCAGGCATTGCTGAAATTCAGAGTGATAGCCGCGCGCTTGTCTGGCGGTGGTTGGATCTGAGGTCTGCTGCCGTGCGCATAGAGAGTCTCAACTCCATCGCGCCTACGCCAATCGCCCGCCACCAGACGGTTTTCTTCGTCATAGATTCTGCGGGCAGTAATTCCCCGCTCAGCGCTGTGCCACACCTCAAGCTTGCGACGCGCAATGACCGCACCCGAAGAGTTGCTCTCTTCCAGATTGATCGTGCGATGCAGCACTCAGCGCAACTAATGCCGTGACAATCCCGGGACGCCAGAGCAAGTCAACATTAAATCCTCTTCCAAAGGCTTTGATTCGACCGGTAAGATCTGACATCCACGGACCAAAACTGCTGCCTTTACCCCGTGAGATGGCTTTGTATGCTTCGCATCTCACGGGGTGAACTGCTTCGGAGCCCTCCCTCACAGTCGGGCTACTGCCCCGATCGACTTCAGACTCCAGACTCTCGACCCCAGACTCTTGCGTGAGTGTCGGATCGTGATAGACGACTTGCAGATTCGGACACGGACCGGTGAAATCCAAGCTCGCGTTAAGACTGCGCCCTTCACTCAAACCGACACTCGCCTGCTGCTCGAATGCACCGTCAGGCGGCGGCTCGACATTAACGAAGAACAGCCTGATCCACTGCTCGCTGAAGATCTCTACAAAGTCGACCTTCTCTTCCAGATCGAGGCTCAAAGTCTGCTCCATCAAGTCGGAACTAATCTTCTGCGAAACCTGAACGTTGCCATTTACCGCGATGCGCAACTCCTTTGGATAATGCTCAAAGGTTTCTTTGACTCGGCGCAGCGAACGTTTGATGCCACCCTTTCGGCCACCACCGACGGCAGTAGGGCCGCTCGGTGGACCACCCCTCCCTCCACTCATGTCATTTCCAGTCATGTCATTTGGATAACGATCCTGTAGCAGCGGCAGACCGAGCAGCGTATTGACCTGATCGAGATCTTCTCGACAACTCACGATGTGTCCCAGCGCTGGTCCTTCGATCGTAGAGTCGGCTGAGTAGATTTCGCGCAGTTGCTTGTTAGAGAAGCAATCGCCCTTGCGAGATGAGAAGATAACCTGGCGTAGATCGTTCAATAGCTCTTCAGTCGAGCGCGCGAAACCGACTTGCGGGTTAACGGAGGCGCCTGTCTGTCGAATGAAGCTGAGCGCCTCAGGACTTTCCAAATAAATCTTGGCTTCGTTACGGGCCAGTTGCAGCCACTTGCGAATCGTGTCGAGTTTGCTCTTCAAGACTTGAGCAATCTCGGAAGGATAGTAACCATGAAAAAAGCGCAGGATTAGGACGCTGCCGGCTTTCGAAGTCTCTTTGCGTAGCGAGGCGTAATGACAAATCAGACGCAACTCGTCCTGGACCTTGATCTGATCGCGGACATCGGTGGCCCGCAGGCCAACCTCCAGCGAATCGTATTCAGCCATCGATAGCGAAGTCGTGCGCACGTAAGACGCACGTCTGACATGCGACACGTGAGAGTTGCGCAGCATCGCGAATAGATAACTCTCCAGATCGTTGATGGCGTTCAGGTCGGGCCGCCGTAAAGTGAACTGGACAAACACGTCATGTAGGAGGTCTTCCGCCAGTTGCCGATCGTTTGCGGTAAGCTTCAGAGACCAGCCCAGCAAGCGCTCATAGCGCTCGATGAACAGATCTTCGTGGCTGGGGGCCGCTTTCCAGAGCTTTAACATGGTCTCTAAGTATAGGACGTATCGAGGAAGTAGGACGTGAAAAGGGAGGGAGGATTCTCGCCTCTTAAATCATCAATAGCGACCCTCTAACACTGAATCCTCCTGATCCACGACTCGAGTGTGCTGATTGCAGGAGAGCGCCGTTGTGAAGATGTTATCGGAGACTACTGACCTGGGAGGTTCGGCTGTAAGCCGTCTGCACGATAACGCCAAAAGGAAGACGGGCAAGAATCTAAAGGTTAGAAGGGTGGCGGAAGATCGGGAGTGAGCATCGGCGAGGCACTAACCGAGAATTGCAGGTCTGGCGCTTACTTTCTCTTATTGGCCCAACTTTCCGCTCTTACTCTTTTGCGGCGGTGGAGTGTCCGCAGAGGCGAACACTTTCATTCCCTTGATTGCAACCATAAGTTGGAGAGCGAGAGCGGATCTGCTGGCATCAAGAGAAGCGATGTGAAACTCCATACGTTTAGAGCGTGATCGCATGCCTGCGTTCAAAACGCCTTTATCAATTTCTTGGGTGAAATCCCACGCGGCACCGAAATAGTCGCTGTTGTTGTTAGAATCAACCACAGAGATCTTGCCCAAATACGAGTTGAGCGATAGCAGCCGCATTTTCACCGGTCCATGGATTGGCTCCTTAGATATGTTTTCCAGTGATGCGTCAGTAGTCACGGTTCCCTTAGAAGGGTCGTAAATGGCCAACTCTAAATGAAGGACAACTCTGTCTGTTACGTCAACTAAAGGAGGAGACTCCTCTGGGAAGCCTTGCATTGCTCGATCGTTGACCGACACCGAAGCAGTCCACACTTGCGCGACACCCGTGCGATTGTCGACCCATAACGGATGAAACACTCCATCAATGCTTGCTGCAAGACCAGCGGTATCGCCGCCTCTGAACTGCACCTCATTAACTCCAATATTGACACCAAACCTTCCCTTGTACGCTGAAATACTGCGGTGGCCAAAAAGTAATATAGGCTGTCTATCAAAACTATTTGGCGCTTCCGATACCTTGACGCTTGGTAGGAAGGTCTCACCACCATCCAGTGATGCCGAGAAACGAGGCCAATAACCGATGTTCTCTGGGGTGTCTCGCCGGTCGTACCACATGACTCCTACAACGCCACGGGAATTTACGGCAACCGTCGGCATGCAGTCATCTGGTCCATTATCATTGGATCTCGGGGCATCATCACTAACCGCGATTGGCACTGACCAGTTTTTCCCATTGTCAACGGAGCGAGAGACCCACACCTCAGCTCTCCCTGAGCGCAGATCCGACCAAACCGCGTATAGTCGGTCCTTAAACGGACCGGAGCTCGAGTCCACTGCCAAGACCGGAATCATGCCGCAGGTATGCTTGTGCCTACGATCGGGATACCACTGAGTGATCGTTACGGGAGTCAAGAACGACTTCCCTCCGTCTGTCGAAGAAATGGCAACAATACGGCCAACGGCGTGGTATGGTTTTTTCTGGTCGTATTGGGCTTCGTCGGTGACTTCGCCAGTGATGGCTACAAAAGTCCCGTCGGACAAGACGACTCCATTACCCATCCCGTCGAGAGTGTGGTTCTGTTCCGTTGCGCCGACCTTGACTGGTCCTAAGAAGGTCACGCCAGCATCTGCGGATCGCGACAAATCTACAACGTAGATTGGTCTGCCCTGGGGATTTACAGAGCCTACTGATCCGGTGGCATGCAGATATACAGCTCCTCTGAAGTTAGCCGAACTATTGTCAACGGTGATGTATTCGCGGTCTCCCCAAGGTAATGTGACTGGCTTGAACCACGTTCTACCTGAGTCGTTCGATCTGAAGAATTGTGTTTGACCATCACCATCAGCTTTATAGACAAGCGCGGCTACGTAAGCAGTCTTTCCAGGCCCTAGGGCACAAGCAGGGTCGGTTACGCGTTCCCCAGCCTTGGCGATGTGCAATGATTCCTGCCAACTTTTTCCTTGATCTGACGAGACATAAACAACCACACTGGTGCCACCTTCTTCGTAGTCGTATCCTAGCATCGAACATGCTAGAAGACGTTTCGGATCGTTCGGGTCAGCGGCGATGAGAACTTCATGGTGCGGCTGGTTCGCGCGGCTCGCACTGACTAGGAGATTCGACCCGACCACGATCGGACCTGTTTGTGGGGCCGAGATAGATGGGCTAGGGCCAATTTGAGCCAGCGCCCCCCTTGTCAGCATCACCAGCGATAGAAGCGCGGCCAGCCGACGGAATCTGCGAAACTTCGAGACCAGAATTAACACGTTTCACCACGAGTCCATGATCAATCCCGCCGTCGATGGCGTCTCTGAACGACAACGTCCCTCGGGACAACTCGGCACTCAGAATCTAAGCTTTGCCGAAAACTGCAGCGATCGATTCCCTCCCAATTGATACAGGGAATTGAGACCTCCTAGACCTGAAGCAGTATTCAGCGTCGCGGTGGGAACGCCGAAATTGCTGGGATCGCGAAGGGAATTGCCGTATCCGGCGAACACAGGATGATTGAACAAATTGAAGGCATCAATTGAAATTTGTAGGTTCCAGTTTTCAGAGAAATTGAAGTGCCGGCTCAAGGACATGTTTAGCGTGTACCAACCCGGCAACCTCACGACGTTACGTCCTAACGTTCCTTGTCGTATGACTGTTGTCGACCCTGGGAAGCGAGGATCTGCCGGCTGCAAACTGAATGCGGCAGGATTTAAGCGTCGACCTCCAGGTGCACTCGGATCGCTAATCCAGAACCGCTGGCCTGGTACGACGTCGGGACGGACACTTACTCCAACACCGTCTTCTCGGTAGAAGAGCCCGGCACTCGGATTGAAAGGACTTCCCGAATACGCATAAATGGAATAAGCCGTCGACCAGCCATCCACAATTCCTCGAAAGATGCGCCCAAGACCTCTCACCTTGGGAAAGTCGTATGTAATTGCACTCGAGAAGCTATGCCGTATGTCGAAATCCGCGCTCCCACGTTCCAGAGTCCCAGTGCCGGTTTCATCTGAAATCTGGTCGAGGCTGCGCCCCCATGTGTAGTTCGCGAGCGCTTGAACACCGCGTGACAACCGACGCTGGAACTGTAACTGGAATGACGTGTAATCCGAAGTTGGTCCGTTGGTCACATAGTTTACTTGCCCCAGATTGGGATTTGGCTGTGTGCCGATAACGGAAGGCGGCGTAGCATTCAGCAAGCGAGTAGTCAGAAGATTGCGTGCAGCCGATGCAACGTAAGATAAGGTGATCGTCTGTTCGCTGCCCAGTGATTGTGCGAGCGCAACATTCCACTCCAACGTGTAAGGCTCCCTTAACTTCGGATTAAACGCCGAAAGAGTTTCAGTTGTTGGCAGCGTCAAAGTTGGAAATGCCGGAGGCGTAGCAATGGAAGCTGGCAGAGGAAAAGGCTCGCCGAAGTACGTACGGCTTACCACGAATGGGTACCCACCGAAGCCGATCGCGCCCTGGCTGTTACTCTGGTCGTAATAGACGCCAAAGCCGCCTCGTATCACAGTTTCTCTACCGCTGACTTGGCTCAACTGGTACGCCACACCTAGCCGCGGGCCCAAGGCCCTGTACGAGGTCTTATAAAGGGGCGATTTGGGCGGAGCTAGAGTCGCCGTGGAAATATTCTCTGCACCTGCCACGAGAGCTGGAACTAAGCCACTGGACTCGTGCGGTGCCGGGTTTATGTCCCACCGCAACCCGAGACTAACCGTAGCACGCTTAGAAGGCCTCCACCGATCTTCGGCATAGAAAGCATAGTTCCTGAAGATGGGACGCGCGCCCTGCTTGGCGCTCACTCTCGCCAATAGAGGCGTCCCGCTGAGGACTCCAGCTTTGCTTAGGAAGAGCAGCAGAGGATTATAATTCACAGGACCAAGGATGGGTGCCATCCTCCGGTAGTCAACGCCGACTTTGAACTGGTGCGTGCCTGTACCCCATGACACATTGTCTGCTATGTTGAGCTGTCGTGTAGTGTTGGTGACTAGATCTCCCAGACTAATGACGATTCCGGTCAAGCCCGGATAGCTAAGAAGCATTTGAGCCCACTTAGTTCCAGGACCATTGTATCCTGACAACAAGGTCGACTGACTTACGGGCACACCTCCACCAAAATTATCCATTGAGAAGTTGAGTTGACCGCGATTACTGCTGTAGTTGAATCTTAACTCGTTATTGAGCTGCGGCGTCAGGACGAGAGTCGAACCAAGAGTCAACGTTTTTGTTAGATACTTCCCACCAGTTAACAACATCAGCGTTCGGGTGGTATCCGTAGACGGCGCATAGTTGATCCTCCCAAACAGCGATAGTTTGCTGTTGACGCTATGATCGAGTCGAAGACTGGTGGCATCCAGTCTCTTCGGACTTGAGTAAGATCCGATCCAAGGAGCAGCACCCGACGGGGTTCCGTTGATTTCTGTCTCAGGCCCCGTGGGTGTGGGAAACGAATTCAAAATTGGCTGCATTGCTGATGTGGCATTCTGTCGAATACTCAAGGACGGAACAAAAAAGTTAGCACTGACGGGCAACATCAATCGCTGCCCTTCGTATGAGAAGAAGAAAAATGTCCTGTCGTGTCCGTTATAGACCTTCGGCAATATGACGGGACCGCCGAGGGTACCCCCGAAGTCGTTCATCCTGAGCGGAGGCTTAGCCGCAGGCGTCTGATTGAAGTAATTCCTTGCGTCGAAGACGTCGTTGCGCAAGTAGTCAAACAATGCTCCATGTAAGCGGTTGGTGCCCGATCGCGTTACCATTTGCACCTGGGCGCCGGGTAGTCGACCAAGCTCCGCGGAGTAGCTCGAAGTCTCGATCCTGAATTCCTCAAGGGCATCTACCGACACAAGGTTATTAGTAGTACCTTGAGCACTCAAACCAGGCAGGGTTCCCGCCCCGGCTATGCTAAAACCGCTTCCGGTCGAATCAAGCGAGACGCCGACGTTTGCGCTAACACCATCTACGGTAAAATAGTTTGCGTTAGTCCTTTGCCCATTTACACTGAACTGCCCCCTCGGGCTGTTGGCATTGACATCTGGTACGGGGAGGATACCCGGCGTCAATAAGATCAGCGATTGAAAGCTGCGTCCATTGAGCGGCAGGTTGCCCACGAACTGCCGGTCAATGATCGTACCGACGCTAGGTGATTCGTTAATCAGCGGCGCTTCGTTTACCACCTGCACCGTCGCGTTGACATCGCCAGTCTTCAATTCGATCTTCAGAGCTTTCTGATCGCCGACATTCAGCACGACATTAGGAATCTCAAGGGGAGCGAAGCCATCTCGGCGAGCACTTACCGTATATGCTCCCGGAGAAAGCAGCGGCACCGTAAAGTTGCCTTCGTCGTTAGTCGTCGCCTGCCGTGACAATGACGTGCCCGCATTGAGGATCGTGATCGCCGTCCCGGGAACTGCGCCGCCGTTTTGATCGACGACTGTGCCGCTGAGGGTGGCGGTCGAGGTTTGCGCGTGCGCGGCAAAGGGCAAAGCGCAAAGAGCGAAGAGCAGTGCGAGACGGAAGGCGCGAAGAACAAAGGGGCGTCGGTTGTTCATGTGATTTCTCCTTCAGACAACGTTACGGATTTTCCATTTGTCATTTGACAGTTTTCATTGGCCATTTGGACTGTAGCCCTCCCTAACGGTCGGGCTACTTCCCCACCCGCTGACGCAGGTGGTACTGACAATCTCCCTCTCCCGTGGGAGAGGGTTAGGGTGAGGGGGCGCAGCCTACTGAGCCGTCAAAACCCTCCCTCCCAAAGGGAGAGGAAACGTCAGCGTGATAATTGAGCCGCCAAAGCCTCGGCGCCTTTGAGCGATTGCCAGAACTGCGGCGTCTTCACCGGCACGGCTCCCTGCTTTCCCACGTAGATTGCAAACGAGCGGCGCATGTTGTCGTCGTTACTGACCGCGAGCGCGAAGAGCTGTTGCACAGCGCGCACAAGGGCTTCGTCATTGGCAACGTCAACTCCAACCTGGTTCCCAGCCGCCAAAGGGGGGAAAGCCTGCTCCAGTTCCCTGCGTAGCGCGCCGGTCTCATGCTGTAACAGTCGTGCATGTTGAGCCAGCATCGCGCGCCAGTTCGCCCTCGCTAGTGGATCAAGCGTGTGCAAATCATCCAAGGAAAATCTCTCCGCTATCTGCTTCATAGCCAAAGCATGGCGGCGCGCCTGCAAAGACCGACTAAGTACCCGAGTGCTGAAGCGTTGCACTTCCTGATTAAGCTGTTCAGCCGGCACTCCTCTTTTGGAAAGGTATTGCCGCAACTCAGCCTCAACCGGGATTTCACCTCTCCCGCTCTCAACTTCAGTGACGGTTACCGGCGCTGACGAAGATTGCTTCTGACGCTTCACCACTTCGGCCACCGTAGCGATCTCGATCTTTACTGCGGGATTTGATTTGAATGCGCTGAGTGATTGCAGCAGTTCATCCTTGCGCTGAGCGTTCTCAACAATTCCCTTCACCCTGAGTTGCCCTTCAGGGGTTCGTTCAACGCTGATCTGCTCCCCGAGAAAAGCGTTGGCTTGATTTAGTTGACGGACCACCTCGATTTCAAGCTCCGCTGTCGCGACTATAGGGGTCGGGGGCTGGGAGCCGAGGGCCGCACTCGCAGTTTCGAGTTTCGGGTTTCTTGTTTCGGGCGCGGATCCAAGAAGCTCGGGATCGGGCTCGAACACTGCGGGCGCGACCGCGCTGGCTGGACGCTGTTCGAAACTCGATTCGCTGAAGACGTATTCACGCACTTCACCACCCTGTCGGACTAGCAAAGTCTGCTTGATGGCGCGCAGCTCAGGACGGCTCAGAACGAGCGTCGCTCGCAATAAGCCATTAGCCGACGAGGCATCCGAGGCATCGCGCTGGTAATTGATTGTGTATTCAGTCGCGCTCTCAGTGATGGTCGCCCGTTCACTGTGCTCGATAAGCTGCGAGAAGCTCTGCGCAGAAAGTAAGACTTGCCACGAGTCAGCGAACCCAATTGAAGAGGCAGCAGGCTTCCGATCCGGCGCCGGCTGAAGTTTCGCTCCGTGATGCAGGAGCACACGCGACGTACCACCCTTGGTCCATTCGCCATTTACCAATTGATTCTGTTCGTCATAAACGCGCAGCGCTCTGGTTTTCTGCTCTCCACTTTCCCAAAGTTCGATCTTACGACGAGCGATGAGCTGCGGCGCCGACCCGGTCGCTACCGCTTGCGGTACTGACTCTTCGAGGGTGATGGTGCGATGTACAACTTGATTCGCTTTCGCAGTCACTGCCTCTTCAGCAACAATCGAGCGTTGCAGCAAGTCAGCGGCTGTAAGCGGCCGATTCGGCACGCGCAAATAGAGCAGCACGGCGGCGATTAGGATAAGAGCAAACAGAGCGGTGACCGTGCTCGGGCGGAGAAACAATCCAAAGTCCACAGTTCCGAAGCCAGAGTCTGCCCAACGGCGTCGCACTCGATTCCATATCCAATCTCTGCCAAAAGAACTTTGGCCTTTGGACGCTGGATCTTCGACTTCCAGTTCCGCTTCCGGGCCATCGACAGCGACCGTGGAGGTTTGAAGCCGGACCAGAGTCGGATCCTGATAGATGACATGCAGGTCCGGACACGGGCCGCTAAAGTTCAGGGTCGCTACCAGGCTGCGCCCTTCGCTCAGGTCAATACATCGACGCTGCTCAAAGGCACCATCCGGCGGCGGCTCGACATTCAGCATCAGCAGGCGGATCCATTGCTCGCTGAACACCTCGACAAAGTCCGGCTTCTCTTCGAGATCGAGGCTGAGCGTTTGCTCCATTCGATCGGAACTGACTTTCTGCGACACCTGGACAAAACCATTTACGGCGATGCGCAGCTCTTTGGGGCGATGCTCGAACGTTTCCTTGACGCGGCGTGCAGAACGCGTAATCAAATCTTTCTCGCCGCTGGCGGGAGGAGTCAGCCCGCCGCCCCCACTATCTTTCGGTCGTGTGTCTCTGCCGGTCATATCGGTTGGGTAGCGTTGATTTAGAATGGGAAGGCCGAGGAGCCGATTCACGCTGTCCAGGCATTCCGGACAACTAACGATGTGCGCGAGCGTGCCGCTGTCAATCGTCTCTGTGTGTGTATTTCGATAGAGTTCACGCAAACGTCTTTGCGAAAGACAAACACCCTGTCTGGCTGAAAAGATCATCTGCCGCAATTCGCCGAGCAGGCTCTCAGTACCTCTGGCAAAGCCAAGCTGTGGTTTTGGCTCCTCCGAAGTGTGTTTGATAAAGCCGAGCGCGTCCGGGTCACCGAGGTAGAGCGCGGCTTCACTGCGCGCCAGTTGCAGCCACTTTGCCACGGCCAACCAGTTACTGCGCATCACCTGAGCAATCTCTGATGGGTAGTAGCCATGAAAGAAACGCAGGATAAGAACGCTTCCTGCTTTTGAACTCTGTTTACGTAGCGTGGCGTAGTGGCAGATCAAACGCAGCTCATCCTGGACTTTGATCTGATCCTGAACGTCGGTGACGCGCAGGCCGATCTCGAGCGAATCGAACTCCACCATCGAGAGCGAGGTGCTGCGCACGTTGAGCGCGCGGCGAAGATGCGAGACATGCGAATTCCGGAGCATCGCATACAGATAGGCATCGAGATCGTGAATCGCTGCTAATTCAGGCCGGTTCAAAGTGAACTGAACGTAGGCGTCGTGGACAAGATCCTCGGCGAGCTGGCGGTCATGCGCGGTAAGCTTCAGAGACCATGCGAGCATGCGCTGATAGCGCTCAATAAAGAGGTCTTCGTGGCTGGTTTGCACAGGTTTCCAGAGCTTAAGCATGGTTCTAATTATAAGACGTTCGGGTGGGACTAACTTGAAATGAGGAGGGAGTTCTACTTGATCTTGCCGTTGGGCCAGGATCAGAGATGTCTTAAGGGGTTGCCCAGATTGCGGTTATTGAATTCAAAGGATTCTCGGGCACTGGTGCGGTTTGGGGGTTCATTCACACCGCGGCTTCAGCCCGGTGATCGGCAGACCTTGCGCAACCTGAGCAGCCGTTTCAACGGCTTCGCCTAGACTACGAAGGCAAACCGTTGAAACGTTCCAGCCGGCGGAACTGGCGTCGCCTGCTCCGCAGGCTGCGTTGCACTTGTTGGGCAAAGACGATTTGGTTCGCGGACGGTTCGTGGTCTGACTGATGGTTTCACGTTACTTGCGCAACCGTCGCGATAATGCGTTCCAGCCGATCCAGTCCCTCTCTGACATTCTCTTCCGGCGGACCAAAAGAGAAACGTGTCCATGATTGGAAAGGAGAGGGGCCGACTCGGAGCCCGCCCGGATTGACGTCAAAGAACCTTCCCGGCACGGTCATGACCTTATGCTTAAGTGCCTCTTCAAAGAATGCCTGACCATCGTTCAGAGGAGCCGGCAAATCCCGGAGTGACGCCCAACAGTAAAAGGTTCCTTGCGGCTCGGGACAACAGCGAATTCCCATCTCTGCAAGTCTCCTGGTCATCAGATTCCGTTTGCGCGAGAAGACCTGGCGCAGGGCCGTACTTTCCGCATCTGCCGCTTCCGGTTTGAGCACTTCCAGGGCAGCGCGCTGAATTGGTTGACCGGGACCACCATCGATCGCACTGGCCGCTCGGCCCAAAGTATCGATCATCGCAGCTGGTCCAACTGCCCAACCTACTCGCCAACCAGGATACCGGAAAGACTTGGTTAGACCATCGATCAGCAAGACCGGTTCATTCTCGACATCTTCAACATAAGCCGCGGCGGAAACCGGGCCCGTTCCGGGCGCGCCATCTGGTCCATAAATAAAGTGAGAGTAAAACTCATCCAGAACCAAAGTCATCCCGGTGTCGCGCGTGATCGCGACGTAGTTTGAAAGCTCCTCGCCACGGATGACCGTCCCGGTCGGATTGCAGGGATTGCTTAGAACGAAAGCCTCAATTCCAAGACTGTCGACTTTCTTCCTTAGTTCATTCGCGGGAATTTTGAACCCGTCGCTTTCAGACGCCGCTAGCTCGATAGGCGTTAGACGGTGCTGGTGATAACCGATCATGTCCTCATAGGCCGTGTAATCTGGCGTCTGGTACCCAAGTCTCACGTCGCCAAGCGAGGCAAAGAGTCGCGAGAGCATTAAGCGTCCGCCCGAAGCTATGCAAACATTAGCGGCCGTATACTTACATTGTTTGTCTGCGCGGTAGAGCCGGTTGTAATGATCGGCTACTGCTTGTCTCAATGCGTCTGTGCCAGTTATAGGTCCGTACGCATGGTCGCTCGGGGCCATCTGGATTTCTCGGATCCGCGGCGGCGCACCTTCGATCTCTCCGACTTCGGGCTGACCCTGGCCCAGGTTGCACCAGTCGGGGTGGCCGTTCCAAAAGCCAAGCTTCATCGCCTCAGCGACAACATAGATCACACCCATGTAAGGTATGTGCCGCAGAGCGTTAGCTGACGATTCTTTCATCATTGCTTTCCCGAAACTTCTTGAGTTCATACCCAATTATATGAAACAGAACTTGACACAGTGCGAAGTCCGGTTCTCGTGAGAAGTTCTCATCAGAATCCTCGACCGAATCGTCTGAATGAGCGAAGCTAGCTTAGTGAAGAGGCAATTGTCTACCGGCGCGAGTACATCGATGTTTTGCATTGGTCCTGCTTACCGACAATCGACCGTTAGTGACTCAGCAATGAGGTTGCTAACGAGCATCTACAAATGCCTGGCCAGCAAAGGTACTGCGCTAGTGGTCGCGTGAAGGCAGTTAAAGCAACGGTCGTGAATGGATTTGGCGAGAACAGGTTAAGCCGTGAAAGCAGTTCTCCTACCTAGTTCAGGCGACTAAGTTATCAGCCTCACACGCACCCCAAATTGATTTCTATTATTGTCGCGGTGAGGCGCCAGCATAAACATGCGTAGTCAAGTTCAACTGTCCTCGTGACGCATTACGAAACCGCCATTCAATTGCTTCCGAAGCTGTTCCTGGAGCAAGAAACGGGATATCGCGAAGGGCAGGCGTATAGTCGATTGTCGCCTTCGGCGACCACTGTCTTGTTTGTGGATCGAAAATAATATTAGGGTCAATTGTTTTGCTTGGTTGGCCTTCGAGGCCGGACAGGGCAGCAGTCACCTTTACTGTAAATGGTCCCCAGATCGTCTTGGTAGAGGTATTATGAAGCCTTGCAAAAATAACGTCGTCCAAACCTTGGCCTAGCGTTGTTGCTGGACCGAACTCAACGTTTACTTCCTGATCCACGTCAGTTTCAATATTATTTTGGGGCGGGCCGGCATTAATTGGGACGCGTTCGACCGAAATTCGACTGGAATATAACTGGAACGCTCCACGACGCGCATCCGGCCAGAACGCGTGGAAGATACCTTCGTTGTCAGCTGTTACGCCAGTATATTCACCCGCCCATCTCCAACGGGAGTAGGCAGAAAAGAAAATTGGCTCATTCTTTTTGCGAACGCCGCCAATCTGGGTAATCGCACGGTTTTGAAGGCTATCCGATATAGAAGGTTGGGATGTTACTCGGCGTGGCGGAAGAAAGGTCGCACCCCCGTCGCAAGATGCAGTAAAAAACAAGTCGTAGGTTTCGAAGTTCGGAGGGAGTGCTTCGAACCAAATTATCCCCAATATGCCGTCGCGATCAACTGTCGCCATCGGTAGATATTGCCACGCACCATTCTGTTTTGGTGGGGCAACCATTCTCGGGCCGCTCCAGCTTCGCCCTTTATCAGTTGAGTATTTAAGGACGATCCGGGTGGTGTTATCTTTAGATTGCACCTGCCGCCATAGCGCGTAAATTCGGTCACGAAAATTCGTAGTCCTGTCGACTGCGTAAACTATGGAACCGGGGACGAGAATCCTAACTTCTTCGGATTCGATCGGACTTCCAATAAAAGGCTTAACCGTTTGACCCCCATCAGAAGAGGTTGTCCCGCTGTAGGAGGTGCAACTGCCACCTTGAGTCATAAAGTCTCCCGGACCACACGGAATCCAAAGTGTGCCGTCGCTCAACGTAAAGAAGTAATTGACGGATTTACATCGCGTGCTAACAGGACCTAGGAAAGTTCGTCCGTCATCTGAAGAGCGAAAGAGTTGTGCGCCGGGTATTCCGCCTCTCGCTCCGTGAGAGATGACATATACCCGACCGCGAAATCGTCCAAAGCTGGTATCGACTGCTAGTGCGTTCCGATCGTAATTGAATCCCATATTTAACGGTTTCGTCCAGGTTCGGCCACCATCCTCTGAACGATAGAAAGATATGACATCATATTTCGTACTATCGTTCGTATAGACCATTGAAACCAGATAGGCTGTACCAGTAACGCCGAAGCCAACCTGAGGATCCCACGCTCCCTGTTGTCTTTGATCGGGAAAATATATGTCGGTCCATGACCACCCACCATCAAATGATGCGTAAGTCTTCGTTTCTGTACCGACGGTTGGCGAAGTAAACGTTATTGCGGTACCTAAAAGATTCCGCGGATTACGCAGACTAACCGCTACGTGAGATTCGACATGAGCGACATCGCCATCTCGACTTACCAAGACATTCGGACCAACAACAATTGTGTACTGGCCGTGTGCTGTGGCGCTCAAAATTGTTAACAGAGTAATGACTGCCAAGGCAGTCGTTCGCTTGGATGAAGCCATAAACCTTCCGGAATCACGTTGCAACGTTGCCTTTTGCAGTATCGATATCGACTCAAAAGCCAAGCCTCACCGAAAACTGCAGGGACCGAGGACCCCCAAATTGGTATAGCGGACTGAGGCCGCCTAAGCTGACATTCAGCGTGCTCGCTGCCTGACCGAAGGAAGCAGCGCTTCTAATGTCTGTTTGATATTGGCCGAAAAGTGGATGATTGAATAGATTGAATGCTTCGGCCTTGAGCTGCAGAAAACTACGCTCTGAGAGCTGGAACTTTCGGCGAACACCTAGATTTACTTGGTATTTCGCCGGGGACCGCACAACATTTCGGCCCAATGTTCCCTGACGTGCAAACACGGACGTTGAGCCGGTAACGAAGGGAGGCGGGGCGAAAGCAGCAGAATTTATACGTTTTCCTCCGGGGCTCGCAGGATCATCGCGCCAAATGGGAACTCCCGAAATTAAGTCAGGCCGTACAGATACAAACGTACCGTCTGAGAGGAATAACTGTCCCGCAATTAAGTTTAAAGGTTGACCAGACTGACCGTACAAAGTTGAATCAACCGCCCAATCGCTCAACATTGCCTCTAAAAGCTTACCTGCCTTAAAACGGGGTAGATCATACGTAATACCGGAAGTAAAGTTATGTCGCACATCGAAATCGGCATTTCCCCTCGCGAGAATTCCAAAATTAACCTCATCGGAAACCTCGTCGATCGCATGCGACCAGGTATAGCTTGCAACCGCCTGTAAACCCTTCGAAAGCCTTCGCTGGTACTGCACCTGCATTGAATGGTAGTCAGATTTCGGGTCGTTGGTTGTGAAGAAAATATTGCCGAAATTCGGGTTTGGACGGGTCGCAGGACTTCCCACCGGTGAATTTAGTCTTTGCGTCGTTAACAGTTGGCGCCCAGCGGATGCGACATACGCTAAGGAAATGGTTTGATCCGCTCCGAGAGACTGTTGTAATGTAACGTTCCACTGCAAAGTATATGGCAAACGAAGATTCGGATTGAGTGAATTTAGGTCATTGGTTATGGGGAGCGTAACAGACGGTAACGGTGGAGGTGCGGCGAGTGCCGGAGAAAGAGGAAGTTGTGCCGAAGGCGTGATCCTGAAGTTATTGAACGGAAATCCGGCGAAGCCGCTAATGGCCTGTCCGCTGCCCAGATCATAATAAACACCGAAACCCCCACGGACGACCGTCTCTCGGTCATGGGCCTGTCTTAGCACGTACGAGCCGCCAAAACGCGGGGCGAAGGCGGTATATACGGTCTTATAAAAGGGAGTATTGGGAGGCGCAAGATGCGCGGTTGGAAGGTTATCAACACCTGTTACGAGTACGGGAGTTAGCCCGTTAGCGTCATGTGGCGGTGGATTGAGTTCCCATCGTAGGCCTAAATCCATCGTCATCCGCGGCGACACCTTCCACGTGTCGGCGACGTAAGCGGAAAAAGAGTCGAAAATCGGATGAGATCCTTGACCCGATCTCGTGATCAGAAACGACACGGTTCCACTAAGTACATCAGCCTGATTAAAGAAAAACATGGCTTGCGAATATGGAACCGGCCCGAAAATTGGAGCAAGTCGACGATAGTCAACGCCAACCTTTATTCGATGATCTTGGCGCACGAACGTAAGATTATCGACGAGGTTTATCTGCCTCTGGAATGAGTCCACTTGATCACCGAGATCGACTTCCACTCCGGCTCCTGAAACGAGGAATACGAACTGGCCATATCTCTGTCGAGTACCCGAGTAGCCCGATGGTATTACAGATGGATCAACTGGGATTGCGCCTCCGAAATTGTCCATCGAATAACTCGTAGCACCTCTGTTGCGGCTGTAATTGAATCGGAATTCATTAGTCACTTGGGAGCTAAACGCCTGCGTCGACCCTACTGTGAATGTTTGAGTCTTACCCTTCGTTGCAGTCAGCGCACTCAGTATCCTGGACACCTGACTCGATGGAGCTTCGTTGTAACGCCCAAACATCACCAACTTACTGTTAAAAGCATGGTCGACGCGGATACTAAGTGCGTCAGCGCGTGACGGCGACGAGCCTCCGCCTATGAATCGTGCGACGCCCGTAGGCGCACCCGTGCTTGTCAAGATTTCCGGCTCAGTTGGCAATGGTATGGTGTTCAATAGCGTTCGGACCGTAGCGGGGGCCGCTTGTCGCAAGCTAATAGACGGTACCAACATGTTGAAATTCAATGGCTGGCGCAAACGAAGGCCTTCATACGAAAAAAAGAAAAAAGTCTTGTTCCGCCCTACCCACCATGGTTTGCCGCCTTCGCCAAAGCGCGGCATAATAACCGGTCCACTGAGTGTGCCACCAAATTGGTTTTGCCTAAGCGGACTCCTCTTTCGACCGGAACGATTGCTAAACCAGTTATTGGCGTCAAAAGCCTCATTCCGTAGATATTCAAACGCGGTTCCATGAAACTCGTTTCCACCCGATCGAGTAACAAGCTGGACTTGCCCCCCTGGCTGTCGGCCGTACTCGGCTGAGTAGCTGGACGTCTGAAGCTTAAACTCTTCTAATGCGTCGATCGAAACTAGACTCGATGTCGTCCCGAACGCAGTCAAACCAGGCAGGGAGCCTGCAGCAAACTGACTGACGTTGTTTCCAACCGACCCGGTGCTAGCGCCGATGTTTGCACTCACACCGTCTACGGTAAAATAATTCGTGTTTGATCGTTGGCCGTTAACACTGAATTGGCCAGGAGTACCAGCTCCAAATCCTACGTTTGAGATTACAACGCCGGGCGTAAGTAAAATTAAGGACTGAAAGCTGCGCCCGTTGAGTGGAAGATTGCTGACGAATTGCCGGTCAATGACGGTGCCCACCGCTGCCGATTCATTAATCAACGGCGCTTCACTATTCACCTGCACCGTCGCGTTTACGTCTCCTGCCTTCAATGCGATCTTTAACCCTTTTTGGTCGCCTACATTCAACACCACATCCCGAACCTCTAAAGGAGTAAAACCATCGCGACGAACTGTCACCGTGTAAGCGCCAGGTGGAAGCAGCGGAACGGTAAACGAGCCCTCGTCATTGGTTGTCGCCTGTCGCTTGAGTGAAGTGCCTACGTTCTGAATGACGATGGCGGCTCCCGGGACAACTGCGCCGTTCTGATCCTCGACGGTGCCGCTAAGCGTCGCGGATGTGCTCTGCGCTTTGGCAGCGGAAGGTAGTAGGCAGAAGGCAACGACCGCAGTAAGCAGTAGGCCGTTGGCAGTAAGCAGAAAAGGTTGACGGGTCATGATGCTTTTCCTCCGAAAAGAAGTTTCAAGTTCGACAGGATTTACCGAACTAACAAGATAGAAGATGAATCTGGTAAATCGTGTTCATCCTGTCTATCTCACTGCACGTTCTGAATTCGCGACGCTAGGGATTTGGCACTTTTCAATGATTCCCAAAACCGCTCCGTCTTCACCGGCGCGCCGCCGCCCCCATTGGCCGACAGCGCGAATGATTGTCTGAGCGCTTCGTCACAGGTGACGCTCAATTCGTACAGGCGCCGTGCAGCTTCCTGAAGATCAGCGTCGGTAGTGATTGGCCCGGTCGCTATTGCCCGCGGTTCTGACACAGCGAAGACTGTTTGCAGTTCCCTTTGGAGTGTCTCGATCTCATGCTCGTAGGCGTTGGCGTGCTCGCGCAGAAGACCCAGCCAGCGACCGCGCTCATCGGTCATAAGTGTTTGCAAATCCGTTTGAGAAAATCGGCTGGCCAGTTGCTTCAAGGCCAGTGCATGGCTGCGCGCTTGCATCGAGCCGTTCAGGATTCGATCAGCGAATCGGCGCGCTTCGTCATCAGAGAATTTCTTTCTCAACTCTGCATATACAGGGCTGGTGCCTTCAGTGGCTTCAATGCGATCGACGACCCATGAACGCGCCGGCGTTGTTCAGCAGTTGCAGTACCTCGACCTCGAGTGCGGGTGTAGCCAGCGCAGGCGAAGAGCTAGGGGCTACGGGCGAAGCGGTTTCGGGTTTCGGGTTTCGGGTTTCGGGTGCTGTAGACGATGACAGCAGCTCTGGGTCTGGCTCGAATACGGCCGGCGCAACTGCCTTGAGTGGTCGCCGCTCATAGCTCGTCTCAACAAAACTGTATTCGCGCACCTCAGAGCCCTGTCGCACCGTGAGGGACTCCTCCAGGGTATGCAGATCGGAGCGATTCAGAACGATAGTCGCCTTAACCAAGCCGGGCGAGTCATCAGCTTCGCGGGCATACTTGATGAAGTACGAAGCAGCGCTCTCTTCGACCTGCGCTCGTTCACTGCTCCCGATTAACGAGGTGAACTCTTTGGCCGAAAGTGAGAGCTGCCAAACGTTCTCGAAGTTGAGCGTCGAACCGCGAGCCGGGCGCTTGTCCGGAACGGGCTGAAGTTGGGGCCGCTGACCATGATGGTAAATTGTCTGGACGCCATCGACCCTTCTCCAATCGCCGGCGATAAGCGCCCCACGTTCGTCATAGAGTCGGCGCGCAGTCATGCCGCGCTGCGCGCTCTGCCAGGCTTCGATCCGGCGGCGCCCAATTACTTCGCCCGAAGCTTTCTTCTCTTCGAAATTGATTGTGCGATGCAGCGCCTGATCGGCGCTGGCCGCGATAGTGTCTTCAACCGCGCTCGCCCGGCTGAGGAGCGCTGCCGCAGTCAGGGGAGTCTCTGGACCACGCCGCAGCCTCACAACAAATAGCGCGGTGAGCACCAGGATTGCGACTACAGCAGTGGCCGCACTGGGCTTCAGCCAAAAGTCTGCATGCGCAAACGTCTGCCTTAACTTCGAGAAGGTACGCATGATCGGCTCGACGGCTGACTTTGGGATTTTGTTGACGACACTGGAAGATTCGGGCAACGAAGTCGCTAGCTCTTCAGCGTGAAGTTCCTGAAGCTGCGTCGCGCCATCTGGGCCGAATGTAGGATCGTGGTAAACGACATCGACCGTCGGCCATGCGCCGGTGAAGTTAAGATTCAGGTCGAGCGTTCGACCTTCGCTTAACTCAACGTGAGTCTCTTGTTCCAGAGCGCCATCCGGAGGCGCTCCGACGTTTGAGAACATCAAACAGAATCCCTGCTCGCTGAACACCTCCACGAATCCGACGCGTTCATTCAGGTTCACACTGAGAGCCAACTTGTTTGACTCAGCGCTGACGCTTTGTGAGCCAAGCACATAACCATTCACGGCGACGCGCAGTTCCTTCGGTCGATGTTCGAGAACGTCTGTCATACGGCGGCGTGAGACTTGCTTCAGCTTGTCGATAGTTTTTCCACCAGACATCCCTCCTCCTCCCTCATCTCCGGGCCCTGAACCGCCGGGTGGTTTTGGATCTCTGCCGAACGTCTCCATCGGGAAACGCTCTGCGAGCGAAGGCAGATCAAGTAATGAATTGATCTCGTCCAGGCAATGAGCGCAGCTAACTATGTGACTGAGATATTCGGTGCTCTGACGCGCCGGCTGATCCGAGTATATTTCTCTGAGTTGCGCTTCGTTCAGGCAATCACCACTCCGCGCCATGAAGATGCTGTGTCTTAACTCACTCAGAAATTTCGAGACGGAAGCACCGGCTTCGGCGTCCGGAACAGGTGTTTCGGGTTGGCCTTCAATCAGTTTTATAGACGATGGATCTTCTACGTAGACAAGGGCCGCATGCCGCGCTAACGAAAGCCACTTGTCGACCACGTCTCGGGTGCTGCGAAAAACCTGAGCGACTTCCGCTGGATAGTAGCCATGGAAGAACCGGAGAATCAGCGCGCTGCCGATCTTTGACCGCTCTTTACGTTGACAGGCGTACTGGCAGATCAAGCGGAGTTGCTCGCGCACTTGAAGCTGAGCGTGGGCATCCGTCGCCCGCAATCCGGCTTCGGCAGAATCATAATCGGCAGCCGCGAGGGCGACCGTCTGAACGATGGCCGCCCGGCGAGCCTGAGAAACATTCATGTTGCGAAGCATTATTAAGAGATAACCATCGAGGTCATGAATAGAGGCTATCTCAGGACGAGACAGCATGAATTGGACGAAGGCGTTATGTACCAGGTCCTGTGACCTCTCGCTGCCACTGGTCAGACGACGCGCCGCCCTGAGCAAGCGCTCATAGCGCTGCATAAAGAGCTCTTCATGACTTGGGCCGCTCTGCGCCTGAAGTTTCGGGCTGGGTAGTCCCTTTAACATCGTCGTAACATTGCCTCTATCAAGTAAGGACGCTTGAGGACCGGAAACCTGACGACGCTAATTTACGCCTGAGAGGATTATTTTGTTAGGGCATGGTTTTTGGGCTTGAGAATGAGGAATCTTGGCTACCAGAGACCGGCCGGGGCGTCAACTGCCGGGATCTCGGTTTGAGGTGATCCGTGAACCAGAAACTTGCCAAGAATCCTTCAGGGTCTTATGCCAACGTAGCGTCGCGGCTGTACCGGATATATATAAAGGACAGGTCGGGGAGCTCGTGGGCCGGCGATGGACTGTACGCCGTTTTTAACCAGGCGCCGGGGTGGGCAAGTTTTGATCCGATTTAGGGATTTGGACGATCAAGGTATCTTTCTTGCAGCTGATCATCTTGAGAGTCAGTTAGCAAAAGCTCGACTCCAATGATTCCCGGAGGACAAAAGCAGGAATCTCAGCACCGTCCACAATCTGGGGACGGCCAATTTCTCGCAGCAGCACCCATTGGATAGTTCCACCCAGGCATTTCTTGTCCTTGGCGATCGCTCTCAGGATCTGGCGATGATCGAGATCGTCGGCGGGTGGTAAGCTTCCGGCCAAACGGATGGTCTCGCAATAGCATCTTGACTTCGCTTGTTTCCAGCAAACCCAGACGGTTTGAGATTTCGGCGGCGGCCAGCATTCCCACTCCTACCGCTTCTCCGTGCCGAAAACGGCGGAAGTTGGTAACAGCTTCCAACGCGTGGCCGACTGTATGACCGAAGTTGAGAATGCGTCGGGAGCGCTCTGGAGCGCATGACAAACTTTCGCGCTCATCTCTGGCGCCGACGCCGGCTTTGTAGCAGCAGTGGGCGGCAACCAGGCTCGATAAGTGTTCGGTGTGTTCATTATTAGCTCGGTCGCCCCTCGATTCGAGATAACGGCGCGTTAAGTTGAACAACTTTCTGCTTCCCACCGCGCCTTGCTTAATCGCTTCGCACCATCCCGAGGTAAGCTCACGTGCAGGTAGTGTGTGAAGAGTATCCGTATCAATAATCACTAAAGCGGGTTGATGAAAAGTGCCAATCAAATTCTTTCTGAGTTGAGTATTGACCGCTACCTTACCACCTACGGACGCATCAAGCTGCGCCAGCAAGGTAGTGGGAATCTGCACGAAAGCAATTCCCCGCAGGTAGAGCGCGGCGGCCACACCGGCAAGGTCACTTACTACGCCACCGCCCAGCGCGACGACCAGATCACCTCTCTCCGACCCGGAAGCGGCGAGAAAATGGACAGCCGATTGAAGCACGCGGAAGTTCTTGTGACGCTCTCCGTCAGGCATCAGCCAGTGGGAGGCCTCGAGGCTTGATCTACGTAAACTCTTGAGAACTCGATTGCCATAATGGGAAAACACCTTCGAATTGGAAATCACGCAAGCTCGCCGAGCGCTCTCTGGCGCTACTGCCCGGACTTCGGCGCCGACGTGAGCCAGCGTTCCGGCGCCCACAATGATTTCGTAGGAGACTGGTCGTGATCTTAATCGAACCTGAACACGCTCGGATTGTGGCAATGGTTTCATGGGATGAAGATGGCGGTTCTGAGCGTTAGTTCGCTACTGAGTGTTCTTGAAAATCGATCTGGTTAGCGGAAGCTCGGCGGCGCCGTTCTGGTCGAGCAGACGCAATTCGTCGCGCACCGACTGCAACCTTTCGATAAAGTCATCTAGCGCCAGGGTAATCTCAAAGTGGTTGGTCACCAGAATGTCCTTCCAGATCGACCAGCTACTCAGAGCTAGTCTGGTCATATCCGTGTAGCCGGAGCCGGCTACTTCCAAAAGTCGGCTGGCATCCGCGCTCGATTTGACCGTGACGTTAAGTACGCTCGACATGAGTTGTGGCAGATGGCTGACAAAGGCCATGGCCCGATCATGCTCCCGGGCGGTCATCAAGACTACGCGGGCATCGAGGCTGGCGATCGTTTCACTCAAAGCTGTGAAAGCTTCGGAAACTTCAGTCTCATTCGCGATCAAGATATAGGGCTTACCGGCAAACAGGTCGGCACTTACATGTTTCAAGCCGCTCAAATGACTTCCGGCAATCGGATGGCCGCCGATGAAGCAACACTCTCGCGGCAGATATTCACTTGCCGCCTGAGAGATTGTTGACTTGGTGCTGCCGGCGTCGGTAACCACAGCACCAGCTTTGATCGCAAAACTATGCTGCTTAAACAAGTCAACAATGGCGTTAACCGGCAGCGCCAGATAAATCAAATCGGCATTAGAAGCCTCTCCTCTGACAAAGGAGTAATCCGCTTCGTCGATAATTCCGTGGCCCAGTGCTTCGGCTAGTACAGAATCTGAAATGTCCCACCCGGCGATGCAAGCGGCGAGATTATTGTGTCTCAGCGCCAACGCAAATGATGCGCCGATCAGACCACAACCAACTATGGTTACCCGATTCCAAAGAGGTGACTTCATTTGCTTGTAATCGGCCGATTCAAACCTGTGCCTATTTCCAAGGCGTCTGCGGCGCGCATAATCTCTCCGGCAACAGTGTCAATGCTATTCTCGGCAATTACTTCGACCCGTCGATCCGCTAATTCATATAGGGCTCGACGTTCATCGTATAGCTTTTGAGCCGCTGCTCGATTCTGCGCCAGCGGTCTTTCGTGGCACGCATCAGACACGATTCTCTGCCAGCAAAGCCCGAAGGGCGCGTCGAGCCAGACGCTGTAATAACCCCGCTCGATCAAGAGAGCGCGGTTGCGTTCAACCGTCCACGTCCCGCCTCCCAACGCCAAGACGCCACCGTCGCCATTTGTCGCCAGTACATTTCGCAAGGCATCTGTTTCTCGCCGGCGAAAGTATGCCTCTCCTTTTGCTTCGATCAATTCAGGGATGCTGCACTGCTCCCGTTGGCAGAGGCTCTGATCTAGATCGGTAACCTCGCAGTGAAGCAGCCTAGCCAGCGCGTGCCCCACGGCGGTCTTGCCAGAGCCCATGAATCCGATCAGCACAATGCGCGGCGCGGTCTTCATTCTTCAATAACGGATTCCAGCAACTCATAGAATTGCGGAAAAGAGACGGCGACGCATTCTGCTCCGACTATCTCTGATGGTCCGTCGGCACTGAGAGCCGCGACGGTGAAGGCCATCGCAATGCGGTGATCGTCAAAGGAATGGAGCTGGGCGCCGCGAAGATGTGCGCGTCCACGAACGGTGAAGCCGTCGTCATGCTCGTCGACGGTGGCGCCCATAGCTCGCAGGTTCTGAACCGTAGCCGCAATGCGATCGCTTTCTTTGAAGCGCAGCTCCGCGGCATCGCGGACTTCGAGAGTGCATTGCCTTGTAGCCGCGATCACCGCCAGCAAAGGCAACTCGTCAATCACATGCGGGATCACTTCGCCGGAGAGAACCAATACAGGTGCCTGCGCGAAATTTCTGCGGCGCACGTGGATTGTTCCTATCGGTTCACCGCCTTTGATCCGCTCAGTCCTTATGTTTATGTCGGCTCCCATTTGCCTGAGCACTGGGAGGAAAGCAGTCCGAGTTGGATTAAGGCCAACATCGCAGATCGTTAAGGTCGATTCGTTCAGAGCAACAGCCGCGCCGATGAAGAAGGCCGCCGAGGAGACATCGCCAGGAATCGCGAACTCTCGAGCAGTTAAGTGCGATCCGCCTTTCACACTAACGCTCTTCCCTTCTCCACTGATTTCCGCGCCGAACTCCGACAACAAACGTTCCGTATGATCGCGCGTCGCAGTTGGTTCGATGACTGTGGTCTTGCTATCGGCAAAGAGCCCGGCCAAAAGGATCGCCGACTTGATCTGCGCGCTGGCTGCGTCCGGTCGGTATTCAATGGCTGTCAGCGGGCGACGGCCGCGAATGCGAAGAGGTCCTTTGCCGGTAGCGAGCGTTTCGCATTTAGCTCCCATCAACCGCAGCGGTTCTGCCACGCGCGTCATGGGACGAGACAGTAATGACGCATCGCCAGTGATTTCGCTTTCGAACGGCTGGCCGGCGAGGAGCCCGGCCAACAGACGCATCGTGGTGCCGGAATTGTGCGCATCGAGAACTTGCTGCGGTTGCTTCAGGATCCCAGGTGCGCCTTCGATGGTTAAGGTGGAGTCACTTCGGTTGACTTTGACGCCTAATGCTCGAAGACAAGCGACCGTGGCATCACAGTCCTCAGCAGTCGAAAAGTTTTTCAGAACAGAAGTGTCACGGGCAAGCGACGCGATGATTGCGGCTCGATGCGAGATGGATTTATCGCCGGGAACCCGCACTTCTCCGACGAGCCGCCTTGCCGGAGTGATGCAAGTAGCCTTGGTAGGCAGTAGGGCTCGTTCAATAGCGGTCATCAATATTCTCTCAATTGAGTAATGTATCCTTCGAAGTTTCGCCGCATCTCACTGAAACTGTCGCCGCCAAACTTCTCGCGCATCGCTCCGGCCAGCACGAGAGCCACCATCGCTTCGCCAATGACACCAGCAGCCGGCACCGCCGTTATGTCTGAGCGCTCAAACGCTGCCGTCGATTCTTCCTTAGTATCGATATCAACTGAACGCAGCGCACGTCGCAGAGTTGAGATTGGTTTCATATGACCGCGCACGCGAACTTCTTCGCCATTGGTGATGCCGCCCTCCAGACCGCCGGCGCGATTTGTGCTGCGCATAAACCGATGTGTTTTATCGTCGTAACTGATTTCGTCATGAGATAGTGAGCCTGGCAAACTGCTTACCTCTGCGCCCGCTCCGATCGAAACTGCTTTAACGGCCGGGATCGACATCAGCGCCTGGGCCAAACGTCCATCCAGTTTTCGATCCCACGAAGTGTGCGAACCCAGGCCCGGCACACAGCCGCGCGCGACCACCTCAAATATTCCTCCCAAAGTATCGCCGTTGCGCTTTGCCTCCTCGATCAAGCCAATCATTCGCCCTTGCGCGAGGTCGTCAGCACAATTCAGTGGCGAGTCATCAGGGATGTCATTGATCGCTGACCAATCCAGATCAAGAGGGACTTTCGGCACGCCACCAAGCTGGATCACATGGCTGCGGATTTCAATCTCGAAACTGGCGAGCAGTTGTTTCGCCAGCGCGCCACAGGCAACTCGCGCGGCCGTTTCCCGGGCCGAGGCGCGCTCCAGAATATTACGCAAGTCCCGAGTGCCGAATTTCAAACCTCCGACTAAGTCGGCATGTCCCGGACGTGGACGCTTCACTTCGCGAGCAGAGCCATTTCGCGTCACCGATTCAACCGACATGACTTCGGACCAGTTAGCCCAATCTTTGTTCTCGATAAGGATCGCAACGGGTGAGCCGAGCGTGACTCCATGACGAACGCCGCTGAGAAGCTGCACTTGATTGTCCTCGATCTTCATACGGCCACCGCGACCGTAGCCTCGCTGCCTTCGCTGCAATTCGCGATCGATAAACTCCACATCGATTGGAAGTCCTGCCGGAAGACCCTCGAGAATCGCCACGAGGGCCTTGCCGTGCGATTCGCCGGCGGTCGTAAACCGAAGCATCTTCAGGCGACCTCCATAAGAGGTTTGAAGGCCGCCAGACTCTCCATTAGATCCGCAAAGCCGCGCAGGTCGAGAGACTGCGGACCATCAGACAGCGCGCGCTCCGGACATGGATGAACTTCTATCATCAAACCGTCGGCGCCAATGGCAACTGCTGCCCGCGACGCCGCCGGCACCAGGCTGCGAACGCCGGTTCCATGAGACGGATCAGCGATCACCGGCAGATGCGAGAGTTCTTTCGCTAACGCAACCGCGGCCAAGTCGAGTGTGTTGCGCGTGGCAGTTTCAAAAGTCTTGATACCCCGCTCGCACAAAACGACGTTGGGGTTGCCGCCGGAAAGAAGATACTCGGCGGCCAACAGCCACTCTTTGATCGTGGCTGAAGGTCCGCGCTTTAAGAGGATCGGGCGATTGACGTTTGCCACGCGGCGTAGCAGTGAAAAGTTCTGCATGTTGCGCGCGCCAATTTGCAGCATGTCGGCGTACTCGGCCACCACGTCCACGTCATTCTCACTCATGACTTCCGTTACTATCGGCAGTCCGGTTTCAATGCTTGCCTCTTTCAGGAATTCAAGCGCTTCAACGCCGAGCCCCTGAAAATCATAAGGTGACGTGCGCGGCTTATAAGCGCCGCCGCGCAACATCTGTGCTCCCGCTCTACACACCGCGTGCGCCGTCTCCATAAGCTGCTCGCGCGACTCAACGGAACAAGGACCAGCCATTACCACCACCTCGCCATCGCCGATTGGCACACCACGCACATTGACGACCGTGCGCGTGCGACGAAGCTGGCTACTAACAAGCTTGAAAGGATGGGCGATGGCCACGACTGTTTCGACGCCGGGTGCGGCTTGCAGAGCTTCGATCTCGGAGCGCCGGCCGTTGGTGCCCACCGCTCCGATAACCGTGCGCTCGGCTCCGCTAATTACATGCGACTGATAATTGCATTCCTCTATACGATCTATCACGTGTCTGATCTCCTCTTCCGTTGCGTCTGGTTTCATGTTGATGATCATGGCGATACTCCCTTTACCTTTTCTTCTTCCCTCTCCCTTTGGAGGGGGTCAGGGTGAGGGTCTGAAAGTTACTTGAGCGCGTTTTCTCGGCCCTCTTGATACCACCGACAAAGTCGGTGGAGTTTTCCAATTTCAACCTACACCGGCCAACCACGAACTGATTTCGTCTCAGTAGGCTCAGTTTGAACAATCACCGCACGCTGTGTAGGGTATTTCCCGGCCTTCCCCGTCTCGGAGCTGGTCTTATAGCAATAAACCATCTTGCTCCTTCCTAAACTCATCAGCTCGATAACAACCCAAGACGCGCACTTCTTCCGTCCAAGTCTCTAATTCATTCAGGGCAGCTTCGGTTTCGGAATCATGGATTGAGGCTTGCAGGTCAAGATAGAAACGGTACTGCCAAGGAGTCCCGGCAATTGGACGGCTCTCAATCTTCAGCAAATTGATGCCGCGATCTGCGAATGGCATGAGCGCATGCTGGAGCGCCGCGGGTCGGTGCTGAAGTTTGATCACCAGTGAGAGCTTGTCAGCACCGTCAGCCAACTCAGACTTGGGACTGAGTAGCACAAACCTTGTGTAGTTCTCTGAATGATCCTCCAGATGCTCTCGCAGAATTGTTCCGCCATAGACTTCATTCGCCCGTCGTCCAGCGATGGCCGCCCTGGTTCGATCGCCACTTTTAGTAATCTCCGCCACGCTGCCGGCTGTATCTTCTGTAGCTAGTCGCTTGAGGTGCGGGTTCTGTCGAAAGAACCGTTCGCATTGAGCCAGAGCCACCGGATGTGACTCGACTGTAACTACATTCGCAAAGCTTGCTCCGGGACAACCGATCAGATGATGCACAATGGGAATGATTACTTCCGCGTTAATCTGCAAAGCGCTTTCGACCAAAAGATCGTAAGATCTATGAACGGAACCCGCGAGGCTATTCTCAAGCGGAGCGAGAATGTAATCGGCAGCCTCTTCCTCAATGCTCGTAAACAGATCATCGAACGTCGTCCGCGGCACCAATTCAATTTCCGACCCAAGAAGTCTTACTCCTGCCTCTTCACTGAACGCTCCGCGCTCACCTTGAAAAGCCACTCGGCGCCTGTCAGAACCGGGAGCGGTAGCGACCGGGTAGTTTTTGTCAGTACCACCTGCGGTAGCGGGTGGGTGAATCCCGCTATTCATAACGCAACCTCCGCCACTGCTCCCTCTTCGCAATTCTCTTTCTCAGCATGTCGAGAAGCCGCGATGATGTGTCGAAACAACTTACCGACGACACAATCTTCCAGCGGTCCACGGTTCGCTGCACACACACGATCGAGAATCTCTGCTTCCCGCAAGGGATCGCAGAGCGGCAAGCAGGCTGACCGTTTGATTGCGCCAACCTTTATCGCCAGACGCGCGCGCGTATTCAGGAGCTGTAGTAGTTCCATATCGATCGCATCAATTTCGCTTCGCCAATCTTCGATACCCATGATTTGTAACTCCTTAGTTCCTTCTCCCTTTGGGAGAGGGCCAGGGTGAGGGCGTCAGTACCGCGGCAATCCAGCTATTCCAATTCTGCTTCATCATTTCTCCGTGACTCTGTGCCTCTGTGGCTAATCTTCTCCGAAACAAAAAGAACCAGCCGCGACTCTCTTTCGGAAGGTCGCGGCTGGCTCTGGTTGAAACCGTTTTGTGCTACTGCTTTAAGTCTTTATGCTCACGCTCGCACAAGCTTCACCTGCCCCGCCCTTCCCCGTAAAGAAGAAGCGGTAGGTAAAACCAAAATAGCTAAACCAACGATTGCTGCGCATCGGGTGGATCAACACTTCACGAAGAACGTAACTGAACCTGCTATGTCATGTCAAACGAGTCAGCCTACACAAACTGATCGCAAGTTTACCGCCTTGCCTGTTGCACGCCACAGTGCATAAGTCGCTTCCCGTTGAGAACATCTCCCTCAATTCTAATACCGACACCGGACTCAGACTATTTCATTTCCGTATCTCCCTAGCCGCCACCTTGCCCAACACCTCAACAGAAAGTGACGGAAATACCCACGGTAATTTCTTTTGCGCTGCATCGTTTTCCTCTTTCTCGAAGAGACGAAGATGAATTAGCTTATCTGCCGTCCGCTGTCCAGGTCCGAGTTTGTTGGCTACGGGGAGAGAGCCATACTCCCACACCGCTCCTTTACCGCCTTGGCGATTATCCGCGTTCAGGATCTCCGCTTCGGTCGGACTGAGCGTTAGCACGCGGACCACAATGGGCCCTTCCAGTGTCTCACCAGACGTATTGACGAGATGGGCCTTAACAGAAAGCGTATTGGTTTGTGCATCGTATTGCGGGTCACTAAACTCGAAAGTTAACTTTTGTGTGATGTCTTCCAAGTTCTGGAATTCCTGCGCTCCATTCCGAATCGCGGTTCCGTTCACCTTAATTGGCGCCGTCCATACCTGTGGAACACCGGTACGATTGTCTATCCACAAGGCGTGAAAAAGCCCGTCTGCGCTGGCCGCCAGACCGGCCGTATCGCCACCCCTGCCATAGGATCGACTTGGCGCCACGTTAATCCTCAAAGTTTTGCTTGGCGACTCATAGTTGCCACCTCCAAAACTGTCAAATTCTGCAACCCGCATCTTGGTCCTATCGTGAGTAAATGCTGATTCCGACACTTTAACGCTGGGTGTGAAAGAGTTCCCTCCATCAAATGAGGCAGCAAATCGAACCAACCAATCATAATCGTTGGTGCTGTCGCGCCTGTCATACCAAGTCACACCAACTACTCCTTCTCGATTTACGGCAACTGTTCCCATAAAGTCGTCAGGTCCCTTTCGGCCGTCGATGAATGAGCGATCATCATTAACTACTACTGGTGTTGACCAAGTTATGCCCATATCGGCGGAGTAAGTGAGAAGAATCTCAGAACGTCCAGACCGACCGTCCGTCCACACTGCGTATATACGATCTCGAAAAGGTCCAGCGATTTGGTCCACGCTGAAGGAAACCGGGAACATTTGTGCCCGCGGTGGCTCAGTTCTTTTGGCTACCGTTGTCGCGTTTGAAAAACTATTCCCGCCGTCGCGAGATTGAATTACTTGTAGGAAAGGTGGATTCCGTTCAAATTTGTCGAGGTTCGTAAATGGTGCAAAGTACGTCCCATCAGAGAGCACAATCCCGTT
>WNFY01000658.1_pt1 | contig 31486 bp, 29 predicted proteins | sample 5400091 | NCBI WGS metagenome assembly WNFY01 (sample SAMN13153364, study PRJNA577476) | soil metagenome | isolation source: 60 cm soil or saprolite under grassland replicate 1 | place: USA:California | collected 2016-06-15 | reverse complement strand
CGCTTCGACATGATCGGGCAGAAGAGTCTGGTGCACATCCGTGACACGGCCATCACGCTCGACGCGGTGACGGCGGCCTACTTCCTGCGTCAGGAGCGGCTCGAAGCCCACAAGAACGTGGTCGCGGTGAACCGCAACAGCGGCTCGGTGCTGCGGGGGCCCAATCTGACCTATTACCGGGCGCTGAAGGGCGTCCGGGACACGCTCGAGATGTACGCTTCCGGCCGCCCGACGATCGACTATCGCGGCACTGCCGATTCTGCGGAGCCTTATGTGATCGTCGCGGATCGTGTCCGCTTCAAAGGCAACGATCGCATCTGGGGCGGGGGAGCCGTGACCATCGATCGCAGCGACTTCGCGGCGCGCGGCGACTCGATGCAGCTCGACCAGGTCGCGGGATTCGGGCTGCTCCTGGGCAAGCCCCGGGTTGAGGGCAAGGGGACGGAGTCCTACAGGCTCACGGGCACCCGCATCGAGCTCGGCCTCCGGGGTCACGACATCCGCCTGGTGAAGGCACTGGGCGACGGCGTGGCCACGGGAGCCGACTGGCGCCTCACCGCCGACACGATTCATCTCCATATCGACCGCAAGAAGCTGCAGCTGGCGTTCGCCTGGGGCCCCAAGGACTCGGTCCACGCGCGGGCCGTCTCGAGCAGTACGACTATCCGGGCCGACTCGCTCGCGCTCGACGTCCCGGATCAAGTGCTCACCGAAGTGCGCGCGTTCGGGCACGCACACTCGACCATGAAACGCGACTCCACGGCCAGGCGGGACTCGACCCCGGACTGGATTACCGGCGACTCGCTCACGGCGCACTGGGCGCAGCCGGCCGACCCCGCCGGGGGAGGGGCCCACCAACCGAAGAGCACGCTGCACCGCGTGGTCTCGCGCGGATCCGCCCGCGCGTTCACGCATCAGTACAACCAGCGCGACTCCCTGCCGTCGCTCAACTACCAGCGCGCCGACGTTATCGAGATCCTGCTCGTCGGCAACAAGGTCGATCGTGTGCTGGCGACGGGGCACGCCGACGGCGTGCAGCTCGAGCCGCTGCCGCCCGCTCCTCCGGACACGACCAAGAAGAAGGCTCCGGCGGACACGACTAAGAAAAAGGCTCCGGGCCGATGACGACACCGGCCGCCCCCAGTCACCTGGCGGACCTCCTGTCCGCCCGCGACTCGTCGCTCCCGCTGGCGGCGGCGGCGCTGGCGCGCGTCGGGGACGCCCAGGGCCGCGCGCCGTTCCCCGAGCTCGCGGTGGCCTACCGCGAGGAGTTCCTCAAGCTGCGCGCCCACTCCCGGGGCGCCGGCCTACCGGAGCTCGGCGCCTTGTCGGTCGAGGAGTTCCGCGCCAGCCTGCGGACGTCGGTGCTGCCGCGGCTGGCGCTCCTCAAGATCGTGACGTACCCGCTGGCAGCGCCGGGCGATCCGGTGACGATCGCGTTCACGGCCGAGGTGTGGGCCGAGCTGGCGAGCGACCGCGGGGGCATGGCGGACCGGCTGCTCGAGGTCGCGGAGCGCGCGCTGGCGCGCGCCGAGTCGCCCAGCGGGGAGCACCCCGCGGTCTCGGGCGGGAGCCGCCTCGAGGCCCACGGGCTGGTCAAAACCTACAAGGGCCGCCGCGTGGTGAACGACGTGAGCGTGCAGCTCGAGCAGGGGGAGATCGTAGGCCTGCTCGGCCCCAACGGGGCGGGGAAGACCACGTGTTTCTACATGATCACCGGCTTGATCCGTCCCGACGGCGGTGAGATCGTGCTGGACGGCCGGGACATCACGCCCGAGCCGATGTATCGCCGCGCGCGCATGGGAATCGGCTACCTGGCGCAGGAGCCCTCGGTGTTCCGCAAGCTCACAGTCGAGGAGAACGTGCGCGCGATTCTCGAGACCCTGCCGCTGAACCCCGCGGAGCAGGCCGACCGGCTCGAGCGCCTGCTCGACGAGCTCGCCATCAAGCACTTGCGGCGCCAGAAGGGATTCCAGCTCTCGGGCGGCGAGCGGCGCCGTCTCGAGATCACGCGCGCCCTCGTCACCGAGCCCAAGTTCATGCTGCTGGACGAGCCCTTCGCGGGCGTCGATCCGATCGCCGTCCACGACATCCAGACCATCGTGGCCGGCTTGCGCCGCCGGGCCATCGGGGTGCTGATCACCGATCACAACGTGGAGCAGACGCTCGACATCGTGGACCGTGCGTACATTATGTTCGAAGGCAAAGTGCAGGTCGCCGGCACCGTGCGTGAGCTGGTGTTCGACGACCGCGTGGCGAACCTCTACCTCGGGCCCACCCTCACGGCGCGCCTGCGCGCGCGCCTCGGGGGGAGCCAGCTGCAACCCGTATGAAGACCGGCCTACAGCAGCACACCGGACTCTCGCAACAGCTCCGCATCAATCCGCGGCTGTACCAGGCCATGGACCTGCTGTACATGCCGCTGCTCGATCTGCAGCAGCACCTGAAGCAGGAGCTGCTCGGCAACCCGTTCCTCGAGCTGGTCGAGCCCGAGGAGGAGACCGAGGTACCTCTGGCGGAGGAGGCCAAGGAGGACAAGAAAGAGGCCGAAGCCAACGACGAGCCCAACTGGGAAGAGATCCTGCTCGACGACGGCTCGGACTCGGGCGCGCCGCCCCGCGACCTGAGCGAAGCGCGGGAGTACGTCGAGCCCGTGCCGGTCGAGAGCAAGGACCTGTCCGACTATCTGCGGGACCAGATGCGGCTGCTCGACCTGACGCCGCGCCAGCAGCTCCTGGCTGAGGAATTCATCGGGAACATCGCGGAGGACGGCTATCTCGGCGCCACCCTCGAAGAGATGGTGCGCGGCGCGAACCAGCTGCTGGAGGAGCACGCCACCGAGTCGGAGCAGGACGCGAAGCCGCAGCTGTTCACGACCGCCGAGGCCGAGGAGATGCTCCGCGTCATCCAGAAGCTCGATCCGCCCGGCGTAGGCGCCCGCGATCTGCGCGAATGCCTGCTGCTCCAGCTCGAGGCGCGCGCCGAGACCGACACGCTGGCCTACCGGCTGGTGCGCGACGCCTTCGACGACCTCAAGGCACACCGCTGGAGCGACCTGGGCAAGCGCTTCGGGCTGGACGCCACCGAAGTGCAGAAGGTCGCCGACGACCTGGCCAAGCTCGATCCCAAGCCGGGCCTGCAGCACTCGGCCGCCAACGACGCGTACATCATTCCCGACCTGGTGGTCGAGAAGATCGACGGGCAGTACAAGGTGTTCTTGAACGACGCCGGCTTGCCGCGTCTGCGGATCTCGAAGACGTACCAGGACATCGCACGCGACAAGAAAAAATTCCAGGGCGAGAACAAGGACTTCATCAACCAGCGCATGAACAGCGCGCACTGGATGATCCAGGCGATCGAGCAGCGGCGCCAGACCATGCTCAAGGTGATGAACTTCATCGTCGATCGCCAGCGCGACTTCTTCGAGAAGGGCGTGGAATACTTGAAGCCGCTCACGCTGCGCGAGGTGGCGGACGTGATCAACATGCACGAGAGCACCGTGAGCCGGGTAACGAACGAGAAGTACGTCCAGACGCCGCGCGGGCTCCTGCCGCTCAAGTTCTTCTTCTCGAGCGGCCTCTCCACCACCACCGGCGAGGACGCGAGCGCCCGCGCCATCCGGGCGCAGATCCAGAAGATGGTGGGGGACGAAGATCCCAAGAACCCCCTGACCGATCAGCAAATCGTCGAGATGTTCGCGCAGCGGGGCGTCAAGATCGCGCGGCGCACGGTCGCCAAGTACCGCGACCAGCTGAGCATCCTCCCCGCCCGCATGCGCAAGCGGCTGTGAGCCTCGCCACGGGGACGGCCACTCCCGAGGTGAGCGTCCTCGTGCCCGCCAAGGACGAAGCCGAGAATCTTCCGGAATTCGTACGCCAGGCGCGCGAGGCCCTGCTGCCGCTGCCGTACAGCTGCGAAGTGGTGATCGTCGACGACGGCAGCCGCGACGCCACCGCCGAGACGCTGCGCGAGCTCGCGATCAAACACCCGTTCGTGCGCGTGGTCACGCACCGCAGCCAGCGTGGCATCGCCGACGCCCTGGCATCGGGGGGCGACGCCGCCCGCGGCCGCATCCTCGTGTTCTATCCCGCCGACCTGCAATACCGCCCCGGCGACATCCCCTCGCTGGTGCAGCCGATCCTCGACGACACCGCCGACATCGTCACCGGCACGAAACAGGGTCATTACGAAAGACGCTTCGTGTCCTGGGTCTACAACGGCTTGTGCCGCTGGCTGTTCGGCGTTCGGGTCACGGACCTCAACTCGGTCAAGGCGTACCGGCGCGATGTGATGGACGACCTGACCACCCGTCCCGATTGGCATCGCTTCATGGTGGTCATCGCCGCGGCGCAGGGCTTCCGACTCGCCGAGCGCCCGGTGCCGCTGCTGCCGCGCCGGGCGGGGAAGTCCAAGTTCGGGATCGGGCGCATCCCAGTGGGCGTGCTGGACCTGATGTCGGTGTGGTTCCAGCTGCGGTTTGGGCGCAAACCGCTGCTCTTCTTCGGCGTCCCCGGGGCCGTGCTCATCTTCCTCGGCTTTCTGGTGGCGGTGTATGCGCTGATCGAGCGCTACGTGTACCAGCAGGGCAACCGGGCGTTTCTCTACCTGGTGCTGCTGCTCGTGCTGGCCGGCCTGATGCTGTTCGGCTTCGGGTTTGTGGGCGAGATGCTCGCGGGCGTGCGTGAGGAGGTGCGCGCCCTCCGGCGGCCGCCCGACCGGCCGAGCGGCGGAGACGGGGGGCCTCGAGACGGCTAGCCCCCGCGCGCGGCGGCCGCGTACACCTCCAGCCAGCGCCGCGTGATCGCGTCCCAGCTGAACCGCTCATGCAGCCGGCGGTACCCCGCGTCTCCCAGGCTCACGGAGAGATCGGGGGCGCGGGCCAGTCGCTCCAGGGCGGCCGCCAGCGCCGTCCCGTCGCCCGGCGGCACCAGCAGGCCCGACACACCGTCTTCCACGATGTCCGTAATGCCGCCGATCGCGCTGGCGATCACGGGCACGCGATGGTTCATCGCCTCCAGCAGCACGACGCCCAGCCCCTCGGTGTCACCGCGCCGGTCCATCACGGCCGGCAGCACGAACACGTCCGCCGCCGCGTAAGCGGCCTGCAGCTCGGCGTCCGACACTCTGCCGCGCACGGCGACCCGCCCGTCGAGACCTTGCTCTCGGACGCGAGCCTCGATCCGGGCCCGCTCCGGACCGTCCCCCACGATTACCAGCCGGACGTCGACGCCGGGGACGAGCAGGCTCGCCGCATCCACGAGGTGGTTCACGCCTTTACGCTCCACCAGCCGGCCCACGAACAGCACCGTGAAAGGCGCGCCGGCGGACCGCCGGCCGGCGTGCGGCACTGAGGTCGGGGCCGGGAGGCTGGTAGTGTAGGGGATCACCTCGATCGGCACCTGTACGAGCTCGCGCACTTCGTCCGCCGTGTACGACGAGATGGCCACCACCCGGTCGGAGCGCCGCGCCGCCCACTTCAGGAACCCTCTAAAAAACGGCATTGCGGTCTTCACCCATCGCAGCTCCACACCGTAGAACGTGGTGACGAGGGCAGCCGGGCGAGCCCGTTGCGCGGCCCAACCGAACAGCGCCAGGGGAAAGGGCCAATGCACGTGGATGACGTCGTAGCGCTGGCGCCGGCACAGCCGCCACGCCGCGACCATGCCGGCGACCACGAAGCACGCGGGCATGAGCCGGTACAGCAGGGAGCGTTTCATCCGGTCGGGCGCGGCCTCTTCGTGCGTCAGGCGCTCCCAGCGGCGCGGAAAGTACCGGAACCGGTGCACGGGGATCCCGCTCACCACCTGGTCCGGGGCACCCCGATACGAAGAAGTGAGCACTTCCACCTCGTGTCCGGCGGTCCGGAGTCGCCTGAGCAGCTCCACCAGCCAGGGGACGATCACGTCATCCGGGGAGCGCGGGAACGCCGTAACCACGTGGAGGATGCGCATGGAGGCTGCCCAAAGCTAAGACTTTCCAGCGGTTTCGAGCCATGGTAGTTTTCCGACCCATGGCCAATCGAATCGCCCCGGCGTCCCCCGAGCTCACCAAGTTCTACAGCGAACGCCACGACTGGCGCAATTCCGGCGAAGAGCGGATGCGGTTTCGCAAGCACATGCAGCTGGCGCAGGTACGCCCCGGCAGCGCGGTGCTCGACATCGGCTCCCGCAACGGCGATCTCCGCAAGTACCTCCCGCGCGACGTCAAGTATCAGGGACTCGACATCGCCCCCGAGTTCGCCGCCCCCGACATCTTGATCCACGACATCACGAGCGGGCTGCCGTTTCCCGACGCCTCGTTCGACTACGTCTTCATGGTCGAGGTGCTCGAGCACACGCCTACCGCATACAGTACGGCGGGCGAGATCCATCGTGTGCTGCGGCCCGGGGGCGTGTGGATGGTCTCCGTGCCCAATCCCTATCACGTGAAAGAGATCATCTGGAATCTGTTCCGCGTCCCGGACCGGCAAGGGCACATCTACAGTTGGACGCGCCAGACGATCAGCCGCTTGGGCGAGATGAACGGGTTCCGCCTCGCGGATTGGGGCGGCACGTACTTCTATCCACCGATTCCAGCGCCTTGGTGGATGCTCGCGCGGTCAGTCGCCTACAAATTCGTCAAGGCCTGAGCTGACAAACGCACGGCGGTGGCTCTGGGCCGCTCAGGGCCTCGTCACGCTGGCGGTCGTGGGCTTCGTCGCCCGCTCGATCGCGCGCAACTGGACGGAGTTCCGCTCGCTGCACATCGCGCTCACCGTCACACCGGCGTGGATCGCCGGCTCCGCTCTCACCGTGCTCGCGACCTACGCCATGCAAATCGAGTCCTGGCGCCGCATCCTGGCGGGGTGGCGTCAGCGCCTCCGCTTCGCCGCCGCGGCACGGACCTGGAGCCTGGCCAACCTGGGCCGCTACGTCCCGGGCAAGGTGTGGAGTGTTGCCGGCCTGGTGGTGCTCGCGCAGCGGGCGGGCGTCCAGCCGGGTCCGGCGGCGGCATCGGCGTTCGTCATCCAGGCCGTATCGCTCGGCAGCGGAGTGGCAGTGGTGGCCGCGGCGGCGCCCCATAGCGCCCCGCCGCTCCGTCTCGCGGCGGCAGGTCTCGTCGCCGTGGTGACTATCGGCGCGCTGGTGTGGCGCCCCACGGCCGCCTGGCTGGGTCGCCTGGTCAATGCCACGCCGCCGCTCGAGCCGCTCGCCCTCAGCGCCGTCCTCGCGGCCACGCTGCTGACCGTCCTGAGCTGGTGGACCTACGGAGCGGCCTTCTGGATGCTGGCCCGGGGCCTCCTCCCGGCCGCGCCCCTGCCACTCACCAGCGCCGTCGCCGCCTTCACGCTCGGCTATGTGCTCGGCCTCTTGGCCCTGTTCGCACCCGGTGGGGTGGGGGTGCGCGAGCTCGTGCTCATCGGCCTGCTCGCGCCGTTTTTGGGCTCGGGTGGCGCGCTCGCCGTGAGCCTCGCATCTCGCGTACTGCTTACCGTGTTGGAGGGCGCCACCGCACTCGTCACCTTCCCGCTGCGCCACCGTCCACAGGAGTCCGTTCCGTGAGCGATCCAGGGCCCGCCGCTGCGGCGCCTCCCTACGAGCCGGCACGCCCCACGGCGCTCGCTATGGTCGCCTTCGCCCTGTGGCCGGTGCTCCTGTCCTTGCCGATGCTCAGCGGGATGTGGCTCGCCAACCCTGTGAGCAGCGATCAGTACACGGCGGGCTTTTCATTCCATGCGTGGAGCGCCGATTGGTTCAATCGCACGGGGCACCTGCCGCTCTGGAATCCGGAGATCTTCGGGGGCCTGCCGTTCGTCGCCGCCGGCAGCGGGGACATTTTCTATCCCACCTGGCTGCTGCGCTTCGTGCTCCCGGTCACGACGGCGGGCAACCTGAGCTTCTTCGTGCACTACCCGCTCGCCGGGCTGTTCACGTACCTGCTGCTGCGACGCTTGCAGGTCGGGTGGACCGGTTCGGTGATCGGGGGGCTCGCCTACGAGCTAACCGGGTTGATCGCCTCGTACCCCTCGCCGGGACATGACGGCAAACTGTTCGCGTCCACCATGCTGCCGCTGCTGCTGCTCGCGCTCGTGCTGGCGCTGCGCGAGCGCCGCTGGAGTGGCTACGTGCTGCTCGCCGCGGCCACCGCGCTCTCGCTGCTCGGTCATTTCCAGCTGGCGTACTACTCGCTCATCGTCGCCGGACTGTTCGCGCTCTACTTGACGTTCGAGGAGGCGGCCGACAGCGGAGGAGGGGGAGGGGGAAAGGTGCTGCGGCTCGGGCTCGCGCTCGCGGCCGTGCTGGTCGGCTTTGGCGTCGCGGCGATTCAGATTCTGCCGTTCTTCGAGTACATCCCGTTTTCGCCCCGGGCGCAGGGCTACCACGGATTCGAGGGGTCGACCTCGTTCGCCATCCCGTGGAACCATGTCCCGGAGTTCTTCCTCAAGAACTTCGTGGGCCGGTCGTGGGACACGTACTGGGGCTCGAACCAGCTCAAGTTCCATTCCGAGTACCTTGGCCTGCCCGTGGTGGTCCTCGCCGCCCTGGGCGTGACGGCGCCCGAGCGCCGGCGGCAGATCCTGTGGTTGGGCGGGGTCGGCCTCTTGTTCCTGCTCATCAGCCTCGGCGCCGCCACGCCGTTCTACAAGGTGTGGTGGACGCTCATGCCGCTGGTGAAGAAAACGCGTGCCCCGGGAATGGCCTTCTACGCAGTCGCTCTTTTCACGGCCGTGTTCGCGGGTCTGGGCGTGGAGCGGGCACTCAGGGGAGAGGGGCGGCGGGTGATGACCCCGGTGCTGATCATCGGCGCCATCGTGACGCTGCTCGGCGCCACCGGCGCGTTCGGCCACGTCGCCGAGGTGCTCGCCGGCGCGAGGGCAGACGCGGCGCGCGCCGATCAGGCCGCGATCCTGTGGGGCGCGGCGACGAGCGGGCTTGCTCTTGCGGCCGTCGCCGCTGTGCTCGGACCCGCGCACGCCCGGCTGACGCCGCGGCTCCGCGCCTTGGCGCTCATCCTGATCGTGGGCACGGACTTGTGGCTCAACGCGCGGCAGTTCTGGACGTACACCAAGCCCTTCGGGCGTGACCAACTGATTGATCGAGTGGCGGCGACGCCGCCGCCGTATCGCGTGCTCCAACCGCCCGCGGGAGGGGCCTATCCGGGGTCCACGTTGATGGCGTTCGACGTCCCCGAGCTGTTCGGGTACCACGGCAACGAGCTGCGCTACTACGACGACTTGTGGGATCGGGAGAATCGGTGGAGAAACCTGGGCGTGTTGTCGCTCTGGGACCTGTGGGCCGTGCGCTACGCGATCCTGCCGGCGGGCGGCCGGACCGTAGACTCGATCCCTGGATTCCGGCTGGTACTCGATTCCGTCGCGACGTTCGACGGGGGCCGCGCCAATCTGTTCGAGCGCCTGACCCCGGCGCCGTACGCCCGCGTCGTCGCCGGGGCGGTCAAGGCCGATTCGACCACCATCGTCCCGACCATGGTCGATCCCCGCATGAACTTCTCCAGGATCGTTCTCTTCACCAACGATCAGCCGGTGACCCCGGAGCCGCTGAAGGAGATGCCCCCGCCCAGCCCGTCGCGCGCCGCGGTGACCGCGTGGCAGCCCGGACGGATGACCATCAAGCTCGACCCGGCGCCCCCGAAACCGAGCTACCTGGTCGTGGCGGAGAACTGGTACCCGGACTGGCAGGTCTCGGTCGACGGCCGGCGCGGCCAGCTGCTACGGGGAGACTACAGCCTCATCACCGTCCCGCTGCCCGCGGGCGCCCGCACCGTGGACCTCATGTTTCACTCGAGGTTGTACGAGATCGGGAAAGCCATTACCGTGGCGTCCCTCGCGTTGCTTCTCATCGCCCTGCTCGCGTCCCTCGCGAGCCGGCATGCGCGAAATGCGTGAGCGGGGGCTCGTCGTCATCCCCACGTACAACGAGGTCGGCAATCTCACGCCCCTCGTGGAGCAGGTGCTGGCACAGGACGCGCGGCTCGAGATCCTGGTGGTCGACGACCGCTCCCCGGACGGCACCGGCCAGCTGGCCGAGGCCCTGGCCCAGAAAGAGCCCCGGCTCCACGTGCTGCACCGTGAAGCAAAGCTCGGTCTGGGAACCGCTTACATCACCGGGTTCAAGTGGGCTCTCGAGCGGGGATACGACTTCGTGTTCGAGATGGACGCCGATTTCTCCCATGACCCGGCGCACTTAAAGGACTTTCTCAAGGCCATCGCCGACGCCGACCTGGTGCTCGGCTCCCGCTACCTCGGCGGCAAAGTGACCGTGGTCAACTGGCCGATGGGCCGACTTGTGCTATCGTATTGCGCCAACATTTATGCCCGCTGGATCACGGGCCTCCGGATCTGGGACCTGACCGGGGGGTTCAAGTGTTTTCGCAGGCGGGTGCTCGAAGCGATCGACCTGTCGCAGGTCCGGTCCAACGGCTACGCGTTTCAGATCGAAATGAGCGTGCGCGCATGGCGCAAAGGGTTCACGCTGAAGGAAACCCCGATCGTGTTCGTCGACCGAACCGAGGGGCAAAGCAAGATGAATCGGTCGATCGTGCGGGAAGCCGTGTGGATGGTGCCGCGGCTGAGATTCATGACGTTATTCGGCCGCATCTAGTCGGCACGGCGATCTACAAGATGACGGGGTCGGGCAACGACTTCGTCATGGTGGACGCACGTCACACGACGCCGGACCAATGGGCCGCCGGAGACATCCGGGCCGTGTGCGCGCGCGGGACCGGGATCGGGGCCGATGGGCTCGTGTTCCTCGGCCCCGGCACGCGCCCCGACAGCGTCCGCATGATCTACTTCAACTCGGACGGCTCCCGCGCCGCCATGTGCGGCAACGCCGCGCTCTGCAGCACCCGGCTGGCCGTGCGGCTGGGGCTGGGGCGCCCCCAAGGTATGACGCTCGAGACCGACGCCGGCACCTACGAGAGCCGCTGTGTCTCTGCTGACGAGCGCGCCGAGCTGCACCTCGCGCCCGTGGCGCCGCCCGCGCCGGTGCCGGGCCTGATACTCGCTCCGGATGAAGAACGCGCCGTCCTCGGGACGGTAGGCGTGCCGCACCTCGTCGTGCTCGTCGGGGACGTGTCTCGCGTGGAGGTCGTGGCGCGTGGTCGCGCGCTCCGCTCGAACCCCTGCGTCGGGCCGGCGGGGGCAAACGTGAACTTCGTGTCGCGCGATGGCGCCGGCGAATGGCACATGCGGACGTACGAGCGCGGAGTGGAAGCGGAAACGCTGGCCTGCGGCACCGGTGCGGTGGCCGCGGTGTGCGCGCTGGCCGAATGGGGCCTGGCAGAGCCGCCGGTCACGATCTGGACCTGGAGCGAGCGCCCGCTCGCCATCCGGGCCAGGAAGGGCCCGCAGGGTGCCTACGACGATGTGTGGCTAGGCGGACAGGCCAGGCTCGTGGTGCGGGGTGTGATTAACTGAGGGGCTTCTCCACATCGCCGCCCGCCTTAACTTAACATAACACATCTTATACGAAGTACCTGAGCACAAAAGGCGTGGTCACTTCGCCACATCTGTCGCACCTTTGGTCAACTCCCCGATCCGTACTTTCGCCTCGCCGACCGCGCCGGTCGAGTCGAGTTGCTGCACGATCGTGCGATACGCCGCGAGCGCCCTGGCCGTGTCCGCGGCGGCGATCCACGCCCGTCCCGCGTCGGCCAGGAACTGGGCTCGCAGAAACGGATACTGGGCCGCTGCCGCCGCCTGGTCGTACGCGACGCCCGCGTCCTTGGGCTTGAGCGCGTTTTCGCACGCCGCGCCCAGCAGGCCGTACGCCTGCGCCCGGAAGTCTTTGTCGGCCTTGGGTGCGTAGCGCTGCAACACGTCGATCGCCTGCTGCGTCTGCCCCTGCGCCAGCCGGACCTGGGCGAGGAGAATAGCGCCCTCCTGCGCGGCGTGCGTGCCGGAGTAGTTCTCCACGACCTGCGCGAGCACGCTCGCCGCAAGTGGATAATTCCTGGAATCGAGCGCCAGCCGCCCCTGTTCCAGCTGGCTGCCGGCGTTGCGCTCGGCCGTCTTGGTCGAGAGCAGATTCCACCCGAACAATCCCGCGGCGAGGGCGAGCACCACGCCGACATATGTCGCCGCCTGACGGTGGCCCTTGATCCACTCGGTGAGCCAACGCAGGGCATTCGTCTCTGCAGCAGCCGGCTGTGCCGGGCCCGACACCGTCGTCGCCATGCGAGATAGACCCGTTCTGGAGGTTCTGGAGGTTGGGGAGGTTGGGGAGGTTGTTGGAGCGCGCGGAGAGTGTACCTCCACAACCTCCCGAACCTCCCAAACCTCCACAACCTGCTGTTCGCCGTGCCCCTGGGGTGACTCGAACACCCGGCCAACGGTTTAGGAAACCGCTGCTCTATCCACCTGAGCTACAGGGGCGTAAGCCTCGCAATGTAGGGGGGTTACGTATAGTGTAGCAAGGCCTCGACTCGCTCGCCCTGCAACCGCTCGCGGCCTTTCAGGAAGTCCAGCTCGATCAAGAAGGTGAACCCGACCACTTGGGCCCCATGCGTCCGCACCAGCTTGGCCGCCGCTTCGGCCGTGCCGCCCGTGGCCAACACATCGTCCACGATCAGCACGCGGTCGGCCCCGCCCACCGCGTCCCGGTGCATCTCGAGCGCGTCCGTGCCGTACTCGAGCGCATACTCGACACGCTCGCGTGCCGCCGGCAGCTTGCCGGGCTTGCGGATGGGCACGAGGCCGGCTTCGAGCGCCAGCGCGACCGGCGCACCCAGCAGGAACCCGCGGGACTCGATCGATACGACACGCGTAACCCGGACGCCGGCGAACGGCGTCGCCATCAGCTCCACCGCCCGGCGGAACACTCTCGGGTCGAGCAGCAACGGCGTGATGTCCTTGAACAGGATGCCCGGTTTGGGGAAATCGGGCACGTCGCGGATGGCGCGATAGATGTCCTGGACCGTGACAGTCGTGGTCACCGGCGAGTCTCGTAACTACCTGATATCGAAGTCGTTCGGGATCACGAGCTCATGTGGAACATCGCTTCTTTCCACACGCTCGACCTGCGCGTGCGCCGGACCCTGCTCGAGCGCACGCGCGAGCTCCTCGAGTGCCTGCGGAGTACCCGCGGCGATCACTTCCACGGACCCATCGCGCAGGTTGCGCGCGAACCCGCGCAATCCCCGGCGTTCGGCTTCGCGCAACACGAACCAGCGGAACCCCACCCCCTGGACCCGGCCGTACACGAGAAACCGTAGCGCGACCATGCCGGCGGCCCCCCATCACCCCTGCCGCCCCTGTGACGCGCGCCGCCGGTACCACCAGGCGTACGCGACCGCGATGAGCGCCAGGATCGGCACCACGATGAGCACCGCCCGTCCCGTGTAGCGCCGCGCTTCCTGGTCCAGTACCTCGAGGATCACGTCTTCCCGGCTCCCGATGAACCAGCCGATCCACGTGAGGATCGCGCACCACACGAGGGCTCCGAGCCCCGTGAACAGGACGAACCGGCTCGGTTTCATCCGGGCAATGCCGGCCGGGATCGAGATCAGGTGGCGCACCACGGGCAGCATCCGCCCCATGAAGACACTGATCTCACCGTGGGCGGCAAAGTAGCGTTCCGAGCGATCGAGCCCCTTCTCGGTGATCAACACGTACTTCCCCAGGCGCAGAAAGAACGCGCGGCCCAGCCAGCGGGCGAGCCCGTAGTTGGCGAGCGAGCCGAGGATGCTCCCGAGCACGCCGCACGCCAGTGCGACCGCGAAGTCCATCTCGCCTTTGGCGACGAGGTAGCCCGCCGGCGGCATGACGAGCTCGCTGGGCAGGGGCAGAATCGACGACTCCACCGCCATGAGGACCACGATCCCGGGGTAGCCGAGGTCGCGGAACCGATCGAGTAGCCAGGTGACGAACGACTCAAGCATCGAAGCCGTGCTCTCCCAGCAGGGGGACGAATCGCGCCGTGCCGAGCGGGGTGTGACGCAGCTCATCCCCCGTCCCGACGCGCTCGATCAGCGTGAGCGTCTGGGCGCCGCGCACGCCCAGCGGGATCAGGAGCCGGCCCCCGGGGGCGAGCTGCGCCACGAGCGGCGGCGGCACGTCGGGACCGCCCGCGGTGACGAGGATGGCATCGTACGGCGCGTAGGCGCTCCAGCCCAGCGTCCCGTCGCCCAGCAGCACCGAGACGTTGGTGACCAGGGCCTCGCGCAGCGCGCGCTGGGCCGCGACGGCCAGCGCCTGCACCCGCTCCACCGAGAACACCGTGGCGGCGAGGGCGCCGAGCAGGGCCGTCTGATATCCCGAGCCGGTTCCGATCTCGAGCACGCGCTCCTTTCCCCGGAGCCCCAGGGCCTCGAGATAACGGGCCTGGGTGTACGGCTGCGAGATGGTCTGCCCCTCGCCGATCGGCAGCGCGGTATCCTCGTACGCGCGGTGCCGCACGGCGTCGGGGACGAACAGGTGGCGCGGCGTTTCGGCGAACGCCTTGAGGACGGCCAGGTCGCGGATGCCCTTGGCGCGCAGGCTCTCGACCAGTCGCGCCCGATAGCCGGCGAACGTATCGCCCGGTGCGCTCAGTCGCCGGGAAACCACTTCCGCACCACCTCGATGAGGCTGTAGTTGGTCATATCCATGTGGAGCGGCGTCACGGAGATGTAGCCGTCACTCGTGGCCCGAAAGTCGGAGTCGGCGCCTCCGGTCCACGTGATGCGGCCGCCGCCGATCCAGTAGATCTCCTTCCCCCACGGGTCTTTCATGAGGGCGATTTCCTCGCTGAACACGCGACTGCCGAGGTGGGTCACCTTGACGCCCTTCACGTCGCTCCCGGGGATGGCGGGAAGATTGATGTTCAAGAGCGTCTCCTTCGGGAAGTCCTTCACCGCGACGATGCGCTGCAGCAGCTCGCGCAACCCGTCCTTGTGCGTGCCGAGCGTGTCCAGGTCCGAGCCGGCGTACGAGACCGCGATGCTCGGGATGCCGGCCACCAGGCCTTCCATCGCCGCGGCCACGGTGCCCGAGTAGAACACGTCTTCGCCCATGTTCTGGCCGTGGTTGATCCCGGAGATCACGAAGTCCGGCTTGTCGCGCATCAACGCCCCGATAGCGAGCAGCACGCAATCGGTCGGGGTGCCGTCCAACTGGAAGGCGCCGTCCGGTCGCCGCGTGGCCCGCACCGGCCGGTGCAGCGTGAGCGAGTGAGACGTGCCGCTCTGCTCCCGATCGGGAGCGACGACCGTCACCTGGCCGAGCGTGGCGCACACCTCGCCCAGGACCGCCAGGCCGCGTGCCAGGATGCCGTCGTCGTTCGAGATCAGGATGTTCATCGCGCCCCGAGAATGATCTGGCGCCCGTAGCGCGTGAAGACCCGCACCTGGCGCCACGTATCCGCCCACGAGCGAAAATGGCTGCCCCTCCCCCTCCCCTGGACCTCGTAGATCGTGGGCACGCGCACGGACCGCACGCGCACGCCCTGGGCCAGCGCCGCGAGCAGGAATGCGGTCTCGAAGTCGTAGCCGTGCTCGGCGGGCCGGATGGCCTCGGCCAGCGACCGCGCGATGGCCCGGAACCCGGTCTGCGCGTCGGGCACACGCACCCCCCCGACTCGGGATGCGAGCGCGGCCGATAGCCAATTGGTGCAGCGCCGCCCCAGGGGCATCGTCCTGCTGCGGGCACGGGCGCCCAGCACCAGATCCGCTTCACCGCTCCGGACCGGCTCCATGATCCGCGGGATGTCCTCGGGAGCGTGCTGCCCGTCGCCGTCGATCGTGACGATGACCCGACCCCCGTCCGCGAGCGCGCGCTCGATCCCGGTCCGCAGCGCCGCCCCCTTACCGTGATTGCGTCGGTGCACCAGCACGACCACTCCCGCCCCCTCCCCAGCCCCCTGCTCCCGCGCCGCGGCCCCCGTCCCATCGGTCGAGCCATCGTCTACAACGTACACGTTTGCGTCCGGCACGGCACGACGGATCCGGACGACGACGTCGCGAATGGTGGCAGCCACCTGGTAGGCGGGAACGACGACCGCCACCCCCCGACCGAGGGGCGGCTCAGCGCGCCCCGGCATTCGGCGGGGCGCTCCCTTCGAGGATGGCGAGAATCGACTTGAGCTCGGCGCGCAGGTCCTTGACGGTCTGGGTCGCGAGTGCGCGACGTGCCTCGGGCTTGAGCTCGCCCGAGCGGCGATACTGCTCGATCTTCTGGCGGGCGCCCTCGATGGTGTACTTCTCCGTGTAGAGCAGGTGCTTGACCAGCATGATCAGCTCGATCTCGCGCCGCTGGTACACGCGGTTGCCGGAGCGATTCTTGGCGGGGTTGAGGAAGCGGAACTGACTTTCCCAGTAGCGCAGCACGTGCGGCTTGAGATCGGTGAGCTGACACACCTCGCCGATCGAAAAGAACTCCTGGACCGGTTGCGGCGCGCTCATCGCCCCCCCCACTGCTCCGGTTTGAGATCGCGCTCCATCAGGTCGGCCACGGCCCTCCCGGGCGACTTGCCGTGGAACAGCACGGCCGCCACCTCGCGCGCGATCGGGAGCTCCACCCCGTGACGCTCCCCGAGCGTCACCGCCGAGCGGGCCGTGTTCACCCCTTCGGCCACACTGGCGCGCCCGGCCAGCGCCTCCTCCAGCCGCTTACCGCTGCCGAGCTCGACGCCCAGCTGATGGTTGCGCGACAGCGGGCCCGTGGCGGTGAGGATGAGGTCGCCCATTCCCGCGAGCCCCGCGAACGTGGCGGGCTCGGCTCCCAGCGCCACGCCGAGCCGCGTGATCTCGGCCAGCCCCCGCGTGATCAGGGCGGCGCGCGTGTTGTGCCCGAGCCCCAGCCCCTCGAGAATCCCGGCGGCGAGCGCGATCACGTTCTTGAGCGCGCCCGCGAGCTCGACCCCGATTACGTCCGTCGCGGAATACACGCGGAAGTAGGCCGTCGAGAACACCTGCTGCACGCGCTGGGCCACCGCGTGGTCCCGGGCGGCCGCCACGACGGCCGTGGGCTGGTGCGTGTAGACCTCCTGCGCGAACGACGGACCCGACAGCACGGCAACGGGCGTGCCCTGCGGCAGTACTTCGCCGAGCACACAGGACAGGGTGGTGAGCCGCTCGGGCTCGAGCCCCTTGGACACGCTCACCACCAGTGCGCCCCGGCCCAAGTGGGCGCTCGCCCGCGTCATGACCTCGCGCACCGCGTGCGAGGGACCGGCGGAAACGACCACCTCGGCGTCGTGGATCGCCGTGCCGACGTCGGCCTGCGCCGTGAGCGTGGGGGCGAGGCGCGCGCCCGGCAGGAACATCTGATTCTGATGCTCGCGGTTCACGCTCTCGACCACCTCGGGCTCCCGCGCCCACAGCGTCACGGCGGCAAACTCCCCCTTGCGGGCGAGCAGGTCCGCGAGCGCCGTGCCCCAGGCGCCGCCGCCGACCACGGCGACCCTCGTCACGCCGCGACCCCCTTCCTCGTTCGGAACCGATTCTCCGTCCCATCCCGCAGCCGCCGGATGTTCGCCCGGTGCGCGTACACGAGCAGCAGCGCCAGTACGATCGCCGCCCACAACGTGTACGGCTCGCCCGGCGCGGTGACCCGCACCCACAGAGGGAACAGCACGGCCGCCACGAGCGACGCGACGGAGACGTACCCGGAAAGCCACAGCGTCGCGCCCCAGATGACGAGCGAGATCAGCACCGCCAGCGGCACCAGCGCCAGGAACACGCCGGCCGCGGTCGCGACGCCCTTGCCACCGCGCAAGCGCACGTAGGGAGAGAACATGTGTCCGAGCACCGCCGCGATCCCCAGGGCCACCGTGAACCACGCGGGCCCGTTGGACCAGGGACCGAGAATCGCGACCGGGACGACGCCTTTGGCCACGTCGATGAGGCCGACCGGGATCGCGTAGCGCCAGCCGAGCACGCGATATACGTTCGTGGCGCCGAGGTTGTGGGAACCGTGCTGGCGAAGGTCGATCCCCCGCCCCAGCCGCCCGGCGACGTAGCTGGTCGGCGTGGCGCCGAGCAGGTAGGCGAGCACCAGCATCGCGGCCAGCCCGTAGTCGTTCATCGGCGCGCCGCCTCGCGCTTGCGGCGGAACTTGAGGTTCAAGGGCGACCCGGTGAAGCGCCACGCTTCCCGGAAGCCGTTGGCCAGGTAGCGCGTGTACGATTCGGGGATGGCGTCCGGCCGGTTCGAGACGATGGCGAACCGCGGGGGCGCCGTACCGATCTGGGACGCGTACAGCAGACGTACCGACTCCCCCACGGGTTGGGGCGGCTGCTGGCGATCCACCAGGGCTTCGAGCACGCGATTCACCTCCGCCGTAGGCACCCGCTTGTCGCGCTCCCGGGCCACCTCCACGATGAGCGCAAGCAGTTTCTGCACCCGCTGCCCGGTCTTGGCCGAGAGGTAGAGAAACGGGATGAACTCGAGGAATGGCGCCCGATCCTTGAGCTCGCGCTCGCCCCGCACCGCGGTGTTCGTATCCTTCTCCTCGATCAAGTCCCACTTGTTGACGGCGACGATGATGGCCGCCCCGCGCTCCCAGGCGTCGTTGGCGATCTTCAGGTCCTGGACATGCATCCCGTCCAACGCGTCCACCACGAGCACGCAGACATCGGCGCGCTCCATGGCGCGCGCCGTCCGCAGCGTCGAGTAGAACTCGATGTCGTCTTCCACCTTGCTGCGCTTGCGCAGCCCGGCGGTGTCGATGAACACCAGCGTGTGCCCTTCGTAGCCGAGCGGCGTGTCGATCGCGTCGCGCGTCGTGCCGGGCTCGTCCGCCACGACCAGCCGCTCCTCGCCGAGCAGGCGGTTCACCAGGCTGGACTTGCCGACGTTCGGCTTGCCCACCACGGCCACCTGGACCGCACCCCCGTCAGCCCCGGGCTCGCGCCCGGAGTCAGTGTTGAAAACCTCCACCACCCGGTCCAACAGGTCCCCCGAGCTCTTGCCGACCGCGGCGGACACCGGAAACGGATCGCCCAGGCCGAGCTCGTAGAACGCGAGGTGCCGCGTGTCCCGGGGCAGCTGGTCGGCCTTGTTGGCCACCAAGATCACGGGACGGCGTGCTGTCCGCAGATACTGCGCGATCTCCAGGTCGGCGGGGTGCACGCCCGCTGCGACGTCGACCAGGAACAACACGACATCGCTTGCGGCCACCGCCGCCTCGACCTGGGTGCGGATGGCGCGGTTGAGCTGATCGTGCGCGCCCGGCACCATCCCGCCCGTGTCCACCAGCCAGAACCGCCGCCCGTTCCACTCGGCCGCGCCGAAATGCCGATCGCGCGTGACCCCGGGGCGGGCATCGACGATCGCGTCTCGACCGCCGACCAGCCGGTTGAACAGCGTCGACTTGCCGACGTTAGGGCGGCCGATGATGGCGACCGTGGGGGCTGCGCCCTTCATCCCTGCCCCACCCCGAACGCGGAACGCGGAAGTGGGAACGCGGAACGAGAGGCAGGTGCGTCTGTTCCGCGTTCCGCGTTCCACGTTCCGAGTTCACCCAACGCGTCCGCAAAGTCATATGACAGGCGCACGGGCATTGGTACCCGGGCCGCCAGCTCGTCGGCGCTCAGGTCGTCCACGAACACCAGGTCGTCGTTCACGGCCTCGGCGGGGAGCAGCACGAAGTCCAGGTCCCCTCGCTCCGCGAGCGCCCCTTCGACTGCGGCTCCGGGAAGGAGTCCCGCCGTGGTGACCGACGATCCGAACAAGGTGTTCTCGACCACGATCAGCTCGAACGAGCCGCCGGTAGTCGACGCGACGTCGGCCAGCACCTGCGGCATCAAGGGGCCCATGGCCCTCCCCGTGACGACCCCGATCCGCTTCCCCGCCAGGTCGGGAAGCCGATCGACGGCTGCCGCGATCCTGGTCTGGAGATACCGCACCGCGCCCACGCCGTTCTCGCGCTGCTCGAACTCGCCATACCAGGCCGCTCCCGGAAGCGGCTCTCCCGCCTGGAGGTACAGATCGTCCGCGCCATAGCACCACGGCCCGCCCCGCTCCACCAGCGCCCGCGCGGCCATACGATCGACGCTCGCGAGCGCCGCCCGGCATTCCGCCTGGGTCGGCTCCCGCACCAGCGCGCGCTTCGAGAACTCCGTGAGCGCCACCGGAACGACGGACACCGATAACAGGGCCGCCCCAAGGTCGTAGAGATCGGCGAGCGTGCGCTCTAGCACCGGACCGTCGTTCACCTCTGGAACGAGCACTACCTGGGCATGAAACGCGATGCCGCGCTCCGCGAACCAGCGCAGCTGAGGAATGATGTCAGGGGCTTCGGGGTTGCGGAGCAGCCAGCGGCGGACGGTGGGGTCCGTGGCGTGCACCGACACGTACAATGGCGACAGCCGGTACTCGACGATGCGCGCCGTGTCCCACGGCTTCAGATTCGTAAGGGTGGCGAAATTGCCGTAGCGAAACGACAGGCGGTAGTCGTCGTCCCGGATGTAGAGCGGCGACCTCAGACCCGCGGGATTGCCGTCGACGAAGCAGAAATCGCAGTGGTTGCCGCAGCGCCGAATCCGCGGCGGCTCGAGTGTCACGCCCATGGGGAGCCCTTCGGGGCGCTCGATGTCGAACTCGACTTCCTCCCCCGTGCCCATCCGGGCGGCGAGCACGAAGCGGTCGTCCGCCGTGAGGAACTCCCAGTCGAGGAAGTCCTCCAGCGCCCGGCCGTTGACGGCCAGGAGCTCTGTTCCCGGGACGAGCCCCAGCTCAGCGCCAAGGGAGTCGGGCGCCACCGACTGGACGCGAATCATGCCACACTCAACCTGACCTTCAAGGACTTTGTGAGGCCAGACGTCGCAACCCCAACGCAGGCCAGAACTTCCGACAGTTACGAAATATGACTTATGAGGCGCGGTAGCGCCAGCCGGCAATTCGCTTGCCGCTCACTTGGAGCTCGAACGGGTGGTTCTGGCGGGGAGCGAGGGAGGGCACGTCGTGCGTGGCCGTCGCGACGACCTGGCCGGAGGCGTCGAGGAACTCGACGGTCAGGCGGAACGGCGTGGAGGGCGTGGACTTGAGGTTCAGCGCGGCCGCTGCGAGCGACGCGCCCGCGGTGTCGGGGACGAAGCTCGGCGCGGAGATCTCGACGGCCAGGCCGGAATCGGCTCGGGCGACGTACGCCTTGGTCGAATCGCGCCGGCGACCAAAATCCCATCCCGCGGCCACGAGCTTGAGGGAGGCACGATTGAGCGGGTCGAGCGCGAGCAGCCGCTGCGCCACGGGCAGCAGGGAGGCCGAGTCCCGCAGCTGGTAATAGGCCACGGCGAGGGAGAACAGGGCGTCGCGGCGGTACGGGTTCCTGGCGAGCCCGAGCGTCAACGCGCGCGCGCCGGCGCGGTACATGCCCTGCTCCACCATGCGCGTCCCCGTCCCGAACAGCGCATCGGGTTCGAGGTCGGGCGCATGTGCCGCCAACGAATCGAACACAGCGGCGGCGAGCGCCCAGCGGCCACTCTGCGCGTACAGGGTCGCGAGCGAGATCGCCGCCTCCGGCTCCCCAGGGTAGGCCGTGACGTAGTCCGCGAGCGCATCGATGGCCGGTGCGAACGCGGCGACGAGCGCGCTCGAGTCGGCGGCGATCTGTGCCAGCGCGGCGGCGAGCCGGGCGCGCCGCTGCGCCACGGCTTGGGCCCGCGCCGTGGAGTCACGTGTGAACAGCTGCTGGTCGGCGGGAGCGAGACGCGTCCCGCGGGCCCGGCGCGACTGGGAGGAGGCGAGCAGCCGGGCGAGCACGGTCGAGTCGCTCGTGATCCCCCGTTGCGTGGAGTCGAGACTGGACCGCAGCCGCAGCACCTGCTGCGCCGCGGGGTGTCCCTGGACCTTGCGCACCACCAGATGCCAGGCGTTCGCAAGGGCGTCCCGTTTGTCGCGTGCGAAGGCGGTGTCCGCGCCGGCTGTCTTCGCGGCGAGCCGATAATAGACGTACGCCGAGTCGTCGTTGCCCCGGCTCGCGAACAGCGCCGCCGCCGCAGCCGGAGCCTTCGGGTTGGCGGGCTCGAGCCGCGCTGCTACGCGCAGCAGGGCGAGACCGGAGTCCTGCTTGCCGTCCTGCCAGGCGGCGAGGCCGTTGTTGAGCAGCTCCCCCCAGAGATCGTGACGGTAACTCGCGATGTCGTCCGCGCAGGTGGGCGCGAGCGCGAGGGCCCGGGCGAGCGCCGTGTCGGCGCCCGCCACATCGCCGGCGGTGACCGCGAGCCTGCCCAGGTAGTACCAGGCGGCGGGATTGGCGCCCTGTTTGTCCTGGAGGATGGCCTCGGTGAGGAGGCGCTTCGCTTGAGCGAGCTGCGGGTCGCGCGACTCGGGCTTCTCGACCGCGCTTTTCAGCGCGGTTATCGCGTTGTTGATCTTCGAATTAGCCGGAGGCACATCGCAGGGAGGCTGAGGCGGTGTCCACCCCCCTTGAGCCGGGAGCGAGGCACCCGGCACGAGCGCGAGGGCCAGGAGAGCCGCGGCGGCACGCATGGCGCGATAGAAATGGCGCAAGAACGAGTCGCTGTCAATTCCCAGAGTCCGGGAGCGACGCTCCCAACTCGCCCAGGGCCACGAGCGCACGATGACGATCAGGGTCGAGTCGTGCCGCGTGCGCGAGGAACTGTCGGTATTGGTCAACGGCCTCGCGGGCCTGGCCTTGGGCGCGGGATACCGTTGCGAGCCAATAATAAGGCGCGGCGTAGTAAGGATCGAGCGCAATCGCTTGCTCCAACTGTACCGCCGCTTCGTCCAGTCTGCCTGCCCCGGCAAGCACGACTCCGTCGTATAGACGGAGCGCGGGGTCCCGGCCCTCGAGTTGTACCGCCATGTCCAGCTCCGCCAAGGCGGTGCCCGTATCGCGGAGTGCGAGCGCCGCACCGGCGAGACGGACGTGCGCCCAGTAGAACGCGAGGTTCTCTGTGAGGGCCCGTTGAAAGGCGGCTCGCGCGGCCGGGAAATCGTCCTGCTGCACCCGCGCGATGCCGATGGCGTACTCGAACATTTCGACCGAGGGAACGATGGCCGAGAGCTGTGCTTCGGTCCGGCCGCGCAGCGAGTCGCGTGCCGCTGCCAGCTCGGCGACAGCACGGTCGTAACGGCCGAGGAAGAACAGTGCCCTGGCCCGGTAGATTCGCACGCCGATGTCCTCCGGATGTTTGGCCAGGGCAAGGCCAAACAAGCTGTCGGCGGCTCCGAAGTGCCGGGAGGAGAACGCCAGCCAGCCGTCATGCATTGGATCGCCCCGTCGACCGGGGGCCAGCCCACGAAACTCGAGATCGTTGAACAGGAAGGGGTTCCGCGCCCACGCGATGCGCATCAGCGAGTCAACCAGCTGCACTTGGCGTGGGGTGATCGCGACGCGCTTGGTCGCTCTGACCGACCGGGTCTTGAACCACGTCTCGAACGCATCGTGCTGCAATGCCTGCAAGACCAATAAGCCACGCGCATAGAGCGGATCCGGCCAGGCCGGGTCAAGCCGGGAGGCCCAATAAAGCGCCATCTCTGCCGTGTCGAGCTTCAGGCCGAACCGTACGAGCGGCTCGCCCCAACGGTAGTAAGCGGCGGCGGCGTTGCTGTCGGCATCCGCAGGGAGGCGAGGGCGCGGCAACTCGATCCCCGAATCGATCCGGGATTCCAGTGCCTCCAGGCGCGACGTCGTAGTGCGAAGTGGCTGCGGCGAGCTACAGAACGCGGAGCCGACGGCGAGCACCACGACTCCGCAACCGGCGACTCTAAACGCGTGATCACGGTGCACTTTCACCGCGCCGGCGACCCGTGCAGATAGTCGGCAAGTCGTGGGAAGTACTCCAAGGCTGCGCGAACATCCGGGTCATTGCGCAGGCGCAGGTCGTCGCCCCCGCCCGGCGGCCAGCGGACTGTCGCCGCGCGCGCCGCCAGCAACAGAGTAAGGCGATCGGCGAGCGCACTGTCGACTTGTGCGCGCACGTGAAGCCGGTCCCGCACGCGCGTGAGAAACGGTATCAGAAGCCGGTCGTGCCACTGCTCGCGATCCACCAGCCACCGCTCCCGCGCCGCCGCTGTCGCCGGCAGCGTTTCGGCTACGCTGTCTGCGACGGCATCCGCGAAACTACTGTCCTGGGCCACGCTCCACCAAACCGGGAGGTCCGTCGGCGGGGGTAACGGAACGTCCGGCATGATCCCGCCACCGCCACGCACGTCGCGCCCATGGTCGGTCTTGAACGTCGCAAGCGTGTCCTCCGCGGCCCCCGCCTTCCCGGCGAACGACCAATACTGCTCGTAGGGGATGCCGTGGTAGCGACGTTGAATCAGGCGGCCGCTCGGCGTGAACACGCGAGCAATCGTGAGCTCCACCACGTCACCGGACGGAACGAGGAGGAAACTGGTCTGCACGAGGGCTTTGCCGAAGGAGCGTTGCCCAAGGATGAGCGCCCGATCGTGATCTTGCAGCGAGCCGGCGAGCGCTTCGGCCGCACTGGCGCTATAGCGATTGATCAGCACGACGACGGGCAAGTCGCGAAAATGACCATCGTGCTTGGTGACGTACTCGTGGCTCGCGTCCTTCTTGCGTCCCTCGGTTCGAAACACGAGAGCACCCTTGGGAAGGAACTCGGAGGCGATGTCCACCGCCATGTCGATGATGCCCCCGGGATTGTCGCGAAGATCGAGGACCAGGCGCCGGGACCCCTGCGCCTGCAGCCCCCTGACGGCATCCCGCAGCTGATCCCCGGCTTTGGGACCGAACCAGGTGAGTCCCACATAGCCCGTGACGCCGTCGGCCATTCGGGAGATCGCCATCGGGGGTGGTCTCAACGCCTCTCGGGTGAGCGTCAGAGACAGCGTGTCGGGCTCCAGTCGCGGACCCCGCCGTATTCGAATCCGTACCTTGGAACCCTTCGGCCCTGTGAGCCGCAACGCCACGTCGGTCGGTTTGAGACCGGCGACCGAGCTATCGTTGATGGCCGCGATCCGGTCGCCCGGCTGGACGCCCGCCTTCGCTGCCGGAGTCCCGGGGTCAACGGCGAGCACGGTCGCGCTGCCGTCTTCGTCTTCCAGCTGCACCCCGACCCCGGGAAGCTCGCCCCGCAAGAATGCCGACTGCTGCTCCCACTCCGCGCGCGACATGAAGTGGCTATGGGGATCGAGAACGTGCAGCATCCCGTCGATTGCCGCGTGCACGAGCTCATGATAGGCGACTGAGTCGACGTAGTTTACGCGGATCTGACTCAGCACGGCGGAGAACGTCTGCAGCTCCTCGTATGCGCTGGGCGGGCGTTGGAGCGGCTTCGCGGGTTCCTGGGCACTTCCCGGCGAGACACCCATGGCGGCCACGGCCGCACCGCTGCCGAGCCCCAGGGCACGCGTGAGGAGACGCATCGGGGCGCTAGAAATGGCGCGTCGGGGAGCGGGTGTCAACTCCCCGGGGCTACGCCCGTGTCGCCCGCAGCACCTCCTCGGGCGTCGTCTTTCCCGCCCGCACCAGCCGAAGGCCATCGTCTCGCAGCGAGCGCATCCCCTGCTCTGCCGCGAGCCGCCGCAATTCCCCCGCGCCCCGCCGCCCGAGCAGCTCGGTGCGGACGCGGTCGTCCAACGCCAGCAGCTCGTAGATCCCCACCCGTCCGCGGAATCCCGTGCCGCGGCATGCCGCGCAGCCGGCGCCGCGCCGAACCATCGGGAGCTCCTCCGGCCGTGCGCCGAAGGCGTCGAGCATGGCGCGGTCGGGGGCCGTCTCCCGCGCACAGCTCTCGCACACGCGCCGCACGAGGCGCTGGGCCAGCACCGCCTCCACCGTGCTCGCCACGAGGTAGGGGGCGACACCCAGATCCATGAGGCGCGTCACCGCACCGGCCGCATCGTTGGTGTGGAGCGTGGAGAGGACCAGGTGACCCGTCAGCGCCGCGTGGGTGGCGATTTCGGCGGTTTCTTCATCGCGAATCTCGCCCACGAGCATCACGTCGGGATCCTGACGCAGCAATGCTCGCAGCGCCGTCGCGAAGGTGACGCCGACTTTCTCGTTCACCGGCACCTGGGCCACGCCCGGGAGGTCGTACTCCACCGGATCCTCAACGGTGAGGATCTTCTCCCGCCCGGTGCGGATCCGGTCGACGGCGGCGTAGAGCGTGGTCGTCTTGCCGGAACCCGTGGGCCCCGTCGCCAGCACGATCCCGTGCGGCCGGGCGATCGCGTCCCAGAACACGCGCAGCGTGTCCTCGGCCATGCCGAGATCTTCGAGTGCAATCCGGCCCCGCTCCTTGTCGAGCAGCCGCAGGACCACGCTCTCACCGTGCAGCGTCGGCACCGTGGACACCCGCACGTCCACCTGCCGGTCCTGCAGCTTCAGTCGGATGCGTCCATCCTGGGGCACGCGCCGCTCGGCGATGTCCAGGTCCGCCATGATCTTGAGCCGGCTGACGATCGCGGCCTTCAAGTCGACGGGCGGGGTGGGCGCTTCCTGCAGCACTCCGTCGACGCGATATCGAACCCGCAACCCGTCGGCGTATCCTTCGAGGTGCACATCCGAGGCCCGCGCTTCGAGCGCCTCGAGCAACAGCAAGTTCACGAGCTTGACGACCGGCGCTTCGTTCGCCAGGTGGACGAGGTCGTCGAGGGGAATCTCGCCTTCGCCCGCGGCGTCGGCACCACCCGACCCGAGCCCGGCGATCAGTCCCTGCGCGGTGACGGCTTCGGCGCCGTACAGGCGCTGGATCGCCGCACGTATCTCGTCCTCTCCGGCGCGCACCAGCTCGATGTCCGCGCCGAGCTCGAGTCGCAGGTCGTCCACCGCTTGCGGGTCGACCTGGTCGCGCCAGGTCGCGACACGCACACGACCGTCCACCCGGACCACCGGCACGAGCCCGTAGCACTCGAGGTAGTCGGGAGACAAGCGCTCGGAGAGGGGGCTAGCCTGGTCCAGATCGAGCGAGGACACGGCGTCCCGGGGCGGAGCGATCGTCAGCGTGCTCACGGATGCGCCGCTCCGGAGTCCGGCTTGGGGCGTTGGGGCGCCGGGGGGGCGGGGATCAGCGGCAGCGGCTGCAGCAGCTCCCGCAGCAGATCGGTGCCACCCTGCACGCCCTCGCGCACCCGGTCGGCGTCGTCGTCCGTGGCGATCACGTGCGGCGTCAGGAACACGAACAGCTCGCTGTTCGACGTCGTGTTGCTCCTCGAGCCGAACAGCGCCCCGATCAGGGGCAGGTCTTTGAGCAAGGGGATGCCGCTCTTGTTCTGATCGCCCTGGCGCTCCACCAGTCCCCCGATCACCACTGTCTGCCCATCGCGCACGAACAGGTGCGTGGATGCTTCGCGCGTGCTGATGATCGGCGCGCCGAACTGCGTCTCCGCGGTCGCCGTGCTTACCTGCTGCGAGACCTGGAGGCTTACGTAGCCGTCGTCGTTGATCGTGGGGAGGATCGCGAGCGACGTGCCCACGTCGCGGTATTGCACTACCTGATCCCGCACGGCGGCATCGGTCGGCAGCGAGCGGAACACCTGGATGAACGGCCGCTCGGAGCCTATGAGGATCTTCGCCTCCTGATTGTTCTGGGCCAGCAGCACCGGCCGGGAGAGGATGCGCACGCGGCCGGACGTCGCGAGGGCGCTGAGCGCGACGTCCACGTTGATGCGGCCGACGCGCATCACGTTGAGGGCGAAGTCCCCGGCGCTCGACCCGGTGAGCGCGCCCACCACGCGGGTGCCGCCGTTGCCCGTGTCGCTTCCGACGCGTCCCGACGTACCGATCTGGAAGTCGCTCGTGCGGCGGACCTCTGCGATCAGCACTTCGATCAGCGCCTGCAGCGGCCGCAGGTCGAGCGACTGGATCGCCTGCCGGATCACGTCCCAGTCCCCCGCCTCGGCCCGCACCAGCAGGGAATTCGTCGCCTCCTCGGGCACGATCTGCACATCGCCCCGCAACTGCGCCGGCAGGCTCGCCGGGCGCGGGGGCGTCACGTCGACGTTCACCTGCGGCTTGGGCTCACCCCCCGCCCCCACCGGGGGAACCTGCTGCGCCCGCAGACCCTCGGAAAGCGAGGGCTCGGAGAGCCGGGACACGTCCCCCGCGGCGCCCCGGCCCCCGAAGATGGTCGACAGCGTGCCGGCCAGCCGCGCCGCCCGCGCGTGTTTCAGGCGGTACACGAAGAGCCGGCGCTCCGCCGCCGCGACCGTGTCCCCCAGCCGGGCGGCACCCTCGCGTCCGGCCACGGCCGCGATGGACTCGATCCGTAAGAATGGGCCGTCTTGCGTCGCGCGCAGGCCATTCGACGCCGCCAGGCTCTTGAGCAAGGCGAGCATGTCTTCCTGTTTTACCGGCTGATTGGTCCGCAGCGTGACACGCCGCGACGGCAGCTCGCCGGAGACCAGGTTCAAGCCGCCTGCCTCCGCGAGGGCTGTCAGGACCAGCCGCAGCTCGGTGTCTTGAAAGTCGAGCATGATGCCTTGTGCCGTCTGCCGCACGGCTTCCGGCTGCTGTGCCCGCGCCTCCGTCGCCGCAAGCGCGACGCCCAGCGCGAGAGCGGGACCGAGGAGAACCGAGGCGATGCGGTGCACCTCAGCTCCCTCCTCCCGATTGAGCTACGCGTACAACGAGCGTCGCGCCCGCCGCCGTCAGGAACGTGGCCGCACCCGGCTCCACCGCTTTGAGCGTCAAGTCGCCGAGCGTGCCGCCGAGCCGCACCAGGGTGGGAGAGCCTCCGGAGCGCTGGCAGATCGCAAAGCCGCCGCCCTGCGGCAAGACCGCTGTCCCGATCACGCGCACGGCGGCCGGCACGACCGGGGTTGCGAGGGCGCGGCCGTGCGATGCCCCTGCTTCTCCCTGGAGTCGGAACGCGGTCGCCGCACGATGGCGGTCCGCCCGGAACGGGTCCTTCTCGATTGCCGCCAAGACCTGCTCGGTGGCGGGGATGCTGCGGCGAGGCGGTATCACGACGGTGTCCGAACCGGACGCAGCTCGCGCTCCCGGAAGCGGCTCGAGCACGAGTGCGCGCCACAGCGCCGACCCAGCGGCAGCGGCCGCAGCCACCACGCACAGGGCCGACAAGGCCACGCTGGCGGGCAGGTGCCGCGAGAAGATCACAGGCCGGACCGCCCTGCGGCGTAGCCGCTCACCGCCGCCTGCAGGGTGAGTGTCTCGCGCCTCGCGTCAGACGCGACCACGCCTCCTTCGATCGATACCGCTTCCACGCGGATCAGACGAGGGCCGTGCTCCAGAGCCTGAAGAAACCGTAGCACACCTTCGAAGTCCGTCTGGCCGCGGACCTCGACCTGCAGCCGGGCAAGGCCGTCCGCGGCCGGCGCCGCCCCGGACCCGCGACTCTGCAGCTCCGAAACGAGCACGTGACTGCGGCGCGCCGCCTCGCCGACGTAGCCGACCAGCTCGGCGCTGGCAGCGAGGGGATCACCTCCCGGCAACATGCGCGGGGCGTCGGCGGCGAGCAGCCCGGCGACGCGGGCGCGCCGCTCGGGCAGCCGTTGCGCTCCGGCGAACACGCTGAGCTCGCGCTCGAGCAGCCCGCGCTGCGCCGCCAGCCGATCGGCCAGTGCCGCCCGGGCCCGCACGTAGGGCTGGACCACGCCGCGGAAGAGCAGCACCGGGCCCAGCGCCATGACTCCTAGAGCCACGGCCCGGCGGTCGCGCGGTGACAGCCGTCTGAACGCGTTCACGGCGCTCGCTCCGCCAGCCGTACGGCCACCGCGAAGCGCTCCACGGGAGCTCGTCCGGGACGCGGGGCTTCCTGGCGGATCGGCGCGTCGGCCCGCACACCCGCCACGCGCGGCGCGTGCTGTAGCGCGGCGAATACGCCGGCCGCACGTCCGGCGAGCCCTTCCACCCCGACGCTGTCGGCGCGCCCGCGGAACGCGACGAGGTAGGCATCGCGGGGGAGGTAGTCGGAGAAATCCGCCAGCACTTCCGACCAGCGAATCGCCGTGCGATCGGCGCGCTCGAGGGCCAGGTGACGTTCCGCCGCGCTCTCCACAGTATCTGCGCGCGCCAGCGCGGCCGCCACCTGCTCATGGATCGCCGCCCGACGGGCTGACACCAACGCGAGCTGGCGGTGCATCCCCCAGAGATCGAGCGCGGCGGCGATGCCCAGCAGCACCGCCGCGCTCATCGCCAGACGCGCCGCGACGCGGCGCGCGCGCTGCCGGCGCTCGACGAGCGAGCCGACGGGTAGGAGCTCCGGACCGCGGGCGCGAACGGCTCCGGCTGCGGCTGCGGCCTCCGGGTCCGCTAGCCGCTGGACGGCCGCGCCTTCGTCCCCGAGGGCAGCCGCGATGTCGTCGGGAGCGTCGCTCGTGGCGGGCAAGCGGCGCAGACCGACGAGCCGTCCCGCCTCGACCTGCAACACAGCGATCACATCGCCCGCCACCGCGACGACCGCTGCGCGGCCGCGCCGGCCGGCGCCGGCGGCCGCGAGCCATGCAGCTTCCGCCGGCACGATGGTGTCGAGTCGCCACCCCGCCGCCTGGGTTGCGGCGACCACGGCGACAATGAGGTCATTTGCCACCGCGGCCCCGAGCACCAGGCCCGACGCGCCCCCGGTGGGCTCGGCGGCCGCGATCTGCGCCACGCGGCCCGTCGGGAAATACCGCGCCGCGTCGCGCGTGAGGACGCGAGCGTATTCCTCCGGGGCGAGCCGCGGGAACTCCATCAACCGGGAGTGCACCAGGGGCGGCAGCAGCGCGATCGCGGCCCGGGGCGCGCGGAGCTTGAGGGAATCGCGCAACTCGGCCAGCGCAGCATGCAAGTCTTCCCACTCCCCTGCTCCGGCAATCCAGGGGGCGAGCGAGCGAGACCACGCGGTGGTCACGATCCGGTCGGCCGAGAGCGCCAGGCCAATGGTCGGCGACGTCATTCGGTCCGCCTCCACACCAGGAACGTGACGTCGCGCGCCCGTACGAGCAGTCCCCGGGCCCGCGCTCGGACCGGACTTCCCTCCACGCGCCCGACGCTCGCCGCTTCCACCTCGCGAGTCTCGAACGTAACTCGACCGAGCAGCGTCGCCATCTCGGCCTGGAGCGCGGCGCGGGCACCGGACGAGAGCTCCAGACTCAGATCCGCAAGGCTATGAAGCGGCCGTCGCGCCTCTTGATGACGCAGCAGCACGCCCGCGGCCTCTTCTCCGATCCCAGGGAGCGCGAGCAGCACCGGGCGCGGGGCAGCGTTCACGTTCACCTGACCGGTGCCGAGCAGCGTCACGTAGGGCCGGACTCGCTCCAGGATCTCCGGGGTCATGCCGAGAACGCTGCCAAGCTCGCCGATGCTCTGGAATGGCCCGTTGCGCGGCAGCACGGCGCGCCCGGCGCCCAGATAGTCCGCGCGCTCGGCGCCGCGGGCGCGTCGCAGGTCGTCGGGATCGCGCCAATCCATGATCGCTTGCGCGAGCCGGTCCGCCTGCCCCGCGTCGACACGCAGGGCGATGAGCAGCCGGCGCAGGTCGGCGTCCGTTGCCCGGTTCAGGTTGAGTGCGGCGCCGGCGTCCCGCAGAGTCACACGATAGCGTTCGTCGTCCAGCGTCACTTCCGCGGTGAGCAGGGAATCGGGCCGGCGCCACGGGTCGAGCGCCCCACTGCGCGCGGCCGCGGCGAGACG
>WNFY01003210.1_pt1 | contig 31541 bp, 30 predicted proteins | sample 5400091 | NCBI WGS metagenome assembly WNFY01 (sample SAMN13153364, study PRJNA577476) | soil metagenome | isolation source: 60 cm soil or saprolite under grassland replicate 1 | place: USA:California | collected 2016-06-15 | reverse complement strand
AGAACAACCGATGCCGCGCCATCGGTGATTTGGGAACAATCGGAGACTTTAAGCGGCGGAGCGACGCTTGGATTTTTATCAGAAACCTGCGATGCGCAATCGAGCGTAAGATCGGCGTCGCGCATCTGTGCGAGCGGATTCAACTTGGCGTGCGCATAATTTTTCCATGCGACCAACGCCAGATCTGCCTCGGTCGCGCCGTATTTCTCGATGTAAATCTGCGCGATCCGCCCGAACAATTTAGGGAACATGAAATCGCCGTACTCCGGCTTTTCATTGTGATAATCGGCAGCTGCTCCCAGCACATCTGACCCGTCAAGCGACGACATCGTCTTCTGCTGTTCCGCGCCAACGACCAGGACCACGTCATAAAACCCGCCGATAATCCATTCTGCGCCTAGCAACACAGACAACGCCCCGGACGCACAAGCCGCTTCTGTGTGCATCGTTGGGATACCGCGCAATTTCGCATCAATCTCCGGAATAAACGCACCGAGCTGCAACTGCTTGGTGAACTGCCCTGCGTTGAAATTGCCAACCGCGCCCGCCTGAATTTCACCTGGATCAATCTTTGCGTCGTCGATCGCCTTTCTGCCGGCCTCGATGATGATGTGCCGGATCGTTTTTCCCTCCTTCTTCAGGTTGCGCTTAAAATCCGTGCGCCCGCCGCCGAGAATATAAACTGACTCGCTCATACTTTACTTTAGCCAATGTTCCCATGCTGTCATCCCGAGCGAAGCGAGGGACCTTGCCTACTCCTTAAAAGGATCGTGAGATCCTTCGCCGTCTTCGCGGCTCAGAATGACAATTTTTAACCGCCGAAGGCATTGATCCCCGTGATGTCGCGGCCGACGACCAATGTGTGGATGTCGTGTGTGCCTTCGTACGTTGAGACGGTTTCAAGATTCATGACATGACGAATCACGGAATAGCGATCTGTAATGCCTGCGGCGCCGAGTATGTCGCGCGCCTTCCGGGCGCATTCCAGCGCCATCCAAACATTGTTGCGTTTGGCCAGGGAAATCTGCGCGGGACGCGCCGAGCCCACCCCCATCATGCGTGTGAGACGCAAGGCCAATAATTGCGCCTTGGTAATCTCCTGCGCCATCCAAACAAGCTTTTGTTGCACTAATTGGAAGCCGGCGATTGGGCGGCCAAATTGTTCGCGCGATTTCGCGTAAGCGAGCGCCGTTTCGTAGCAGTCAATGGCTGCGCCGATCACGCCCCAGGCAATACCTGCACGCGCGTGCGAAAGACAGGACAGCGGCGCCCCGAGCCCGGACGCCTTCGGCAAACGATTCTGGGCGGGTATCCGGCAGTTCTCGAACCAGCATTCCGATGTGCGCGACATGCGCAGACTAAACTTTCCCTCGATGTCCTGGGCACGAAATCCGGGCGCGTCCTTCTCTACGACAAATCCGCCCACGCGCCCATCGTCATCCTTTGCCCAAACAACTTTAATATCTGCAATCGAAGCATTGCCGATCCAGCATTTGCTGCCGTTCAAAATGTAATGATCACCTTCGCGTTTGGCGCTGGTTTCCATTCCACCGGGATCTGAACCGTGTCCGTGTTCTGTCAGCGCAAAACACCCGATAAGCTTGCCCGAGGCCAAACCCGGCAGCCAACGCAGCTGTTGCTCCGGTGCCGCAAAAGAATGAATGGCGTGTATGACCAGCGGGCCCTGCACAGATGCCAGCGACCGCAAACCCGAATCGGCACGTTCGAGTTCCTGCATAATGAGGCCGTACGCCGTGTAGCTAAGACCGGCGCAGCCGTCTCCTTTCAAATAAGGCGCATAGAAGCCCAACGCACCCATGCGTGGTATGAGATGTTCCGGAAATTCGCCTGCGCGGTGGAAAGGAACGATCTCACGCACGACTTCCTCCTGGACAAAACGCCTGGCCCCATCGCGCGCTGCGCGTTCTTCCTCGGTGAGAAGCTCTTCAATGCCGTAATAATCCAGCGAGGTCATGCCAGTGAGAGCCCAAGTCATGCGCGCCAGTTTAACGACCACACAACGCAAACACAACGCTGTCTCTCTGCGCCCGTTTCCAGTGTCATGTCGAGCGAAGTCGAGACACCTCTCGATGTTAAGAGATTTGATTCGCTCACTTCCCGTTCGCTCAGCCTCCGGCCTTCCCATCTATGTTGCGGCTTCCCGGGCCGCTCCATTCTCGACTGCGTTCCGCTGCGCTCCACTTCGCTCGGAATAACAGACGGCAGTTGCGCGAAGGTCTACCCGGCGTTCGATTGCGTCTATTTCGTTGTTGGCAAGCCCACGGCTTTCCAGGCTTTGAAGCCGCCCGCCATGGACCGCACGTTTTTGTAGCCCATTTTTTGCAGGCTTTGAGCCGCGAGCGCGGAGCGTCCACCTCCGCCGCAGTGGCAAACGATCATTGCGTTGAGGTCTGGAATTTTCTCTTCGATATCGAGCTCAATCGTTCCGCGACTCATGTGAATCGCATTAGGAATATGTTCCTCCTCCCATTCATCTTTTTCACGAACATCGACAATCGCCGCTTCGCCGCTCTTTGATTTCGCTGCGGCTTCTGTTGGGGAAATCTCGGTGATCTTCTTTTTCGCCTCTGAAACCAATTTTTCAAAACCAGATGACATCACTGGCAAAATGAGAGGCACTTTGAAAAAATCAAGCCAGGGGCGTGATGTGCGGCGCGCCCGGCGGTCGCGTTCTACCAATTATTTCATGTCAGGCCGCACCCTGATTTACTCGTAGCGAAGTGCTTCGATGGGATCGAGCGCAGCGGCTTTGCGCGCCGGATAAAAGCCAAAGAAAATTCCAACCGCCGCGCTGAACAAGAATGCAATCGCGATCGAGCTGATCGAAATCAATGTTGGCCAGTGCGCGTAGGTTGATAAAACCTTCGACGCGCCAATGCCGCAGATGATCCCAATCACGCCGCCGACTGAGCTCAACGTCACGGCTTCGATCAAGAATTGCGTGAGAATGTCACTCCCGTGCGCGCCTACAGCCATGCGCACACCAATTTCGCGCGTTCGCTCGGTCACACTCACGAGCATGATGTTCATGATTCCAATTCCGCCAACCACGAGCGATACGCCCGCGATTGAACCGAGCAAGACAGTCATCACCGCAGTCGTCGCTGTCGCCGCCTGTGCAATTTCCTGTTGGTTACGCACAGTGAAATCGTCATCGCGCCCGGGACGAATGTTATGCCGTTGCCGAAGCAGCGAGATAATCTGTTGCTGGGCCGCTTCGAGCTGCTGTGGATCGCCGATTTGCACATTGATATTGCGAAGAGTTGTGCCGCCGATGACGCGTTTCATCGCGCTCGTGTACGGCATAATTACGATGTCGTCCTGGTCTACGCCTTGTGTGCTCAATCCCTTGGGCGTCAGAACACCGGCGATGGTGAACGGGACCTCTTTGATTCGTAAGATCTGTCCGATCGGATTTTCGTTTCCGTAAATCTGCGTTGCGGTAGTGCGGCCGATTACACAAACCTTGTTTGCGCTGCGAACCTCTTGCGATGTAAACGGCGCGCCATCGGCCAATGGCCATTGTCGGATGTCAAAGTAATCGGCTGACTCCCCGTAAATGCGGGTGAACCAATTTTGATTTCCGGCTGCTACTTGCGTGGTCGAAACAACTTCTTCGCTTACTCCGATCACGCCCGGCACTTCGCGCCGGATCGCCTCCGCGTCTTCGATTTTCAACGTGCCGGCGCCGCCCCACCCCGTGCGAATACCGCTCGAAGTGGTGCTGCCGGAAAAGATGAGGATCACATTTTGTCCGAGGCTGGCGATCTGCGCCTCTACTTGAGCCTTCGCTCCGTTGCCGATCCCAACCATCGCAATGACCGCCCCAACGCCGATGATGATTCCGAGCGCGGTCAGCACGGAACGTAGTTTGTTCCGCCGCAATGCGCGGAGTGCGACGTTAAATGTTGGTGCCATTCTCATTTAGGTGCCTAGCGGGATCGTGACCCTTCGTCCGGCGCGCGCCCGGCGGTCGCGCTCTACCATTTTGAAGCTGCGCTGTTGCATCCAATCGCCGCGAAACAACGTGATCATTCAGGATTACGCCGTCGCGCATCATCACGTTGCGCTTTGCGTAAGCCGCGATGTCAGGTTCGTGCGTCACCATGATGACGGTAATCCCGCGCTCGTTAAGTTGCTGAAAAATTGCCATGATCTCCACGCTGGTCCGGCTATCCAGATTGCCGGTCGGCTCGTCCGCAAGCAGCACTTCCGGCTCATTGATCAACGCGCGCGCGATCGCCACGCGTTGTTGCTGGCCGCCTGAAAGCTGGCTCGGGTGATGATCTTCGCGGCCAGCAAGGCCAACGGATGAAAGGACGCGATCCGCCCTTTCACGAAGCTCTGCGTTTGTCAGATGTTGCGCGCTATAAACCAAGGGCAACTCGACATTCTCCCGCGCGGAGGTTCGCGCCAGCAGGTTAAAATTCTGGAAGACGAAGCCTATCTTGCGATTCCGGATATCGGCGAGTTGATCTCGATCCAATCCAGAAACGTCTGCGCCGTCCAGGATATAATGACCCGTCGTCGGTCGGTCGAGACAACCCAGAATATTCATAAGTGTCGATTTTCCGGAACCGCTCGCACCCATAAGCGCGACAAATTCGGCGCGTTTGATCTCCAGCGACACACCGCGCACGGCGAGCACTTCCATTTCGCCTGTGCGGTACGTCTTATGAACATCGATTAAACTGACGATGGCACCGTTATTCATCTTTTCGCATTATCCCTCGGACTGCTTCCGCCACTACTTGTCATTCCGAGCGAAAGTTGAGGAATCCCTTGGTGTTAGCTTGAAGGTTGCATTGCGGGACGGGTCGACTTCGCTCGACATGACAATCATGGAAATCGTCGGGGTCCGCCGAAGGGATTTGCCGGAGGCGATGGCGCGGCCGCAGTTGAGGTGAGCTCGGCCGTCGCGACTCGGTCGCCTTCCTTCAGACCTTCGACGACTTCAGTCCCGATCCCGTCACTGATGCCGGTTTTAATCCGCAACGGCTGCGGACGGCTGGTGCCAGGCGGCAGAACATAAACTGTGCGTTCAGCGCTCTCGTGCGGGACGCCGCGCCCCCCACCGGGCCGTCCCGTGCGACTTGTGCCCATTCTTCTTGTCTCAACTGGCGTCGCATCCGGCGGCCGAAAGCGCAGCGCCGCGTTCTTGATTTGGAGCACATCGTCCTTGTGCGCCACGATAATTGAGACATTCGCCGTCATTCCCGGCTTCAATTTCAAATCGGGATTGCTCACGCCGATGACGGTGTCGTACGTCACGACATTTTGCACAGTGATCGGCGCGTTCCGTACCTGGACGACTCTTCCGTGAAACGTTTCCATGGGAAAAGCGTCCACTGTGAAATCGACGTTTTGATCGACCTTAACGACGCCGACATCCGCTTCCGCCACATTCGCGTCGATCTGCATTTTGGTCAGATCGTTCGCAATCGCGAAGATGACCGGCGCCTGCAAACTCGCCGCGACTGTTTGGCCAACATCGACACTGCGCGAAATAACGACGCCATCAATAGGCGAGGTAATTGTGCAATGCTCGAGATCGGCCCGTGCTCTATCGAGGGCGCCCTGCTTGATTTTCACATTTGCCTCCGCCTGATGAAGATTTGCCATCGCCTGGTCCAAATCGGCTTGAGAGGAAGTTTTCCTGGTAAAAAGTTCCTGCATGCGAGTGGCATTTACTTTGGCAAGCTCGAGCGCGGCCTGTGCGTTGGCCAGATCGCCTTCAGCCTGAGTGACGGTTGCTTGAAAAAGCACCGGATCGATTTGGGCGACTACCTGGCCGGCTTTCACCTCGGAATTAAAATCCACAAACAACCTCGCGATATTTCCTGAAACCTGACTGCCCACCTGCACATTAACGACCGGATTGAGCGTGCCCGTGGCGGTGACAGCCTGGGTGATGGGGCCGCGCGTGATCGTTGCAGTCTGATAATTTGCCGCGCCTCCGTTGCGACATTGGCGAAGAACTGCTGCGATAATCAGCAGCGCAATAATGACGGCAAACCAGGGGACGAAACGTTTCATACGAACAGTGTTGACTGCGCTTATAAGTAAGGGACAGGAAGAGATGATGCGGCGTTACATCCAAATTTACTCCATCATGCTGCGCAACTCCCTCATCCGCGAGCTGAGTTTCAAGGCGAACTTCCTGTTATGGATGGTCGTGGAGATCCTCTGGTTCTGCGGGCAAATTGTCTTCTTCAGCATCATATTCGCCAATGTCGATCGTATTGGTGACTGGACAAAGTGGGAGGTCGTGCTGCTCATCGGCACGCACCAAATGATTGCCCAACTTTTTCAAGCATTCTTTTTTGTTAACGTCGCGAACATTCCAGAACTCGTGCGCACGGGAAAATTGGATTCCTTGCTGGTTCTACCGATCGACAGCCAGTTTGCTGTTTCTACGAAACAGTTCAGCCTCGACAGCATCGTCAACGCCGCGCTCGGCGGCGTAGTCGTTTGCGTAGCGCTTTCGCGTCTTAATATCGTGCCGAATTTGACGTCGGTTTGCCTTTATCTGATTGCGATCGGATTTGGTATCGCCGTTCACTATTCCATCATGCTTGGGCTGGCCGGGGCCAGTTTCTGGATCGTCCGTGCCCAAGGGCTGGTTTACGGTTATTTTAATTTCCTGAACATCGCCCGTTATCCAGACGCTATCTTCCCATGGCTGTTCCGCGTGATTTTCGGCTGGATTATCCCTGTTGTCATTATTGCAAACATTCCGGCACGCCTGTTAATCAAGTCGCTCGGACAACCCTGGCTGTTGATGCTACATCTTGTCGCTGCCTCGACTATTGTTTTCCTCCTGTCCCGCGGCTTCTGGAAATTTGCCCTTCGGCACTACTCAAGCGCCAGTTCGTAGGTTTCGATTAGTAGTTTTTCCTAGGCATCGGTGCATCCCCGAGGTGCGGTGAATTTTTTGACCGAATCCGCTTGCGCGATCTGGGAAATGTTCTTAATTAAGCGTCCATTTTTCCGGCGCTGCCGATTTAGGAAGTGCCCTGCTATGGCAAAACCAACTAAAAAGAAAAGTGCTGCAAGAAGGTCCGCTGCGAGTAAAGCTCGACCGGCACGCAAGGCGACTGTCAATAGGCGGGTCTCGAAAAAGACCTCGCGGACCGCGAAAACCACCAAGGGCGGACCTTCCAAATCCAGGAAAGAAACGACTGAGTCTCCGGCCGTCCTGCTGGGTATGAATCATCGCGAGAAAAGACTCGATCCCTTTACACGCCAGCAGAAAGAAAAACTCCTTCAGCTTCGAGACGCCATGGTCGATTCCATGGCTGGCGTTGCCCAGGACACTCTGCGGTCCAGGGCCGAAGGCAGCGAGGCTTCTGCTTTTGGAATGCATCAGGCCGACGCCGGATCGGACGCTTACGATCGCGATTTCGCCCTGAGTTTGCTTTCGCAGGAACAGGACGCGCTTTACGAAATCGATCAGGCGCTCAAGCGCATTGAGCTGGGGACCTACGGAAAGTGCGAAATGTCAGGCAAACAAATCCCCCGCGCACGGCTTGAAGCGATCCCGTTCGCGCGTTTCACGGTTGAATGCCAGTCGCAACTGGAAAAGCAAAATAAAGCGTCGCGCGTCCGCCAGTCTGTCACCTCTCTGTTCGGCTTGACCGAGGAGGAAGGCGGCGAGGCCGAAGAGGAAGAAGCGGCGCCGGCGGAAGTGAAGGAGTAACGCGGCGATGGCGCAGGAAATTGTAACTCTGGAATGCACCGAGGCCAAAGCCTTGGGCAAGCCTGCCTCCCGTTATATGACCACGCGGAACAAGAAAAGCCCGCGCACACCTAATCGGCTTGAGAAAAAGAAATACAATCCGTTCTTAAGACGGCACACGCTACACCGCGAAACAAAATGATGGGCCCTAAAACCGCCAAACGCCGTTCCGCTTTTCGCCGCGCGAATCGCGCCATGCCGCGTCGCCGAATCGATATTGCGATTGAGGCCATCGACTACAAAAATCCGGATCTCCTGAAAAAATTCGTCACAGAGAGCGGCAAGATTCTACCCCGCCGCGTCACCGGCATGCCGGCGCATCTGCATCGCAGGATCACGCGCGAAATCAAGCGGAGCCGATCGGTGCTCATGATGAAATAAGGCGCGCATTTCGCGCCTTCCTGTAGCCGCGTCTCACAGAGACGCGCCTCTCACGCGCTGCAAACGGCCCAGCGTCACGCGTCGCACAGCCAAGCGGCTACAGCTACGCCCTTCGCGTCTTTTCGCCCTGCTCAATCAGTTTCCAGAATTCGCGAGTCTTGCCCAGCTGGGCGTCTTCGGACACCGGCAGTTTGCTCCGGAAAAGAAAGTCCCGAAGCGTGTTCTTGTGTAAAACGCGATGGACCCTGACGCCTTCGTCGGTCTTCGCAAAGTAAATCCGGTAATCTTTCGCACGATAGCGATATAGCTTTTTCCCTTCGCGCTGGATCACCCCGAACCGTTCCGAATCGAGGTGGTCGAGATCCTCGGGTAAAATTTGGAACTCCGCGAGCAGCTCAAGCTGCAATTTCTTCGGAAGCGCCGAGATCTCGGCTGCGCTCAATTCGTTGAAGATGATCTGGAACATGGCATTCGTAACTGCGTTGAAGCGTTAAATCGTTGAACTGTTCCAATTGGAGGGCGGAGCTCTGCGACGCCTAAGGAACGAACCTGTGGCGCGTTTGCAAAGGGTTCGCGGAGCTCGCCCCTCCAAATTGTGATCCGCAACGCATCAATGTCGCTCAAACATAAACGCGCCGCACGCGCGCGCCAATTCGTGTCGTAATTTCCCAGGGGATCGTCCCAGCAGTCTTTGACAGTTCCGCGCAGGAAATTTCCTCGTTCCCGTCGCGTCCCATTAAAACAACCTCGTCGCCCACTTGCGCGTTATCGATCTTGCTAACATCGATCACCATCAAATCCATCGTCACGCGGCCGAGAATGGCGCAACGTTGCCCACGAACCATGACGGCGGCATCACGATTAGAAAGGTGCCATGGATATCCATCGGCGTAACCAGCTGACAACGTTGCGACCCGCATTTTCCGAGGAGTAATAAACGTGCGGCCATAGCTGATAGAACTTCCCTTCGGCATATCGCGCACCAACGAAATTCGTGTTTTCCATGTCATGGCCGGTTTAAGAAGTTTCTGAAATTCCGGGAGCGGTGAAATCCCGTAAAGGACGATTCCGGCGCGCACCATGTCGAAGGGGCCCGCGGGCTCAGCGAAAGCGAGAACCCCCGCGCTTTGGAGGACATGCGCTTTATAATCGATTGGAACCGCGGCGCGAAATTGCTTCATGATTTCGCCAAAGCGCAAAACCTGATCACGCGTGTAGTCCGCATCCTCACCAGACACTGGCAAATGGGTCGAAACGCTGTGAATCCTGATTTTCGCAAATGTGGAGATCTTCTTGAGAACGTCCAAGGCTTGCTCCTCCGGAACTCCCATGCGGCCCATGCCTGTATCGATCTTGAAATTGACAGAAACGGGCGAGTGGAGCGCAACCCGATTGAAATCTTCTGCTTCCTCGAGCGCAGAAATTGTGGGAATGAAGCCGCGCTCGGCGATTGTCGATCTTTCGCCCGGCAGAGCGGGGCCGAGAATGATGATCGGATGGGAGAAGGATTCACGCAGCGCCAGGGCCTCTTCCAGATTTGCCACGCCGAAAAGTTGCGCTTCACCTGCGAGCGTGTCCGCTACGCCTATTAAACCGTGCCCGTAAGCGTTCGCTTTCACCACGGCCACTATCTCCGCGGAACCGACGCGTTCGCGCACGATTTTGGCATTGTGACGCAACGCGCTCCGATCGATTTCGGCCCAACAACGATAAATTCCCTTCATTTCGGCATGGTGATGTGCGGCCCGCGCAGGTAAATCGGTTCGAGCGGTGGCAAAGAAAAGCTGCGCTGCGATTCTTGCGCAAGTCTGGCGAGCACGATAGCCGACGGGAAACGAACTACGGCGCGCTCAAATTGCGGGAGCGAATCCGAGGTAAAGACTGGCATTGCCATCTGAACCGCGTTGAGTTTCGGTTTCAGTTCGGACTCTGAGAAAAGCGCTGGGGCTTCGATCAGGTTATTTGCGCGAATGCGCGCAAAGAAAAAAGATTTTCTGCGGGCATCTCCGATCACGCAGTATTCGTGTGCGTCGCATTGCATTGCGGAGATCGATGGAAAACCGATCAGGTGCGCACCAAAAGAAACCTGCAATCCGATCGCGGCTGAAATTGCGATGCGCGTCCCCGCGTACGAGCCAGGGCCAAGCCCAACGATGATCGTGTCTGGAGCGCCAAATTTTTCCGTTATAGCGCCGAGATTCTCAAAAAAGGCAGCGGAATTTTTTCGATCGTTTGGCCACTCGCGCGTGAGATCGGTATCGTCTTCGTCCAACCACGCAAGACTGCCGCGCGCTGTGGAAAGTTCCAGCGCAAGAATTTTCACGTTTCTTGGAAAGTAATAGCGCGCTGATTCTCGGATTTTATCTCAAATAGAATCCAGCGCGCTTGTTCAGGAATGAATTCAGCGAAGCGATCAGCCCATTCGATCAGCGAAGCTCCGTCGCCAAAAAAATAATCGTCGAGGCCAAGCCGCCCGAGGGACTGGTGATTCTCCACGCGAAAAAAATCAAAATGATAAACAGGTAATCGCCCATCTCGATATTCGTGCACAATCGTAAAGGTAGGGCTGGAAACGGCAGCCTTGCTTCCCATACCGGCCACGAAGCCTTTGGTGAATAGAGTTTTGCCGCTTCCCAGTTCGCCTTGCAAGGCCAAAACCGATCCCACTCCGACATCCTCTGCAAGTCGCCGTCCGAGTGCTTCAGTCTCAGCCGGACTGTTGGAAATGAACGTAGCCACGCGGCAGGAGTTGATTGGTTTTAGTTGATAGCCGAGAGAGCGAGCCGATTCGAGTGAGCGGCAGTTTCCGGAATTTCTTTCGCCATTCTCGCTCCAGGCGGCTTCTGTCACGCGGCGAAATGGCAAAGAGTAATTCATAATCTTCGCCTTCTGAAATTGCATCGTCGATCTTCGCGCCACGGGCAAGCGGCAGATTCTCCATCGCGATGGCGAATCCAACTCGGCTGGCCCTTGCAAGTCGTGGAAGATCGGCTCCCAATCCGTCGCTTAAATCCATCATGGCGTGGATGGAGAAATTTTTTGTGAGCCACCGCGATTCCGCGATTCGTGGAACGAATTGCAAATGCTTTCGCTTCAGGGCGTCACCCAGTCGACCAGTAACAAAAAGTTCATCGCCCACCTTGCCGCCGCGGCGCGATACGCAGCGGTCTCTTTCAACAAATCCAACCACGCTAACCGAAATCGCCACGGGCCCGGGTATGCCGCTCGTTTCACCGCCGATTATGCTCACTTTGAACCGCTTCGCGGCACGGCGCAGTCCGCGATAAAGCTCATCCACCCATTCAAGCTTCGTTTGCTCGGGAGCAATGAGAGTGATCAGGGCAAATTGAGGCACGGCCGATGTTGACGCGAAATCGCTGAGCGGACGCATCATCGCTTTCCAGCCGACGTCGAGCGCGTTCGCGGTCGCCAAGAAATGCACGCCTGCGACAACGCAATCGGTTTTGAGCACAAGAAAGTTGCGGCGATCGCGGGTTTTCACCACAGCGCAATCATCACCCGGGCCGCTGACAACGGCTTTTGCGAGCGGAAGATCAGGCAAAAGTTGGTTAAGCAACCGGTCTTCTCCGATTTCGCGCAATTTCATTGTCCGTTTTTAGCGCCAGCAGCGCTAGGTCAGTTTGAGCCTGAGGGAACGCCCCAGGCTATGGATGAATCTGCACCTTTAGCGCCAGACTCGCGAAGCCTCATGAAGAAAAGATCTCCGGAAATGCGAGGGCGGTGAGAGTTAACGAATTGAAGAGCGAATGCATTGTCATGGCGACTAGGATGGAACCGCTCCACTCGTATGCAATCGCGAAACAACTTCCCAAAACAAACAATGGCACAAATGAGGGTAGGTGGGCGTGCGCCGCGGCGAACAGCAGCGCGCTGAATGTGACACCGAGCAGGCGGCCGAAATAGCGCTTGAGTACACCATATATAAAAAATCGAAAAAGAAATTCCTCGACTACCGGCGCGATTGCCACGGCGAAAACGATGATCATTATTCGCTGCTCAATCGTGCGCGATCCGCTGAAAAACTCGACGATGTTTTGCTTGCTCGAGCCGCCTCCGAAAAGCCGCTGCGTTATGGCGTCAGATAATAAGATCAATGGATACGCAAAAAAAAGCAGGATCGCTCCGGTGCTCAGCGTCCGGATAAAACTTAGCCGGAAAAACCCGCCCAACGAGCCAACGTCAAATCCGCGGAACTGGAGGAAAGTGACTATGACGAGCACCACGCAACCAGTAAGAAGAAAATTTGCGAGAAGATTGCGCGCGCTGAACTGGATCGAGGGTTGCGAAACTGACCCGCCAATAGTCAGAAAAAGAAAAAGGATCAATAGGGCAGCCAGTATTGCCTCGGGCAGTCCAAAGCTTCGCGTCGTCACCGTGTCACCATCGAAAGCATTCCGGGTTCGCGCGCTGATCTGATAAATCAGCGAAATATAGACATACAGGCTGGCAAAGAGGTAGAGGAGGGAGAGAAGAAGGCCTAAGACAGAGCTGGGAACGGCTCCCGATGCCGCGAAGAGGCTGCCGGATAGCATGCGTCCTGGGATCCCTACCGAGCTGACAAACGCTTGCGCGTTTCCCTCTTACTCCGGCTCATGCTCTTGCGGCACAGTGCTCGAACATAACTAGGAGCATGACTAAGAGTAAGAAACCCGAGAGAGTTCACTGTATTTCCACATCTTCACGGCGCGTAATAGCTCGGCAGGAAATACGCGCGCCCACTTTCCAATTGCGGAACGAGTTGCTTTGGGAGTGTGAGTTCAATTTTTGAATCGGTTTCTCCGAATATCCGGAAGAAGCGGAGCAGACTAAACGGCGGGCCGTATTTCACGACTTTGGCCTCCGGCGCATTTCCGAGTTCTTTCGCTTTCCCAAATGCGTCTTCCAATTCACCGAGGCCATCGATCAGCTTGTGTTCGAATGCGTCCTTACCCGACAGAATTCGCCCGTCGGCGATCGTATTGCGCAAAAGGTCCGCTGGAAGGTTTCTCTCTTTCGCCACGATGCCGAGAAATTTGTCGTAAGTCTTCATGATGAAGCTTTGCACCAGCTCGCGTTCCTCCGGTGTGATCGGTCGCGCGCCGTTCAACATGTCCTTGAACTTGCCGCTTTTGAAAACCACGGAGGCGAGTCCGACCTTGTTAAAGAGCTGCTCGTAATTCAGCGTTTGAATAATGACGCCGATGCTGCCGGTGATGGTGGTCTCGCTTGCCATTAAGAATTTGCCGCCGCAGGAAACGTAATAGCCACCGGATGCCGCCAGTGAATCCATGTAAACGACCACCGGTTTCCTCGCCCGCATCTTGACCAACGCGCTGTAGATCGCGTCCGAAGCGGTCACTTCTCCACCGGGAGAATCGATTTCCAACACGATGGCTTTGACGCGACTGTCATCGCGCGCCTGTTGCAGGGCCGCGCGCATGTCATCGACCATTGAATCGCTTACGGTGCCCGGGAGCGAAGAGCTGATCAGGCCGCGCATGGTAATGACCGCGATCTTGTCTGTGGTCGCGCGTGCTCCCCGCTGAAGCAGAATTTCACGGAAACGCGGGATTGGCTCAGGCTCGCGCATCCCACCCAAGCGCTGAAACGCCGTGGCCATTAGCACAAGGTTAACGAACAGACTGGCACAAAGCGCGACGAACAGGAAGATGCTGAGACAACCAAGCCTGCGATTCGCCGCCATGACAGGACGAAACTGCCGGAGAACCGGCACGCGCACAAGAGCTTTTCGCCGAAGTGAGGCTGGTTCGCTGAGAAGAGCGACGCTGCAGTGTCCGCTGTCAGCGGACGGATGGCGGCCAATTTCCCCGATGCGCTGAGACAGCGCACACTACAGCGTCTTCAAATATTCGAGAAGGTTCTCCTTGTCCTGGTTCGACAATTGCGTGCCATAGGTATGACCTTTGTTGCCGTTACCTTTTTCTCGCGTGTCGAAAAGGAAATAAGATTGCGTCAATTCGCCCGTTGGCCCGGTCGCCCGCGGTGGCGGCTCTTTAAATCCCACTTTCACCGGATCGGAAACATCGTAACCGCGGTGAAAAGTTTGCGGACGTTCATTTGGCGAATTCAAGAAGTCGCGCAATGTCGGCACGGAGCCATTGTGAAGGTAAGGCGCACGCAGCCAGATTCCATCCAACGGCGGTGAAACGTAACCGTATGGGTCTAGCGTTTCTACCATCGGTGGACGATCAATGCCCATTTGTTTGACGCGCCGGTTTGCTTCTGCGGCGGCATCTTTCGACCACGAATACATTCGCTCGGGATCAGTCCCGATCTCGGTGATCGGAATCACTTTGTTTGTAAATTCAGCGCGCGGGTCATGACACGCCGCGCAGTCGCGGGCGTAAATCTTCTGACCTTCGTCAGCCAGTTGCTGGTTGATTGGATTTGTTTCGGTAAAGGGCCACTTGGGCGGCGGCAGATTGCTGAGATACTGATCGAGATCGGACATCCGCTGTAGAAACCACGGTCGCGCCGGTGCGCCGAGACCCAGCGCAGAATCGATTAAGACAGAGCGCACTGCCGGCGTATCGCCAGTCCAGTTCAATAACATCTGCTTTCCGGCATTATCCTTTCCGCTGCGGATGCTGAGGTTCCATATCGAAGGAAAATCGGTTGGCCCAAACGTGTTGTCCTCCGCCATGTTGGTCATGAAATACTTTGTCAGGTTCATGGCATCATCGCGTCCCGGGCCCCAGTGTGGCTTTGGCTTGCCATCTGTAGCGTAGCGTTCCATCCAGGTAAATTGTTTTTCCTGTTGGAGCAGCGCCTTTTTGGTAAACGGAATCAGCAGGTAACGATAAATCTGTCGGTCGATAAACGAGAGACCGCCATTGCCATAATTGTTCGCGTTAACCCGGCGGATTTCGTTCATGATTATGTCCGAATTGAAGCGAGGATCGTGTGCTGCTTTGAACAAAAAACGCAGCATGCTTTGCGTTGCAGTATCATCCAGAGATAATACGGAATGCCGCGGTCGCCCTCCGCACCAAGCGACCCGTACTTGAAATGTTCCTCTTCATTCGCGAACACTTCCTTCTCTTCACGGAAAAATTTCGTCCACGCAAAGAAAGCACCAAGCGCGAGCACAATCACGAACACAGCCGCGCAAACCCAAAGGAGGCGTTTTGTTTTAGGTCGTAGGCTCATTGATTTGTCGATTGTGCGTTGATCAAAATGTTTTCAGATATTCGACGATCGCGCCTTTTTCCTGCGCAGACAGTGTCGTTCCATAGGCCGGTCCTTCGTGGCCGGCATTTGAATTGCCTTCATTCCGATCACGCGGCGTCAAGCCGCCCGGTCTCACCTGCGTATCGAACCTGAAATATTTTCTTGGATTTTCGGGTTCGTCCTTGCTGCGCCCCTCTTCATCGAATCTACTCACATCCGACACAAATCCGACCTTCACCGGATCAAACACATCGTACCCGCGATAAAAAATTGTGGGCCGTTCGGCGCTGGGATTTAGAAGATCACGCAGCGTCGGTACCGAACCGTTGTGCAGGTACGGCGCCCGCAACCAGAGGCCATCCAGGGGCAAATTGACGTAGCCAAAAGTTTTCCGGAAATGACTGAACCGCCACGGATAACCGGCATAGAGCGTGTTCTGTGCCACAGCTAGTTGTTCTGTGTACGAATCAACCCGGTGCCGGTCGGTTCCGATTTTGTCGATCGGCACTATGTCGCCGACGTACTCACCGTTGAAATCCCGGCCATTGCGGCCGTGGCAATTTGCGCAGTATTGCGCATAGAGTTTCTCGCCTTGCGCGCTGAGTTGCGTGTCAATCGGAAGCGGATATTTGGGCGGTTCCTTGTACAGCAGCCATTGCTCGATGCGCGCCATTTGTTTCAGGTCGATCGTGGGCGGAAATGCGCCGGTGCCGAATGCAGCGCTTTTGTTGCGCTCCTCCATCATGCTGTTATTTCCGTCCCAGTGCGCGTGAATGTTTTTGTCTTTGCGCGGGCCCTGCAGCCAGATCGAGGGCAAATCGCAAAGACCAACCAGCTCGCGCGTTTCGAGTTTTTCGAGAGGAAATTCCAGGAGCGTCTTCGCTGGGTTGAACGTGTCAGTGCGGCCTGGTCCTGCGTCCGGTTCCCAATCGCCGAAACGGAAATGGCCTTTCAACATCAGCAGTCGTTCGCGCATTAAAGGAATGGCGTAATAGCGCAGGAGGAAGCGATTGATCAGATCATATTTCGCGCCGATCCCTTCCATCTCGGCGAGGATCCGTGGAGCGTTGAAGCGTTGATCTGATGCGCAGGCAAAAATGAAACGCTCAAAGGCCTCGAGATCGACAGTGTTCGACGGCATGCCAGTGTAGATGGTGCGCGGGCTCTGTGGGGTACCGCGCACAGAACCAGCGTGACAAATCGCGCAGTTCAGGAACACGCGATCAAGTCCCTGCGTGTTGCGGCGTGAAACACCGATCGGCAGGTCTTTACCTGGTTCGTAAAGAAAGCCTAACGAGACATATTCCGTCTCTGGAGTGTACGTTTTCCCGGGCAGGTATTCTGGAAACATTTTGGGCAGCACTTTCCAAATCCAGTAGGGAATGCCCGATTCGCGCTCGCCGCCGGTTGAACCGTACTTGAAGTGTTCTTCCGGATCCGCGTACGTGACCGGATCGTCTCGGGTAAAGCGCCAGGCAAGATATGAAAAGCCAATTGCGAGGAGCGCGACGACTCCCAGAAACATAATCCGCCACTTCCAGCGCCGGCTTTTTGCAGGTTGATCTGGGGCCATGGCCGCAGAATGTGTTTACCCCGACGCCGGAAACTCAAGCGCGAAATCAATCAATCGCTTTTTGCCCAAATAGACTTTGCCCAAGTAAATGTGCGGCGCGATTTCGCGGATCTCATCGCGGACCCAGTGTGCCAGCAGGGAAGTCTCCGAATAATCCAGAACGATGCACTCTTTGTTGTCCAGCCAGCTTGGCCCTTTATAAACCTTCGCGATAATCGCGTTCAGTCCGAAGGGCAAAATCTTGTTCCGTAAAACGCCCTTGGTTGGATCGAAGATTTTTCCCTGCCACGCAAAATGATTTATGAAATTTGCAATGTCCTGCGTGTAAGTGGTCCCCGGCGCGACGATGGCGGTCCCTTTGGCCTCTCCTTTCGGAATTTCGCCGACAGGGCATTGCGTGAAAAGGTCGTCGAGCTGAGCCTGCGACATTTTTAACATTTCAGCAACGGTAACAGCCATGTTCTCTCCTTTCGCTAGATTGGGTCTCGATCAAAGCGTCTTCAGATATTCGATTAGCGCGTGTTTATCGTTATCAGGTAAATCCGTGCCAAAGTAGTGGCCCTTGTCCTCGACAAAGTCAGGGCACTTGTTCGCCGCGAGCAGTTCAGGGACCGCCTTGATCAATTCGTATGTAGCTTGTTCCGATGAAAGATTCTGTGTGTGAATCTTCAACAGCGCTTTGCCTATTTTTCCCTGCAAAACAACCAACTGTCCAAAATTAGGTTCGAGGTTAGCAATCAAATTGATCGGCGTGTCCTTAGGGATGGGTCCAATGTTGATGTAGCCATCCTTATCAGCCAGCGCTTGCAACGGTTTTGGCACAAACTCCTTGCGCAAATGCAGCGCGCACTCGTTTTGTGTGCGCCAGATAGAAGCCTTGTTCAGCCGCTTTTCCGGCCATAACAATTTTTCCACCGCGTCATTGAAAGCTTCCATCCGGCCGGCGACAGAAGGGTCGCCGGTGAATTTTCCGAGCATATTGTTGTGCAGGAACGGCGCGGAACTCCAAAGACTAACGAGAGAGGGAGTCCGATAGTAACCGGGCGCCACATTCTTGTCTTTCGGTTTGAATTTGATCGGGCGGGTTTCATCGAATGGATTGAAAAATTCCAACTCATCGACAGGCGAAAGTTCTTTGTAAGTCAGTGATGAAAAGTTGTCCCAGACATGACCGGCTTTGGCATTAGTCGCAAACGCGCGAGCGGAGTTCGTCTCGATCTTGGTCAATGGATAACGCTTGTCGTTCGACAGGAAATTGTCTTCCAGAAAATCGGGCGCCATCACCGCTGTGCGGAACCAGGCTTTTCCCTCGCCGGAGCGAGGATCAACATTTGGCGGCGGTTGTTTGCTCGAATGACAAGCCGCGCAACTCTCTGCGAAAACTTCTTTTCCTCGCGTCATCACTGCTGAATCGGCCCTGATGTAAGCCTGTCCGCCGGGAGCGTCGGCGAGATGAAACGGTTTCAGGCGACGGAAGAAGGCGGCAATGTTTGCCAGGCGCTCTTCGGTCGCACGCCAGAAGACCGAATGTTCCCGCGCGTAAGGAATTTCAAATGGTTTTTGTGGAGTCAGTCCAATCAATCGGTTGTGAAGTGTCAGCCAGTATTCGGAAAACATGCCGATGTTGACATAGACACGGATGGTTGCGCCGGCCACGCCGATAGAGTCCGCGCCGTCTTTCAAGACGTGCGGCACGGGCATCTCCTCTTGTTCTCCAGGCAAAGCGAGAGTGCCGCCCGCCATTTTTTCGGGGACCGCAATCCGCTCCCGTTCAGCAACCAAAAAGATTGGGTTGATTGCGTTTGGATTGTTGATGTGATCGGTCGCGATCCGGGAAGTGTCGGAAGTGCCGCGCGGTTGCGTAACCAGCATCTCATAAAAGAATCCGCCTTTTTCGACGTTACAGGCGAAGACTTTTCCTTCGTTGATGTACTGATTGCCAATGGCCGATGCGAGATTTTCCCAGCGCGGATTTTCCGGATCAGCCGGCGGATTATCTGGATACGGCGCGATGTGGCATGCGCCGCAGGCGACGCCGACTCGATACGGGCGAACGAGCTGGTTGTCATTGTAATAGGCCGGATCGTTTATGAACCGATTGCCGTCCCATTTTTTGCGCGCCTCGTCGTTGAAGTCCGGATTAGGAAATAGCCTGTATCCGAGAACGCCGGAAGGTTTGCCGTAAACCTTTTCATCGATTCCGGCCGGCTCAGGCTCCACTTGCTCATCGAGCCACAAACCAAATTCGTCGGGCTTGGTTGCGGCGCGAAAGCCCGGCTCGTTCACGACGCCTAAAATTTGGAAGCGCTCGCTGCGCGGATATTTGCGGTTATCGAGCATCTTCAAAAGATCCATTAGTCCGAAGCTGTCCTGGGCTGCGCGATTCCAGAAATGTTGGTTGCCTCCGCTCCAGAGGTTCCAAGTATTGCGACCCATGATTTCCTCAGGCGAAAGATTAATGCCGCCATCCATCGGTTTGAAAATGTCCGCGGTGATTTGTGGAAAATCGGCAGTGCTCTTTCCAGCCGCTTTCGCTTCGTCGATTGGCTCGTTTTTTTCGCAACCGGAAAACGTCACGGACAGAAAGGCGACAAGGCAGATTCCGGCCGGGGTGAGACGGCGAAGATCGCGTTTGGCTTGGAGGAACGCCTGCACCGAGCTATCATTGATATCTCTCCGACGAACCGTGAGGCAAGAACAATTCTGAAACGCGAGGGACGGAAGTCAGACTGCTAGCCTGACTCGGCGAGCGGGCTGCTAGCCTCCCGCCTTCCAATTCGCCAGACTGGCAGCCAGGCGGCCGACATCCCGCCCGCAAAATTATTCTACGAATTCCACTTCGATCGGGGCGGCGGTGTAACCTTTGTTATGCGCCTCCCGCAGAAATCTCCGGATAGCGTCGCGTCCAATTTCGCCATAATCGCGAGTAAATTCATTCACATACATGCCGATAAATTTCCCGGCGAGCTTCGCGTCCATGTCGCGCGCGTAGGGAAGAGAATGTCGCACCGCCTCATCCCGATGCGCCAGACCGTAGTCAATGCTTTCGCGAATGATTTCGCTGAGATCGTGGCGTACCGGCTTTGGAATATCTTTGCGCACGACATTTCCGCCAAGGGGCAGTGGCAATCCGGTTTGCGCTTTCCACCAACTACCAAGATCGACAATTTTCTCAAACCCTGATTTCGCGTAGGTGAGTTGTCCTTCGTGAATAATCAGACCGAGATCCGCTCGCCCGCTGCTTACCGCGCCGAAGATTTGATCGAATGGCACAACGATGTAATCGAGCTCCCCAAGAAAAAGTTGCAGCGCGAGAAATGCGCTCGTCATCGTTCCAGGCACGGCAATTTTCTTGCCGTTCAACAATTCTCGCGCTGCCGAGTCGTTCATTGAATCCTCATTGGCCGCTGGGCGTTGGACGTTGAGCGTTGAGCGTTTTCTCACGATGATCGGCCCGTACCCATCTCCCATGCTCGCTCCGCAGGGCAGCAGCGCGTATTTGCTTGCGACGTACGCATAAGCATGGATCGAGATTGCCGAAATGTGCAGCTCACCTCGGAGCGCGCGTTCGTTCAGCGTTTGAATATCTTCCAGTCGATGCTCAAACCGATACCCGTGCAGATCGATCTTATTTTCCGCCATCGCATAAAACATGAAGGCGTCATCAGGATCGGGTGAATGACCCAGGGTAAAGCGGTCAGCGCGGTTCTTTGTCATTCGTTTGATTCCCCACCATTTGTTATTCGGGATCCATCGTCGAGAAGCGTTTTGATAATGAGAGCGACCCGAAGTCACATCGCACTCCCTAAGCGCCGTAGGCGCGAAATGTTTATAGCTTGAAATTGATCCGATGCCTAGCCCCGTAGGGGCGCATCTATCCGACCACTGCAACATGCCCTCTCATCGGAGCTTGAAGTTTTCGCATTTGAATGGCGCGCTATAAACGTGACCCACCCACGGTGCTTGTTATTCTGCGCGTCGCGACCAGGTTGCGGGGAACCTGGAGAGTGGAGCTGAAGGCAACGAAGCAAAATAGAAAATAATCAAAGCTGTTGACACGCTTCCGCAACTCTCTTTTTTCCCTTGACAAGTTTTTGAGAACTTCGCGCCCCAGTTTCCGGAGAAGGTGTTGCGGTGCTTCAGCTAAAGTCACCGCTCACTCAAATCCCAAATTACGTCCTTGAAAAAAAAGTCTACTTCTCAATCCGCACCTGCCCGCCGTAGCCTCTTGACCCGCCGTAGCCTTGCGCGAAGGCCGGTCAGCGAAGGCGGGTTCTTTAATCTGCGCGTTTTAATTGCTTCTCTGTTTTGCCTGGCCGGCATCTTTATCGTGCTGCTCGGGGCTGGGATTTACTCAGACTCTGCTAAAGCCCAGGTGACCACGCCGGCACAACCTGGCTCGGACTTGCCGACGTTGGTGCGCATGGTGGGTCCGGTGCATCTCGACCAAGACTTGCGGAGCCTCCCTTATATTCCGCCATCTCCGGAAATAGAAGAGCGACGGCTCACGCGCCATCCGCGCCCGGAAACGGGAGGGCCGCCACCCATATCGGGATTTGCACGATTTCAGTCATTGCTTGAGAGCGTGTTAGCGCCGGTACCCGCGATGGCAGGCCCGGTGCTGACGTTCGATGGAATGAACGCGGCCCAAAGCGGGTGCGGTTGCTTGCCGCCCGATAGCGACGGCGATGTCGGCCTGAATCACTACGTCAACGTGGTCAACAGCTCGATCAAAATCTTTGACAAGTCGGGCAATCCACTCAACGGCACGAACGGCACCACATTCAATTCATTTTTTGCTCCCTTAGGCAACAGCACCCCTTGCGGCACTGGCCAAAACAAAGGAGATCCTTTTGTCCTCTATGATCATTTGGCTGATCGGTGGGTGGTGAGCGACTTCGCCTTTCCTTCATTTCCTGGCAATTCATTCTGGGAATGCGTCGGTGTGTCCCAGACCGGCGACCCCACCGGCGCGTGGTTTCTCTACGCTCTGCAAGTGGATCCGGCGAATCCAGCCCGACTGGGCGACTACCCGAAGTTAGCTATGTGGAACAGCGGCGGGAACCCTGCCCAAAACGCCTATTTTTTGACGGTCAACCTCTTCACTAATAACACGACCTTTAACGGTGTACGCGCTTTCGCTCTGGATCGCGCGTCGATGCTCACTGGCGGTCCTGCCAACGCCATCCCCTTTACCATCCCTCCAGCCGGCTTGGGCGATTCCTATAGCCTCGTCCCCGCGAGTTTTCGCACTGGCAGCGCGCCTCCTGCGGGCACGGATGAATTTTTGCTGGCTATCGACAGCCCGTTTAGCGGCGGCGTGACCTTAACCAAGGTCAAGGGCTGGCTGTTTCACGTGGATTTCGGCACCCCGGTGAATTCAACCCTTGGCATAGGCCCAAACCACTCCCCGGACGCCCAGATCACAGTCAACGGCTTCGTTGACGCATTCACGAATGCGACGACCAATCTTGTACCGCAACAGGGGACGCAAGAGAGGCTGGACACGCTGGGCGATAAAATCATGACGCCGGTTGTTTACCAGAACCGCAGTGGAACAGAATCTCTGTGGGCGTCTCATACGGTTTGCACCGACCAGAACTGCACCGGTCCAACGGCTGTTCGCTGGTATCAGTTCAATGTTACCGGCGGCAACTTTCCTGCTACGGCTGTTCAACAGCAAAACTGGACCAATGGCAATGACGGTCTATGGCGCTGGATGCCCAGCATCGCCGCTGATCAAAACGGAAACGTCGCTATCGGCTATTCGACATCGAGCCCGGCCCAGTTCCCATCTATTCGTTATGCCGGGCGTCTTGCCATTGACGCATTAAACAACCTCCCCCAAGGGGAAGCCATAATGACTGTTGGCGGGGGCGCCCAAACCAGCCCGCAGGACCGGTGGGGCGATTACAGCATGACCACCGTCGACCCTTCCGATAACAAGACTTTCTGGCATGTGAACGAATATCACCCGGCTACCGCTAACGCCTCGTGGTTCACGCGCATCGGCAGGTTCAACTTCCCCACAGGGGCGGTCCCCCCCAACCTCCCAAACACAGACTTCAACCACGACGGCAAGCCGGATTACCTGCTTTACGCCCCGACCACGCGCCGAACCGCGGTGTGGTACATGAACAACAACGCCTTTCTCTTCGCCGCCTATTGTCCCACACTGCCTGCTGGCTGGAACGTAATAGATGTGGCGGATTTCAATGGTGACGGCAATCTCGATTACGCGCTGTCCAACGCCAGTACGCGCCAGAGCGCGATCTGGTATCTCTCCGGGGTCACGTTTATCACAGGCGTCTATGGCCCCACCCTCCCCAGCGGCTGGCAACTGGTTGCGACCGCCGATTTCAACGCGAACGGCAAACCGGATTATGTACTTTACAACGCGAGCACGCGCCAAACAGCGATTTGGTACATGAACAACAACGTCTTTGTCAGCGGCGCCTATGGTCCGACTCTTCCGGCTGGCTGGAGTTTAGCGGGTGTGGCCGATTTCGATGGCGATGGAGAACGTGATTACTTACTCTTTAACGCCAGCACCCGCCAGTCTGCCATCTGGTATCTGTCTGGAGTTACGTTTTTCAGCGCCGCCTATGGGCCGATGATTGCAAGCGGGTATCAGCTGCAAGGGACTGCCGATTTCAATGGCGACGGCAAGCCAGATTATCTGCTTTATAATCCGAGCACGCGTCGGACAGCGGTCTGGTATCTCAATAATAATATTTTCCTTGCTGGCGCTTACGGTCCGACTGTTCCGACCGGCTGGAACCTGGTCGCGCCTTAAGCGGCGCGGTGGGGGGCTGAAAGCCCGAAACATGCTCACCAAGGACAATGCCCTGAGTGAGATGATTCCAAAGATTTTGCGCCCTGAAAGGGCATCTCAATGTGGGAGCGTGCCGCCAGGCGCTGGGGCCCCATGCCACATTGTTTTGCCCCGTCAGGGCGAATGTTTTTGTGGTCATTGGACCCAGGGCGCCGCCCTGGGCTAAGATGTGACTGCGCTTTCAGCGCGACAGAGCCATCTCTTGCAGTCTGATAACAGCTTAACCCAAAAGTCGGGTAAGGATTTACGATTTCACGGGGCGTAGCCACCGGCGGTTTAGAACGGATTTAACTTTTTCGAGAACTTCACCCCGGAGTTTCCGGAGAAGGAGATGACCCAAGAGAACCATCACCGCCCGCCAGGACGAACAAAGAGTTCCAAAAAGCGTAAAAACCATGGAAAATAGCGGTGACGCGTCCGCGACGCTTCAACTACACCCGACGGTTGATTTCGAAATCCGTCGGAAAATTACCCAGATCGAGTCGCCAAAAATTCAGGAATATAGCCATTCTGACTGCCTTAGCCGGGGGAGCGCACTGGCTGCCCGCCCGTGTGCGGGCGCCCTCGCGTGCTGGGAGATGGCGCCTTCGGTATCGCGCGCGGCGACCAGTAGGGAAAGGGTGCCTCCACCAGCGCGTACAGTTATCTGCTGGTAAAAGGAGCTGTTGCCAAAAGGCTCACTGCCCGAGACCGTGCCCAAGAGGGCAGAGCGAGTGCCAGAGTGATGTTGCACAGTAGTGACAACCGGTGCTGGGTTAACGCTAGTGATCACGCAGGGTGAAAGACTCCCTGTTTCGAACCCACCGTTGTTGATCACGTTGTTAAACGTAAGCTGTGCCATCGCGGCGTCGGGCAGACAGCTCACGCCAAACGCGGCAAAAACAACGAACCTAGCTAAGGCATGCAGGTTAGAAAAAGCGTTTCGAGAGACAGATCCTGTGTTCATGAGACATCCTTTGTTTTTCGGTCAAAAAGTTTTACCGCGGGGAGGCACTAGGGACAGCCTCCCCCGCGACTACCAGGATGTTTATGTGACGAATATGTCTGGCACCATCCTGGCGACGATCCAACACACCTGTTCAAACACCGCCGGCTGGGTGAGGCGCCACGCAGCCGTGGCCCGCGTGCGTCGGCCGTCGTCACCACTACCCAGCCGCCGGGGACGGGTTTCAGCTGCAAGGCACTGCCGATTTCAATGGCGACGGCAAGCCAGATTATCTGCTTTACAATCCAAGCACGCGCCAGACAGCAATCTGGTATCTCAACAATAACATTTTGCTCTTTGGCGCTTACGGTCCAACTCTGACGGCTGGCTGGAGCCTGGTCGCGCCTTGACGAGCACTTAGCCGTTGGACAGCTTGGCCGAAGACGCCCATAAATCTTCATAGGCGGCCCCGACGCTTTGTACTAATCGGCGATGGTCACCGCCCTGCCTGGTTCCCGTAGCCTCAGGCGCATGGCACGGACTGGTCTGGGCAAAGGCCTTGGCGCATTAATTGGCACTCCCTCGGTCGCGACGCCGACAGATGCCGCGGTGTCAGGCGAAAGAGTGCACCGGATCAATTTGGCAAGCATTGCGCCCAGCGCGTTGCAGCCGCGAAAAGATTTTGGGCGTGAAGCATTGCAGGAACTGATCGATTCGATTCGGCAACATGGCATTATTCAACCGCTCATTGTCCGCCAGGTAGGCGCGCGATTTGAATTGATCGCCGGCGAACGTCGCTGGCGCGCTGCGCAGGAGATTGGTCTTTCCGAGGTGCCCGCTATAATTCGAAGCGCAAGTGACCTGGAAGTGCTCGAGTTATCGTTGATCGAAAATCTGCAACGCGCCGATCTAAACCCAATCGAAGAGGCCCAAGGCTACGCCAGGTTAGCGAATGAATTTGGACTGCGTCAGGAAGACATCGCGCTCAAAGTAGGGCGTAGCCGGGCGGCAGTAGCCAACGCGCTGCGGCTTTTGGATCTGCATCCGCAGGTGCAAGTCTGGCTCGCTCAGGATTTGCTCTCGGTCGGACACGCAAAAGTGGTTTTGGCGTTAAGAGCGCCTGAGGAACAGCTTCTGGCTGCGGAAACGGTTCTGCGTCGCAACGCCACCGTGCGTGCTACCGAGCGGCTGGTTGCCCGCTTGCTTGGAGTCGGGCGTTCGCGTCGAAAGTCCCGGCGCGCCGGGAGTGGGTCGAGTATTATGCCAACGGCAGTGGAAGATTTGCAGAACCGCTTGCAAGAACACCTCGCTACGCACGTCACCATCCATCATCGAGACAAACGAGGCCGGATTGAAATCGAGTACTACGGGAACGACGATCTTCAGCGGATTGTGACTGCTCTGGGGCTGCGAGAGCTGGAGTAATGGCGTAGTGGAGTGCTGGAGTGATGAATTCACGCCAAACAACACTTCATTACTCCCTTACTTCATTACTCGTGATTGTCTGCGTCTCGGTTGTTTGTGCAGACGCGTCACACGCGGCGGAGACAAAAATCTGGCAAGAGATCTCGGGTGAGAAAGCTTTCGCGCATGTTCAGCGATTGGTCGATTTCGGGCCGCGCCCGTCTGGATCCGAGGCTATCGAAAAATCCAGGCATTATATCGAGGACCAGCTCCGCCGTTCGGGCTGGCAGGTAAAACGCCAGGTATTCATCGACGACACCCCGCGGGGAAAGGTCCAGTTCGTGAATTTGATTGCCCAATTTCCCGGCCAAGGAAACGCGGCGCCCTTGTTCTTATTGTGTTCGCATTACGACACGAAAACGTTTGATGCCATAAACTTCGTGGGAGCTAACGATGCCGGCTCAAGCACAGGCTTGCTCCTGGAATTGGCGCGAGTAATCGGGCGACATCCAAACCTGGCTGCGAAGGTTGAGCTCGTGTTTTTCGATGGCGAAGAAGCGTACGACCATTTTTCGGAGACGGATGGATTGTACGGAAGCCGGTATTTTGCCAGACAACTCCAAGGCAGCAGCGCCAAACAATTCCGCGGCGGGATCTTGTTCGACATGGTTGGGGATCGTTCTCTCGACGTCACGCTTCCTGCAGATTCGCCTCCCGAAATAGCGCGAGACATCTTTGCGGCAGCGGAAGCGCTCAAGCTGCGAAGTTATTTCACTTACCTTGACCGCGAGATGATCGATGACCACTCACCGCTAAACGCTATCGGCATTCCGACAATTGACGTGATCGATTTTGACTATCCCTGGTGGCACACCGCGGGTGACACGATTGACAAAATTAGTCCGAAGAGCCTCCAGATCGTTGGGTCAGTCGCCTTGTATTACTTGTCTGAATTCGCGATAAAGCGTTAAATCGTCGAATCGGGTCGGCTTTAACGTCGTAACGCATCAAGGCGAGCAGTTCTGACGAGCGCCGTAGGCGCGGCATATCTATAGCAGCCTGCACTACAATTCGATTGGGCTCCATAGGAGCGTCATGTAACGCTGCGCGAAATGGCGAACACTTACACGCAAATTTATGTACACGTTGTCTTCGCGGTCTCTGATCGCGTATGTGTGATTTCGTCGGAGCGCCGTGAAGAGTTGCAAAAATACATCACCGCAATCGTCGCGCGAAAATGTCAGAAACTAATTGCGATTTATTGCATGCCCGATCATACGCATGTACTGCTCGGCCCGAAACCCAGCATCGCTCCCTCAGATTTGATCGGTAAGATCAAAACCGGATCGACCAATCACATCAACGAGCAGAAATGGATCGGATGCAGGTTTTCGTGGCAGGAAGGCTTTGGCGCGTTTTCTGTTTCGCGTTCGCATCTGGGTCGCGTGGTAACTACATTCGCAATCAAGCGCTGCATCATCGCCGAAAATCGTTTTCAACAAGAATATGTTGAGTTTCTGGAGCGGCATCACGTTCCCTTCGATCGGCGTTATATTTTCAAGTCAATAGAATGAATTCGGCATGCATGAAACATGTCGCTCCTCTGGAGCTTGCCTATGGTTAAGATGACGAGGTTATAAATATTGCGCTCCTAACGGAGCTTTTATCTGCGAGTCACCAATTTAACGACGAAATCAGAATGACCTGCCCTCGCGTGGGCACGGCGTGGCAGGTTTGTCATTGATTCGGATTTCGTCATCATGCTTCGTCATTCTCTGAATTTCTGCATTGCCTCACGTCAGTTTTCCCGGCAGTTTGATTACGAGTTGCCGCATTAACAGAACGCCGGAAGCCTATGTCGCATGCAACGCACAAAAACATCGGTGTAATCGGGCTTGGGATTATCGGTCGCGGCGTGGCTGGGAACCTGCGGCGAAAAGGGTTCCCAGTTTATGTTTGGAACCGGTCGCCACGTTCCGTTCCTAATTTTGTCGGGTCGCCGGGGGAGGTAGCCGAGATTTGCAATCATATCCAGATATTTGTTTCGGATGATGAAGCTTTGTTGCAGTCCGCCCGACAGCTAGGCGAAAAGCTTACGCCACGTCATCTTGTCCTTGCGCACTCAACAGTCGCTCCGGATTCAATGCGCGCAGCAGCTGAAATTGTCGAACGACGCAAGGCGCGGTTTGTAGAGGCACCGTTTACAGGGAGTAAAACTGCAGCCGAAAAGGGTGAGCTCGTTTATTATGTGTGCGGGAACGATGCCGCACTGGGTGAAGCGCGTCCGATCCTCGAAGCCAGCAGTAAAGAGGTCATCGAGATCGGACCGACAATTGGCCAGGCGAGCGCCATCAAGATCGCAACCAACATGATCACGGCCGCAAGCGTCCAGGCAGCTGCGGAAGCGCTGGCGCTTGTTCAAGCTTTGGGTTTGCCGTTGGAAAAGTTCATCGAGGCAATGCGCAGTAACGCCAGCCATTCTACAACTCTCGCGATGAAAATGCCTAAAATGCTTGGCCGTGATTTTGAGCCGCACTTTTCTGTTAAACACATGTTGAAAGATATGCAGATCGCTAATCAGATCGGTTTGTCGAACTATCTCGATCTGGGTGTGACAGCAGCTGCACGCGATCAATTGCTTGAGCAAATGCACTGGGGCCACGGAGACGATGATTATTCGGTAGTAGCGCGGAAATATTTGCACGAGCCTGCGCCAGTTACTGGTGAAGAGCTGCAACTGGACGAAGAGGAAGAACCAACCGGCGCCGGCGAGCCGATCGGGAGCTCAGCCGAAGCGGAAACCCAGATCCAGAAAGATGCGGCTCCGGAGGTTTCGCCTGCGCCACTGGTCGGTGTGGCAAGCGGCGGAGCGGGTAATGAACGCACCCGATTGCGTCCCGGTTTTCTCAAGCAGCTGCTCAGCCGCTTGTCATCCGGGAAAAAGTGACATCGCGTTCCGACTTGGGCGAATCGGTATTGTGCATCCAGCGCGTCTTAGTTGCATTTGTGCAATCGCCTCTCCATTCCTAAGGGAGAGGGTAGGTTGAGGGTTAACGGCCTTTGAATTTTTTGATGTCTCCGACCCCTCACCTCAGTCCTCTCCGCTTTCGCAGGGGGGAGGCGGCAGAAAACACACGAGATTTTTTGTCTGAGCTTTATGCGTAAAGTGACTTGTGATGGATACTGCTATCTTTCTCGACCTTTCCGAACGCGCAAAGTTTCGTATTACCGGCGTGGATCGGCTTCGGTTCCTCAACGGGCAAATCACAAATGATCTGCGCAAGGCGAGTGAAACCTCCGCAATCGAAGCGTGCATTCTCAATGCGAAAGGCAAAACAGATGCGCACATTTTTGTTTCCGCATCGGGAGAATCCTTTTTGGTCGATGCGGCAGCCGATCTTCGAGAAACGCTCAAGGTCCGGCTGGAGCGCTACGTGATCGCCGACGACGTGCAGATTGAGGACGTCACCGATCAATTCTCGCTTTTTCACGTGTGGTCACAAAAATCCCACGCGCTGGAGTCTGGCCGAATTGTCTCTGTGCGCCGTTTTGCTGAAGCGGGATGGGACGTATGGGTCGATGCCGCGCAGCATGACGCCTTGTTACAGGAATTATCCTTGCGATGGACCCTATGCGATTCCGATACGGCTGAGGTCATCCGAATCGAGCAGGGAATTCCACGCTGGGGTCGCGAATTGACGGAAGAGATTATTCCAGTCGAAGCCAATCTGGAACAACGAACGATCGATTACCAAAAGGGTTGTTACATCGGTCAGGAAGTGATCTCGCGAATGAAGATGTCCGGCCAGACGAACAAGCGACTGTGTGGGCTGATTTCGGTGGGCGATATTCCGCTTCAGCCAGGTATGAAACTTATCTCTCCTTCAGCGCCGGGGAAGGACGTTGGCTGGATCACAAGCGCCACGCGCAGCGAAACAACCGGAAAAGAAATTGCCCTCGGATACGTGAAACGCGGCTTCAACAACGCCGGCACCAAGCTGGCCACAGCGAGGCAGTCCGGCGGACACGCTGCATCCGCAACTGAGAATTTCGCCTCGGAGCCGGACAGGACAATTTCCGTAGAAGTGGTTCCGCTGCCGTTTTTCTGAGTCAGCGCTATTTGGGCCAGCCGTTTTGTCTCCAGCAGCTACTAGTTAAACCCGCAGCCCTGGAGAACAGCTGGCATTCGTCATTTGCGCAAGGTCATTACCCTTGCCGACGTGATGCTTTTCGATTTCCTCATTAACATGGAAACTCAATTAACCTGGTATGGGCACGCCGCTTTCAAAATCAAAACGGCTACAGACAAGATTCTGCTAATCGATCCCTGGGTAACGAATCCGGCGTTCGCAAAGGGCAAGGACGAGCTCACCCGCCTCGATCGCGTTGATCTTATTTTCCTGACACATGGGCATTCCGATCACGTCGGTAATACAGTCGAGATTGGAAAGCGCACAGGCGCGAGTCTGGTTTCAAACTTCGATCTCAACGCAGCGATTGTCTCCGCGCTAGATTATCCGGAAGGCCAGGCTGGGAATGAGACAACCGGGCATCTCGGCGGCGAGTTATCGCTGCTTGATGGCGAAATAAGAGTGCAGTTCGTCCCAGCGTGGCACAGTTCGTCTGTTCAAAGAGATGAAGATGCGACCCCGATTTACGCGGGTAGTCCTACGGGGTTGATCATCACGCTACGCAATGGTCCTACGATCTATCACACGGGCGACACAGATTTGTTCTCCGACATGGCGCTGGTGAAACGATTTCACAAGGTCGACGCCATGTTGGTTTGTATCGGCGACCATTTCACAATGGGACCATCTCGGGCAGCAGAAGCTGTGAAGCTGGTGACTCCGAAGACGGTAATTCCAATGCACTATGGGACATTTCCAGTGCTAACCGGCACGCCTGAAGCGTTCGGGCGCGAGCTGAAAGAGCGCAAGGTAAAGGCCAAATTGCGAGTCATGACGATCGGTGAGACGATTGCGCTGGGAGACCAAGTTAACCGTTAAAAAAGTTACAACGTTAAAAATGGGCCGCGCGGCAAATTCCAAACGCGTTTTAACCGACTTTCAAGTCGTTTAATTCACACGGCCGCAAACCACAATGAGATCGAATACTACGCAAACAATGCCAATTGGGGAAAATGGGACAAGTTTGGCAGGGCGACTTATACCGCAAGCTCTGACCGATGCGGCGGCGACATTCGTCGATTCCTTAAAACTCAGTTCGGTCTCCGAGAAAGTCCGTCGTGGCAAGCGAGTCGTGTTTAAGCGCCGCAACGCTTACAGCGAGCAATTGGCTGATCTTGCTAATTTGTATTTTCGCATGTCGAGCATACCGATTCGTTTTTGGAGCAAAGTCGAAGACTGGCGGCGTTGGGAATCGGAGTGCTTTCAAATGCTGAACGGCGATCGCTTTCGCGTCCTCGCAGCCGGCGCAAAAACAGTCTGTGTCGATAAGCTACCGGGTAAGA
>WNFY01002979.1_pt1 | contig 31585 bp, 25 predicted proteins | sample 5400091 | NCBI WGS metagenome assembly WNFY01 (sample SAMN13153364, study PRJNA577476) | soil metagenome | isolation source: 60 cm soil or saprolite under grassland replicate 1 | place: USA:California | collected 2016-06-15 | reverse complement strand
GGCTACCGATCTGGGCGTGCCTGCGATTAAAGCCCTTGGCTATGAAACCAAAGAAGCCTTCGTCCAGAAAAAGCTTTATCTCTTACGAAGCTGCCCATGAAACCAAATGCCCACACAAAATTGGGGAACCACGGTTCCCAAAACCCCTCCTCTAAGGGGAACAGAACCATGAAAACACAATTAACAACAATCAACTTGACCTAACCACATGTCTGCATCGCCTGGCTAGGCCGCCTCTTCGAAGACTAAGCCTGCTATCTCGTAAAGTCCGTTCCCTCGATAAAAACCGCGTTGCATTTGGTCGCCGCAAGGCGCAACGCCTTGAGCTCGCGATACTCATCCGAGTCGTACCAACTGTGTGCTTGCTCGAGACTAGGAAATTCAATGAGAACGGGGAACACTGGCCGCCAATCACCTTCAAGCAGATCGCATTTGCCACCAACCGTGAGATAGCGGCCGCTAAAATGTCCAACCGTCGAAAGCACTTTGTTCCGATAGTTTTCCAACTTTTCAGGATCAATAACTTCTAAAATGTCAAAAAAACAGTAGGCTGCCATATGCTCGAATTTTAGTTTGGGAGCGAATGTCTGTCCAACTCACATTCAGGGCGGGACGGGCCCTAACGAGAAAGAGGTGAACCACCGCTGGCCGCGGCGAGCGAGGCAAACAGCGAGAACTGGTTGCGGATCGAGCGTAAACGTGTGGTCGGCGTAATACGCCTCGATGTGCCGCGAACTTTCCCACTCACCGATGATGAGCCGCGCGTACTCATGCGTGCTTTTGTGCGTCCAGCGCCGCGACGAGATTCAACGCCAACACCGAAAGAGCAATAGCGAGCTTCATGGGCCTAACAAGAATTAGACCCACTTTTTCCGTCTAATTCAATCATTTCTTCAGCATCGCATCGCGCTTGGCTTTGAATTCGGCGCCAGATTTCCATTCGGGGAATTTGTCACCATTGGCGACTTGGTAGCCGACTTCGAAGAGAAGCTGAATATCCTGCACCGCGCCGGACAGATCCCATTCGGAATTCATTTCGTCCGACACCTGATGATAATGATGGGCGGTGTAATCGTCTTTCTTTTGCCGGCCGAAATCTGCCGGTTTGCCAATGAGATCTTTGCCGCCGCCGGTATAGAGCGCGGGCACGCCCTGTTTCGAAAATTCAAAGTGATCGGCGCGATAAAAACTGCCTTTCTCTGGTTGGCTATTTGGTGTCATCACCCGGCCGTTGTGCCTGGCGGCTGCTGCTAATAAATCATCAAGGGTTGAATTATTGTCGCTCAAGTCTTCGATGTCCCGCGTTTTGCCCCACGGATTCACGGTGTCGATGTTGATGTCGGCCGGCGTTTTCTCGAGGGGATAAAGCGGATGTTCGGAGTAAAATTTTACTCCGAGCAATCCCGCTTCTTCTCCGGTCGTGGCCATGAACAGGACCGAACGTTTTGGCGGCGGATTCAATTTCGTGAACGCTGCCGCGAGCTGAATAACAGCTGCAACCCCGGAGGCATTATCGATCGCGCCATTGAAAATCTGATCGCCCTGTAATTCGGCGTGACGCCCGAGATGGTCCCAGTGCGCGGTGTAAATGACGTATTGGTCCTGCAATTTCGGATCGCCTCCGTCGAGTTTGCCGATGACATTGTGCGATTTGAATGAGCGAAGCTGTTGTTTGATGTCGATGTTGGCTTTCGCATCTACTGCAACGGGACGGAATGCCTTTGTGATTGCCGATTTCTTCAGGGCATCGAAATCTTGACCGCAATCGGCCAGCAATTTCTTCGCGGCATCGAGCGTTATCCAGGAGCGCGCCTTGACGGCCTCGATGTTTTTATCTGGCGCATCGATCTCATAATTCTCCTTCCCCCAACTGGTTTTCACCACCGAGTAAGGATAGGCCGCCGGTTCCGTTTCATGAATAATGACGGCCACAACCGCGCCTTTTTTCGCAGCGATTTCGTATTTGTAAGTCCAGCGCCCGTAGTAGGTCATCGCTTTTCCCTTAAACATTTTGTCATCGAGTTTTGATGAATCTTTCGGATCGGGAATCGGCGGATCGTTGATCAACATCAAAATCGTTTTGCCGCGGACATCGGCATCTTTGTAATCGTCCCACCCATACTCTGGCGCGACGATTCCGTACCCGACAAACACCACGTCTGAGTTTTCGATCTTAATTTCTGGTTCGAGACGGGCCGATGACGCAACGAAATCGTCGGGGTATTTCAGGTCGATCGTTTTATCGCCAACTTTGAACACCATACTCGGTTCGCTCTTGATCCCTGCGAGAGGAACTTCCTGCGTGTAAGTCCCGTCCGGATTTCCCGGCTTCAGGCCAACTTGCTTGAACTGGTCAGTGATGTATTTGACCGAAAGTTCTTCCCCTTTCGTCCCGGGCGCGCGCCCTTCGAATTCATCCGAGGCGAGAACCTTGATATGCGCGAGCAAGCCGTCCGGTGTGATCGCTTCCAGCGCCGGCTGCAAACGCTCTGCCAATTCATCCGCTGCGAGGGACGAGAGCGTACCGGCGAGGAGAATTGCGACGAACAAGCGTGCGGTCTTCATATGTCAATGTAGCGCAAGCTGCAGGCGCCTTCTGCATAGATATCCGATTCCGTGCGTTGACACGACGTCAACGATCCGACCATCGCTACGCCGATGGCAGCGAGGGCGACGCGATTGGCAACCAGAGTCCTCAACTTTTCCGCTGCAAAATAGTGATGCGTCCCGGTAGGTGATCGATTGTGCGCGGATAAATCCATTTCGGCGCACGTGGTGTATCGGCATCGAACACGATGGCGTAGGGGAATTTCCCGGTTAGAAGGTCACCGTAATATCTGCGCACCGTTTCGCCGGGCACCCGATAGTCCAGCGAATAAATGGTGATGTAATTTGGATTGCGCTTCTCCAAGGCGGCGGCGGTGAAGAGTCCTTGGTCGGGATTTCCTTCTTTCTCGGCAACGAGGGGTTGCACCCATTCCGGAAAAACCTTGCGGAACAACTCGACGCGACCCGGCATAAGAGGTAAGCGCAGATCGGTGATGTCTCGAGCTGGCGGGCTGGGCCGGTCGGGTCGGCCAAGATTAATTTCGCTGGCATCGAAATTGGGCAGTTTTGACCAATGGGGACAGGTACCGCTTGATTCGATCACGCTGCCGCGCCGGACATTTTTCACCATCCAAAGCTGCGCCTTCATCCGCGGATCAATGTTGAAACGTTTCCCGACGAGGTAACTGCAAAAGCAGTTGTAAGCCAGGACAGGCAGGAGAAGCGCGGGGATCCATTTTCGTTCTCCGACAGTCTGCAGCGCCGGACCAATCATCAAAATCAGAAACGGAATTGCCGGCAAAACGTAGCGCGTTTCAGTTCGCGGGAACGCCCCCACTTTCAAAAAATAGAGGAAAAATACCGCGCTGCTTAGGATGAATCCGCGCGTTGCGGCATCGCTGAGGTCGCGTCGTCTCAGGATTAGAAGGCAGCTTAAAATCGCGAGCCCGGCGATCAAAATCGCGCCGGGAATTCCGACAATCTCAGGAATTCGGGCAAGAGCGCCAAGGTAATTGGCACGGTCCGGTTGACCTGAGTAACGGGGCGCGACGGTGTAGTTGTAGATGAAATCATTCCAGAATCTTCTCGGCTCATAAAGCGAAGTCGGGCACCCGAAGAGAAATCCGAGCAGAACCATGCCCAATCCAATCCCGAGTTGGCGACTAAGAATTATCCTTCGAAGGTCCGCGTCTTTCGTCGCGAAGAAATGCGCGACAAGAAGCGCAATTCCGACGGCCAGGCCGTTGTATTTCGTCGCGATTGCGATGCCGGTCAAAAAACCGGCGACGGCGTAGTTCCGCGTGCTAGGAGCTGATGCAAGGCGGTACGCGGCCCCAAACGCCGCCACCATCCAAAATAATAGCGGGATATCGGCGGTGAGGAAATGCGCGTAAGTGACAAATCCTGCACTGGTGGCGAAAGCAAAAGCGATGATAACGGCAGAAAATCTTCCGTACGAGCGACGGCTAAAACTATAAGCGAGTGCAATTGTGCCGAGAAAAAGCGCGGTCGTCACTAGCCGCGATCCAATTAACTTTGCCGCATCGCCGATTTTCATTCTTTCCGTCGGCACCTGCGCGATTTTCAGAGCTCCAGTTATCGGCCAGACCACGAGAACGTGGTTTAAGAAGGTGTGAAACGGCGGCTTCATGTAGTCACTCGGCCGCAGCGCGCGCAAACCACGCAGTGCGATTTGACTGCGATTCCAGCATTCGACCCGTCCCCACGTGATGCCCTGCAGACAAAAAAGAAACGCGAGCGAGAGTGCTGCGACTAACAGCGGATCAAGGCGTTTAATTTTTCTCGATTGCTCCGCAGATTCGGAGAGGGGAAATGTCACGCGGGCTCACCTGGTTGCCGACGATGATGTCACCGACGTGTTTTCATCTGTGTTCATCTGCAGCGAAATTCTGCTATCTGCTTTCCTGCGATGGCCCGTCGGGCGCTTTCTTTTTATCTTGTGGATCGATACCGATCTTTTTCAAGAATGGTTGGACCGATTGTTTCCGGCCAAGAAACTTCTCGATGGAGACATTGACGTCGCGCGAGTCGCCCGGCTCGTAAATTTCGCGACGCAATTTCAAACCAGCTTGCTTGTCGATGTAACCGTCCTTCGCCTTTTCGAAGACGGTGGCCATATCGGCGGCAATCGCGTCGGCCCAAGCATAACCGTAGTAACCGGCATCGTAGCCGTTTAAATGGCCAAAGTAGGAAACAAACGTCGTGCTCGGATCGATTGGGAGAAAAACCTTTTCCAGAATCGGATTCGATATTGCCACGCAATCGTAAGACACATCTGCGGCGTGCTGATCGTGTAGAGCGAGATCGAGCGACGCGAACGCGAACTGTCGCCTGTAAAAAACACCGGCATTGGCCAGCTTGGCGTCATTCATTTTTTTAATTATCTCTGTTGGAATTTTTTTCGACGGATCCCGGTAATCGGCGGCAAACGTGTCGAGCACTTTTTTGTCCCAAACCCAGTTTTGCAGCATTTGCGAGGGCGCTTCGACAAAATCCCCAGGCACATGAGTCCCTGCAAAGCGGCCATACTTCGCGCGCGTGACAATCGAATGCAGAGCGTGACCAAATTCGTGGAACAACGTTTCCACGTCACTGTGCGTCAATAAAGAGGGCTTGTCCGCAGTCGCGGGCGGAAAATTGCAGAGCAAGCCGACCGTTGGCCGCTGGTATTTTCCATCCGGTAACAATTTTCCGCTGATAATGTCGAACTGGGCGAAGTGGTTAAATTTTCCTTCGCGCGGAAACATATCGAGATAAAACATCCCGAGCGGCTCGGCCGTGGCAGAGTCAGTCACGAGATAGAGTTGGAGGTCATCGATCCATTTGTAAGGCACAGCGATCTTTTCGAACTTCAGGCCGAAAATGTCCTGATAGATGTTGAACATCCCATCGAGCACCTTTTGGAAGGGGAAATAGGCGCGCAGAGCTTCCTTATCGACATCGTATTTCTGTTTGTTCCGCTGGTTGCTGTAATAGCGCCAGTCCCAGACGTCGATTTTGGCGTTTGGATCGTTCGCATCGGCGGCTTTCAGCTTTTGTAATTCAGCTACTTCGCTATCGAACTTCGGCTGGATTCCAATGACGAGGTCGCTGATGTACTTCTTCGCATTCGCGCCGGTCCTGGCCATTTTGACCTCGGTTTGGAAGTCGTCCCATGATTTGTAACCCAGCCGCAGCGCGATCTTGTTCCGGAGCGCCAGCATTTGATTGAGGACGGGGACGTTTGTGTCTTTCGCGAGAGTTTCGCGAATGACGTAAAGCTTCTTGCGCGTACCTTCACTCTTCGCATTTTCCTCCACGGTATTGAATTGCCAGGTAACATTTGCCATCACCGTGTAAGCGTCGTCTCCGGTCTTGATACCGGGCGAGGCGAAGAAACTCTCCGGCAGGCCATCGAGATCGGCCTTTGTGAAAATCACGGGCGCGCTCGCCTTAACGATATTCGTGTCGAAATCGGTCCCGAGTTTGGACAATTCCTTGCGCAGTTGTTCGACTTCTTTGCGTTGATCGGGCGGAAGGTCCAGGCCAGCGCGCCGGTAATCACGCAATGTTTCCTTGAGCAGTTTCGCGTCTTCGCCCGAGAGCTTCGGATGCGTATCAGCGAAAGCTTTGATCGCTTTGTAAACGTCCTCGCGATAATCAATTCCGACCGCCCAGTCTTGAAACGCCTTCACCGCGTTCTCGCCCGCGCTGCGCATCGCCGAGCGCAACGACGGTGCTCTTAAACGTAACTTCGCCCAAGTCCTGGGCGCCGATCTGATCCAGCGCAGTGTTCGCTTTGGCGATCGCATCTTTCATGGAAGCCTCGACCGCTTCCGGTGTTTGTTCCCAATCGGGAACGGTTAAGACCGCGTTTGCCTTCGCCGCCGCAACGCGGAAATCATCGACCGTCTTCAGTTGAGCGGCCGAAAGATTTGAATTCAAAGCGACAAGGATTACTGGCAGGCAAAGAAATGTGGATTTCATGAGTTTTGAGTGTTGGATTTGGAGAAGAAGATCGGCTACAGATTTACACAGATTTTCACAGATGGGCGAAGGAATTTTGATGAATGCGCGTTCCATGTGTGTTCATCTATGGCGACAACCGGTAACCGGAATGCTCGCCTCGCCGTGATCAATAAGTTTTTCCTCGCTTTTATTCCGATCTTTGTCGCCATCGATCCGATTGGGCTGGTGGCTGTTTTCATCGGCCTGGGTACGAGCGCTTCGCGCCAGCAGCGACAACGGCAGGCTTTGTTAGGGATCCTGACCGGCCTCTGTGTGGCGATCGGTTTTATTTTTCTGGGGAGAGCGATTTTTTCTGCGCTCGGCATCACGGTGGCCGATTTTCAAGTTGCCGGTGGTCTGATTTTGCTTGGCTTGGCTGGTCGCGAATTGCTCGGTCTGGGGCCACATGATCGCAGCGGGGGCGACGAATTCGGCGTGGTTCCGCTTGGCATGCCGCTCATCGCAGGCCCGGCGCTGCTGACCGCTCTGTTGATTTTGGTCGATACAGTCGGCCTTGTCTTTACCCTTGTTTCACTTCTGGTGAATCTCGGCCTGGTCGCGATCGCCTTCTGTAACGCGGACCAGTTCACGCGTTGGATGGGAAGACAGGGTTTACGGGGCGTTTCAAAGATAATCGCGCTCCTTCTCGCCGCGATCGCCGTCAGTTTGATTCGGCGTGGCTGGCATGGGGCCGGGTGATCCGATTGTCGATACATACGGACACTATCCGGGCCAAAAACGAAATTATTTGAACCGTTGCGTTGCGGGCAGTGTTGGGGAAGATTTCCCGGATTTCCAACCAAAGAGACTCCGCGTTTGTTCCTCAGCCGGTCTGGTTGACACGCCAGCGGGTCTTGTTACTATCCTCGTTTTTATGAGATTTCCTCTCCCCCTCACGGCGAAAATCGCTGCCTACATGATCGGGCATAAGTTGCGTGGCACGAAGAAGTTCGCCACGGTGCTCCAACTTGAGCCGTTGCACACGTGCAACCTGACCTGCACCGGTTGTGGGCGGATTCGCGAATACTCCACATCCCTGAAGGATATGATGAGCCTGGAGGATTGCCTCGGGGCAGCGCAAGAGTGCGATGCGCCAATGATCTCGATCTGCGGCGGCGAACCGCTGATTTATCCGCAAATCGAAGTGCTGGTGAAAGGATTGCTCGAGCAAAAGCGGATCGTTTACATCTGCACAAATGCCATGTTTATGCGCAAGAAAATGCGCGAATGGCTGGCGTCGCAATTGTTAATTCAGCCAGCATTTGTTGAAGCAAAAATTCCGACATTGCTCGGCGCGGGTTTGATCAACGAGAAAGATGCAGCAGACATTCGGAAAGGCCCAAAGGATGCGGCCAAGCCGACAATTGGACCATCAGGCTGGATGTACTGGAACGTGCACCTCGACGGTCTCGAGCGGACGCACGATCTCATCGTGGAGCGCGAAGGCGTTTTCAAGGAATGCATCCTCGCGATCAAAATGGCCAAGCTGCTCGGCTACCAGGTCGCCACCAACACGACGATTTACAAGGAGACCGACATGCAGGAAATCGAGCAGATGTTCGATTACCTCTCCGATCTCGGCGTGGATGGCCATACCATTACTCCCGGATACGAGTACGACGCCGCCAAGAAAGACATGGTCAAGCGGCTCAATCTGCAGCCGGAGAATTTCTTTCTCACTCGTGCGATGACCGTTCAAAAGTTCAAAAAGATCGAGGATTGGATGAATCGATACACATTTTTTGGAACGCCGGTTTATTTTGAGTTTCTCGGCGGCAAGCGCGATTTGACCTGTTCCGCGTGGGCAATTCCGACGCGAAACATTCGTGGCTGGAAGGGTCCCTGTTATCTGATGACCGACGCCCATTATTCGACCTACGCGGAACTGCTCGAAAAAACCGAGTGGGACCGGTATGGCGTCGTGAATGGCGTAGCGCGGGACAGTCGTTGTGAAAACTGCATGGTGCATTGCGGTTATGAGCCGACGGCCACTCTGGGTCTGCAAGCGCAGCGCGGCGACACTTGGAAAACGGTCAAATTCAATTTCGGCCCGAAACCGAAACCAACTGGCCGTGGCAGCGAAGTTCTCGCGTATAACGGTGTGAGTTCCGGAAACGGACATCTCACGGGAAAGAATGCCGAGGCTTCAGCGCAGGCATCATAACATCGAGCAGGTAAATGGATCGGCGGGTCCAGGATCAACATGATGAACCGGTCATCTGACGTAATTTCTTTACCAAGCGCACGACCCGAGCTTGCGCAGTCATATTCCGCCAGCGACTTCGAGATTTCGGAAGCCATTCGCCGCGCGCAGGAAAATCTCTTGCGCCAACAGAAAGACGACGGGCATTGGTGCGGCGAGCTTATCGTCGATAGCACACTCTGCTCCGATTACGTCCTTTTCATGCACTGGTGCGGCGAGGTCGATGGGCAATTGCAGCGGCGCTGCGTCCAGCACATTTTGAAACGGCAAATGCCGGATGGCGGCTGGAACATTTACCACGGCGGCCCGAGCGAGATTAACGCCTCCGTGAAAGCATATTTCGCGTTGAAACTCGCTGGCTGTTCGACGGACGCGCCGTTCATGCACGAAGCGCGCGCCAATATCATGCGCCTCGGCGGTATTCCCCAGATGAACACCTTCAGCAAGCTTTATCTTGCGCTCTTGGGGCAATTTCCTTGGAAGTATTTGCCCACGATTCCTGCGGAAATGGTGCTTCTGCCCATTTGGGCGCCGTTTCACATTTACAAAATGTCGTCATGGAGCCGGGCCATGCTCGTGCCGCTGGCTATCATCAACCATTTTAAACCGACTCGCGTGTTGCCCGGCGAAAAGCAATTGCACGAGCTCTATCCCATCGGCACTGAGCAAGGTGATTTGCGACTTCCCCGGAGCGACCGCTTCTGGACCTGGCGCAATTTCTTTTTGCGAGTCGAAGATATTCTGAAATTCCTGCATCCACTGGGGTTTTATCCGTTGCGCCGACGGGCGCTTGAAAAAGCGGAGCGGTGGATGGTCGAACGCATTGGAGAGGGAAGCGACGGCCTCGCAACAGTGTATCCGGCGATGCTGAACTGTTTGATCGCGTTACGCTCGCTTGGTTACTCAAAAACTAATCCGGTTTACGCCAAGGCGGCAAAGGATTTCGCCGGACTCTTTATCGACGATCCCGAAGATTTTCGCATTCAGCCGTGTCTCTCGCCTGTTTGGGACACTGCGATCAACATCATCTCACTGGCGGAATCCGGTGTCCCCCCGGAGCATCCTGCGCTGCAAAAGGCTGCCGATTGGCTCATCAAAAAGGAAGTGCATATCCGTGGCGATTGGGCGGTAAACAATGCTCATCCGGAAGCGAGTGGATGGGCGTTCGAGTACAACAACGTTTATTATCCGGATACCGATGACACGGCGATGGTGCTGATGGCGCTGCGGCTGGTCCGGCCGGACGATCCACAATCGCTTAATGAACTTTTTCGCCGCGCGCTTGCCTGGCATCTTAGTTTCCAATGCGACGATGGCGGCTGGGCGGCGTTCGATAAAAACGTGACGACGCCGTGGCTGGAAGACATGCCGTTCGCCGATCACAATGCGATTCTCGATCCAACGTGCAGTGACCTGACCGCGCGCACACTGGAGTTGTTCGGTTACATTAGTTTCGATGCCAAAGCGCAGTGCGTGCGCGACGCTATACAATATTTGATCGACACGCAAGACGATGACGGTTCCTGGTACGGCCGGTGGGGCGTCAATTACATCTATGGCACCTGGCAAGTGCTGCGCGGCTTGCGCGCGATCGGCCAGGACATGACGCAGGACTGGATTTTGCGCGGGCGCGATTGGCTCGAGAGCTGTCAGAATAGCGATGGGGGCTGGGGCGAGACATGCGAGACCTACAACAACCCGGCGACCAAAGGCATCGGCGAGAGCACAGCATCGCAAACGGCATGGGCAGTGATGGCCATCTGTGCGTGCGGCGATCTTGATCGACCGAGTATTCAGCGGGGCCTGCGTTTCTTGCTCAGTTCGCAAGAACCGGACGGCTCATGGGATGAAGAGCAAATTACCGGCACCGGGTTTCCCCGCGTCTTTTATTTGAAATACGACATGTACCGCCAGAATTTTCCGCTCCTTGCTCTGGCGACCTATGTGAATTATCGCAGCGGCCTCGGACATCGTCCGAGTTTTTATCGCTGCGACAGCCGGCGGTAAGAGTGGAGTGTTGGAGTAATGGAGTAATCATTTCTGCCGCATCACTCCACTACTCCATTACTCCAGCCCAGATCCTCATCGCGATTGACCGCAATTATTCGTGGCCTACTGTGATTTATTATGGCTTACGAATTACCAAAATTACCCTACGCTTACGATGCTCTGGAGCCGCACATCGACGCGCGCACGATGGAAATCCATTACACCAAGCATCACCAAGCTTACGTCGACAATGTTAACAAGGCGATCAAAGGCAAGCCCGATCTGGAAAACAAGCCGGTCGAGGATTTGATCAGCGATTTAAGCGCTGTTCCGGAAGACATTCGCACAGTAGTGCGAAATAACGGCGGTGGCCATGCCAATCATTCCTTCTTCTGGAAAATCATGGGGCCAAACGCAGGTGGCGAGCCGAAAGGCAAACTGGCCGATGACATCAAATCCACCTTTGGCAGTTTTGATGATTTCAAAGAGAAACTTGCGACCGCCGGGGTGGGCCGTTTCGGGAGTGGCTGGGCGTGGCTCATCAAAAACAAGAGTGGAAAACTTGAGATTATCTCCACCCCAAATCAGGACAATCCTCTCATGGATGGAAACACACCGATCCTTGGGGTCGACGTTTGGGAGCACGCTTACTATCTCAAGTACCAAAACCGCCGGGCTGATTACCTCAAGGCTTGGTGGAATGTCGTGAACTGGGACGCGGTTGGAAAGGCTTACTGATTCGCGCCAGCGAATTCTTCCTGTAGCGGCGGTCTGTGACCGCCGCTAAACTTGTACGGTTCGGCGACCGCAGAAGAAATGGCGTATCTAAACGAAAATTATCTCAAGCTTCAAGCTGGATATTTATTTCCCGAAGTTGCGCGCCGTGTCCGCGAGTTTTGCGAGGTCAATCCCGAAGCGAGCAAACGTCTGATTCGCTGTGGAATCGGCGATGTCACGGAGCCGCTTCCACCCGCGGCAATCGACGCGTTGAAGCGCGCGGTCGATGAGCTCGGGAAACGTGAAACCTTCCGCGGCTACGGTCCCGAGCAAGGCTACGAATTTCTAAGATCGACAATCGCGCAACACGATTATCGCGACCGCAACATCGAGATCGCCAATGATGAGATTTTTGTCTCGGACGGATCGAAATGCGATTGCGGATATATTCTCGATATTCTCGGCGACCAAAACAAAGTCGCAGTCCCGGACCCGGTCTATCCGGTCTATGTCGATACGAATGTGATGGCGGGCCATAGCGGCGCGGCGAAGCCAGACGGCAGCTACGAAGGTCTTCTTTATCTGCCGTGCACCGTTGAGAACGGATTTGTTCCGAAACCACCGGCAGAACATGTCGATCTGGTTTATCTTTGTTTTCCGAATAACCCCACCGGAGCGGTTGCATCTCGCGAACAACTTTCACATTGGGTTGATTATGCGCGGGAACACGAGGCGCTGCTGCTATATGACGCTGCTTATGAAGCGTATATCTTGCAGCCAAATGTTCCGCGCTCGATTTTCGAAATTCCAGGCGCGCGCGAATGCGCGGTGGAATTACGCAGTTTTTCCAAGAACGGCGGTTTCACGGGCGTGCGCTGCGGATTTACGGTCATGCCAAAATCATTGCTTGCGCGAATGGAGTCAGGAAAAAAAATGCAATTGCATCCCCTTTGGCATCGGCGCTGGAGCACCAAGGCGAACAGCGTGAGTTATCCGGTGCAGCGTGGCGCGGCAGCGCTTTATACTCCGGAAGGACGGCAGCAGATTCGCGCATTGATTAATCATTACATGGGCAACGCAAAGATTCTGCGCGAAGCCGTGGCCAAAGCCGGCATGACGGTTTTCGGCGGCGTAAACGCGCCTTACATTTGGGTGAAAACGCCCGATGGCCTGACAAGCTGGCAAACGTTCGATCGCATGCTGCGCGATTTAAACGTAGTTATCACGCCCGGCGCGGGCTTTGGCGCCAAAGGCGAAGGATATTTTCGCGTTTCCGCTTTCAACAGTCGAGAGAACGCCGAAGAAGTAACGCGCCGTTTGGAGAGACTGTAGCCGCCTCATTGTGCGAGGTGCCGCGCCGACGTAAGTAAACATGCGCAGTTCGCGCCCTCCCCAACGAAGACCTATAATCCTCCCTTGTCGACAGGGTCGAGGCACGTAACGTTCGGGCTTTGAAAAATCAGAGTGGCCGCTCCGAAACAAAATTTACCGCAGCTTTATCGCTTTTGTTTTTTGATGCTGGGCGACTCGCGCAAAGCACAGGAAGTTTTTGAGACAACGTTGCGTGAAGCGGCTCTGCGCGCAGCTCATGGGGAACTGCCAAACCAGCGATTTTGGCTTTTCCGCGACGCGCGCTGGCGTTGTTTGGAAGCAAGCGAAACCGACCTGCAAGCCGAGCCTCTTCCGGTGGAGCAGCGTGATATAACTTCAGCGGCTCCTTCACAAATTGCACAGCTTGAGCCCACGCAACTGGCAATTTGGATTTCCGCTGCGCCAGATCCTCAGAGGACTGCGCTTGCCCTTTTTTATCTCGATGAATTCGATTACCGCGAAATTCTCGAGCTGGCGGAACTGAAGCTGAGCGAGCTGTCGCGGTTACTGGAGCTGGGGCGGCGACAATTTCAAGCCTGGCTGGATGCCATGCTTCCTGAAATGACGCACCTATGAAAACGCCGCGGCTCTCGCGTCGCAAGCGAGCTCTCCTGAATTGCGCGCCGGTTGGCGAGGAGTGCATCCGCGATCGTTCCATGCGCTCAGCCGTCCTCCGTGCGAGCGATTCGAACGAATTCGCGAATCAACAGAGCTTTGATCGCGCGGTGGCCGCATTGGTTCGTATTATCCCCATCCCGCCGGCGACTGCCGAATGGTTCTCAACTAAAGACCTGTTCTCGCCGTCCAAATGGACATGGAAGAAAACCCTCCGGAACCCAGCCGTCATCGCGGTCGGGATCGCTTTGGTCGTAATCGCAGGAGTGCTCATCTTTCAGTTTATTGCGCGGCTGAATGATTTTCCGGGATCGGCGACGGCGCGAAAATTGCTGACGATCGCCGGCTCGACCCGATCGGTCCTTCTCGATCCTGTGAATGCGGATGCGGGGACTTTGAGCGATTTATTTTTTATGAAACACGGGCTGGAGCATTACGACGTGCCCCCGGAGTTTGCCGATTTTCACACGATTGGCTGCCGCGTTTTCGAGGACGATCAGTCACAACGCGTCGCCCAAATCTGGGTGGCCGAGAAACGTATGCAGTTCTTTCTCTTTCCAGCGGAGAGGGACGTCAAGTCGGGGGCCGTGTTACGGTTTCCCGCGTGGCGATATGTTCATCAAGAAGGCTGGGTTGGGGCTGTTATGGAGCATAACGGGGTGTGTTTCATGGCCGCGCTGCGTGGCCGTGAAAAAGAGCTCGCCGCGTACATTCCGAGGGCGAAACAGTAAATTGAAGTTCGTTGACATGCCGCGACGCGCCATTGAATCTTTTCGCCGCGACGCCAGGGTAGCTCAGCGGTAGAGCAGGGGACTCATAAGCCCTTGGTCGGGAGTTCAATTCTCCCCCCTGGCACGTCGATTTTGGATTGCGGATTGCGGATCGTGGATTGGCTGCGAGATTGAACGTTGGGTGTTGAACGTTGGATGCTGAGCATTAAACGTTGCAGGAGCGGCTAGATTCGCATTCGTCTCATGAATGACGAAAACGTCCTCGACAAACTTTTCGCACGCGGAAATTCCTATTGGCTGACGCGTTTCGTTATTCTGCGGCTGCTGGGTCTCGTTTATGCGGTTGCGTTTCTCGTTGCCGCCCAGCAGCTCGTCCCATTGGTGGGCGAGCACGGATTAACACCAGCGAGTCATTTTCTCGTGGTTATTCAACCCCAGTTCGGTTCGCAAACGGCCGGCATGTTGCGAGTCCCGACGCTCTTTTGGTTTGGAATCTCAGACAACGCATTGTCGATCTTTGCTTGGGCAGGTTTCGGTTTGTCACTGGTCGTTCTTGGCGGGTATGCGAATGCGATCCTTCTCACGATTCTCTGGGCGATGTACATGTCGATTGTCCACATTGGCCAAATCTGGTACGGCTACGGCTGGGAGATTCAACTGCTCGAGACCGGGTTTTTGTCGATCTTTCTCTGCCCATTGATCGATGGGCGCCCTTTCCCGAGATGCCGTCCGCCGATCCTCGTTTTCTGGCTTTTTCGCTGGCTCGGGTTTCGCATCATGATCGGTGCCGGTCTAATCAAATTGCGCGGCGACTCCTGCTGGCGCGATCTGACGTGCCTTTACTATCATTACGAAACGCAGCCAATTCCCAACCCGATCAGTCGCTATTTGCATTTCGCGCCTCACTGGTTTCACAAATTCGGCACCGCATCGAACCATTTTATCGAGTTGGTTGTGCCTTGGTTCTCATTCGGTCCGCGCACGGCACGGCACATCGCGGGCGTCCTGCTTGTCAGCTTTCAAATCGTTCTCATCATCAGCGGCAACCTCTCCTTTTTGAACTATGTCACCATCATTCCGTTTCTCGCCTGTTTCGATGATACATTTCTACGCCACTTTCTGCCGGCGAGACTCGTCAGGCGCGCTGAACAAGCAGCTCAAGAATCGGAACCGTCGCGCATCAACAACACGGTCGCGTTCGCATTGTCGATCCTGGTGATCTACCTGAGCGTCGCGCCGGTGCTCAATCTTGTTTCGGGCCGGCAACTGATGAACTACTCATACGATCCGTTCGATCTCGTAAATACTTATGGCGCGTTCGGCAGTGTTGGCCGCGAACGTCCCGAAATTATCTTTGAAGGAACCGAGGACGCATTGATCACAGGCGACACCAAATGGAAGGAATACGAATTCAAAGCCAAGCCGGGTGATCCAAATCGGCGCCCGCCGTTCGTCGCGCCGTATCAACCACGAATCGACTGGCAAATCTGGTTCGCGGCCATGGCATCACCCGCCGAATATCCATGGACACTGCATTTTGTATGGAAACTTTTGCACAACGATCGCGCTACGCTCTCGCTCCTGGCCAATAATCCATTCCCCGAGGCGCCGCCTCATTACATTCGGGCACGACTTTACCGCTATGAGTTTGCTCCGTTGGGCGACAAAGCATGGTGGAAGCGTCAGCCAATCGGCGACTGGTTGCCCGAACTTTCCACAGACGACCGGGAGTTCCGCCAATTGCTCAGGGCGATGGATTGGTTGGATTGACGGAACTCATGAAGAAGCATGTTCGGGTGATCAGTGCAAGTGTTCTTGAACGTATAGCCGAGCCAGAGTCGCGGTTTTATCGTGATTATCTCGCTTACCGGAATCGGGAGATTACCTGGGCTGAATTGGTTGCGCGGCTGCCGCACGTTGCCATGATCGGCGACAGCGTTTGCACGGACGTCTATGTCTCGTCGGTTTTGAGCACATTTTGGCGCGCCCGCACATGTTGTGGCAATAACTGGTTTCTCAACACCAGTCCGTCACCCGTAAGCATTCGGAGTGTTTCGAAGAGACTGGAGAAGTTGAGCCCATTTGTCGCGATGGAATATGCGGGCATCGGCGCGCTCGTTGATCACGAGGACGAACGGCAGAATTTTTTTCGCAGAATTCTGCGGACGCGCAATTTCTCTGGACAAATTGGTCAATTGCTGGCGACGGGACGATTTCCCGATCTAGTTCTAATCGCGATCGGACACAACAATGTCGATTGGGCGTGGCGATGTCCGCCCAGCGAACTGGAGCAGCCAGAGAATCGATTGCAGCGACAAAGCCGGCGCTTTCGAGAAAATTTCGCGCGACAGATGCGGCGGCTGATTGAGGCCGCGCGAATGCAGCGTCACCGGGTCGCGGCCGTGGTCTACGGTCTCGTCAACTTCGAGGCGTACTTCAAAGGGCGCAAAATCGCAGAGCGTCTGCGAGCACGGGACCCGGACCAGTATCCACATCTTGAAACTACATACAAATATTTCACGTCCTTCCGGCCAGTTTACCGGTCTAATCTGATTCGTCTCACCGCGATCGTGAATGAGGAACTGCGCGCGATGGTGAGCGAATTGAGCCGCGACCTTGCGGACAATGTGAACGTGCAGGTGCGCTATTCGGATGCCTTAGCGACAGCCGATTTGAGCCGCGCGGAATTGCTCCATCCGGTGGACGGCTGGCATGCGTCCACTGAAGGCCACAATGTTCTCGCGGAAGCAGCGTTCAGCCACCTTGGACCAAGTCTGGAATTTCTTGGAATCAAGTCGCCTCCGTCGGATTCGCGAAACTAAACGCGAGGTCGACATCTATAATCCGCGCTCCTTCAATCGCGCGATTGTTTCGCGTAACATGCGATAACCAAAATGTCCTTGCGGCACGCGCAGCAGCTCTGAGCCGCGCCAATTTCCGTGAATCTTCTCAACATCTTCAGGTCGCGCGATCAAGTCGAATTCCCCGGCGACAAATAGCACGCGGTCTGCATCGCACAGCGGCTGATTATGCATTGGAGAACTCAGGTGAAAATGCCGGGCAATGAGAGATGGCTCGATTTTTGCCCGATGCAGTTCGCGCCGCATGAATCGCGCGGCCGGGCTCTCCCAGATCGCGTGCTCAACGTTCACGATCGGCGCCATCAACGCTACGAAACGAAAATCGCGCTCCACCAGGGCCAGAAGGGCGCCGATCCATCCGCCATAACTGGTCCCGAGGACGCCAAATTCGGTGCAGCCGCGCGCGCGCAATATTGCCATCAGTTGCCGCAACTCGATTACGCCCTGACGCAGTCCCTCTGCGTTGCGGATGAGATCGGCGGTGATGGCGAGCTCCCCGTTCCAATAGCCGCGTGGGACACGTGAATAGTGATATGGGAGATGGACGAAGCACGCATTCCACCCCAGTTCATTAAAGCGCGCCGCGTAGCGACGATACCCGATGTGGCTCGCGGACATAAGCGCGTGCAACATGAGAACCGTCGGCGCTCTCCAACCCTGCGCGCACGGAAAAAAATCGGCACGCGCGACGTTGTTCGCTGGAAACTTTGTATCGATCGGACTTTGCCATGTAATGGTAGTGCCAGGCCGATCGGCGATTACGGGCGCAATTTCTGCGCCGTTCGGCGCGGCGTAATAGTCTTGGGCGGTGAGCTTCTCGCACGTCGTCACATAGTCATCCATTTCCTCACGACTGCGCGCGTGCAGATGATGACGCGACTGAAGCAGATTGATCGACGCGCACATGAGCAAATCGACACCGCTCGCAGAAAAGCGGAGGAGCTTGTTGTATCCACGGCGCTCTGTCGCCGTGTTTTGACCAGCAAGAGCAGAACGCCCCGGCAGAGCGGGGTGGCTACATTTCATACGCTCTCGGGGCGAATGCGGCAGATCGTCTTCGGTCAGCGAAAATTTTTCACGCAGTTCGGCATAAAGACATCTGAATGCGGCGGCGAGTTCGCGTTCAACGCGTTCGCGTGCCGCGAATTTCTCCAATCCTGGGAAAGAGGGAATGGAATCGCCAAAAGCGATCCAAATGGGCGTGCGCCGCAGTGGCAGCCATCGCTTCTTTGAGTAGAGGCGATCGCTGCCGACGATCACGCACGGCAAGATTGGAACGCTAGCGATATGCGCTAGGGTTGATGCGCCCGGCCGCAGCGCGGCTCCCTCCAGAAGGGAGCGTGCGCCGTCGCGGATGCCGCCCTCGGGAAAAAGTCCCACGATTCTCCCATGCTTCAGCCGTTCGATTGCGGTTCGGATGGTTTTGCGATCGGCGCGATCTCGTTCCGCCGGAAATGCATCGACCGCCCGCAAAAAAAAACCGAGCAGCGGAAGGGGAAAGAATTCGGCCATGGCCATCCAATCGATCTTGCGCCGCACCACTGACGAAATGATAAACGGATCGAAATGGCTGATGTGATTTGACGCCAGCAGAAATCCCCCGGAGCGATTCGAATGTCCGCGCCGCAAAACATAGACTCGCGCGACAGAGCCAAAGATCAGCTTCATAAAGATAGCTGCTGCCCGATTCGCAACCCTGTGGAACGCAGAACGAATTGCGAATGACGAATGTTTAATAACGAGGGAACGGCCGGATCCGAATGACGAAACATCTCCCGCCGTTTTTGTCATTTGAACATTCGGAGTTGCTTCGACTTTCGACATCTCGTGGTTAGTCATTTTAGTCCGTTTGCTGCGCGACCTCTTTGCATTTTTTGAGATCGAGCTTGCCGGAGGCGAGGACCGGAATGGATTCGATGCGCTGGACTTGTTTTGGAATCCACAAGTTTGGGACGCCGGCATCGTGAAGTTTGCTGCGCAGCTCTGCAAGATCGACATCTATGGCGCTCAATAGCACAAGCGCTTCGCCTTTGGCTTCGTCTTGCACCCCCATGATGGCAATCGGGCGCTCATCTCTTCCGGACAAGCCGAGGAGATCGACAATTCTGCTTTCGATTGCTTCGTGCGGCACCATTTCGCCGCCGATCTTTGAAAAACGCGAAAGCCGTCCTTCGATGTAAAGGAAACCGTCCTCGTCGAACCGGCCGAGGTCGCCGGTCTTGAGCCATCCATTTTGCAGCACATCGGCTGTGCGTTTGGGATCGTGCAGATAACCTTCGAAAATGTTTACTCCCCGCAGCCAAAGCATTCCGCTTTCGTGCAAAGATAATTGGCCACCCGTTTCAGGATGACGAATTTCCGCAGCGATGCCGGGCGCCATTTTGCCAACCGAGCCCAAACGACTCGATGGTTGCACCTGATCGCCCGGTTTTCTTGGTTGCGGCTCGGGCAGGTTTACGCTTACCACGGGCGAAGTTTCTGTTAGCCCGTAGCCCTCGAAAACTTTTTGTTTGAAACGCTCCTCGAAATTCTTCGCGAGATCGGGCGGCAGTTTTTCCGCGCCGGTGATTACGAGACGCAGACTGCGCAGCTTGTCCGGTTCGACTTTGCGAAGATAGCCGCGGAGAAAAGTGGGCGTCGCCAGCAGGAGCGTTAGTTTATATCGTTCAATCAGCGCTGCGTTCTTCGCCGCTTCCAGCGGATTTGGATAAGTAACGATCCGCACACCTTCGATGAGTGGATACCAAAGCGTGACAGTCGATCCAAAGGTGTGAAAAAATGGGAGCGACGCGAGGATGGCGTCCTCTTTCGTCGCGTCAAGCAATTGCCGGAACTGCGAGACGTTTCCGACAACGTTGCGATGGCCGATCACGACACCTTTTGGTTCGCCGGTGCTTCCGCTTGTAAAAAGCAAGACCGCTTCCCTGTGGCCGCCCTGTTTTGGAATTTTCAAAAACCGCAAAAGCAAACGAGCGGGAAGGAGAATCGACGTTATCCACCAGAAAATAATTTGGCGTTTCATTCGCGGCATCAGTTTGTCCAGGTTGAGAACGCGTTCCGGCCACGGAAAATCCTTGAGGCGTTCCATGAATTGCGTGGCCGAAATAGCGACCCGCAGGTTGGCGCGTTTGCAGCAAGATTCATTCGCCGCTCGTCCGATCGTGAAATTAAGATCAACGGGCACTTTGTCCGCCAGCGTCACGGCCAGGTTCGCTACCATTGATCCTTTGCTTGCAGGCAAGATGATGGCGATCCTTTCGTCCGGAAATTCCTTTCGAAGATAGCGGCTCAATGCTGCGGCGGCCCCGAGCAATTTCGAGCGGCTCAAGCCGCTGTGATCGAGTCCATCGATGACGGCGGTCGCGAAAGGTCCTCTCTTTAATCCGCGAATGCACGGTTCGGCAAGATGTCGATCTAGCGAGGGCCGACGGCTGAAACAAAATTCGCCGAGCTTGAGCAATTCCTCCCGCACCGTCGCGATATCGGCGGCGTCTGCTTCGAGCGGCTTACCGAATGCAATTGTGACGGGGTATGGGATTCGCTTCGGCAATTTCCGGAAAAATCTTCCACCCTGAAACGAAAAGATCGAGCCCCAGAGTTGGTCGAGCCAGACTGGGACGACTACCGCATTGGCGTGACGCGCGATTAATTCGTAACCCCGGTGCAGCCGCAATAGTGTTCCGGCGCGTTCCAGCGCGCCCTCGGGAAAAAGACAAACGACCTCGCCCTCCGCGATTTTTTCCGTTGCGGCGCGAATCGCGGAATGCGAATGCCGCGTATCGATCGGAATACAACCCAACGCTCGCAGCAAGCGGTGCAGGATCGGTTTGCGATAATATTCCTGGTCGACAACGTAGCGGATGGGACGCGGGCAAGCGAGCTGCAAGACGATGGCATCGACCCAGGTGATGTGGTTGGGCAAAAGAAGAAATCCGCCCTCCGGCAAATTGTCGATTCCGAGAGCATTGACTCGATAAAAGCAACGCGCCAGCAACCGGCCGACTAAATGGAGTGCGCGCTCGGCGGCGAACATGGTGGCCATCATTTATGATTTACAATTGAGGCGGGCCAAACTGCAATCGGCAATTGTCGATGCAATCAAACGCGCGTCCTGCACCCGGCGGCCCAACGGCGTTGTGGCTTCTGCTCGCGATCAATCTCTTCAATTACATCGACAGGCAGGTGCTTGCGTCGGTCGAGCCGGAAATTCGTGCGCATTTCTTCCGAGCGGACGATCCCAATGCGCATTTTCTAACAGGTCTTCTCGGGACTGCATTCCTCGTTAGCTACATGATCTCGGCGCCAATCTTTGGCTGGTTGGCTGACCGGATGTCGCGCTGGCTCATCATCGGCGCGAGCGTGATTTTGTGGAGCGCGGCCACGGCGGCATCGGGAATCGTGGGCACGTTTGGGTTGCTGTTAACGATGCGGCTCTTCGTCGGAGTGGGTGAAGGGGGCTACGGGCCGGCCGCGCCAACCATCATTTCCGACTTATTTCCCCTGGCGGTGCGTGGCCGGGCGCTTTCGTATTTTTATGTCGCACTTCCCGTCGGCAGCGCGATTGGCTATGCGATCGGCGGGTTTGTCACTTCACATTGGGGCTGGCAGACGGCATTTTTTGCGGTTGCGCCACCCGGTCTGTTGCTTGGTCTTGCCTGTTTTAGGCAGCGCGATCCGCGCGAACAAATTGAAAGATTGAAGCAGCAACGTCGAGCGACTCTGCGCGATTACCTCGGCCTTGTGCGCATCCGATCGTACGTTTTGAACACTCTGGCAATGACCGCGCTCACGTTTGCAATCGGCGGCATGGCGTTTTGGGTCCCTGGCTATCTCCAATATCGCGGTCTGCCGCCAAGCAGCCGGATTACCCCGTTTCCGGCAGCATGGGTGATGATGTTCATCGCGATCTTCTTTCTCTTTTTTAACACCGGCCCCTCAAATACCGCGCTCGCCAATGTTACGGATCCCTCGGTTCGAGCCACCGCCTTCGCCCTTAATATTTTGATTATTCACGCGCTGGGAGACGCGGCTGCTCCGCCATTGATCGGCGTCGTGGCCGATCGTACAAACATGAACGTCGCCTTTCTTGTCGTGTCGGCGATGATGCTGGTGGCTGGGGTGCTTTGGCTTTGGGGTACAAAGTTTTTGCCATCCGATACCGCGGCGATAGAGGCCCAGGAAAATTGAATAATTCATCCATTTCCCGGGTCATCGCGGGAGAGAGTCACGGAATTAGTAGAATGCATTCTTGGGGAAGGTTTATGTCGATTTTATGTCGATTACTGATTTGTTGGTTGGCCGTGCTGGGAAACAATGTGTACACTGAAGGAGTTCCGGCGGACTGCACTCAACTTATCGTTGCCGTGGCACCGACGGGGGACTCAATGCGGGGAGAATTACGATTATTTGAGCGATCGCCGGGCGGAAATTGGGAAGCCGTGAGCGGACCTTTACCGGTGCTGTTTGGAAAAAATGGACTTGCGTGGGGAACGGGCCTTGCCGGACAGAACGAGCCCGGTCTTCGAAAAAAGGAACGAGACGGTCGCGCGCCTGCGGGAGTTTTCGAGATAGGCCAAATTTTCGGATACGATCCGCACCTGCCTGCCGGGGCCGACTATCCGTATCATCAAGTGACTGAGGCAGACGTTTGGAGCGATGACCCGCGCTCGCCTAACTATAATCGGCATGTTGTGATTGATCCCAAGAATCCGCCCGACAATTACACGCACGAAAAAATGCGCTCGGGCGATTTCGCCTATCACTGGCTCATTGAGATCCGGCATAATTCCGATCCGCCACTGCCTGGGGCAGGTAGCGCGATTTTTTTCCATATTCGGCGTGGTGCTAATCGGCCGACCACAGGCTGTACGACGATGGCGAAAGCAGACCTCGTGAAGTTAATCACGTGGTTGCGCGCGCGGCGGCATCCTTGTTACGTGCTGTTACCTACCGCGGAATACGACCAAAAATGGAGCGCCTGGAACCTTCCTTCGCCAGAAACATTCCGGCGCGGCGGTGCCTCGACCATGGGTCATTGATTGCCTGAATTATTTAGATAACTTCTCGTTAATTGGTTCTTATGCGAAGACGCCCCAACCCTGATTCGGAAGCGAACATCCGGCGCATCGACACAAAACGGCGCGCCAAGAGACAGACGCATGGTTTTCAGGTCCATTTCCTTCGCGGCAATCAGGTCGTTACAAGGATGTTTAGCGACAGCATCTACGGTGGGAAGGGGGCAGCGAGGCGTGCCGCCCGGAAATTCAAGCGCGCGACCTTGCGCCGGCTGCCTCAGCGGAGATTTATCGGGTTCAAGTAAGCTTATCGCTGTTGGCACCCCTTTTTCCCCGATAGGCCTTCCAGCATTCAATAAATCCGGGTGCGAAATCCTCCGGGCGTGCCGAGACCCAACCATCGATGATGGCCGGAGGGAAAAAAGCACCAGTCTCGATTTCGCTCCGGTTGATTATGGGATTGCCGCGAATCTCTCCTCGATAAAGCCAAACAAACTCCTGCTCGGTGCTTGCGGAGGCGGGAAGCTTCAAAAGCTTCTCCAGAGGAACATTTATCCCTAGTTCCTCTTCCAACTCGCGTCGGGCCGTTTCTTCATAGCTCTCTCCGGCCGCTACATGACCTGCAGCGCTCGAATCCCACTTCAGAGCATGTCGATCCTTCCACCGCGAGCGTTGTTGCAAATAAACTTCGCCTACCTGGTCGAAAATCAGGATGTGGACGACACGATGGCGCAAGTTATTCCCATGCACATCCGAGCGCCGCGCATATCGTAAAATTCGATCGTTCTTATCGACCACTGGGAAACGCTCGTTTTCCATTGCTAGTGCAGCTGGATGCGCAGGCGGCGCGATGTAATTAGCCAGTCCAATCCATTGAAGGAGCGATAACTGTTCGCCGCGTGCCTTAGGATCGAACCTCAGAATCGACGCGGCGTGATCCCATTTGATGGCACGCATGCCGAGTAGTTTTTTTAACTGCTTTCTTCTCTGAGAAAAGCCATTCCGGATCAACTTCATAAACAGCTCGTCATCACGCGCAGGCAAATTCAGTGGGTCGCGCGGCAGGATTTTCACGAGTGCCGAATCAACTTCGGGTCTTGGAAAAAAAACGGTTGCCGGAATCGTGCGCAGATATTGCACACGATGACGCAATTGCGCGCGCAGAGTCAGCGAACTGTAATCCCGAGTGGATGGCAACGCTGAAAGGCGGCGCGCCATTTCCTTTTGTAACATACACAACCACACTGAGATGGGACTAGGATACTCAAGGAACTTCAAGAGCAACTGACTGGAGATATTGTATGGAAGATTACCGAGCAGTTTCACTCGACGATGCGAGAAAAGAACACGCGGATCAAACTTCAGGGCGTCTGCATTTCGTACTTCGAGTCGTGGATGACTGAGACGTTCGTGCAAAAAATTCGCGAGGCGTGTGTCTTTCTCGATTGCGAGAACGTTCGCGCCCTTCTCAAGCGCCAGCTTGGTGAGAGCGCCCAAGCCAGGTCCAATTTCTACGACATAATCGTCCGGAACGATCCCCGCTTGATTGACGATCCAGCGTGCAAGATTTTGGTCGTGCAGAAAATTTTGCCCGAGAGTCTTGACCGGTGAAACACGTATTTTCGGAAGCGTCGTCCTTATCTCGGAGAGCTTCATAAGACAGCTACGAATGCCTCGCTGACGCGCAGAAATTTAGCGCATTTGTTCACAAAATTGTGTGAACAAAATATGCTGGACAGAGGAATCTTATTCACAAGTTATTCGCGTCTATGATCGGTGCGCCACGAACGACCAATATGAGCTGCGTGGTCTGTGGAACGCCCGATTTTCACTCGTGAGCCGGCAGAGCCAGGCGCGCCTGCTTCTTGCGGCTGGTCAGATATGTTCGACGCGCGTCCTTCAATGAAACGCCATCGATAAAAAAGACGGTCGCAGCGCGCCCAATCGCGTAGGTTCCCGAGCCTGCTACCAGCCCGCATACGACGTTTCCCCAGCCGGGAAAGAATTTCAGGATCGCGCGGGTGCCTTCGCGCAGAAGCATCGCAGCGCCCACGTTTGCACCCAGAGCGCCGATGAACTGGGTCGCGGCGCGCAAGCTCCGCTCGCACCCGCTTACATACATGATTCCGGAGATCATCATGACTTGCAAACTGGTTAGAATCGGCAGGTCAGCGAGCGGGATCGGTTGTGCACCAATCGCTGCACAAATGGCACTCGTGGATTTCACCAAGAGCTGCGCCACTTCGTGCTGGGCTTCGCGATCTCGCGATATCCTGATCATTTCCATCCTCGCCTGATTCGGCAGCTCGCGTGGCAAAATCGACATCAGTTTCCGGGCTTCCGCAGGAGGCATTTCGAACCCTGGGTCATGACCCACGGAAACCAATCTCAAGACCTCCAAAAAAGGCTCGCCTGTTGCGGCATGTGACCTAAACGAGGGTTGCAGCCGGGATTGAACCAGATCCGTCTGATCGGACGCAATTGCCGGCGGCGCCATGACGCTGATAAGCTTCGCGGCCGGTTCCGGCGTTTTATTCGAAGTTGAATGGCTTAGCAACTCGTTGAGGCCATTCTTCTCACTTACGCTTGGGATTTCGCCATCGTGGAGAAAAAAGATAAGATCGGCAGGTTGATATTTGAGTTCATCTTGGATCTGAATGGCAGCCGAACCATCAGCGCCGCGAGCATCGAGGACCGAGATCGTTCCCCGATCCGGTAGGCTGATATCGTGCCAGTGATGAGTTCGGACAGGAACATCGCGTGTTCCGGTTGGATAGCCCGAGCGAAAGAGGGCAGCAATGACTTGCCCAAAAGGCAGGACGGTCGAGCCCACAAAAAGAAAACGTGGCGGCCGCTGCTGGAGGAATAATTGCTTAAGCGGTGTCAACTCGCTGAGAACGGCTTTCCGAATCTTGGAAGGCAGCCTGCCGGCCGAACTCGAATGTTCCGCCATATAGAGTTTCGCGCTTTCAATCTTAATCCAAAAATTCAAATCTTCCCTTCTTTTCCATGAGTCTAAATGTCGAAATTCTTTCTCGGGCGGCAAATGAAGCACGGGGTTTGTGCATGGACGCCGTGCAGGCTTCGCAGTCCGGGCACCTCGGGTTGCCCCTCGGCTGCGCCGAAATGGGCGCGGTGCTCTATGGCTATGCGCTGAAATACAATCCTGATAAACCACGCTGGATTAACCGTGACTATTTTGTGCTCTCGGCGGGCCACGGCAGTATGTTCCTCTACGCGTGGCTGCACATGAGCGGATACGATTTGCCGATGTCCGAGATTAAACGGTTCCGGCAATTACACAGCAAGACGCCGGGGCACCCGGAATTTGGTGACACCCCGGGAATCGAATGTACGACCGGTCCCCTCGGGCAAGGGGTCGGCAATTCGGTCGGGATCGCTGTGGCTATGAAGATGGCGGCCGCGCGTTTCAACACAGCCGAACACAGGATTTTTGATCAACATGTGATTTGTCTCGCCGGCGATGGTTGCATGCAGGAAGGCGTTGCGTCGGAAGCGAGCGCGTTTGCGGGTCACTTTGGTCTCGATAATTTGATCCTCATCTACGACTCCAATGCCGTCACACTCGACGCGGCAGCGAAGGAGACGCAAAGCGAAGATACGCGCAAGCGTTTTGAAGCTTATGGATTCGACGTGCAGGAAATCGACGGCGAAGACATGCAACAATTTCTCGATGCGCTGAACATCTCTAAAGAGCGGGATAACCGTAAGCCGCAGTTTATCATCGCGCACACGCTCATCGGCAAAGGCATTCCGGAAGTCGAAGGAACTTACAAGGCACACGGCGAAGCGGGCGCAAAATTTGTCGATGCGGCGCGCAAAGGGCTTGGATTACCCGAGGAACATTATTTCGTATCGCCGGAGGTGTACAACTACTTTGCCGAGCATAAGAAGAACCTGCTCGCCGAATACAATCGCTGGGAAAAAACTTATAGCGAGTGGCGAAAGAAAAATCCTGACAAGGCGAAGGTGCTCGACAATGGGTTCGAGCGAAAAGTTCCTGCCGATCTTCTGTCGAAGATCCCGGAATTTCCGAGGGACGCGAAGCTGGCGACGCGCAAAGCGGGCAGCGAAGCATTGCAACCGATTGCGCAAGCGATGCCGTTGCTCATGAGTGGTAGCGCAGACCTCCACGGATCCACCTTGAACTACATCAAGGAGGGCGGCGATTTCACGCGTGACAATCCGAATGGGCGAAATATCCATTTCGGGATTCGCGAGCACGGCATGTGCGCGATCATGAACGGCATTTCGTATCATGGACTTTTTCGCGCCTCTGGCGCGACCTTCATGGTTTTCACTGACTATTGCCGCGCGTCGATTCGCCTCAGCGCACTGGCCAGGCTTCCCAATATTTATATTTTCACGCACGATTCGGTTGGGGTCGGCGAAGACGGCCCGACGCATCAACCGGTGGAGACGGTGAGCTCCGTTCGTTTGATGCCCCAAATCGATGTCATTCGTCCCGCCGATCCTGAAGAAACCGCCGGCGCGTTTGTCGCCGCTGCCGAGCGAACCGACGGTCCGACACTCATCGCGCTTACGCGCCAGGTCGTTCCGATTTTAAATGAGATCGACGTGAAGTTGCGCCGTGAAGGAGTGTCGCGCGGCGGCTACGTCGCAAAACGTGAAAGAGGGAAACTAGATCTGATCATCATGTCGTGCGGAAGCGAATTGCAGCATGCGCTTGCTGCTGCAACGGAGCTCGGCGACGGGGTGCGCGTGGTTTCCATCCCGTGCTTCGAGCGTTTCAATCGCGAATCTGCAGAATATCGCGAAGAGATTCTCCCGAACTCCTGTCGCAAACGTGTCGCAATTGAAGCTGGCGTGACCAAGATTTGGTATCAGCACGTCGGTCTCGATGGAAAAGTGGTCGGGCTGCACGATTTCGGGTTGAGCGCGCCCGGCGCCGAAGTCATGAAAGAGCGCGGCATCGACGCGCAGCACGTTGTTGATGCGGCGAAGTCGCTCTAGAACGCTTCTTCCGGCTCAGCCGCATCTTCCGCGCGATCTTCAAAGCGCGTGAAGTTCTTTAGGAAAGTAAGTTTGACCTGGCCGATCGGACCATTTCTCTGTTTGGCAATAATAAGTTCAGCTTTGCCTTCCAGCTCTGTTCTTTCCTCATCTGAATCGGCGTAATATTCCTCCCGAACAAGCAAACCAACGAGATCGGCATCCTGTTCGATTGAACCTGATTCTCGCAAATCCGCCAGCCGTGGAACTCCTTTGCCGCTGCCTGTTCGGATCTCCGGATTGCGATTCAACTGCGCGACAACAATGATCGGTATCTTTAGTTCCTTGGCTAAGCCTTTAAGCCCCGCGGAGATCTCCGAGATCTCTAACTGCCGATTGTCCTGTGCGCGGCGGGACGTCGATCTTAGCAACTGCAGGTAATCGACGATGATCAATTGTACATCCTGCTGCGCTTTCAGTCGGCGTGCTTTCGCGCGCAATTCGAGAATCGTGAGACTGGCGGTGTCATCGATGAAAATTTTCGCTTCGGCCAGTTTCGAAGCTGCGTTCGTCAGTTTTGGAAAGTCGGCTTCCGCAAGAAAGCCATCTCGTGTCTTAGCCAGGTTGACGCGAGCTCGTGAACAAAGCATGCGCTGAACAAGCTGTTGCGCGCTCATCTCCAAGCTGAAAATTGCCACCGGCAGCTTTAACTGGATGGCAGCATGCTCGGCAATGTTCATTGCCAGCGCTGTTTTCCCCATGCTCGGCCGAGCCGCGATCACAATCATCTCTGAGGGATGCAAACCGCTTGTCAGCTTATCGAGATCGCGAAAACCGGTTGAGACTCCCGTAATTGCGCCTTTGTTTTCAAAGAGCTTCTCGATTGATTCAAGAGTACTCATCACTTGCTCTTTCATCGAGAGCATCTGGCCTTTGAAGCGATCTTCGCCCACGGCGAAGATTCTTTGTTCTACTTCGTCGAGAAGATTGTTCACCTCATCCTGCTCCTCGTAAGCCCGGCGCACGCTCTCCGTAGCCGCAGCGATGATTTCCCGAAGAATGTATTTGTCCCGAACGATCTCGAGGTAGTACTGCACGTTCGCGGCCGTTGGAACGAACGTAAAGAGGCCTGTGACGAATGCCGCGCCGCCCACACTTTCGAGTAGATTCCGGTCACGCAGCACTTGCGTGAACGTGATCAGGTCGATCGCCTGCCCCGTGTTCCAAAGTTCGACCAGGACGTTGTAGATCGTCTGGTGCGCCGGGACATAAAAGTATTCTTCGTTAATTTTCTCGACGGCCTCCGCGATTGTTTCACGCGGCGAGATCAGCATCGATCCCAGGACGCCCTGCTCTGCTTCCACACTGTGCGGTGGGGAGCGGTGAATATCCTGCGAAGAAGATGTGAGTGAGTGCCCGCCAGCCGGGCCGCCATTTCCTTCCGGCCAGCCTCGGCCGGGTCTTTTGCCCGATTCTTTACGAGGCTTCTCAGCTGTCCAAGGGGACGGTTGAGTCGCCATTTATTTTTCTTCTTTTTTCTTTTCTTTTCGTCTTTGGAAAAACGAGCGGTGTTTTTTCTCAGGTTCCTCGGCCGCGGCACTCACTGCCTCGGTCTTTGGTTCTTCTGCGGACTTCACCTGGAAAATAAATTGTGCGGTTACATTGTGATGCAGCTTGATCGCCACCCTGTGCTCGCCTGTATCTTTAATGGGGCGATCGAGAACAACTTTGTGCCGATCAATCTCTGCGCCCAACTCGTTCTTGAGCCGGTTTACGATGTCGTGTGCGGTAACGGAGCCAAACGCCCTGCCAGTTTCGCCCGTTTCCAGCGTGAAGATAACTCGCGCTTTGCCAATTCGACGGGCGAGTTCTTCGGACTCGTTCAGTTCGCGTGCTTCGCGTTCGGCGCGTTTCGCTTTAAGCGTATCGAGTTGCCGCAAGCTCGCCGGCGTGACTTCATGCGCCTTGCCATGCGGCAATAAATAATTGCGCGCATAACCGCGGCGCACTTTCACTACGTCGGCTTCCGCGCCCAAACCGGGAACATTCTCGGTTAAAATTATTTCGGTCAAAGGCATTGGGAATAATTATTTGGGAGAAAATCGTTGTGAATAGAAGCGGAGGGAAGCGAGTATAGAAGCCGGGTGAGCGCTGTCAACTCGCGAAAACTCTCGGCACTGGCTCAGTTTGAAATTTAGGGGCCAGAAACGCGCTACAGCCCGGCAGTCTGCATGGGAGCACGGAAAGCGGTAATCAGTGGCAATCCCGATCACAAGCACGTTTCCACGTCGTATGTCGAACGGCAGAACCTTACGATGAGAATGTTCATGCGCCGATTTACGCGACTCACAAACGGGCACTCAAAGAAGCTGGAGAACCACGAGCACGCGGTCGCAATCCACTACATGTATTACAACTTCGGGCGCATTCATCAATCGCTCCGCGTCACGCCCGCAATGGAAGCCGGAATCTCCGATCATGTATGGTCGATTGAAGAAGTGATAGCTCTTTTGCGGAAATAGCTGATATTGACTTATTGACGCGCTCGCCAAACACATCCGAGAACGACTTGAATCAATGGTGGCTTGCACTGTCTTTGAGGACAGCTTGGCGCGAGTGTGGCCGGTAGGCCTGATAGCCGATCCAAAACGCGCAGAGCGAATCCACGCTTTTGCAAAGTCAAACGGCTGGGCTGCGACGATTCACGACACTGGTGTCCGCGCTGTCTTCAAGAAGTTGGCGGTGTAGTTTCAAACTGAGCCACTACCAAACTCTCGGAGTCAACTCGCGAAATCTTGAGAGTAAATAAGGGCGAAAGAATTTAATTGGGTCACGGTTTTATTCGCGATTTTGCGCGTACCAATCGTCGCGGGCGAGAGGCAGGTTGGTCTGGCCGGACGGGCCCAACTTCGCGAGCAGGGTTTGATAAACGGCAATGTGACCCCTCCGAAATCCATGCGCCGATCCGGCAATGTAAAGACGCCATACTCGATACGTCTCTTCATCGACGAAGCGGAGCGCTTCATCATGACGGGCTTCTAATCTGCGCAGCCAATGGCGTAAAGTGAGCGCATAATGTTCGCGCAGATTTTCTACATCGCGAATTTCGAAGCCGAGTACCAGCGCGTGCTTTTGGTAGCGACGTCTCTCGCCCAACTGGAAAAAGCGCAGGTCTCTTCGTCGATCTAGCGCATCGCAACTAGGCGAACGCTAGCTGCGATGCGCAGATCAGGCGCACAATCTCTAGTGCCGCGTCGAGCCGACACTTGAGATCACGCCTTGCCATGGGAGAACAAAGGACGGCGGGTTCGTGGTGAAGTCCAGTTGCCCGGCCAACTCAAAATGGCCGGTGGCGTTGGCGAAGCGACCTGCGCCGCCTGTCACCTCCGCGGTCTCATGGTTGTCGTACACTCCCGGCGTTTCCGTCGGGCACAGGTACCCCTCGAAAGTGCCGGAGATTTCGTCGCCGTTGGCCGCAAACCAGTCAAAGGTGCCAGTGTAGGGAATATTATTTTCACAAAGATCCGGATCGGGGTCGCAAGGGCGCGTGACGAA
>WNFY01000653.1_pt1 | contig 31624 bp, 31 predicted proteins | sample 5400091 | NCBI WGS metagenome assembly WNFY01 (sample SAMN13153364, study PRJNA577476) | soil metagenome | isolation source: 60 cm soil or saprolite under grassland replicate 1 | place: USA:California | collected 2016-06-15 | reverse complement strand
ACGCATGCCGCGTCGATGGCCGAGATCGGGCATGAGGTGGCCGGGCTCGACATCGACCAGGACAAGATCGCCACCCTGCGGCGCGGCCGTGCCTGGTTCCAGGAACCGGAGCTGGACGGAATGCTCGCGCGCCACCTCGCCAGCGACCGCCTGCGGTTCACCACCGACTTCGGCGAGGTGGGGGCGTTCGGCCAGGTGCATTTCCTGGCGGTGGCAACCCCAGGCATGGTCGGCCGGAATGACTACGACCTTTCCCAGGTCTTCGGCGCGATCCGATCGCTCGCGCCGTATCTGTCCGGCCCGTGTCTGATCATCGGCAAGTCCACAGTGCCGGTGGGGACCACGGCCGCCGTCCGGGAGCTGGCACGCGAGCTGGCACCGGCTGGTGATGGCGTCGACGTTGCGTGGAATCCGGAGTTCTTGCGCGAGGGGCACGCGGTAGCCGACACGCTGCGGCCGGATCGGATCGTCGTGGGCGTGGACACGGCTTGGGCCGAGGCGACGGTCCGGCAGGCATACCAGCCGATCACCGACGCCGGGGTGCCGCTGCTGGTCACCGACCCCGCCACGTGCGAGCTGGTGAAGGGCGCGGCGAACGCGTTCTTGTCGATGAAGATCTCGTTCATCAACGCGATGGCCGACGTGTGCGAGGCGACCGGAGCGGATGTTGGCCAGCTCGCGGACGCGCTGGGGCTGGACCCGCGGATCGGCCGGGCCTGTCTGAGCGCCGGGATCGGGTATGGCGGCGGTTGCCTGCCCAAGGACACTCGTGCGTTCGCGGCACGGGCGCTGGAGCTTGGAGTGGACTGCGCCGGGGAGCTGCTTGGCGTGGTCGATGCGATCAACACCGGCCGGCGCGGGCGGGTGACCGAGCTGGCCGGCAAAGCGTGGGGTGGTGATCTGCGCGGCCGCCGGGTGGCGATGTGGGGAGCCGCGTTCAAGGCCGGTACCGACGACGTGCGCGACTCGCCCGCGCTCGACGTGGCTGCCCAGCTGTACGGCCAGGGAGCGGCGGTGACGGTGTATGATCCGCTGGCGATCGGCAACGCCCAGGCGATCCACCCAGAGCTGGAGTACGCGCCGCATCCGGTGAAAGCGGCAGCGGGCGCCGATGTGCTGATCATCGCGACCGGTTGCGGGGAGTTTCGCACCATCGATCCGGCCAGCTTGGGCGCGGTCGTGGCCAACCGCGCCGTGGTTGATGCCGCTCACGTCGTGGACGCTGAGAAGTGGGAGGCCGCTGGCTGGGCGGTGCGTGTCCTCGGCCAGAGCTAGCCGGCCGGTGGTCACGGGCGTCCGCCAATGATCAATTGGGCCTGGAGGGTGGCGGTGAACCATTCGGAAGGCTCGGCCGCGCTGAGCGCTGCGCGTACGTCGCACTCGTATCGCTCGCGCCGGTTCCCAAGCACGGCCGGGGAGGAAAAGGCGTAGGTGTATTGCAGGCCGGCCAGCTCCTCCAGCGTGAGACCGACCGCATAGTCGCAGCGCAGCACCCGCAGCCGGGAGAACCCCGACCGGCGCAGAACGGTCTCGTGATCCTCGGCGAGGTAGTGAAATAGCGTGCCCGGCCCGGCATGTCGGTGGGTGCCGAGGTGGCGGTCACGCAGGCGGTCGAGGACCGTCTCCCACCACGGCTTCGGCGTGCCGAGCGCGTGGCTGACCAGCACGGCCACAAACCCGCCCGGCCCCACGATCGCGTCCAGGTCTGTGAGCGTCTGGTCGCGGTCCATGTAGTGGAACGCATCGCCGATGGTCACGGCCCGCACCATGGGCATGTCCGCGAGCTGGGCCGAGTCAGCGGTGCGCCACTGGATCCGGGTAACCCGCCGGTCGGCGGCGAGCTGCTGGCCTGCGGTGAGCATGTCGGTGTTGGGGTCCACTGCGATCACGTCGATGCCACGCTCGGCTAGGTGCAACGCGATAGGGCCAGGGCCGCAGCCCAGGTCCATGACCGGCCGGCTGTTGCCGCAGGAACGTGCCAGGTCGGTCACGTAGTCGAGCAGCACCCGCGGATGACCGGGCCGGTACCGGACGTATGGCGCGGCGGTCGTTGCGAAGATTGCCCCTGGGTCTGGGTAGCGGACCCGAGTGCTCGGGGCAGCATCCATGCCCTCACGCTGACCAGCGGCGGGGACCGGGCCAATGCCGGAGTGTCATAGCGTGGCGTGGCCGGCCCATGACACATTGGCATTGCACGACCCTGACCTGCCTGTTAGGTGTGGTGTTTACCGATCGGGAGGTGAGATGGCCGCGCCACGGGTGTGCTCGGTGTGCCGGATGACTCGGCTGTCCCGGTTTAACCCCGGGACCGTGTGCGCGCCCTGCGCACGGGCGGCGAGCGATCTTGGGCGTGTGACACCGACCTGGCTGTGGGACTGTGAGCCGATGCGCCGTGCCCTGGCGCGGCTGGACCCTGGTGCGGCACTGGCGATCTTCCGGACGGCATCTGGGCTGTCACAGCAGGACGTTGCCGACATCATGGGCTGGTCACAAAGCACCGTGAGCTTGATCGAGAAGGGGCAGCGCGACACCCTGTTTGATCTTCGTGAGCTGGTGCGGTTCGCGGATATGGTGGAGATGCCCCGCGCGGCCTTAGCGCCCGTGCTGGCTGGCGAACCAGACGCCACCTTCGACATTGACGGGCTGGACGAACTTGTCGGCGGGGTCGAGGAGGACGTGGACCGGCGCAGCTTCGGCGGCTTCGCAGCAGGTGCGGCTGCCGCCTTCATGCTGCCCGATGACACGGTGCCGCCACGGGTGACCGCCGCGCATGTCCGCTACCTGCGCTCGTGTGCCGATAGTCTGTGGCAGCGCGATCAAGCAGTGGGCGGTGCCGCGATCTTGAAACAGGCGCTGCGGCACTGGCGGCGTGCCCGCCGCATGCTGGACGAGTCCGACTACCCCGAGGCTGTTGGCCGTGATCTGCTGGGCACTACCAGTAGCCTCGCGGTGTGTGTCGGCTGGCTGGCGTTCGACGCCGGAGACCTAGCGCTCGCGCACCGTATGTACTCCAAAGCGCTTCCCCTCGCCGGTAGCGCTAATGACTCAGTGCTAACCGTCCACGTGCTGCACAACTTGTCCATGCTTTCGTCGTACATGGCACGCACACGGGGAAGCAGAGGGCTCGCTCGTGACGCTCTGCGGTTCGCCGACCAGGCCGCGCATGCCGCCCGCCACGAATCCATGTCGCGACTGCAGGCCCTGATCGCACTTCGGCGCGCGGGCACTGTCAGTGGGGCCGTGGCTTGCGCGTTAGCGCACGGTTCCGCGCAGAGCGATGCTCAGGTGCCGGTTCCGCCTTCCCGCAATCGAGGAACCACGATGGCCGACGAGTGGCCACTGCGGACACGATCGAATTCGGCGCGCTGCCGGGTGCGGTCCCCTGCGCGCGGCTGCACACGCGGCTGGTGCTGGCCGAATGGGGCCTTACCGATGTGGCAGATCAGGTCGAGCTGCTGGTCAGTGAGCTGGTGACCAATGCGGTCGCGGCCTCGCAGTCCCCGGACGGGATTTACCCGGTGCGGCTGTGGCTGCTCTCCGATAGAGCGCGGGTGCTAATCGCGGTGTGGGATGCGAACCCGCGGCTGCCGACACCTATCGATCCGAATGAACTGACCGAAAACGGCCGGGGTCTGCAGCTCGTAGATGCCCTCACCACGCACTGGGACGCATACGCCACGCCGCAGCCCGGCGGGAAAATCGTCCGGGCCGTATTACGGGCGGAGTTGTAGGCCAGGTACTGCCGCGATGATCACACGATGGCGCACCCCAGCACGATCAGGCCCGGCGCCTGCCCGCGCAAGCCGTTAAGGATCATGGGTGTCAACTGCGGCGGGGCGGAGAGCGAGCGTCGACGGCGAGTTGACTGTCGACCTGGACAGCGAGCGAGGTCAGTAGGCTGCCGCGACCTCATAGATGCCGAAGGCTGCCGCGCGCGTGGAGTCCTGCAACGGACGCAGCGCGGCTGTCGTCCCGCGATGCTCCGATCCTTCCTCCCAGCTGCGGAACGCGCTGAGATCTGTCCACTCGGACAGGACGGCAAAGGCCCGTGGGTCGGCCACCGAACGGAGCAAGGTGTTGCCGACCAGCCCAGGCGTTCCATCGAGCGCCTGGCTGACCGCGTGATAGGCGGCCTCAACCGAGCCGGGCGCGTCCTTCGGGTCCGTCACGTACAGCAAGACGCGTACTGCCGCGCTCATCGCATTACCGCTCCTGTCATCTCGTGAACACCTGCACCCGGGGCGCTACCTGGACGGCGCGCTCGTGCGGCCCAGCTCGGCGGCGGCCTTCTCCACGAGGTCCCTGATCCGTTGCATTTGGACCGCAGTGTTGCGGTTGATGCGCTCGGTCATTCCGGCGTCATCGACCGCTGCCCAGGGTTTCATCTTGAAATCCTGCACCCATCGCATACGCACGCCATCCGAGCGAGTTTCGTATTGCCAGACAATATTCATGTACTCAAAGACGCCGGTCTCCACGTGATGTGCCCGCACGGTCCGCGTCTGCGGAAACATGGTGCGTTCGCAGACCCAGCTCCAGGTCCTGCCTGCCCGGTCGGGGTGCAGGGTCAGGCGGAACCTTACGGTGTTCGCATTGCGTTCCAGGATCTCGACCGAGGCATATTCCATGAAGAGCCGCGGCCAGGACTCCACGTCATTGGTGATGTCCCAGACAAGTTCTATGGGCGCGTTGATGCTTATGGCGTTGTCCGCGTGCCCGGCCACGGCTCGCCCTCCTCCCGCTTGCGCGGCGCGTGCTGGCACGATCTCGCACCGGTTTCGAGTCCCGGTGGACCCGCGGTTGCGCCAGTGCGCCCGAGCCTTGAGCGGCGGTGGAGGCGTCGGCAAGCGGCAGGTGCTGCCATGGGCAGATGCGCATAATCTTCACTACCTGGGCATGGCCGTCACACCTTTATGCCATGGTTCCCGTCGCATGGGCGTGCCGCGCTGGCGGTCATGAGGTGCTGGTGGCGAGCCAGCCGGAGCTTACCGACGCGATCGCGCTTACCGGCTTGCCTGCCGCGCCGGTCGGCCGTGACGTGGACGCCGAGGCGATCTTCAGGGACATCGTGCTAGCGCCGCCGTCGGCGCAGCGACCGCAGGGCGGCGGCGGCCCGCGTGTCCTCAACCTGCTGGTCCAGCTGGCTGAGGCAATGACCGATGATCTCATTGAGCTCGCCGCGGGGTGGCGCGCGGATCTCGTCGTGTTTGAGCCGACGGCCTTCGCGGGGCCGCTGGCGGCCGCCGCGCTCCGCATCCCTGCTGTGCGGCACCTCTACGGCACCGATCTGATGAGCGTCGTCGGCCGGTTCCTGCCCGGCGCGCTCGGCCCGCTGGCCGAAAAGCGGGGCCTGGATGCCGTCGACCCGTTCGGTGTGGCGAGCGTGGACCCATGCCCTGACGGGCTGCAGGTGCCCGTGGCCTCCCGCCGGCTTCCGGTGCGGTACATGGCGCACAACGGCCCGGGCCTGCTACCGCCGGAGCTCCCGGCGCGATCCGGCCGCCCGCGGGTGTGTGTCACCTGGGGCACCACCATGAGCCGGCTGGATCCGCAGCTATTCCTTGCCGGGGACGTGGCACGGGCGATCAGCGACCTCGAGGTGGATGTCGTGATCGCGGTCACCTCAGGCCAGCGGGCGCTGCTTGGCGAGCTTCCGCCAGCGGTGACCGTGGTCGAATCCGCGCCACTGCACCTGCTGCTGCCCGAGTGCGATGCGGTCGTGGCGCACGGCGGCGCCGGCACGCTGCTCACAGCGCTCGCCAACGGCCTGCCGCAGTTGCTCATCCCACGGCTGCCCGACCACGCGCGGCACGCTGGCCGGCTCGCGGAAACAGGGGCAGCAGCCGTGCTTGCGGCACCCGTGAACGAGCCATCGATGATCCGCGCTCAGCTCACAGAGCTGCTGGCCACGCCCGCCTACCGGGCCGCGGCGAGGAGATTGCGGCGCGAGATGGAGGGCCAGCCGCCGCCCGCCCAGCTTGTGCCGGAGTTCGAAAGCCTCGCGACGCGCGCTGCCGTTCAGCTATAGCCGTTTGCGAACCGCTCTCAAAGTCCTGATGCGAGTCTCTGAAAGACCCCGGCCAGGACGGGCTGCGAGGCCGGCGAGACATGGAATGGCACAAAAAGACCATCTATCAACCCTGGTACGGGAGCAACACGATGGATTCCTCCCACAACCTCGATCCCGAGTTCTTTGCGCAGCGGCACCGCGGAGGAGTGCTGCTTGAGAGGTACGGAATCGACCTTTTTCTTCACCCGTATCTGGGGTTCTCGCTTGCGCCGCGCCACCGTTCCGGTGTGATCAACACCGATGACGAGGGCTTCCGCCTGTCCGATTCGCCGTTCGGCGTGGTTGACAGCGCGACCTGGTTGTCAAACGGGGGTGGCGGAATCCTGCTCGGCAACTCGGTAACCGTCGGCCTCGCGGCGAGTTCCGACCGCGGCACCATCGCATCGCACCTTGCTTTTCTCACCGGACGTCGGCAGCTCAACCTGGGCGTCTGCGCGGCCAACTCGCACCAGGAGCTGATCGCCGCCGTGCCGTTCCTGCACGCCGCGTCCACGGTCGTCATCATCGGCGGCGGACCCGACTTCGGCAACATGCTGGGCGCCCGCACTCCGCACGCGGCGTTCGGCCCTGTTTCCTACGAGCGCACGTTCGCACAGCTGGCGCAGATCCCGCTGTTTGAGCTCGCCGGTCTCGCCTCGGGCAAGTCCCAGGCCACCGAGGTCCGGACCGGTCGCCGCTCGCGCAGGGCAGGCACCAAGTCGAACCCCGACCCCCTGCCACGCGTCGAGATCGCTGCCCGCCGACGGCTTCGTGACCTCGCGTTCCTCGCCCGAGCGGTGGGTGACCGGACCCAGATTCTGCTCTGCCTCCAGCCCTTCGCCACCCCTCGCACACGTGATGTCACTGCCGAGGAGCGGGCGCACTACGATTTCGACGCGCCAGTCTTCGGCATCTTCCACAACGCCTGTGAAGAATATTGGGGCACCTACGCCGACCTGCTCGCCGGCGGTTGCGCCGACATTGGGGTGTCCTTTCTGAATCTGGCCGCGGACCAGTTTGCCGGTTACACCTTTGCGGACAACCTGCACCTCAACGACGAGGGCAACCGGCAAGCCGCGCAGATGATCCACCGGGCTCTGGAAGGGGCGCCGGCCGCCGCGGCCAGTGCGCCGCACTCGCGGTGAAGAAAGCCCCAGACGACACGACATGAGTCAGATCTGAGTCGCAATCCTCGAAAGGAAGCGCAATGCCCCAGGCGACAACGACCCAGTCCGAGCGGCTCCATCAGCTGCGCGACATCATCACCGACGTGCTCGAGCTTGAGCCGGGTGAGTTGACGGACACCAGCGACTTCGTGAACGACCACGACGCGGACTCGCTGCTTGCCATCGACATCATCGCCCGCATCGAGCGCGAGATGGGCGTGCACGTCCCAAACGAGGCCCTACCCGAGATGACCAACCTGAACGCTGTGCTTGGCATCGTGACGCGCTACGCGCGATCGGAGGATGTCCATGCCTGAAGGGGCGTCGCGCCGCGTCGTGGTGACCGGGCTTGGGGCGGTGAGCAGCCTCGGCACCGGTGCCCGTACCTTCGCCGAGGCCATCCGCGAGGGGCGCAGCGGTGTGTCGCCCATCCAAAGCTTCGACGCCAGCGGGTTCCCCTACACCTTCGCGGGCGAGGTGCATGACTTCGAGCCCGATCGTGTGCTTCGCAGGCTGCACAGTGAGGAGTGGGGCCGCAGCAGTCTTTTCGCTGCCTCGGCCGCCCGCCTGGCGGTGACGGACGCCGACATCGATCCCAGCCAGGTCTCCGCCGCCCGCGCTGGCTCGGTGATGGGGACGACCAGTGGCGAGTCCGCAGTCATCGAGGCGCTCACCGGCCAGTGGGTTTACGAGGGCCTGAAAGGTCTTGACCCGGCACTGGTGCGCCAGGTCCCGGCCAACCGGATCGCCACGGCGGTCAACGCAGAGCTCGCGCTCGCCGGCGAGGCCCAGACCATCGCGACGGCCTGCTCGGCGAGCAACTATGCGCTGGGCTACGCCTACGACATGATCCGGACCGGAGAGGCCGACTTCATGATCAGCGGCGGGGCTGACTCGGTCCACCGCTGGGCGCACGCAGGCTTCTACCGGCTCGGCGCGCTCGCGGAGTCGGTGTGCCGGCCGTTCGACAAGCACCGCTCAGGGATCCTGACCGCGGAAGGTGGAGTGGCGCTGTTCCTCGAGCCACTCGACGGCGCGGTGGCCCGCGGCGCCCGCATCTACGCCGAGGTGCTTGGATACGGCGTCAACTGCGACGCGACGCACCCGGTCTCGCCCGACCCGACCAGCATCGCGGAGTGCATCCGCGCCGCGCACCGCAATGCGGGCGTGCGGCCGGAGGACATCGACTACATCTGCGCGCACGGCACGGGGACGCAGACCAATGACGCCACCGAGGTCAAGGCGGTGCGTGAGGTCTTTGGCGACAACCTGCCGCCGATCAGCTCGATCAAATCCATGATCGGTCACACCATGGGCGCGGCGAGCGGCTTCGGTGCGCTGATCTGCTGCGTGGCGCTGCACGACGGGTTCCTGCCGCCGACGGCGAACGTGACAGAGGTCGACCCGGCGCTTGGCCCGGGCGTGGATTGCGTGCTGGGTTCGGGACGCACCGCATCGCCGCGGATCGTGCAGAACCACGGGTTCGCCTTTGGTGGCAATAACGCGATCACGATTCTCGGGAGAGCCACATGACGACGATGACGGCCGTCGCTCCGCTCGTGATCACAGGGTGCGGCGTCGTATCTCCGGCGGGCATCGGCCTGCCCGCGCTCGCCGCCGCCGCGAGCGGCGCCGAAATCGGGGAACCCGACCTGGAGACGATCGGCGGGGAGTTTCCGCCGATGCCGCTGGCCGCGACACCGGACCTCCGGGTGGAGGAATACCTGGGCAAAAAGGGGGTCCGCTCGCTGGACCGAACCACGCGGCTCGCCTTGGTGGCGTGTAACCGCGCGCTGGCCGGCCTCGGCACACCACTGGCCGCTCATGACCGCGCACGAACCGGCGTCGTGATCGGGACGAGCACCGGCAGCATCCGCAGTTCCAGCGAATTCTCCCGCGACACGCTGGTGCAGGAGAAGCCCTATTTGGTGCTTGCCAACCTGTTCCCCAACTCGGTGATGAACTGCTGCGCGGGCCAGATCGCGATCTGGAACTCGCTGCGCGGTGTGAACGCGACCATCGCCGGCGGCCGGGTGTCGGGCCTGGCGGCCGTCCGCTACGCCCGCAACGCGATCGCACAGGGGCATGTCGACTGCGCGCTCGTCGGCGCGGTGGAGGAACTGTGCGCTCAGTCCGCCTGGGCCTGGTACCTGTCCGGCGCGCTCGCGCCGACGGCAGCCGTTGGCGAGGGGTCCGCCGTGTTTGTCGTGGAGACACCAGACGGCGCCGCTGCGGCCGGGCGGGCGCCGTTGGCCGAACTGCTCGCCTGCGAGGTCGGCACGCCGGGCACGTCAGGCACCCGCCGCGGCCTTGCCGTCTGCATTGAGCGCGCCCTTCGGCGCAGCGGCGTGTCCGCCGAGGCGATCGGCGCGGTCTCGTTGAGCGCGACTGGACTGCGCGGCCTCGGACCGGCGGAAGAGGACGGAGTGCGCAGCGCCCTTGGTAACGTGCCACCCCACCAGATCAGAACGGCGAGCCTTGTGGGCGAGAGCTTCAGCGCCAGCGGCGCTCTGCAAATCGCCGGACTGCTCGCGGCGTGGCGAACCGATCCGGCCATCGGGCCGTTTGCCCTGGTGACTTCCATCGGGCACGACGGCAACGTCGGTTGCCTGGTCATGCGCAGGCCTGGGTGAGCGTGACGCCGACACCCATTCCGCAACATCCACTCCTGGAGACCTGACGATGCCTGTCCGCCCCTGTGCCCTGGTGACCGGTGGATCCCGTGGTATCGGCCGCGCTGTCGCGATCCGGCTCGCCGACGACGGGTTCGACATCGCCTTCTGCTACCAGTCGGACGCTCAAGCGGCGCAGGCGACCGCACGGGCGGTGGCGGAACACGGCGCGGCCGTCCTGCACCAGCAGTGTGACGTGACCGACTTCGGCGCCGTGACGACGTTTGTGGAGAAGGCGGAGGCCGAGCTGGGGCCCATACACGCGCTGGTGAACTCGGCCGGGATCCTGCGGGACAACCCGATGGTGCTGATGCCGGTGCCGGACTGGTCTGCCGTCATCGACACCAACCTGACCGGCACATTCAACGTCTGCCGCGCAACGGTGTTCGGGCTCATGAAACGCAAGGCAGGCGTGATCGTGAACATGTCGTCCGTGGTGGGCGTCCACGGTCACGCGGGCCAGACCAACTACGCGGCGGCCAAGGCGGGCGTGATCGGCATGAGCAAGGCGCTGGCCAAGGAACTCGGGCGGCACAACATCCGGGTCAACGTCGTCGCGCCGGGGTTCATCGAGACCGACATGACCGCGGGGCTGACGGAGAAGGCGCGCGCGGACGCGGTCAAGCAGATCGGGCTGCGCCGCTTCGGCAGCGTGGACTCGATCGCCGAGGTCACGTCATTCCTCGTCTCCGAGCGGTCCGACTACATCACAGGCGAGGTCATCCACGTCGACGGCGGGCTCGTCTTGTAAGCGCCGCTTGTTCGGAATGCGTTCTGGGAGATTCCGAACGCGTCCTGCGGGACCCCGGGTGACCGGCCCGCAGGGCTCAGCCCTCAAGCGGCTGCTCAGGCGGCGCCGCGGAGGTCCCTGAGCGCGTCGAACACGGCAACCCAGCGGCCGGGGTCGGTGACACCGGGCTCATAGCAGGCGATGCTCGAGGCCACGTCGCCGAACCTGTCGTTGATCTTGGCCGCGGCCTCCCTGGGCTCGCCGACGATCGCGAACGTGTCGAGCACCTTGTCGTCGATCACCGAAGCCATCTCGTCGGTGCGGCCCTGCGCGGACAGCCTCTGCAGCTCCTCCCGCAGCTCGGCGTAACCGTGCAGCTCGAGCAATCGCGCGTAGGTGGGGGTCGCGGTGTAGAAGGCGACTTGCTGGCGAGCCTTGCTGATCGCCGCACTCAGCTCGGCCTCGTTGCGCCCAGTGGCGACTATCGGAAAGAAATGAAGCTGGAATCCGGCCATGGGCTTGCCGGCCTTACTGCGCCCGCGCGACAGCGCCGGCCTGGTCACCTCGTCGAAGAACAGCCGGGTGGTGATGTTGTGCGCGATGAACCCGTCGCCGATCTCGCCCGCGAGCTCGGTCATCTGCTCGCCCACGCCGCCAAGCAACACCGCGGGGTCGCCATAGGGGTTCGGGCCCGGGTTGAAGAACGGCGCCATCAGAGTGTGCCGATAGAATTCACCGCGAAACCTGAGGCGCTCGCTGGTCTCAAAGGTTCGCCAGATCGCCCGAACGGCCAGGACGTATTCCCGCATTCTGCGCACCGGATCCGACCATGGCATGCCAAAGCGCCGGGTGATGTGCGCCTTAAGCTGCGTGCCAAGGGCCAGGCTGAACCGCCCCTCGGAGAGTAGCTGCAGGTCATAGGCCGTCATCGCGGTGCTCATTGGATTGCGGGCAAGAGCGATCGCGACGCCGGTGCGCAATTCCAGTCGTGTGGTTCGCTGACTCGCCGCGGCGAGGCTGACGAAGGGATCGTGACTGGTTTCTGCCGACTGCAGCCCATCGTAACCGGCGGCCTCGAGGCCGGGTGCCATCGCCGCGATGTCACGCGGGGATATCGAAATATCTGCGAAGACGTATTTCACGTTTAAACCCGCCTCCATCTCAGGGGGTTTCTAGCCCGGCTAGTGCAGGAGCGTAACGGCGAGGCTGTTGGCGACGAGCGCGACCATAGCGAGCGCGGTGCGCAGCAGGTGAAAGCGCCGCCACAGCGGTCGTGGATCCTGCCATCCGGGCGGGATCGCGTCCGGGTCGGTCCGGTGTACCCGCTTGTTGATCGGAACGTTGCACAGGTGCGACACCACAGAGACTCCGAACAGGCAGACGGCCGCACCGATGATCAGGGACTGGGCCGCGGGCCCGTGCGCGAGCACGGCGAGCGCCACGTCCAGCGCCGTCGAGCTCAGCACGATGAGCGGCATGGTGGGATCCCAGTTCTTGCCCAGCAGGGTGTGCGCGTAGACATAGCGGTCCGGCGTCATGGCGGCGAGCGCCGGCACTGTGCTGAGCGCCACGGCGAACAGCACACCGGCAACCGTGCCGCTGCCGAGCAGCACAAGCACGCCAAGCAGATGGATCATCGTTCACTCCCGGATGGCGTCGGCGATCAGGTCTGCCTGACCCGGATCCTGGACGCATGGAAACAAGATCAGTTCGTCGCAGCCCGCCGCACGGTACCCGGCCACGAAATCGCGGAGCTGCCCGGCCTGGGTGAGCACGCTCCGCACGGCCATCTCCGCCTTCCAGCCGATGAAGGAGTAGTAGTCGAGCAGGTAACGTTCGGCCTGCTCGCGCGCGCCAGGGCCGAGCGCTACATAGGCGATCGCCACCAAGCGCGGGTCCTCACCGCGGCCCGCCGCGCGCCAGGCGGCGCGGGCGCGGTCAGCCAGCTCGCTGTAGCCAGCGGCCGAGCTGCCGCCGGCGATCCAGCCGTCGCCGAACGTGGCGGCGCGCTGCATGGCCGCGGGGGAGTGGCCGCCGATGAGCAGCGGCGGCCCGCCATTGGCGCAGCGCGGGCCCGGCACCGGCCCGCTGGCCGTCCCGTCCCAGAATCGCCGCAGCTCGCCCAGCAGTTCGTTGAGCCGGTGGCCGCGCCCGGCATAGGGCGTGCCGCACGCCTCGTAGTCGTCTGGCCGTCCGCCGGCCGCGACGCCGACGACAAGCCGCCCGCCCGAGATCCGGTCCAGGCTCGCTAGTTGCTTGGCGAGCAGCGCCTTGTCGCCGCGGTACGCGGCGATCAGAATGGTCGTCGCCAGCCTGATCCGGCTTGTCGCGCCTGCCGCGGCCGCGAGCGCGATCAGGGACTCGTAGCCGTCGTACATCAGCCGGTCGAGCACCCCCAGCGAGGAAAATCCGAGATCCTCGGCCCGCCGGGCCCAGCTGAGCAGGTCGTCGCCGCTGATCCCGGGAATCATCGTCGGCAGCCCGATCCCAACCTCCATGCAACCCTCCGATTGTCAGCTCGGCTGGGCGCCCTTGTCGGCCCGCGCCGGCAGCTCAACCACCACGACGACGTCCTCAGCGACCGGCTGGATGGGTGTCCACCGACAGCTGAGAGATGCAGCGCATGACGGAGTTGTCGAAGTAGGTCCCAAACGCGGGCAGCGTCGAGGTGTCGCGCTGCTCGGCGAGGTAGGGCGCGAGTTGCTGCTCGATGAGATGCACGCCGCGCTGGCGGCCCATGTGCTCGGCCACCGCGCCGAAGTCGCCCTCGTAATGGATCACGCGGACCATCACGTCGTCCTTGATGAAGACGGCCGTGCCAAGCAGGTGGCCCGCCTGATCACCGTGCGAATCGCGCATGACGGGGGAGTCCACGCGCTTGAAGCCGCCGAAGATTTCCGCGATCTTGTCCTCGTGTCCTGGTTTGACACGGTAGGTGATGGCCGCAAATGGCATCACATGCCTCCGTCCACGTTGATGGTGACGCCCGTGATGTACCGGGATACGTCGCTGGCCAGGAAGAGCACGGCAGCGGCCACGTCGGCGCTTGTGCCGAGGCGACCGAGCGCGGTCATGGCGCTGATGCGCTCCACGACGGGCGGCGGCAGCCCGGCGCCGGGCTCGGTTTCGATAACGCCGGGCGCGACCGTGTTGACCCGAACGCCGCGGCGGCCGAGTTCCTTGGCCAGCGACCGGGTCAGCCCGAGCAGCGCCGCCTTGGACGTGCCGTAGTGCGCACCGTTCACGCGCCCGCGCAGGCCAACGGAAGCGCCGATGCTGATCACTGAGCCGCCGTCGGCGAGCAGGCCGAGCGCGGCCTTGGTCACGAGGAAGCAGCTGGTGAGGTTCGCCTCGATGACCCGGTGCCACTCCTGGTCGGTGAGAGCCTCGAACGGAACCTGGCCGTCCACGCCGACGTTGTTCACGATCACGTCGAGGCCGCCGAGCGAGACCCTGCAGGTCTCCGCGAGCGCGGCAACGCTCGCCTCGTCGGTGACATCGGCCTGGACGACGCGGTGGCTGTCGCCAAGTTCCTTCAGCTCGCGGGCGAGGCTGTCAGCCGCCTCGCCCTGGTTGTGGTGGCAGGTCACGACATGGGACCCGGCGCGCGCGAATGCGAGCGCTGTTTCCCTGCCGATCCCGCGAGTGCCACCGGTGACCAGGACTCGTTTGCCTGTAAGTCCGAGGTCCACGCTTCACCTCCGGTTCGGGCAGATACCTGACGAAGATGATCCGGTTCGCTCGCAGCGGGCTGGAGGCCCGCTCGCGTCCCACGAAGGTGCAGACCAAGAATCGTCCTTAACGGCTGCGCGGAGCGCACGGCGATCGGGGTCTGCGGGCGGTTACCGGGGGGTCGTCCCCCGGGGCTCTTCGGGCGCCTTCAGTTGGAGGCGCCGGCGCCGGTCATCGCATAGACGACGTTCATCGTCGACATCGAGCCGCCCGAGCGGTACGGGTGCAGCTTTGTGCGGTGCGCAAGGTGCCCCTCGCTGTGCTCGAACTCGCGGAACCGAGGCTCGTCGGTCCAGTCGCTGACGATGTAGTAGACGCTGTCTTCCTCCTGGCTCTTGGCGAGCCACTGACCGAGGTTGGCCGGGTGATCCGTCACGGCCTTGCCGACCTGGAACCAGGTCTGCTCAAACTCCTGCTCCATGCCTGGGCGGATCTGCATACGCAGCATGACCCGAAAGACGGGCTGTTGCTTGGACATGTTCGGTGCTCCCTCGGGATGCCTGGCTCTGGCGGGTGGCCGCGCGTGCGTTGGCTCAGCGGCGGCCACCTTGTTGAGAGCCACAAGAGCGCAGCCGACTCGTAGTTCGCTGGTGGCCCGCTGGCACCGGTGGCCTTCTGCGGGCCGTTCTCGAGCCGGTCTCCAGCCATCCGCGTGCCATTGGCCCGAGGCTTTTCGTTGCCAGTCATGGATTCGCATCATGCTGCCGTTCGGCCGCTGCGGTGTGTATCCACTGCGGTACGCATCGACTCCGATGCGTGTCGGCGCGGCTCCATGGACCGGCCTTGAGACCTGATGACGCATCAGAGCTGGAGGTTCTCCGATGACGACGGCGCACAGAGCTGGTGGACGACGGCGGCGCTGGATGAAGTGGTTCGTCCTGGTCTTCTGGATCCTGATTGTGTTCGTGCTTGGATCGCTCGCGGGAAAGCTGACCGGCGCGGAAAAGAACGACGCCTCGTCGTGGCTGCCCAAGCACGCTGAATCCACCCAAGCGCTGAACCTGACCGGCAAGTTTCAGCCGACCAACGCGTTCCCGACGATCGTGGTCTATGAGCGGTCGACCGGCATCACCCCCGCGGACAGGGGCAGGGCTGCCGCCGACGCGCAGAGGTTCGCACGCACGCCTGACGCGGAAGGAAAGGTCCTCGGCCCGATCTTGGCCAAGGACGGCAGGGCGCTGCAGACCATAGTGAACCTCAAGCTGGGCAAGGACGGCTGGAACGGCTTTCCCAAGGCCGTCGACAAGCTCCGCGCGATCACCAAGTCCGGGGCCGGCGGCGGCGGAGCCGACGCCGGGCTCAGCATCCACGTCACCGGCGCGGGCGGTTACGCGGCCGACGAGAGCAAGCTCTTTGGATCGGGCGGCAAGCTGCTCGGCATCACGGGGCTCATCGTTATCGTGATCTTGCTGCTCACCTACCGCAGCCCGCTGCTGTGGATCCTTCCGATCCTGACCTCGGTCATCGCTCTGACGACCGCGCAAGGCCTGATCTACCTGCTGGCCAAGAACGCCGGCCTCACCGTGAACGGTCAGAGCACCTTCATTCTGATCGTGCTTGTCGTCGGTGCGGTGACCGACTACTCGCTGTTGTTGACCGCCAGGTACCGGGAGGAGTTGCGCCGGCACGAGGACCGGCACGAGGCGATGGCGGTCGCACTGCACCGGGCAGGTCCGGCCATCGTCGCAAGCGGCCTCACGGTCGCGCTGGCCATGCTGTGCCTGCTGACCGCGGAGCTCAACTCCACCAAGGGCCTTGGCCCGGTGTGCGCGATCGGCGTGGGCGTCGGGCTCGTCGCCGCGCTCACCCTGCTGCCCGCGCTGCTCACGATCTTTGGCCGGTGGATCTTCTGGCCGCGCAAGCCGCGCCACGGCAGCGCGGAGCCGACCGCGGCCGGCCTGTGGGCACGGACCGGGCGCGCGCTCAGCTACCGGCCGCGGACCGTCTGGCTGGCGACCGCGGTCGTGCTTGGCGCCATGGCGACCGGGGTGTTCAGCCTGCACGCCGCCGGGCTGCAGCAGAAGAACGGCTTCTGGGGGCACAAGACCGAGTCTGTGACCGGTGAGAACGTGCTTGACGCGCACTTCCCGGCCGGCACGGGCAGCCCGATCCAGGTGATCGGCAAGGCGCCGCAGGCGACCGCCATGCGCGCGGCGCTGGCCGAGACCCCCGGCGTGTCCGGCGTGACCGCGCCACTCGTCAAGGACGGCTACGCCTATCTGGAGGGCACGCTCAGCAAGGCGCCGGACAGCGTGGCCGGCTACGGCATCGTCAGCAAGGCACGCGACAACCTGCACGCGGTCGCGGGCGCGGATGCCAAGGTGGGCGGCACTGCCGCCATCAACCTGGACATCAGCGACGCGTCACGGCACGATCGACAGGTGATCATCCCGCTTGTGCTCGGCGTGGTGTTCCTCATCCTCGTGCTGCTGTTGCGGGCGCTCGTCGCGCCGCTGCTGCTGATCGCGACCGTGGTTCTGTCGTTCGCCGCGACGCTCGGCGTGAGCGCGCTGGTGTTCAACCACCTGTTCCACTTCGCTGGGGCCGACCCCTCGCTTCCGCTCTGGGTGTTCGTCTTCCTAGTGGCGCTCGGGATCGACTACAACATCTTCCTGATGACCCGGGTGCATGAGGAAAGCACGCGGCACAGCACCCGGCGAGGCGCGCTGATCGGGCTGGCCGCTACGGGCGGGGTGATCACCTCGGCGGGCGCGGTGCTCGCGGGCACCTTCAGCGCGCTTGGCACGCTGCCCCTGGTGTTCATCACCGAGATCGGTTTCGCGGTCGCGTTCGGCGTGCTGCTCGACACGATCGTCGTCCGCTCGGTGCTCGTCACCGCGCTCACGCTCGACATCGGCAACTGGATTTGGTGGCCGAGCAAGCTGGCCCGCCAGCCCGGCGCAACGCCTCCCGCGGCCGAGGAACAGGCTGATTCGGTGTTGACGACCTAGGAAGGCTTGGAAGCGAGGACGACTTCTGTCGTCCTCGCTTCCAAGCGCCTGTTCGACAATCCCGATCCGGCTCGCCGGCGGCCCACCGCGCGCAGCGTCACCGCTTGGAGGTTGAGGCAATGTCAGTCGTCGCGCGCGTCTCGCGAACGCGGGTGGCCGCGGTGGCGATCGCGGTCTTCGCCGTGATGGCGGTCACCACCGGTGGCTGCGGCTCGTCGCAGACGCTCGCCAGCGGATCCGATCCTCCCGTGCCCGCGGCCACGGCCGCCGCCGTACACTGCGCGGCGCCGCTGTCGTGCGATGTGGTGCTCGACCGCGGCAGGACACGGTTCCTCGCCACATGGCTAGGGGGCGGTTCTGTGTCCAGCGCCGTGGTCTCCGGTGCGGCGAGCGAGGCCGGGTGCCTGCTGCTCACACGGGAACTGCTGACCCATGTGACCTGCGCTGTGCTGACCTACATCGTCATCCACCGCATCGCCAAGGCACTGCGGAAGGCGGCATCCGCCGGCGGGTGCCTGCGGATGGGCTTCGAGGCGCCGAACGCCCACAGAAGCTGGCGGCCTGTCTATGCCGACACCGACGCGACCGCGCGGTGCCACCACTGATCCGGCCGGCGTCGGTTCGCGCGCCGCTCGCGCGGGTGGGCGCGCCAGGACGCGGCAGCCGTTATGTATCTGCGGGGTTAATCGGTTTCTGCATCGGCGCAGTTAATCGCTTCGCCGGCGCTGCCGAGCCGACCCCGAGACGTTCTCTAGGCCGGCCACGTAATTCTGTTGGTGTATGGGCTAACGCGTACCGCCTTTTCGTACGGTTCAGTCCGGCAGATGGCTCATGCCGTCGAATTCTTGTCTCGAGCAGAGGAACCAGTCATGTCTGACGTGAGGGTACCCGTGCTGGTAATCGGCGGCGGGCCAGTCGGCTTGTCGAGCGCGCTCTTCCTGGGTCACCAGGGAGTAAAGACGCTCCTTGTGGAGAAGCGGGATACCACGTCCATGCTTCCACGGGCGCCCGGTTTGCAGGCGCGGACCATGGAGCTGTTCAGGTCGGCCGGTGTGCATTCGGAGATACGTGCGCTTGAGATGGGCGACTCGCACCCGTACTTCGAGGGCGGCATCATCCAGGTGAAAACGTTCGCCGAGATTGATGACGCGATCACCCTCGAGGCGCCGTCCCTGGACGGAGAGCGGATCAGCCCGGAACGCGTGATGGGCTGCGGCCAGGACCGTTACGAAAAGGTGCTGGTGAACCTGGTGCGGCAACGCGGCGGCGAGGTCAGGTTCCGCACCCGGCTGGTCTCCTTTGAACAAGACGACGATGGCGTCACCGCGGTCGTGGAGAGCGTCGACACGGGTGAGCGGACCACCGTGCGGGCCGATTACATGATCGGCGCGGATGGCGCGGGAAGCAGGGTGCGGCAGCGGCTCGGCGTGGAGCGCTCCGGGCGTGGCACCGTGTTCAACGCGCTGAGCATCTACTTCCGCGCCCCAGAGCTGGAGGCGCTGCTCAAGGGGCGGAAGTTCATCTTGTGCTACGCAACCGCGGCGCCCGGGACGCTCATGGGCCTGTCCCGGCTGCACGGCTGCGATCCATGGCTGGCCGCGCCGCTCTACTACCCCGAGCGGGGCGAGAAGCCGGAAGACTTCACAGACGAGCGCTGCATCAGCATCGTCCGCACCGCGGCAGGCAAGCCGGACATGCCCGTCGAGATCGTGGACAAGGTGCCCTGGCAGGGCGCGCAACTGGTGGCAGACACGTTCAAGTCGGGCCGGGTGTTCCTGGCCGGCGACGCGGCGCACGTGCATCCGCCGGCCGGCGGCTTCGGCGCCAACACCGGCATCCACGACGCGCACAACCTTGCCTGGAAGATCGCGGCCGTGCTCAACGGGACGGTGTCGGAACGGCTTCTGGAGACCTACGACGCCGAGCGCCGCAGGGTCGGCGCGGCAATGGCGCACCAGGCCATGGTGCGCAACCGGGTTCGCCACGGCCACGCCGACGACGAGACCCGCGCGGCCATGGTGGACGACATCATCATCACGCTCGGTTACCGCTACCAGTCGGAGGCCATCACCGGCGGCGACGTTGACGCGCCGGTGCTCTCACCGCACCTGGAGCTGACTGGTCAGCCGGGCACCCGGGCGCCGCACGTCTGGCTGGACCGCGACGGCGAGCGGATCTCCACCGTCGACTTGTTCTCACGCGAGTTCGTTCTGCTTGCCGGGCGTGCGGACGCCGGCTGGGTCGAAGCCGCGGAGCGGGCTGCCAAGCAGTACTCCACTCCCGTGCGCGTACACGTGGTGGCCGCTGACGGCGATCTGGTGCCGGTGGGCCAGGACTGGGCGAGCGCCTACGGCGTGACCGCCGACGGCGCGGTGCTTGTTCGCCCGGACGCGTTCGTCGCCTGGCGCTCGGCTGGGCAGGTGCCAGACGCCGACGCCGTCGTGGCCGGCGCGCTCGCACGCGCGACGGGAAACGTTTCATGACGACCCCGGCGGACGCGGCCGCCGTGGCGGACCAGAGGCTGGCCGGCAAGCGCGTGCTCGTGACCGGAGGCACCAAGGGCATCGGGCGTGCGACAGTTCTCGCGTTCGCCAGCAGCGGCGCGAGCGTGGTCACCTGCTACCACACCGACAGCGCGGCGGCGGACAGCCTCGCACGCGAGCTAGCCGATCTCGGCGGCAAGCACCAGGTGGTGCGGGCCGACGTCACCGACCCTGACCAGGTGGCATCGCTCGTCGACGCGGCGAGGGAGGCCCTCGGCGGCCTGGATGTTCTGGTGAACAACACCGGCGTCGACAGCGTGGTGTCGTTCGAGCATCTCAGCTTGCCTGAATGGCAGCGCGTCGTCGAGCACAACACGACCTCGGTGTACCTGGTCACCCAGGCAGCGCTGGAGTTGCTCGCCGATGGCGGATCGATCGTCAGCATCGGTTCTTCCGTCGCGCTGCGCGGCCGTGCCCGCGGGGTGCACTACACGACGTCGAAGGCCGCGTTGATCGGCTTCACCCGTGCGCTGTGCAAGGAGGCCGGGACCCGCGGCATCCGGGTCAACGCCGTCGCGCCAGGCCTGACAGAGACCGAACCAGGAGCGGGCCTGCCGCCTGACGCGGTGGAGCGGATCGTCGGTATGACCGCGCTCGGCCGCATCTGCCAGCCAGCGGACGTGGCGGGCGCCGTGCTGTTCCTGGCCGGTGACACCTCGCGTTACATCAGCGGTGTGACGCTGAACGTCGATGGAGGGGTCTGAGTGGCGATGGCAAGCAGCGCACCGATCGCGGTGATCGGGCTCGGTGGCATGGGCTCAGGAATGGCTCATGCCCTGGTCAGGGCCGGGTTCCCGGTCACCGTGTACAACCGCACCGAGGCAAAGGCCGCGCCGCTGGCGCAGGCGGGCGCGAGCATCGCGCCATCGGCGGCGGCCGCCGCCGCGGACGCCAGCGTCGTTCTGCTCAGCCTCGCCGACGAGACCGCGGTGCAGGACGTGCTGTTCGGCCGCCTCGGCGGGATCCTGCGCGCGGGACAGACGGTGATCGACACCTCCACGGTGTCTCCCGAGTTCGCCCGCGCTGCCGCCGAGCGGCTCGCGGCGCTCGGCCCGCGCCGGGTCGAGGCATGCGTCATAGGAAATCCGCAGATGGCGGCAAGCGGCCAGTTGCGGGTCTTCGCCGCGGGCGACAAACCGGATGTGGACACGGTCGCTGACGTGCTTGACGCGATCGGCCAAGACGTGCGCTATCTGGGCGCCACCGGCCGGGCGAGTTCGCTCAAGCTGGCGTTCAACCTGTTGCTCGGTGTGCAGACGCTGGGCCTCGCCGAGGCGGTGGAATTCGCCGAGACGGCCGGGCTGGACCGCGAGCTGCTGCTTAACGCGCTGGAGTCGAGCGGCTGGCGGTCACCGGTGCTGAGCTTCCGCGCGGACTTCATGCGCAGGCGCACCTACCAGCCGGCCGGTTTCCGCAGCGCGTTGATGTACAAGGACTTGAACCTCGCGGCGCGGGAGGCGGCGGCCCGCCAAGTCGACCTGCCGCTGGTCCGCTGCGCTGCCGACCGCTACGAGTCGGTGATCTCGGTCGGCCGGGGCGACGACGACGCCGCGGTCGTGGTGGACGTGCGGCCGGACCCGCCCGGGTGATGTTCCGGATCCGCCTGATAACACCCGCCGAACTTGCCGCGGTTCAACGCCTTCGTGCCGAAGTCCATGGCGCGGAACGGCTGGAGGACCCGAGTCGGTTCACCGCCGATGGCCGCTATGTCGACAGCAACGACGCGTGGTCCTTCAACATCGGCGCTTTCGCCACCGCGGATGATCGGCTGGTCGGCTGCGCGAAGGTGACACCGCGAAGCGCAGAACGGCCGCTGAAGCTCGAGGCCGACGTGCCCGCCGCCACGCTCGGCATCGACCCTGGCGAGCCGTGCGTGGAGTGGGCTCGGCTGGTAGTGCTGCCGGCTTACCGAGCGCTCGGCGTGATGCTTGGCTTGTACCGGGTCGCGTACTGGATCACCTTGGAAGGCGGATACGAGTCGATCTACGCCATTCAGCGTGAGGCGCCGCTGCGCACCCAGGAGCGTCTTGGCCTGCCTGTTGTGCGCCTGTCCGGCCGGCTCCTCGCTCAAAACGGCGTGCTTGTGACTCCGACGTGCACCCCGGTGGCCGAGATCATGCCGGCGCTTCGGCGCGAGAACCCCGCCCTGGCCTACTTCTTCAGCCGGCCGCCTGCAGACGGTGGGTTTGAGCCACGCGATCTTCTCGGGCCACCGGCCGAGGACCTGAAGGCGTTCATGGCCGGTCCGGCACCCATGGCAGCCAGCCGTTAGGGCCGCTGCTCGGCCGCCCACTCCGATCTCAGCCACCCACGAGGGAGGTCGCGATGCAGGACCAGCGAGACCGCAACCGCGGGATCGTTCCAGTCGCGGTGGCGCCCGCCATCGCGGGCACGACCGTCGCCGTCGCCGGGGTTGGCGGCGTGGGCGCCAGCATCATCGAACCGTTCGTGCGGCAGTGCCGCATCCGGAGGGTCAAGGTCGCCGACCCAGACCGCTACGACATGACCAACCTCAACCGGCAGGTCGGCGCCAGCCACGAGACGCTGGGCCTGTCCAAGGCCAAGGTTGTCGCCGGGCTGCTCCGCCAGATCGATCCTGAGCTTGTCGTCGAGGAGTACGCAGAAGGCGTCACGCTCGACAACGCGGACTCGTTCCTCGGCGGCGCCGACGTGCTTGTCGATGCGGTCGACTTCAAGCGGCCAGATATCCACCTGGCCCTGGTGCGCCGCGCTCGGCAGCTCGCCATCCCGGTAATCATCGGAATCGAGATCTGTTACGGCGCGCGCGCCGTGTGGTTCGCGCCCACCGGCATGACCTTCGAGCGGTTCTTCCGGCTGACAGAAGACCAGGAGGCCCTCGACCTCCGCCGGATGATCATGCGGCTGCCCGACTATCTCGACCCGCGCGTGCTCACGGCGGTCAAGACCGGTGAGATCGAAGCGCCGACCATCGCCACAGGAGGCGCGAACATCAGCGCCCTCCTGGTGCCGATGTTGGAGGCCATCCTCTCTGGCGTCGACACACCGCCACCGGCGCCGGTCTTCTACTTCACCGACACCAAGGCCGGGTCACCGCGCTCAGGCCGGATCAGGTATCACCAGCTTGCCTGGTGGATGTCGGTCGCACGGGTTGGCATCAGAAACCGCCTGCACCGCAACCAGCGCGCGCTGTAGCGGGATGAATCGGCCCGTTCGGGCGGTTCAGAGCCCGCCCGCGGTGTGGATCACCTCACCGTTGACGTTGCCGTTCGCCTCGGAGCAGAGGAATACGATCAGCCGCGCAACATCGTCCGCTGTGCTCAGGCGGCCGCTGGGGGTTTCCTGGGTGGCCTGTTCGAGTAGCGCCGGGTCCACCGCCTCAAGGCTTTCTGTCAGCGTGCCCCCGGGCGCCACCACATTGGCGAGCACGCCGTCACGGGTCCACATCAGCCCACGCACAAACCCGTGCAACGAGGCCTTGGCGGCGCTGTAGATCTCCGAACCCGGCCGGCCGTGCGTCGCGGTGACCGAGGACAGCAGCACGATCCTTCCCCAGCCGCGTTCGCGCATTCCGCCCAGCGCGTGCCGCACCGTGGACAAGTGGCCCTCGACGTTCTCCCTGAATCTTGCGAGCCAGTGGTCCATCGGAAAGTCCTGATATGGCGGCATGTCGTCAGGGTTGATCCATACCCAGGTCTGGGCGTTGGCCACGACGACATCGATCCCGCCCCAACGCTCCTCGACCGCGTGCACGGCTTCCTCGATAGAGGCCGGATCGGCCAGGTCGTATTGCACAGCGAAGGCGCGGTCCTCCCCGCCGAGATCCTCGACCACGCTCTTTGCCGCAGCGGCTGAGGTGTGGTAAGTGATCGCGACACGTGCGCGCTCGTCGGCGAACACCCGCGCGGTCGCGCGGCCAATGCCGCGGGTGGCGCCGGTGACGAGGACCCGCTTATCGGCCAGACCAAGATCCATTGCGCATCCTTACGCCATTACGGCTCGGCATCGAGGGCAGGACAAACTGCCACGGCCTGGACGGCATGCCGGCCGCCGCGGCCCGGACGGCATGCCAGCCGCCGCCTGCCGGACGGAATACCCGTCGCCGCGGACCGGACGGCATGCCAACTGCCACGGTCGGTCATCAGCCTCGAGAGCGGCTCGGGCGGCTACGGAGCCACCCGGGCCGCGCCACCTTGGCCGGAACTCTAGGAGGCGTCAAGTAACGACCCCTACCGTCCGAAACGGAGGGGTCGCTCCGCGAAGAAGGGAAACCGATGCTGCACGAGGAACTCATGGAGATCCGGGATCCAGTGCTGCGGAAGGTGCAGGACCATCCCTTCTGGTCCGGCCTACGGGACGGCTCGCTGCCGGGCGAGGCGCTCGCCTACTTCGTCCACCAGGACACCGGGTTTCTGCTCCCCGCCTACGCCCGCGCGATGGCGCGGTGCGCGGCGGCAGCCCCAGACGACGCTGACACATTCCTGCTTGGGTACTCGGTCGCAGGAACGCTGACGGCGAGGGACAAGCTGCGCCAGGCCTACACCGCCCTCACGGGCCAACTCGGGCTGCCAGAGCTTGGTGAGCAGCTTCCCGCCGACCCTGCCACCCATGCGCACACATCGTTCTTCGCGGCCGCGAGCGCCACGTCCTTCTACGCCGGACTTGGCGCGTTGCTTCCCATGGTGTGGTTCAACGCCGAGGTATCCGGCAACCTGAAGGAAAATGCGGCGCCCGGCTCGCGCTATCTGCCGTGGATCGAGGTCTATCACCCGGGCGAGTCATACCAGCAGGCGGTAAAGGCTTTCCTCGACATGGTCGACCGGGCGGGCGAGAGCTGCTCGGCCCGCCAGCGTCAGGTGATTATCGAGCAGTTCTCCATCAGCATCCGTTACGAATGGGCATTCGCCGAATGCTGCCTACGACAGCCCACGTGGCCTGTTTGACACCAGGATTCAGGGCACAAGCAGCCGACGAGAAAGGTCGCTTAGCGGGATGAGCACCAAAAGTCCAGTTCCATACCCCTTCCAGTGGACCCCGCCGATGGAGGTCCCCGATGGGCTGCGGGGCCTGCGTGAGAAGGCCCTCGTCGAGGTCAGGCTGCCCAGCGGTGACACGGCGCACATGGTCACCAGGTACAAGGACGTCAGGAAGCTATTTGCGGACGAACGGCTCAGCAAGAACATAGCCAGGCCGGACGTGGCCAGAGTCTCCGCAGACAATGACCTGTTCGTCGATCCCAAGATCGATGGCGACCCGCCGGAGCACACGCAAAAGCGTGGCCTGGTCACCAGGGCGTTCACTGCGCGCCGCATAGAGCTGCTGCGGCCGTTCGCTCAGGCGGTAACCGATGATCTGCTGGAGGCGATGGAGCAGGGGCCGCAGCCGACAGACCTCAACGAGGCGCTCGCCTTCCCGCTGCCGATCCTGGTGATCTGCAAGCTGCTCGGTATCCCTCCGGAGGACAGGAACAAGTTCCGTCGGCTGGTGGACGGGTTCCTTTCGGTCAGCAAGCTGCCACCGGCAGAGGTCGAGGAGTGCCGGACCAACCTGTGGAACTATCTCGTGGAGCTGATCGAGGCAAAGCGGGCGAATCCAGGCGATGACCTGATCGGGGCGCTGATCAAGGTCAGGGACGAGGACGACAACCGGCTGTCGGAGTATGAGCTGCACCACTGGACGCGCAGTCTGCTCATTGCCGGTTACGTCACCACGGCGAGCCAGATCGGCACGGGCACCGCGGTGCTGCTGCACCGCAGGGACCTGGTCAAGGAGATCCAGGCCGACTACTCGCTTGTGCCCTCTGCGGTGGAGGAACTACTGCGGACGCAGATCATGGGATCCTCGATCGGCACCCTGCGCTATGCCCTGACCGACATCGAGCTGTCCGATGGCACGGTGCTCAAGAAAGGCTCCAGCGTCCTTTTGTCAGAAGAGTCGGCCAACATGGACGAGACCGTCTTCACCGATCCCTTCACCATCGACATCAAGCGCAAAGAGAACCACCACATGACATTTGGCGCCGGAATCCACTACTGCGTGGGCGCGGCGCTTGCCCGGATGGAGCTCCAGGTTGCGACGGAGAGCCTGCTGCGCAGGTTCCCCAACGTCCGCCTGGCTGTTCCCGCCGATGATCTGCCGCGGGGCATTGGTGGATTCATGGAGGGCTTCAGCGACATTCCGGTCACCTGGTGACCAGGTTCAGCGGCGGTTCCTAGGTGCCAGCAGGAGGGCGAGAGATGGCCATTCCGGACATCGATCTAATGGATCCCAAGGTGTTCAGCAATGGCATCCCGTACGATTATTTCCGCCAGCTACGGCATTCTGACCGGCTGTCGCGGGGCCGCGACACCGATGGCGAGCAGTTCTGGAACGTGGTGCGGCACTGCGACGTGGCCGCGGTCTCCCGCGACACCGCGGTGTTCTCGACCAGCCCGACCACGATGACGTCGGTGCGAAAGATCGACCCCTCGAAGGGCGACGCCACCGCTGCCTCGTCGAACCAAATCATCGCCTTCCTGGACGGGCCGCCGCACATACGGCTGCGCAAGCTGACCCACAAGGCATTTGCCCCTGCTCGCGTCGCCACGCTGGAGGCGCGGACGAAAGACATCGTCGACTCGCTTCTGGCCGAGGCGGTTCAAAAGGGCGAGTTCGATATGGCGGCCGATGTCGCGCTGCGCTTGCCTTTCGAGGTGCTAGCCGACGTGCTTGGTGTCGCGGCGGATGACCGGGAAATGGTGCTCGAATGGGCCCGCCAGAGCATAAACCTCGGCGACCCCGACTTCGACGCCACCGCATCTCAGGCGAGCATCTTCAAGCTCAACGATTACCTCAGGAACTTCGCTGGTCTGCGAGCCAGAGAACCTGTCGACGACCTCTTCTCTGTGTTGCTTGCCGGGCGCATCAGGGGCGACACGCACAACCTGGCTGACCGGCTTAGTCCGGACGAGGCTGCGGCGTTTGTCACCATGGTGATCACGGCGGCCGCCGACACGATCTTCTGTTCGGTGACCGGCGCGGTGCTCGCCCTGCTCGAGTTCCGTGACCAGCTCGACAAGCTGCGTGCTGACCGGACCTTGCTGCCGAGCGCGGTGGACGAGATCTTGCGCTGGGTCACGCCGGTGACACACTTTGCCAGAAACGTCGTCAGCGACACCGAAATCGCCGGCCAGCAAATCAGGGCCGGTGAACGGGTTGTGCTGTGGTATACGTCGGCCAACAGGGACGAAGAGGTCTTCGCAGAACCCGACCGCTTCGACATAGCCCGCGCGCCCAACCCACACCTTTCCTTCGGTGGCGGCGGCCCGCACGTGTGCATGGGTATTGGGCTCGCCGTGATGGCGGTACGCCAGTTTCTCGAGAGCGCGATCGATCTGCTGCCGCGGCTTGAGATCACCGGTACGCCGGTGCGCCCAGAGACCAACTTCATGAATAGCGTCAAGCGCCTGCCCATGCGCTTTCGCTGATGCCGAGATTCTGGCGTAATTGCGGCACGACGGACGTGGACGGATGACTAACGAGAACTCGGTGGCCAAGCGCACCGCATTGATTACCGGCGCCAACCGCGGCATTGGCCGCGCGGTCGCGGCGGAGCTTTTCCGTAGGAACGTGCGGGTTGTCGTGACAGCGCGCGACGCTGAAGCAGCCCGCGCCACGGCCACTCAGATCGGCCCCGGGGTGCGCTCGCACGAACTCGATGTCACCGATCCAGTCAGCATCAAAGCCGCCAGCAAGAGCATCGGCCCGGTCGACGTGCTTGTCTGCAACGCAGGTGTCCTGCTTGACGCGGGCACCGATCCGCTGTCTGTGCCGCTCGACCTCGTAGAGCAGACGCTGCAGGTCAATCTGCTCGGGTCGTGGCGGGTGGCACAGGCCTTCGTGCCACCCATGGTCCGGCGCGGGTGGGGCCGCGTGGTGCTGATCTCCAGCGGCACAACCGCCGAGTTCGGCGGCGCCTTGTTCGCCGGAGCGCCCGGCTACTCGATATCCAAGAGCGCGCTGAACGGGCTGACGACGATGTTGGCAGCCCACACCGCGGGGTCGGGAGTGCTGGTCAACGCGGTGAACCCAGGGCGGGTGCGGACGCGGATGATGCCGACGCAACAGCGCCTTCCCGAAGACGCAGCCCGGTTCATCGCCGATGTGGCGACCCTTCCAGCCGACGGGCCGACCGGGCAATTCCGCACAGAAAAACGCACCCAGGGCTGAGGCTTGCGTCCTAAGAGTCCTAAGAGTCCTAAGAACAGGAGACGGCATGGAATTCGACTTGTCCGGTAAGAAGGCCGTGGTCACCGGAGCAGGCGCTGGGATCGGGCTGGCGGTTGTGCAGGCGCTCGCCTCGGCAGGCGCGGACGTGCTCGGCGGCGCGCGCACCGTCACACCCGAGCTGCGGGCCGCCACACCGTTCACCTACGAGGTCGACCTCATTACCGAGCAAGGCCCGCAGCAGCTCATCAAGCACGCGCTCGCCGAGTTCGGTGGCATCGACATCCTCGTCAACAACGTCGGCGGCGGTGTGAAGCTGGCGGCTGGATTCCTTGACATCGACGATGACGTCTGGCAGCACACCTTCGACCTGAACGTCTTCACGACAATCCGGGCAACCCGCGCCGCGCTGCCGAGTCTGGTCGAGCGCAAGGGCGCGGTCATCAACATCGGGTCGATGAACGCGAGCATGGCCGACCCCCGGCTTGCCCACTACTCCGCGGCCAAGGCCGCGGTCAGCAACATTGGCAAGGCTCTGTCGGCGGAGTTCAGCCCGCAGGGCGTCCGGATCAACACCATTTCTCCCGGGCCGGTGAAGACCCGGTTGTGGACCAATCCGGAGATAGCGAAGCGAGCCGGAGTGACGCCGGAAGAGTTCGTCGCGATGGTGCCCAAGATGGCTGGGCTGTCCACCGGGCAGATGATCGAGCCCGAGGAGATAGGGGCGCTGGTTCTGCTGCTGGCCTCCGGCAAGGTGCGCAGCATTACAGGTGCGGACTACACGATCGACGCCGGCATGGCCCCCCCATCGCGTTATCAGCGCCCCACCTGAGCCCACCTGCCGGACGTGGTTTGATTCCGGTCACTGTGCGGTGTGGTATATGCGCCGCACAGTGACCGGTACCGGCAACTGCGTTGTTTCCTGCACTGCACAGTGACCGGTACCAGCGTCGCATCGCCCGTGCGCCGCCGCCCAGGGAGGCGGCGGCGCACTTTGTACTCGGTGGTGTTGCTTTCGCGGCCAAAACGGCGGTCTCCAGCAACACCCCAGAGTACAAAGTGCTCGTTCGCCCGCCGTCCGGGCTGATTGGGGGCCGCGCGCCAGTGGATCAGCGCGGGCCGCGGCGGATCAGTGCCGGGCGCCGGTGCTCAGTTTCGCGGTGCCGAGAACCTGGTGGAGCGCGTCGGCAAGCGATGCGGCGGGGTCTTCGGTCGGCGAATCGCTCCGCCATGCCACGTAGCCATCGGGCCGGACAAGCACGGCGCCGGCGCGGCCAAGCTCGTAACGAGGCTGCCAGTTGCCCTCGACATCGACCAGCTCAACGTCGGCGGAAGCCGGGCCGACGCGATAGGCCCGCAGCGGAACGGCCGTCTGGCTGGTCACCGCGGTTGCCGCATCCGTCCACGCCGCGCCCGCCGATCCAGTGAGCAGGACGAAGCCATCGTGGAAGAGGTCATGCACGGCGATCCGCCTGCCGCCGAGGTCCAGCCACAGATGCGGCGCACGCGTGCCGGGGATCGCCCGCTGCTCCAGCTTGTCACCGTAGACGGTGTCGTGCGGAGCGCCGAGAATGGCCGCGGACTGGTAGCGCTGGCCGAGTGTACACAGCGTGTCGTCCACGTCGTCTTCGCCAGGGTCGTTGCCGAACCTGGCCTGCTGGCGTCGGACGGTGATGTCGGCCAGCGCCCTCGCGACGGGTCGGCGCTCCGCCTCGTAAGAGTCGAGCAGGCTGTCAGCCGCCCAGCCGCTGAGCACGCCCGTGAGCTTCCATGCCAGGTTGTGTGCGTCCTGAACCGCCGCGTTGGCGCCCATCGCGCCGGCCGGCGGCCACACGTGCGCGGCGTCCCCTGCGAGGAACACCCGGCCGCTGCGGTAGTGGTCAGCGACGCAGACCGCCTCTTCCCAGCTTGCGATGTCCAAGATCTTGACGGGAACATCGCGGCCGATGACCGCCTTCGCAACCTTGAGGCAATGCTCGCTGGTGAAGTCAGCCACTGAGGCTTTTTCCGTCTCGTAGGTGAAGCTGATCGCCCACTGGTCCGGGACGGCGGTGGTGAGCAGCGAGCCGAGGCCGATCTCGGAGTTGACGACGATCCAGAACATCGCCCTCCTTGTCACGATCTCCGACAGGTCGGCCTCGATCACGAAGGTCACCCAGTTCTGCGTGACACCCGGCCCGGGCCTGGCGATGCCTAGGTGCTGCCTGATCGTGCCGCGGAAGCCATCGGCCGCGATGAGGTAGTCCGACCGCACCGTGCGCCGTTGCCCGCCGTCGCGGTCCTCGGTCACCGCCGTGACGCCGTCGGCGTCCGCCTGGACCGAGACGCAACGGGTGTTGAACCGTATGTCCGCACCGTTGCCCCGCGCGGCTTCGATCAGGATCGGCTCCACGCTGCGCTGGTCGGCCATGCCGAACTCGCAGGCGGTCAGGTCGGGCATCGGCCTGCGGGTGTCCTCCTCCAGGATCCAATTCCACTCGCCCGCGAGGGTCTCACAGCGAACCACGCCCGATTCTTCGTCGAAGGGTCGGCCGACTTCCCTGATACGGGGCTCGATGCCCAGCGGGCGGTAGATCTCCATTGTCCGCTGGTTGATCCCCCGGGCCCGGCCCTGGATCGAAACGGCCGGATGGCGGTCCACAAGCACCGAGCGCACGCCGTGATGCGACAAGAACAGCGCGGACGCCAGGCCCGCATATCCGCCGCCGACGATGAGCACTGGCGCAGTCTCGTCATACGCCGTCACTTCGACCCCTCTTTCTGGTGCCTATTGAGCGGTCGCGTGGAAGATCGCGACAGCGCCCGGTCACTACGCGGGAGGGCCTGGCAGGCATTCGCCGGTTGGGCGCGCGGCATGCCAAACCTCCATCCCTCCTCTTCGAGGTTTCCACGGCTAGCTCAAGCACCACTGGAGCGGCGACGGGAGCGCGAACGGCCTACCGCTAATCGAGCGGCATCCGAGTCCCGCCGCGCATTTTAGGTGGCGGGTACAACACGCGCAGATGCCTTGGAGGACGCGATGCCGTTCGTTGCGATTACCTATGACATAAAGGGCGGGCATGAGGACAAGGTCGCCGAGGTCTTCAGCAATTTCCAGCGGCCGAAGTCGGCTGTGGTGCCCGGCGCCAACGGCGAGCAGGCCAGCCGGATCCTGGCCACTGCGGTGTTCATCAGGGATGGCCTGCTCGTGCGGTTCATCGAGTATGAGGGCGACCTCGACGCCGTAGCGCGGCACATGGCCGCTCAGCCTGGCGTTCAGGAGGTGGAGCGCAAGCTCAAGCCGTACCTGAACGCTCCGCGCGACACCGGCACCGTCGAAGGGTTCGTCCGCACGTTCAAGAGCAGCATGCTGCGCTGTGTCACGCAGCTTGCTGTGCCCAGGTAGGTCGATCGCGCCGCCACCTGGGCGCCCTCTCGACGCGCTCGAGTAGAGCACACCCATGATCCTTAACGGCTTGCGCGGGCAGGCGCCGGCTCGCGTGCGGGGTCTGTGGGCGGGGCGGGCGTGCGCCCGCCGCGGCGGGGCGCGGGTGGGGTCAGGCGCGGCGGAAGCGGGCGGCGGCCAGGGCGGCGAAGACGACGGTGATGGCGGCGGTC
>WNFY01002497.1_pt1 | contig 31625 bp, 34 predicted proteins | sample 5400091 | NCBI WGS metagenome assembly WNFY01 (sample SAMN13153364, study PRJNA577476) | soil metagenome | isolation source: 60 cm soil or saprolite under grassland replicate 1 | place: USA:California | collected 2016-06-15 | reverse complement strand
CAACATGGAAACAAACAGAGCTCGCTACCCCATCACCGATAGCTGATTGGGAGAGGGCTCAACGAAAACAGCCGTTTTTCAGCAGCCTGCTAGAGCGTGTTTCATAAACAGTGCCTCAGCGTGATCCAGAAGCAAGCGAGGTAGAAGAAGGCGCGGTAGGTGGAGAGCAGATGCTCATGGCGAACCAGCAATCGGCGGAACTGACCCAGCCATGCGTTCGTCCGCTCCACGATCCAACGGCGTTTGTAGCGCCGCAATTTGCGTCCATCTTCATAGCGTCGCAGCTTATTGTTCTTCCGGTAAGGCGCAATCAGCTCGATGCCTCGCCTCTTGAACCGCTCCCGCAGCGGGTCGGAGTCGTAGCCCCGGTCGGCAATCACGCGCTCGGGAATCATGGCTACGTATGAGCTGATCGCTCTCCCGGCCAGTGCCAATCGAGCATTCCTGCAATTCAGATCGCTTCGCAGATAGCTCTTCCTCAAGAAGCGCAAGCTTCTCGGGGCCAACCGGGGAGCGCAGTTTAGCTGATAGCTCCTTGATGCCGTCCCATCTCGCAGATCTCCGCGTAGAGATCAGCGTTCATTGCCTCGATGTGATCCACGACTTTGTCGCGGACAACCCCACTCCCGCACAGCAGACTCCTCCCAGTGCGGCGGCCGCTCGAACTCTTCCTGAGGAATTTCCTCTTGCGCTGGCTGTCTTCATGGTGATGGGTGCCTGGCGGATCTCTCGCGCCAGGTATTGACGCGCAGGGCGCTGCCATTGAAACACTGGGCGAGGCCACGGTGCTGTGCGCCGACAAGACCGGCACTCTGACTGAGAACCGCATGGCGATTGTCATGCTGGACACGATGGCCGGCGCTTTGGAGGTACTCGGCAATGCGTGTCGCGTGCAAGGGGGCACCCGAAGCTGTTGCCGAGCTGTGCCGTCTCAGCCCGGAAGCGCGCGCTCTGCTTAGGCTCACGAAACAGGCGCAAGGCGTGAAGAAGCGCCAGGGCGTTGGTGGCGCGAATGCGATCCACGACCACAACCGGAATGTTTTCGTAAAGCAGCGCGGCGCCGATCACTTCGGCAAAGTAGGGCTCCGCAAGCAGATCGTCACTGAGAGTGCCGCTCCGGATCATGGTGGCAATGGCGTCTGAAAAAAGTGCATCGCGCACGCGGTCATGCCGAAAGAACAGATGTTCATCGGTGGCGGTGCCCGACAGCCGAATGATCTCGCCATGGTGAACGAGGTGGCGCAGCATGGCAGGAGCGCCGCTGTCACTGGCGAGCCAGCTCAAGAGCGCCTGCCAAGACGGACTAAGATCGCAAAAGCATCACTCCGGCCATCACACGAAGGGTGACGCGATAGTCGCTTGCCGTGTACTCAGTGCGCTCGATTGCCAAACGAGCCACGCTGGCGTGGATGACTGCCGCGATTGCGGCACACATTCCGCCGGCAGAGGCGCCCGAAAAATCCTCGATCACCACCTCATATATAGGCACTGGAACACGAGCTTTTTTTGCCTTGTCCCATTCCTCCAGTGCCTGGATCAGGAGAGGAAGAGTTCTTTTTGGACGCGTTCCCGAATCCAGAGCACATTGACTGTCCTCCCGACTGCGAATTGACACAGTTGCCGAGAGTTCCTGGGGACGCCGATCCCGTCACGCAGCACCTCACCTGCCGCTCGCCATGCTTCAACCGCTACATGAAGTTGATCTCCGAACTGAGCAAGGAACCGGATACGAAAGCTGTAGCGAGATTCCTTTCACGGCATACACGTCCACGAGGGTACGAACCGAATACGGCACATCAATGTTGCCCAATTCGGCCAAAAACAAAAGGTTCCTGCTTGTCGCCCAATCAAGCATATTGAGCGGCAAGACGGGTCGTGCATGGCTGGAAGTCTCTCCTTCTGGGGCGCTGCCAGGGCGTACCGATTACGAGGAAGAGCACCTTCGACCTGCGCCCGGCCGGATTACATTGTTCCCTACCAAACTAACATTGGCGGTGTGCTCCAACGAGACCGAACGATCCATTGCGGTGGTTTGTTCCAAAATTGGAACAAACCAGTCTCTGGTAAGCGTGGTTTTCCAGCTCTCAATCACAAGTCATCCGCCTTGCTCATATCGAGATACCGAACCCTGGCGGGCCGCCTGAAACAATTGGGTCGTTTGAAGACTATTTGGCAGTTGGTGGGGACATACTTCGGGCTTCTCTAATTGCATGGAGAACAGGGGGTGCATATGAGCAACCAGCCAATGGCTCCGACAAGCGAAGGAGCGACGCCGTCAGTCGAGGAGCAGCTTGCGAGACTTAAAAGCGATGTAGATCATCTGAAAGCGGAAAGCAAGAGCTGGGTGAAGACGTGGGGCGTGTACCTGGGCATGTTGGGGGCGCTGGTAGCGCTACCGAAGGGGATTCTGGATCTCACAACACAATTGTTCCAGCGCCCGAACACTTCTCTGGCAATCCGGGGGCTCACGATCTATCACAATCCAGGGTTGTCATCGGAGATTGTGAAATTCTCCCTGCTTGCAATGAATGCTGGCAATCGGGACGACGTCTTGCTGAGCGACGGTGCAAAGCTGAAAGTTGCCAAGCAGGAGGTGGAGTTACCGGAATCAGACTTCGGGTTGTACGATAACGGCAACAAATTGGGTAAGTCTTTGAGGATACCGAAGGATGAAACCCGCGCTTACGATGTATCGATCACGTTCAACTCGAAGACGCGTGAACTCGTAACGACGCCTGGTCCGCACAAGCTCGAATTGCAGTTCTCGGGGGTAAAGAACGGACCATACTTGGCCAGCTTCTGTTTTCCGCTAGACAGCAGTGAAATTCACGATCTGTTTGAATCGGTTGACTACACTGAAAAATCGCCGATCACCCAATGCACAGTCTCAGAATCGAGGTGATGTATGCATCGTGCCACCGCGATCTTGATACTAGGCTCGTTGATCGTACTGTTGTCTCTTTCGGTTAACGCGGCATATCTTCAGGCCTACAAACCACCGATCCAGGCGAAGCCGGGAGACGTTGCAACTGGCGCCGTTGTGCGACAGGGCACGCGAACTCTCATTCTAAATACCACTCCCTGTGATCGGGAACAACAGATTGTAATCTTCCGTTCCCCGTACGAAACCAAGCCAGCGGCTCCGAAAACGTGCGCGAATGGGACGACGCTTCAGCAAATCACTGTCTCTCAGAAGTGAGAGGGAGCTAAGTCGCGCCCACGATCTACCTCGATCAATCTGGTCAGTAACAACCCGAGTGTGTTTTCTCCGGCATGGTCACCTGGACGGCAGCAAGATCGCCGTTCAATAGCTCCGGCTACATCCACGTTGTGCCGGCTTCGGGTGGCGCTGCCGTGAACTTAACGCCAACATTGCCGGCGAACGCATCTCCCGCCTGGGTCGCCTGACGGTACAAAGATCGCGTTTTTGAGCGACCGCGATTACACGAATTGTCTTCAGTTGCGACCTGAATGTCGGCAGGTCGAGCTCGAACAAAGATATTTGCGCCATCAACCCCGATGGCTCAGTATTTGCGGCACTCACTGATCTGCTCCCGAGCGAGCCCTCCTCTTCGCTGATTTTTCGCGTTGACCACCTGATAGGCCCGTCAAGATGTCCCGGCACTCCTTCAACAGATTGCGGTATTGCACGCGCTCCACATTGGACGATTTCGAGTACCGCCCGTGCTTCGTAATGGCGCGCTGGATACGCTCGATTCCCGCTGCCGTTTTGGGCCCCGTGCTAAGTCCGCCATGCAACCGGCAACGCCCGTTTGCCATGGCCGGACACCAGCATGACGTGCCGCGCCGTGTTCTTGCTCCGCAACGCGGAGCCGCCGAGAGATCTCCGGGCGGATTGCCGTTTTTCAGCCATCCGCGCCGCTGATCATGGGGTCTTTCATCGTGTTTTTTCATTGCCCCCTCCCCTCCACTAGCCGGAATAGCGTTCACCGCCCCAACAATGGCCTGACCGCCACTGTGCACATGGACGTGCTTTACAGTGACCCGCTGCTCCGCCGGCAATTCATGCGCCTCTGAGACGCGGCATCCTTGCGAGATACCTTGGGTGCCTTGCCGGCGCGGCTGCCGCGCTTGCGGGCCAGCTTCTCCAGCGGCACCGCCAGGGCTGAGGAATCTAGGGCGGTTTACCCATCCTGCTTCTCCCTGCGTCGGGACGAAAACAATTCTCGTCCTGCCCATCCGAACAAAGCAACATACAGGGCTCCCAAGAGGGCGGAAACGTATGGGGTCTTGTTGATGATTTCCATTACATCGATTGTGGACGCGAGTTTGCCGTCCTTGTGGACACCTCCCGGCCGGAGGCCTTGAATTCCAGTTGCTTCTGATTTATGCCGAAAAACTCTATGGTCAAGCGGGCCCCCTCCGCACTCACGGAGGACGTGGGCTGGTGGTCTGCGTGACCTTCACCTTATCGTTAACCAGAATCTCGGCCGAAAGACTAGATCAGCCTGGTACAGCCGTTGTTGCCATCACGCTGTTCTCGGTTGCAGCACTCTGGGAACGGCATCCAAACAAATTTCGGTGGTGCTCATCCATGGGACCACCGATATAGATTTGCATTCGTGTGCAGGAATTTGCACCGATGCGCCGGCGACTGGTGCCTATTGCGAGGTCAGGCGATCCACCATCTTTTTCACGGCAGAAATCTGTGGGCTACTCTTCGTCTGAAAATTCGAGCCAGTATAGCCAAACCAGTCCCAGCACATTACAGGCGCGGTGAGAGCGGTTTGAGGATAGAGCACGATAATGTTATTGCTGTCCGCCCATTCATTGTAGCCAACCTGGCCATATACCTTGTCCTGGACGATGGCGGCGTCCTGCAGACATCCATGGAAGACGACATGCACGGCGCACTTGGTCGCGCCGCCGTTCCGGCAAGTGCTGGGGATATACACATATCCGGTGTCGGCCAGGCCAGTGCCTTTAAATTCCTTCTGATCGAATGCCATTGGCGCTGAGGACAGCTGGCCAGGCTTCGGCTGCAAGGGCCCGTAGATTTGGGTGAGAATCGCGTTCGGTTGATCGTACAGCGAGCCGCCCACGTCACACTTGTTGATATACGGGAACATCGTGGTACCACAGTCATGCGAGAGGTGAGTTGAGATGAACGCATGGCCGGCCGGCACGTTGTTCACATACTGAATGCTGGCCGAAGGCACACCCTCTTTCACGTAGAAATCGTTCAGCGCGTTCATCACCGTCTGCTTCACGGTGTTATCTTGGGTTCCACTGAACAAATAGATCTTTTGAGATTTCAGATGGCTGGGATCGTCGATCAAGTGCTGGTTTGCGAACTTGTTCGCTGCGGCGAATGAAGCATCGCCGGACGGCGCTCCTGACATGCAGCGGCTGGTGTCACTAAGGTTGCCTAGCCTCCCTCCATTATCCAAGAAGCAGTTGTATGGTCCTCCTGCCACAACACCCGCACCCATGGTGCTGGCCGAAAACGCCACGTCATACTGCACGGCCATGAAACCGCCGGAAGACAAGCCAGAGACGGAAATTTTCGCCGGGTCCGCTCCCAAGGGAGGCAGTTTTGTGGCGACGGAGAGCGTGGGCAAGGGCGGTAGAGAATGTAAGGTGTTTTCGGCCATTGGGGCCATTGAAATGTTTGGGGGGATTGTGGTTTTTGGGGCGATTGCGGTCTCTCCGGTCTTCGGTGGGGTGATTGGCCCTTTGCAGCCAACTACCGCAGTCAGCGAGAGCGTTAGCCCCACGATCGTAAGCAGAGTGGTTGAAAATCGAGAAATACGCATCGTGTTTGGCCTCCCAATGCACAGCGTGTTTTCAGCTTTGAGCGCGAGAGGCATCTCGCACCCCCTTGGATCAAAAGCAAAAGATTCATCCGCTACAAAGACACATCAGTGTAGCTGTAACCCAGAGTGCCTGAATTTCGAATCAGCTGGCTCGAACGATAAGCGCAAATGTTTGTGGCGCCTGCGTCACCCGAAATGCGCGGACAATCACATCGAATTTGCCGGCCGGAGGCTTGTCCCACACGACTTGCTCGACATTGTTCACGCGGTCAAAGCTGGGGTCCCCGAACGGCACATTACCATGGCACTCGGTCCCGTCGCTGGCTCGCACGATGAGGTCCAGATCGTTCTGGAGTGCATCGCCAGGAGCGTCAGTCCAAACCAACGTCGCCTTGAGTTGGGTCTGGGAAGCAGCAATGGTGACGGAAACCTTAGATTCGTCGCCAGTGTCCATCTGCTGGCTCTCGTCCTCAAGGTGCAGCACGCCCGGTGCTCCGGCCAACACGTTGGCCATATCAACGCGCCCAAAGCCTTCACCGCTATTAGGAATCAGGCCCACTTCCGGCGGGCTGTATTGTCCTGAAATCCTGGTTGCGCCGTTGACGAGTATGGCTTTGACGAGAGCGGCGCTGGGAGAAGGAATCCCTTTCGTTTTTCGCAAAATTTCGCGGGCGACAGCCGCGCAGCCGGCCACCAGCGGCGTCGCCATGCTCGTTCCGCCCTCGTAAAAGTAAAGAGGATCGGCCGAAAGGGCCCAGCCTTTGCTTTTCGTGCTGCGTGAGCGGGTAGACAGGATGTATGTCCCCGGCGCGACCACGTCCGGCTTAACGCGTCTGCCCGACACGGGGCCGCGACTGCTGAACGCAACCATCCCGTCAGGGTTATCGGCGACTTTGTCCGATGCGATCGGTGCGACTGGAAACTCGGATGGCCAACCCTGTCCGTAGGTCAGCGCGAAGTTTGGCCTGTCATTTTCCGTCGCACCCACCGTGATGCAATTCTTCGCCGTACCCGGCGGCGTAACAGAGTTCGGGTCGATTTGGCCATCGGAATCGCCATCCCGTGCTTCATTGCCGGCGGCAAAGCAGATAACTGCGTCGCGATTGGTCCATACGAAATCGTCCAGTTCGCGCGCATTCGCATCATAACTTCCGTCACCTCTCGTACTCCCCCAGGAGTTTGTATGAATGCGCGCTCCGTCCTGATAAGCCTGTGAGAAAAGGTCGGTCAAGTCATCCGGCAGCCCTCCAAGGCTGCCAAACAAATCGAGAACGGATTGCAGAAGCAGCTTCGCCTTTGGCGCAGTACCGCGGATCTTCAGGCCGAGCGCAGTGGAATCACCGTCGCCCACGGCCGAACCCGCCACATGGGTTCCGTGCCCGTCGGGATCATTGGCCTTCCCTGGTCGGCCCAATGCATAAAGCTTTACTACGCGTCCGGTGAATGCCGGGTGCACGTTAGTTGTTGAGCCAGTGTCGAAACCCGTGTCGGCAATCGCGACGAGTTCGCCATCGCCTTCGAACTGCGTTGCCCCTCCCGCTGTGCTATTTTGCAGCCTCAGAATCGTGCGAGCGACATCGTTGTGGAGTTTAAACTCTGGGGCTTCCTGTATCTGCTTCACTTCGTCGATGTTCGCCACCGCTTGGAGCCGGTGTCGCTGCACCGTCAGACGTACTTTGTGTCGACCAACCTTGACGTCCTCCGCATTCACACCAGCCGCCTCGGCAATTTTTCTGGCGACATCCTCGGCGTTCGCGTTGCTGTGAAGTGTGATATCGACAGTCTTCGGCGTGCGATTTGTTGCGACTTCAGCCACCGGGCGTGCAACTACTTCCTCCATGATCCGGACTTTTGTGGAGTCATCGAATCCGGCGAGCTTCGGCGCAATCTTGAATCCTCGCATATACACGTTTGCCCACCGCACAAATGGTAGATCGCGAATCACGTGTAGATCATTCGGCTCGTAGCGACAGATGTACGTGTTCTCCGGAACGTACTCGAGAACGTAGGCGCCGAGCTTCTCCATCTGTTCGCGCTGCTCCCGCGTGAGCGGAGCAGACGTTTGCACGAGGATGTAATTGGACGAGGCTGCATCTGCAGCCATGGGCGCGGCCGCCGCCGCCATCGGGGTAGGCTGATCGGGATCAAAGGATATGCCGTTTATTGTGATCTGCGCCATCGCTGCTCCTTATTGCTGCAGTTTTCTTTCTCTTAAGGGACGTGTCGACTTGTGGCCCTCGGATCGGGCGGTGGGTACTCTAGCGCCGGCTGCTCTACTGCAACAGCTCAGCAAAGATATGTTCTAATTTCGGAACAATGGACCCGGCTGCCCAGGAGAGCTGACCTGCTCCCGGAAACTCGACAACTGAAAACTGGAGTTCTCCCATTAATCTGAAGGGGGACCGGGACGAAGAAAACACACGGAAGAGCGATCATTGGGATTCTGACGCAGCACGAGGCCAAGGTAAAAATGGTCGATAGGTTCTGCAAGCGTGACGTCAGCGCCCCGCAGTTCTATGCCTGAAAGTCAAGGTATTTGCGGCATGGAGGTCACTGAGGCGCAGCGCCTCAAGGAGTTGGGAGAGGGGGACCGGCGGCTGATGCGTCTGGTGGACGACCTGAGCCTGGATCGCAAAGCACTGGAGCGGTGATCCGAAAAAACGGCTGGGGCCTGTAGAATGCCACACGAACTTCTCTGGCGAGCACCTAATTCGCTCGCGCCGACAAGATCCAGCACTCTGTCAAAAAGAACTGCCCAACTGCTCAGCTAGTCGGGGCGAAGACAACTGGCACATCTCGCATACTTGTTCGCATATCCGTCTATACTGAACCGCCGCCTGCGCTGGATATTGCAAATCCAAAATCACATTGAGATGAAAAAACTGGGCCAGAAGTATCTTTGATATGGTGAGGTGCAGGGACATGCATTCCTGCCGAACTGCGCCTATGGCTATCGACAATTTCGGATCGGTTGCCGTCGAATGTTCACAATTTTCCAAGAAAGAAAGAATCGCGGAGAGATTGCGCTTCAGACGTTTCAGTTCGGCGCGCACGTTTGCAGGAATGTCTGAATGGAGTTGGTCCACTTCAATGTGTTCCAATCCGTCGATCAGTTCTTGAAAGGACGAGGTATAAGTCTTTGCGTTCGTCATCGTTCATCAGTCCTAAGTATGGGGTGCGCTTGCTGTCCCAATTCAGCGGCCAAGGTATCTGCTTGTCCTGGCACTGATTCAATGACACGCACATACTGACCCAGGATAGCTGCGATTCTACTCACTTCCTCAAACTTGGGTACCGTTCGCGGCACTTCGGCGCGCGCAAAACAGTAGATCCATTCAGCACAAGCGGCCAGGAAAGCCAACATATCCAACGGCCAGATCCACTTGCTGGAAAGGAAGCCGACTTGCGCCGTCGTCGTCACCACGGCCACATCTATTATCAGATACAAAACAAATCCCGTGACAATCCCGTGGACCCGATGTTGGCGTTGGATTCCCAAGGCTGCCGAAAATCCCAAAATTGTCCCGAATACGCCCAACATGGCCCAAGAAACTCCCTGGTCCATAGCTCGCAAAAACGTGATCCATTCCGACTGTTGGTTGCCGGGAAATGTCACCGCAAACGCCGCGATTAGCATGACGACAGCGGTTACAGAGAGGACGAAATTCCCAAGCGTCCCTTTCGGAAGATCGTCATAGGGTCGAAAGACGGTTTGAATCACCTCCAGCACCAGTGCGATGAGCAGGATGGACTGCGGTACATACGCTCCCCACCATACCCAAAGGTACGCTGCTAAGTTCTTCTGCGCGACGCCGAAATAAAATATCAAGCAAGATCGCATAACGCAGAAGGCAATAAACGACATGAAAATTGCGTTGCTTCGCCAGGCCCTGCGTGCTGAGAGAACAATCAACAATCCTGTTTCGGAAGCCACCACTAGAGCCCATATCATTAAAATCAGAAAACGCGGTATCGAATTCATTGGCCGCCTCTCCGAATCGAAAGGCGGCCAGCCGCCGTCAACGTGTGAAGGTTTACATTTGACGCAGCAACGCGGCAACAGGCAGTGATCCCCCGCCACCAGGGTCGCCCCCGCAGCACGATGGTGCGGGCATCGCGACCACGGGTGCGGTGCTGTAAGGTCTGTTGACCGGAACAAATGGCAGGGATCCGCCTCCGCCCGGGTCGCCTCCGCAGCAGGCCAGGGATGAAGTATTGTGAATAGTGTTGGATGAAGCGTAGGGCAAAGACCCGCCACCACCCGGGTCGCCGCCACAGCAGGACTCTGCTATGGAGATGTTGTGAAGCAACGATGTGTTGGCGTGTGTGCTGGCAGACATGCTGACGCTGAGCGCGATTCCTAGCGCAAGGAGAAGGCAGGGTCTGTTCACGGAAGCTCCGATACGGCTGGTTGCCGTATGCGGAGCCTAGGTCTGTCGCGCTGTAATAACTCAAAAACTGAAATTCGTTACGAATCCAGAACGGGTCCTGCACACTGGGAAAAATAGACCATCCGTTTGGATTCAAAAAAGACCTCGAGTTTCCGAATGCGAGAAGAACCTCAAGTCGAGGGAACGTGGCAGCTGCCGGATAGCAGACACTCGGACAACTTTGGAGATGGCAATCCATGCGTTATCTCCTCCCCCGGAGCTGCATGGCAACCCCCACGACCTCTCCTATCACCTCGATTTCCTGCGGATGACGATAGATCTGCACCGGCTCGGGGGAAAGGGGGTGGGGCTGCAGAGTGAGCTGTCCATCCCGCAATCGGCACCAGCCACATCTGAAACCACTTCGTGTTTCCAGAAAATAGATCGGCCGTTCAAATTCGGATTTCCAGGCGCTCTCTATTACCCGATCCTTAGTTTCATCAACCTGAATGAACGATCCCGGAAGCAGTATGGGATACATCGTGAAATCTTCAGTGCCAATGTAGGCGTAGGTGAAGCTGACATTCGCAAATTGCGAAAGAAATGCTAACGGAACCACTCCCCATTGCTGGATGATTCGGCCTAAATTGCAGTTTTTGCGTGGATCGAACGCCGAACCTTCGAGGACCGGAACTTTTACTGCACTTTTGAGGTCAATGGAATCGATGCGGTGAGTTCGGGGAACGGTTGCCAGCTCTAGATCGGCAGCCATTTCATCCAGACCGACGCCGTACCATGCGAGGATTTCGCTGACCTCCCGGCGGTAAATGACAGCCAGGGAATAAACGCGATAAATGCTCGGGACAACTTCTTTGTTTTCGATGTCGGATAGGCGACTGAGCGGGATTGAATACGCGCTATTTCCCCGCTTCTTGGCTAAGCGGCTGCTGGCGGCTTCCACGTCGCGTACCGTCAGACCCAGCTGTTCGCGCAATTGACGAAGTCTCTTGCCGGGATGCAAGTCTCAGGTCCTCGTCAGAATCGGAATCGATCAAGTATACGTCGCGTGTTTCAAAATGGAAGTGGTACTTGCCGGATCTACCTCGAGCGACCGCCGCTATCATCCGATCCTTGGCATAACTCATTGAAATGTTTGGAATTGGATCAGAAGCTGTATTTGAGCAGCATACGAATGGTCCGGCCACCATGCAATGAGCTTGAGAAATCTGCCAACGTCGAGTGTGCCCCTGAACCGGCGGGGACTATTCCTGAAACAAGTTGCATATTCGGCCAGTAGCCGTCGCCGTCCTTATGAGCCTGGTTGAATGGATTGAAAATCTCAGCTCGGATCTGCAGCGCGTGGCTCTCGTGTACGGTGATGTTGCGGGTCAAGCTGAAGGCCCAGGAGGCGTACCACGGTCCTGTCAGCGAATTGCGTCCCACATTTCCCTCACCATTAGAAGGAACGAACCAGTGGACCTGACTAAGAGAGACAGGGGAGCACTGATTGAAGAACCACAGCATGGGACCGTCGCAATACATGTTGGGCGACTGCCCGGCCCAGTCGCCGGTGAACCCGTAGCTTGCCAGCGGTGCGCGCGGATTGGCGAGACTCGGGCGGTCGTTGTTCACACCATCGCTGTTACTGTCAAAGCCGGTTATCACGTTGTACGGAGTGCCTGATTGGAAAGCTGTCGTTCCGGAGATCTGCCAACCGTTCAGCAGATGTCCCAACTTCGTGGCGAATGTGCTCTGGCCTGTGAATTTAGGAAAAGCGTAGATATAGGTGAAAACCAATCGATGTCTGTGATCGAAGGCCGAGACCGAACGGTCCGTCACACCGCGGGGCACTGGAAATTGGAGCGTCGGAACACTAGACCAGGTGCTTTGCACACCATTTTTGCTCAGGCCGGGTGTGAAGACCTCCGAAGCATCGTCGATCATCTTGGAGAAGGTATACGAGGCCCGGAACATGAGACCGTGAGAGTACTTTCGGTCCACCTGCACCTGCAATGCGTGATAGATCGAGTCTCCGCTGTTGTCCCGCACCACAATGGAGCCTCGGTTCGGAATCAATCGGCTGCCGCTTGGGAGAAATGGGTTGGCAAACGTATTGGCAAACAGGTGCTCGCCGCGTGTGCCTACATAACCGACATCCAAAATGACTTTGCCTGGCAGCTCGCGCTGTATCTCCAAATGCCATTGCAAAATCTCCGGAGACAACAGGTGAGCTAGCTGGCTGTTTTGAGTAGCCTTGGCATTCGGGGTAGTGGGCAACTGAGAAAAGTACGAGGACCAATCGGCTTTGCCACGTGTTGGCCCAAAGACATTTGTGATCGCTGAGGCGACAGAATTGGGCGAGCTCGCCTGAGTATTGTCGAGAATATTGGTGAACAGCCCATCGTAGAAGATGCCAAAGCCCCCGCGAAGGACTGATTTGCCGTCTCCTAAGAGCTCCTTCCAGAAGTTGGGACTGTACGCAAAGCCGAAACGTGGGCCGAAGTTGTCCTTGTCCCCCTTCTGCTTGACGACACAGGGAAAGCAGCCAAGGTTGCTGTAGTCAATCGCAGGATATGTAAGCTGGTTGGCCGGGGTCCCGTTGTATTCGTAGCGAAGGCCGAAATCCAGAGTAAGATTCGGGTAGACCTTCCATGAGTCCTGAAAGAAATAATTCTGTGCAAAAATACTAGCGTGGACGATTGGACTGCCGAAGGTCTGGGTCACTGTGGCAGTTCCACCGGAAAAGTCGTCCAGGTAATTGCCTAAAGCTTGATAACCGCCACCTGCGGCGTAACTAATCAAACCGTGCGAGTTGTAGGGAATAACATCGCGTGCCTGGATCTCAGCAAAATCGACGCCAAACTTAAGGAAGTGCCTGCCCCTGCTCCAACTTAAAGCCTCCTGCACCTGGTAAGTATTATGGAAGCGGCCCTGTGGAACGGATTGACTCGCCCCCCAACCTTGAAGACCGGAAACGGAGATGGCCGCCGTACTCGCGGAAGGCACACTGTCTGCTCGCGGTAAGAAGGAGAGGCCCATGCGCCCGTAGGATATGCGAACTTCGTTCAGCAGAGTGGGTCCGAAGATGTGGGTGTAGGTGAAGCCGACATTTTGCCAGGCTCCGCTCTGCTCCGAATCAAATCCGGGAAGGTTATTGGGAAAATTGAAGAAATCGTAAGGCGTGCTGAAGCTGGTGCGAATATAGCGCAGCCGGAGTCTGTCGCTGGTGGTTATGTAGTAATCACCCGTGGCGTCAAACTCTGGCGAGTTGTACTGCAGTGGCACCCCAATGCGATTGAACAGCCCGACTTCGACCGAGCCGCGATCCAGCCCCGTCACCGGATCGGGCCCCAGTGGAATTTGATGGGGCGTAGCGAACCGCTTCGGATCTCCGCGCAGCGAACCGTAGGCAGCCAGCATCGCGGCGATCCGTGGGTTACTGGCATACTGCTGCAAGACGGCAAACCCAGCCTCGGATGGAAGCGTCAATACTCCACCGTTCGCTGATGATCGGTAGTTGTCCCACTGATAGGAGGTGAAGAAAAACAACTTGTTCTTCTTCAACGGACCGCCAAGGCTGAAGCCGAATATGTTTTCGCGATATTTGCCCTTAGGTACTCCAGCAATCGCGTTGGAGTGGTCATTGGCGTCCAAAGAAGAGTTCACCAATCTCTCCCATACAGCTCCATGGAAGCTGTTCGTGCCGCTCTTGTAGATCAAATTGGCAATCGCGCCTCCGCCATGGCCGAATTCGGCAGGGCTGGAGTTGAGTAGAAACGTGACCTCCTGGATTGCTTCAACGTTTTCCGGTTGGACGCTTTGACCGTGGATCGTCGCATCGTTGTTGTCCTGCCCTTCCAAAAGGAAGTTGTTGCCGCGAGGACGGGAGCCATTCGACGAATAGGATATACCATTGACGAAGTTGTAGGTGCCATCTGTTACCGTGCTCACACCTGGCAGCGTGGTGGCAAGGACGTATGAATTCAGACTTGCGATTGGCAAGTTGCGCACTTCGTGGGTACTGATGGCTTGGCTGATCTCTCCGTTCTCAGTCTGGATCGCGGCGCCCGATGCCTCGACAATAATCGTTTCGGCACTGCCGCCAGCGGAAAGTTTGGGATTCACGCTCGTAATTGCCGATCCGGAGACAGTCACCGTGTCTACTCTCAGAGGCGCAAAACCGCTCTGAGAAACAGTCAGAGTGTAGATTCCAGGCTCAAGAGCGTCAATACGATACTGGCCGAGGTTACCCGTTCTAGTGCTGCGAGCGTCACCGGTATGATCATTGGTCGCGGTAATTGTTGCTCCCGGGACCACGGCATCGCTCGGGTCTACCACAGTTCCCCCGATCGAGCCCTTGGACGTCTGCGCGAATGGTGAGCAGACAGCAGCTAACACAACAAACAGCGCGATGGCGATGATCGCGTAAAGTCGGCTGGATATCACACACTGTTCCTCGGCCTATATGCGAGCTCTCCTGTCACAATAAGGATAAGCGAAGCCAAGCATGGACGGCTACCAACCCGCGCTTGGGTGTGTTGCTTGCGGCTGAACAGAAGGATTAGCGAAAACGACTGAACTCCGGTCAGGTGAAAAAATCGCCACCTGAGCTGGCCATGCATTTTCAATAGATTTGCTGGATTTGCACCTCTGGGTTTGATGCAAAAACGGGGGCAATCGTGCATTGATGATATTTGACCACTAGTCAGCAGATCTCCGACCCAGCGCCAGTACAGACGTGACAGATCTCTTCTGTTCCACTTTCGTAACGCAACTGCCTCAAAAATGAAAAGTGTTGTCATGCGTCCGAGCTGGATACGTGTGCAAGGGAAGGATTTACATCTCCTTTATTTGTTTATGCGATTGGCGTGTTCTGCTTTTGGAACACAACCAACTCTTTCTTGATTTTGTTGGTGCTCGTTGAACAATCTCCGGCGTTCGCGCAAAGCTCGTTCGAAATACCAAATCTTCCGCGTGTACTTGGCCCACACCTTCGATCTCTGATCGCCCAGGAGCCTGCAGCCTTGTGCCCGTTCACTGAGGTGCCACTTTGGCCCGCTTGAAAATCGATCTCCAAGGAGGATTCGTAAACGATGCTGTAGTTATCGTCGTGAATGGTTGGGAGGTATACGAGAAAGACTCCGTCTCAACTCGTTTGCAGGTTGGTTTTGCCGATTCAGTCGTGACTGACGTTCCGAGCGGCCGTAGCACGGTGGAAATCGAAGTGTCTACTCGCCTCGCGAAAACTGAGTTCTCTGTGTCCACCGTCGACACTGACATTACAGTCGGCGTGTCCCTGGAGAGTACTGGAATCAAGCATCGAGTTCTGCAAGAAAATTCTGGAGGTATGAGCGGCAATAACCGAAGGAGATCGTTGTAGGCCGCATCCTCCATTCTCGGGTCGCATTGGCATGCCTTTTATTCGCGAGTACAAATACATCGGGACGTTTCAAACTGTCCGATGTCACTGGCGGAAGCTGTCGGGGCGATCAAGGTCACAAACCGAAGCTGGAAGAGGCTGCTCTAAAGTTCGATGTAGGCCCACTCCAGAGCCGCGAAGTCGGCCAGAAGCTCGAAGATTATCCAGCCTCTGCTCGTGGGCGGAACATAGGCTCTAGCCGCCGCGGTTTCCAGGCGTTCTAGCAGGCTGCGTGCCTCCATGGTGTTCCGATTAAGTGCCAACGCCAAACCCAGGGCGCCGACCCGCATCGGTAAGCGGATGGAAAGTTGGACGGAAGTGCGGAGGGCCGAAACTGCCTCCTCGAAGCGCCCTGGGCCGGGCGCGATTGCAACTCGTTCGCACCAACCTCCATGAAAATCTTCAGTCGCGCACACCTCACGCACAGAGGCAACACAGACAAGCGCAGGTTTAGGCTTTCGACAAATATCGTCCCGGACGAGTGAGCGAAAATACGTTCACCATGCGGTCCCGTTTTCCAATCACTCTCGGATTGAATTACGCTGTTTTGGCGGCTCTCGCGCCGCGCCACGGGTCCGGGATGATCGGTATTCCGTCTCGGAAGTTGATTACTCCGGGCAATTCGACGGGGTTCAGCTTCTGGTCAACCAGTTCGATCTCGCCCACCGAGATCGTCCCCGAGCCCACCAGCTTCCCCGATTCAATCGCCTTGATCCGTGCGTCCTCGATCTTCAGCACGCAGCTCTTGATCTCAAGCTTCAGAACCACGTGGAACTCCACCTTCGTCCTCAGCTCGCGATATGCGATCTGCAGGAATGGCTTACATTCCGCCTTCAGCGTCCGCTCCACCAGCGGCACCATCGAAACATCTCCCGGCGGATATTTGCCCTCATCCGCATATTCCAGCAGCTCGTCATAGAACTTCAGCAGCGACATCAGCAAGTCATCGAGCCGGTTCGTCAGTACGTCCACCGCCTTGCTTCCCACCGTCGTAACCCACGATTGCCACGGGAAATACGATAGCTCCGTCAATACCGCAGCCTGGATACCCGCCAGCGCACCGGTGCCGCTGATCGCCGCCGTCGCCTTCCCGCAGAACTCGGTTTCGTTTAGCGTGAACAGGTCCCTGATCGTCTTTTCCGTCACTTGAGCACTCATCCTCCACCTGCCTTTGCTCCGCTCACCATCTCGTACTCGACCGCGGGTATCTCAACACTGATCCTCACTGGCGCCGGAGTCACCATCGCGCGGCTCTGTTGCTCGATTTCCGGCGGCGCCGGCACTGGTACGATCGAAAGCTGCTGTCTTACCTTGTTAATCTTCTTGTTCCTAAAATGCACACGCAGCACAACAGCCGCCGTCCCCGCCACGGCCAGCCCGACCCCATACCACCACGGCGTCGGAGTCGTATCTGGTCGCACACGCACGTCGCGTGAATCATTCGCGACCTCTTTGCCGTTCACCATCACGCTTACCGAGGCCACGTAGGTGCGATCACCGTTTACGTAAACGTGACTGGTGGAATCACTTGTCGCCGGTACCCCCTGGCCGTCTCCGAACCAATACGTGAATTGCGCACCGGGCTCGGCTCGGCTCAACACCGCGCGGAGTGTCACCGGCTTACCCGCCTCCGGATCCTTCGGATCCATGGTCAGCGTCACCGTTAACGGTTGTGGCAACGCCACAATCTCCACCGCTTCCGAATTGCTCCGCATTCCGGCGCCTGTCGCAGGATCTGTCGCCACCGCGTATATCGAATACTTACCGGGCGCCTTGTAGACGTGCGCCGCCCGTGCAGCTACTGTCCGCGTACTCCCCGACGCGTCGTGCGGATCGTTCCAGAAAAATTCGTAGATTGTGTCCTGCTTTCAGGTTGGCGTGAGCCGGTCTGATCGTCAGCCGGTCCGGATTGATCCCAATGCTGACGGCCATTCCCGCTGCAACTGAAGCTCCCGCATTCGGCTTCTGCGGTCCCACTCTACCGGGCGTCCCGTCTGCCTGTTTGAGCGTCGACACCGAGCCCAGCACAAGATTGTGCTCAGCCAGCACTCCTCTCGCGTCGTCCTCCGTCAACCCGTGCAGCGACGGCACCTGCACTCGAAGCATGTCGAAGTACGCGTGTATCTGCGTCCCCGGGTTCACAAATGTGCCCGCAACTGGCGCCTGCCGCGAAATGTACGGAGACCACTGGCCCTCGCCATTGCATTGCACCCTAAGTCGCAGATGGTGGGTTAGAAGAAGCGATCGCGCGCTCGCACAGGTCAGGTTCTTCAAGTCCGGAACTTGGATCTGTTTCGACACTGGCTTTCCGTAATTCTCTCCGGTATTGCTCGGCAGCGCAGGCTTCCGATCGAAGTACGCATGCACCGTTGTCCCGCGTTTCACCGTCGCATTCGGTCCAGGATTCTGCCGCGCGATGTAGTCTTGCGAATTGCTGTCCTGGTAGCACCTCACTTGTAGTGCCAGTTCATGCGAGATCATGTACTGTTGCGCATCAGCGCATGTCATCCGCCTCACATCCGGTACGATCACCGAGGTCACGGTAGGTCCCGAGGTCTGTCGCGGCGGATCGAAATACGCCTGAACCACCGAACCGCGCGCCACGACGGCTTTCGGCGCGGGATTCTGTCGCGACACACGCGGCGCCGCTTGCGATTCGCCATTGCACTGCACCTGCAACGAAGTCTCCTCTGATATCAAGTACTGCCGTGCCTCGGCGCACGTTTTGTTCGTCAGATCAGGCACCGCGACCTGCGGAACCTGTGCGCCCGCGATCTGCGCCGCTGTCACCGCTTTTTGCACTCCTATTTTCGGCGACACCTTCGGCGATGTCATTTGCGTCGACCGCCTGTCTTGCGTCTGCGCAACCGCCGCGCCCGCGAACGCAAGCACGCACCCCGCCCACACTCCCGCGCGTAACCATTTGCTTTTATCGGAAATCCAACGAGCGGCAGACATGATCCGCTCCTTCCCCAGTCGCCGACACGCTACAGACACCCTCAGGATTCAAGCGCGCGCAACCGACTGAGCCGCAGAATTGCCGGCATTCTAGCGCTGTTCCCGACCGCCGGCAAAAATTCCCTTTTTGTTCTAAAAACAGAACTCCGTCGCTTCGGGTTCCGGAGTCCCTGAACAACCTGCCCAGAACATCGCGCCGGTCCATCTGGTTTCGGGGAAGCAAAGGGAAGATAGTGAAGAGCACGTTCTGGCATTGCTGCAGGTGTTGGCGCCTGGAAATCAAGATCAGAACAAGGGTACGCACGTTTTTGATCCAGTGCGCGAGGCGTTCGGGTTGCACATCAAGCAACCACACCACAGCCCTTCGGTTGTGACCGAGTGCGTTGTCCCGCTGCACATAGTCGCAATACCTCAGGCATGCGTTTGGCCAACCGAAAAGATCGGCTGTCGCCTTCGGGCAGCCATTAGTGCTCTGAGTAATCGCATAAGCGCGGAACGCGGTTTTGCTGCAGCGACGTGCTCAGCGCTTTGGGCAAGTACCCTCGGGTGTCCACTAAGAAGCGAGACGAGTGATACACATCAGAATGAGCCTCGGTGCCATCTGAATGAGACTCCTTCATGAATGCTTTCTTAAGAAGCCGAGACATCGATTAACAGCGCATCGACCTTGGTATAACATGTCGATGAGCGACTGCGAAGGGGGCGAGATGGCAAAAGGAAAGCCTGGAGCGGATAGTTCGGTGCTGGTGACCTCCCACATCGGTCGGCAAATCGCTGGTCCAACTCGCAACGGATTTGTTTGGCGAGCCTCCGGCATTCTGGGCCGCTATTTCACGAGTGCATCGACGAGCGCGTGAACGTGGAATATCGGCACTTGAAGGAGAACAGGATCCTGAGGGAGAACGGCATCCGTGTGCTGCCGATAGCGCGGCAGACGAAACGGTTCGATGGAGACCAGGCACTCGGCTCCGTTGATGCGCACGCCAACGCACACGATATTCTGGTGACGTTTGGCTCCGACTATCTCCAGACGCTTGGCGGAAAATTCTTCGTATTCCTCGATGTTGAAGGCGCCCCGAGTTTGTCGCAGGCCTATTATACAGGCTGGGCAAACACGCTCACCGAGTACAGTTCGGCCGCGACAGACGGCGCGGTCGCGCTGTTGCCGTGCGTGTATGGCACGCAATTTGACTGCGAAACGTGGTCGGCCGTCGCGAATGCCGTCGCGGCAGGAGTGGATTGCCACGGTGCGTGGGTTGCGCGATGGCGCCATCATGGATGCTATGCGCTCGACGAGTGGGACGACGTACAGTTCTGCCGAAAGTACAGATTCCATGTCAGGTTTTCTGCTGGCAGTATGCTGACGACTGTCATGGAATAGGGGGCTTTGATTGCTCGCAGACGAATCCCGCAATTGCAGTCGACGATCTGCTCAGTCACCTCATATTGCCGCCTACGCCCGAACGGCGACATCGCGACAGCAGAAAACGCTGATTTTTACTCTTCGCAACCGAACCAGCTACCTCGACCTGTGCATATCACAGCGGTTTGGCGAATGATAATTCGTGACCGTCAGGGTCGTGCAGATGGAAATACCGTTCGCCCCACGGGGCGTTTCTGGGCGGCCGCGGATCGAATTTTTTGGCCTTAAGGTAAGCCCAGAGCTCGTCCACATCATTGACATGGAAAATTATCCGGCCCCATCCATCACTGAACTCGCCATGTTCGAGGTTCAGAATGGCATCGTGTGCGCCAGCGGCTCGGAAAGAAGTAAACGCGGCAAGTTCGCCGCCGTAGATGATCTCCAGGCCCAGTACCTCGCGGTAGAAGTGCACCGAGCGCGCCATGTCTCTGACCTTAATGGTGACAGCCGATATCCTTTCGATGGTCATGCTTCTTACGCTCCTTAGAACATCGTTCTTTGAGAATGAGAAAAGGAGTACTAAGCAGATTCTCGGACAGAGGAGGCGGTGGCCATGACTACCGCTCGTAAGTTCATCGCACTGCTCGGCCTACCAGCAGGAGTTTACGCTTTGGCCGTACGACCGCGCATGCTTCGTTGAGCACTCAGACGAGGAGGTGCAGGGGGCCCACTGGGCTCGGTCGAGCGGGGATCGTTGCCGCTCGGCTATTGGTGGAACTTGGTATTTCCCCCGCGGATGCCATTCGGCGCGTGCGCGCGGCACGACCGGAGTAAAGGCGATCACAACCTGCCAATCTGAGCCTGGATCGCGAAGCACTGGAGCGGTGATCCGAACAAACGGCTGGAGCTTGTAGATTTACCGGCGAGCTGAATGACACGAACTTCTCTCGCGAGCGTCTAGATTTCGCTTGCGCGGAAGATCCGGGTACAGCAAGGACGAAATGACGATCCAGTGCTCTTGTTGAAGCAGCGCTACGAGGCCGCCCAGCACGCGGAAAATCTTTTTGAACTCGCCGAAGCTCTGTAAAGGGCCTGGCGCGCAGAGGAAGCCCGCAAGGCCTTCACCGAATTCGAGCAGAAATCGGCTTCGCGAAACCAACCTTGGTGACAACTCACTGTATTCGCCCGCCATTGTTCGTTTCAGAGTGGGTGATTTCCAGCTAGGTCCAGAAACGTACGCCGACAACCAGCTTGATCGTGGTCATCTCGTTCGCCGCGCGCCCAATTGGAAGGCTCTTCCGTGCGAGATGGAACGGGTAATGAATATCGATCACATGAGCTTGGTACGTTTTGTTCCGATTTCGGAACAAATGCAGCCGCGATATTGACACCAAGCAGATCGTTGTGTGAACTTAGCTGCACGCTGAGCGCTGGGGTTGACTGGCAGGTGAATGGCGCCGAAGAAGAAGAAGAAGAACAGCCTGTGCTGGCGCCCCAACTAAATACAACGGTCGGTTTCCGCCAAGAAATACCGGACCATTGTTTCCCAACCGGAGGTCGCCCTCTATGAAACCGGAACACCACGATTATGAGGGACGCCGAATCGAGCTCAGAGAGCGCGAGGGCAAGCGGGAACTTTTCATAGATGATCAACCAGTCCGCTACGGCCAACTGCCAAACGGTCAGTATTTCCTTCATGACTATGCCTTTGATTGGAGCGATGACCTCATTGAGGTCGTGCGCAGATTTATCAAATATCTGCAGAGGGTAGACAAGGTCCGGCAGGAACGCTCCTCCAACAAAGGAGGGAAATGACATGCGCTGCCGCAAGAACTATCGCGACCTTACTGATCTTGAGCGCAATCGTTTCGTGCAAGCCCTCTTACACTTGAAGTCAACCGGCGTTGTAGACCAGTTTGCCAACGAGCATGAAACGTTCTTCCACATGGGCATACATGGCAATTCACACTTCCTGCCATGGCATCGAGACTTCCTTCGCCGCTTCGAGGATGCCCTGCGAACTTACCATCCCGACATCACGATTCCTTACTGGAACTCAACGGTGGACACAAGCACGTCGGATCCACTGTGGGACAACGCTTTTCTGGGCCAGTTTGATGGAGCCTGGGGGCTGAACCGCGCGCTTGGTTCCGATACGCTTCCCACGCCAGCACAGGTGCAGACTGCGCTCGCGCATGGCACCTATGACGCGTTCTGGCCTGATCTAGAGACAAACGTCCACAACGCTCCGCACCGCTGGGTCGAAGGAGAAATGGGTGGCCTCGCCTCTCCGCACGATCCGGTTTTCTATCTGCACCACTGCTGGATCGATCTTTTGTATGCACAGTGGCAACTCTTGCATCCCGCTGCTCCGTTCGTGTCGAGTGGTGCTGGCTTCGGTCTCAACGATTCAATGACGTCCGTGAGCACGACGCCTGCCGATGTGCTCGACCATCGCGCCATAAACATTTACCACTATCCCTCGGGCTTCCAGCAAGACGCACCGAGAGTGAGCCCCGACACACCGGTTGTCAATTTCCTGGACGTACCGGAAGGTGAAACACGGCTTGCGGCAGCCGTGTTCAGTCTGGACACGTGTGATCCGGTGCACTTCACCGTGCTCAAAGGACCAACGGTGACCGCTGGTCCACCAGCGACAATCTTCGCCGTGCTAGCCTCACCGATCCCCGCCGATCCATCGGTCGACGTCAAGGGCCGCGTGTGGTTCACCTACAAAGGAACGACCGGTGGTGACATCGCAGCTGGCACGGTCACCGTCGGCTGCGACGAAACCGGTGAGCAGTTCGTCATTGCCCTGACTGCCAACACGATTGCGCCGCCAAAAGCTGCAATCGTCATGGTGCTCGATCAGTCGAACAGCATGAATTTTGATTCCGGCATCGGAGCAGGCATCCATCGATCAGACGTTCTCAAATTCTCGGCACCGACTGCCGTGGTAGTGCTTGACGACCAACATGGGATGGCATTGTGCACCTTCGATCAGGACGCCCATCCCGGTATCGGCATGACTGCGGCGGCAGGTGTCGGGAAGGTCACCATCAACGGTGCGATTGCCAGCTACACACCGAATCCGAATGGCTGGACATCAATTGGCGAGGGCGTCGCTTTCGCTCACGACGTCCTTGATCCCGTCACTGGCTTCGATGTGAAAGCGATGGTGGTGCTCACCGATGGCCAGGAAAATCACGGACCGTATACACGTCGCTACATTGCTGACGTCGCTGATCTAATCGCTTCTCTGAATGGCCATGTGTTCGCGATCGGCCTTGGGCGGCCCGAGGTGTTGAATCCGGCCGCTCTCGAAGCACTGTGCAGTGGCAACAACGGCTACATGATGTTCACGGGTGACCTGACACCGGACGCCACCTATCGCCTCGCGAAGTACTACCAGCAAATCTTTGCTGGAGTGACGAACAACGAAATCGTGCTTGACCCGGAAGGCTTTATCGGGCCTGGGCAGGAGCATCGGATCCCCTTCTGGCTGAACGAAGCAGATATTACGATGAAGGGATTTCTGCTGATGCCCGCACCGTACGCGATCCGCTATGTGTTGGAAACCCCGAACGGCGACATCATCGACCCGGCCGTTGCAGGGGCGAATCCCATGGCCTCATTTGAGGTTGGCTCCCAAGTGGCCGTATACCGAGTCGGCCTGCCGATCCCGCTCGGTCCGAACAGCGCGCACGCTGGGCGTTGGTACGCAAGGCTCAAAATTGATGAGAAGACATACAAGCGCTATCTGGCATCGCTCGAGAATTACCCAGCCTTGTTGGCGACAGCGGCTGCCCACGGTATTCGCTACAGCCTCAACGTGCACGCTTATTCGAATCTGCGCATGAAAGGATCGCTCGCCCAAACGAGCTACGAGCCTGGGGCCAGTATTACTGTGAGAGCCGTTTTGAGCGAATATGGCGTACCGGTTGCCGCGCGTGCGATTTGCCGTGCTGAACTTACTCGACCTGATAACACCGGGGGGCCGCTCGCCATGCCGGAGTTGGAGCCGGGCGTGTTTGAAGTGACTACCGCTGCCTTTCTGCCAGGCATTTATCGCTTCCGCATAGTTGCTGAAGGGCGCACCCTGCGCGGGCGTCCGTTCTCGCGAGAGCAGACTCTGACTGGCGCGGTATGGAAAGGGGGCGATACGCCGCCACCTAACGGAAGGGATGATCCCAACGCAGGCCGCGATCGCTTCTGCCGGCTTATTGATTGCCTACTGCGCCAGAAGGGCATTCAAGAAATGCTGGGCAAGGCAGGGGTCGATTTGAACGGACTGCGCCGATGTTTGGAGGAGTACTGCCGAAAGCCTTCGCCGGGACAGCCGCCGATCACACGCTTGCAACTCTCCGATCGCCTCCGCTCGATCATTCGTGACGACAAGTTACTGGAGGCTGTCTTACAGGAGGTCGGGAATAACTAGAGCGTGTTTCATAAATAGGTTTGGCCTCACATCAGGCACTTACGTGTGAGGCGGGTTAGCTGATGAGCTTCTGTCATGAAGAAGCGGCAGAAGCTGTTGAGCGATGAACAGTGGGAAGCCCTCCTTCCCCCGCCGAGGCGGCGTCGGGACAATCGAGGGCGACCGTGGGCATCGAACCGGGCTTGCTTCGAAGGCATCCTCTGGATTTTGCAAACCGGAGCGGCATGGCGTTTCCTGCCGGACGAGTTTCCCTCGCCATCGACCTGCTGGCGGCGGCTGAAGCAGTGGGAAGAGGAAGGCGTCTGGCTGGATGCGTGGCGCACACTGCTGGGGGCGCTGGACGGCGAAGGTCTACTCAAGTGGGACGAAACCTTCTTGGACGGCAGCTTCGCTCCGGCAAAAAAAGGGGCGCAGCCGTCGGCAAAACCAAGCGTGGCAAGGGCACGAAGTGGATGGTACTGGTCGACGGTCAAGGTCTTCCGCTGGGACTTCGGCTCGAAAGTGCCTCTCCGGGAGAGGCTACGCTTGCGGAAGCCACGCTCGCCGAAGTCCGCGTGCCGCGCCCCAAAGGCCGCCCACGCCAGAAGCCCAAGCGCGTGATTGCCGACCGCGGCTACGACTCCGACCCGCTGCGTGAGCGATTCAAGAAGCGGGGCATCGATCTGATCGTGCCCTACCGCAAGAACAACAAGGCTCGGCGCTACGAGGATGGACGCAAACTGCGGCGATACAAACGCCGTTGGATCGTGGAGCGAACGAACGCATGGCTTGGTCAGTTCCGCCGATTGCTGGTTCGCCATGAGCATCTGCTCTCCACCTACCGCGCCTTCTTCTACCTCGCTTGCTTCTGGATTACGCTGAGGCGCTGTTTATGAAACATGCTCTAGAAACCTCTCTTAGGCCACCAGAAGTTCTGGGAGCCACGGCACTGATTCGATTCATGGACCGTAACGTTCAATTGTCTGTGCGCACTATGTAGTACGCCACGTGAGTCAGGCCGTGCGACGGGAGCATAACCGCACGGAAGAGGATCTTCATCATGCCCACCCTCGAATACTGGATTCAGCTCGAAAACCGCGCTTGGGATGCATCGCCTCACAATATTGACCGGATCACTGGACTCAACATCAAGGACACCACAGGCAAGGATCCCGTGGATGTCACCATTACTTCGCCCGGTACCGGTGTGTCGAAGATGCGGAGGATGTACAACCCGCTTCGCGATAGTGATGGAAACGTGAAGGATGCCCTTATTCTGAGGCGCTACAAGTCTCCGACCAAGCCCGACCAGACCGATGCGTGGACTGTTCCTGATGATCGAAAAGTGAATCCGTGGGACCTGAATGAGCTCGATCCAACGGACAATGGAACCATGGGCACCATTCCAGGGCCCGTGATCGAGTGCAATGTCGGTGACCTCGTGATTGTCAATTGTCGCAACCACGATATGCGAACGCGGGCGGTGCTTGGCACGAAGGAAGTCTGTTTCCATCTTCCGTTCGGTGGAGACGTGTGCTTCAACATTCCCACCGTCAGCCAAGAGCCGATTGAAATCGAGAAGAGGGTACACAGCCTGCATCCGCACGGCTTTGTCTTCAAGCGACATCAAGATGGCGCATATCCGCTTTCGCCGCCGGATCCGGCACAACCAATTCCGGCGTCCGAAGCCGCCGCGTGGGCAACGGTGCCGGGATTCTCAGGGACACTGAAGCAGGGGGATCGTGTTCCTCCTGGCGGCACATTTCGATACACCTGGCAGACCGTTGGCTGGCCCACAACTGCTGGGGTATGGCTGTATCACGATCACTCAATCTGCGACATGGAAAATGTCGAATTCGGGGCGATCGGGATTATTGTGATCCACAATCCCGCGGACACGAACCAAGAAGTGGACATCCGCGACGCTGCCGACCCCACGAAGTTCGATCCCGCATTCCTGCCGGGAGGTTCACTGAACGGCAGCCCTGTCTTTCTGCAATGCTTCCCGTTCCCTGGGTTGGATCAGGTGAACGTTCTGCCGGCCGACCGAGCGGGTCTTGGACAAATTCACGCCCTGGCTCACGCCGGAAAGCACGTCATGTCCGCCGGAACGCTCGCGCACCTTGCGCGGGTCGAGCATCCCGTTCACGAAGCAAAGAAAGGCAAGGACAAGCAGCATGCTGATCCAGAGATCGACCGCATCGTGACGCGCGGCGACCTCATCCTGGAACTGGATGACAAACTGGAGCGTTTCGTGCGTCTCTGCCTTCCGAAGTTTCGCACGCCGCCAACCAAGGGACTCTACCTGCAGTTGTTTCACACTCTGAATGGCGTCGGCGGCATGGCTATCAATGGCCGCGTGTATCTGGGCAGCACACCGACGATCGTTGCTGGATTCGAGACACGAATGCGCTTTGGCGTGGTTGGTATGGGTAGTGACGTCCACACCTTCCACATCCATGGACACCGGTGGGTCATTCCCGGGCCTCAGGGGAATACTCCGGCAGCGATCCAGGGAAGTGCAATGGTCCAGCCCGTGTCGCAGTTCGAGGACACGCGGATCTTCGGCGCAGCGAATTCATTTGTATTCACGATCGATGGCAAATCCGGCTCGTTCATGCGTGCGGGAGGGCCGAGTCCACAAGACTCAGTTGGCGAGTGGCACATGCACTGTCACATGCTGTCGCACATGATGACCGGAATGATGGGTTCGCTACTCATTGTCGGCGGTGGTGAACTGGCGCTGGCACTTCCGGTCGGAGTGCCATGCGAGCTCGGCGACAATGGGCGGCAATGGTCACGGCAATGGCAACGGCGGACCCACGACGCAAGTGGTCAATCTGCAGAACAGTGCTTTCTCACCGCAGAATCTCGCGATCGCGAAGGGCGACAGCGTGCAATTCGTGAATAAGGATGGCTTCCAGCACACAGTGGATTGGGACAGTCCGGGCTCTCCAGCGAATTCCGGAACCATCAACGCGAGTGGTGCGGCGGGCGACAAATATACGACTCCGGTCATGAACGTGGCAGGCACATACAACTATCACTGCGCATTCCATGGTGCACCGGGCACCGGTATGCATGGATCGATCACTGTAAACCCATAGGTACCGGATTGGCTGGACTGTGGGGAAAGCTGAGCTTGGCTCGGAGGAGGCGTGCATGGGTGCGCGGAGATTTTTCGCCAAATTGCCACTTAATCCAGAAAGGCGAATGAGCATGACTGAAAAGAGTTCGTGATTCACGTCGAATCGACAGGAAGAGTGGATACGCAGGTGATGTAATGCGATCGGAGGGATCATGCCATGTTCGATTTAAGGTTTAAGCCGCGAAGGCTTTTGATTGCACTTCCGCTGCTCGGTTTCATAGCAACGTACCTGCTGTTGGCGCAGGAAAAGGCCCAATCTCCACAACCCAAAGACGGAGAGAGTGAGGCAACTTCAACTTACCAGTTACTGGCAAAGGGAGTGGTCGGCAGCACTCCCTTCCGAGTTCAATTCAAATCGGCTCCACTGCGGCTGGAGATTCGCAATCTGGTCATGGGGCGCGGTGAAACCGAAGCCATACCAACTCCAGCCCGGATCCTGCTGGAACTGAGGCAGGGCGGAGTAACAACCACCATCAATCAAGGGAAAATGAGCCGTACCCAGGGTGATTTTTGGGTCGTGGAGAAAGGCTCTACTTTCACTATCCAGAATCCAGGAGAGATTGCCGTTCTTCGCGCCATTTACATCTTTGAAGGCGGCGAGGAGGATGAACTATGACCAATGACATGTCACAGGTTCGTGCAACTGTCCTTGTGCTCGCGCTCATCTGTTTTACTTGTGTCGGCTGCCGTGATACGAGTTGGCGTGCTTATGGACACGATACAACCCAGTTCTCTCGTCAGCCCAATGAATCGGTATTGAATGCGTCTACCGTATCCACACTGCATGTGATTTGGGATTTCTCCGTTCCTGGCGGCGGGGCACTCACTGCCTCTCCTGCGGTTTACGACAACACCGTTTACATCGGGTCTCTGAACGGGCATTTCTACGCCGTTTATGCTTCGGGTGCAAAGCAAGGGCAGATTCGCTGGCAGTACCCTCCGGCGGCTCCGCCAGACCCGCCCGACCCCTGTGGGACCACAACGGCGCCACTGTTGATTGCCGCCGGTTCCGGGAATCCTTCTGGTCCGGGGGTCGCTTCGAGTGCAGCCATCGCGAACAGTGTCGCAGGACATACAGCGGTCATCTTTGGTGCGCCCGACCCGAACTCTAACGGCGGCGATGGACGTCTGTGGGCGCTGGATGAAGCTACCGGCCAATGCATTTGGAAATCAGCCGTAATCGCACCTACGAGCGGAACCTCGAAGATCGGTTACTCCTCTCCGGCGATAGCCCATGGTCGGGCATATGTGGGCGTATCGGCCAAACGTCCCGACGCTCCAATCACTCTTGGAAGAGTATTTGCAGTTGACTTATCGAACGGCGCGTTGGATCCGGCATTCAACTTCTCGGCAGTGAGCGGTCCTGCTCCCGGGGGCGGAGTCTGGAGCTCCCCTGCAATCACTCCGAGCGGCAATATAGTGGTCACAACCGGGAATAGCTGCATCCACGAAGGCGGTACAAACTGCAACGTGATTCCGTCACCGGATTACACGAACAGCATTTTGAAATTGGATTGGCACAATGGGAGTGTGTTGTGGCAAGTGCAGCCCGTCGCTATTGAGCACGATTTCGATCCGGACTTTGCGGCCTCTCCGATTGTAGGACAGGTAAGCTGTGGCAGCCTGGCGATTTCTATTCAGAAGGACGGTTACGTCCATGCCGCTGACATCAAGACCGGCGGCCCGTTCTCCAATCCGGCGTGCTCGTATGCGGGACACAGCCTGGAGTGCCCACGTTGGTCATTTCCTCCTGTATCCAGTCTGCCGTTTCAAGACGATGGCCACGGAGACAGCGACTTCAAGCGTCAGGGCGCACTCGACGGCGATCACCTCTTCATCGCTGCAGGTGGCCTTGATCTTGAGCCTCCGCCCGGCCATAACGAGCAGGAAGTGTTCAATCGCTTGCACTCGCTCAATGTCTGCACGTCAGACGCAGACCGGATCCGCTGGATACTGCCCAATCTTCCGCAGAGCGCAGGCGGAGTCAGCGTCGCAAATGGTGTGATTTATCTGGGCACTTGGAGCCCCTTTGATACCTCGGCGTCTCCGCATCACCTCCTTGCAATTGCGGACACAGACGTGCTGCCCCCCACAAGTTTTATTTGCAGCTACCCAGGAATCCCATCAGGATTCATGTGCTCCTCTGCCGGATTCAAGAACGTGGGTGTGCCCGTCATCGTGAAAGACGTGACACTGACGGGTTCGATTCAGGGCATTCCAGCCATATCGGGCGGGAGGGTGTACGTGTCCACCGGCGGCGGTCACCTGTATTCGCTCGGGCAGTGACGAAAACAGGAATGAAAGATGTTAGAGCAATGGAGGTTTAGACATCATGATACGAACATCGCTGTACAGAGCGTGTTTTATTCTGGTGGGAGCTAGTGTGATCTTCGACCTGGGCTGCGCGAAAAAAGAACTTGAGCCCACGCCACCAGAAGTCACGAGGCCTGCGCCGATGATGCGCCCTGCCCTACATTTCAAAGCAGTTTCAGATCTCGGACAAGACGTCCAGGAAGCTAGCCTCAACACGCAGCTCCTGCCGCAGCTCCATTCTCGATTAGAGTTACGGACCATCGTTGTTCAGGCGGGTAAGCAACTCACACTGCCAATGCAATACGAAGGCGTCTTAGAGCTTCGTGCCGGATCTCTGGCAATTGGCACGGAAAGCACTCGCGCGATTCATCGTCGTGGCGAGATGTGGCAGGTCTACAAGGGGGAGCGTGTGACCCTGCAGGCCTCAGGAGAACTTGCTGTCATACGGGCAATCTACCTTGTGCCGGGTGAAAGATAGATTGTCAGTAAGCATCCGGTCGGAACCGTCTTGACTGCCTGAGTTAAGTGTCCACGAATCGGATTTGTGGACACTTACGGGATATTGACTGTATTAGAGAGTGGCGGAGGAATCGGTGCCGACGTTCCAGGGCAGGAGCTCTGCAATGCGATTGACCGGGTGGTCGGCGATGCACGTCAGCACTTCGCGAAGATACGCCTCCGGGTCGATTCCGTTTAGCTTCGCCGTTCCAATCAGGCTGTAGAAGGTGGCGGCGCGTTCGCCGCCGCGGTCCGATCCCGCGAACAGGTAGTTCTTGCGTCCGATGGCCACGGTCCGCAGAGCCCGCTCGGCCGCGTTGTTATCGATCTCAATGCGGCCATCGTCGCAGAAACGCACCAGGGCATCCCAGCGTGCGAGCGCATAACGGATCGCCGCCGAGGTGTCGGACTTCTTCGAGAGCTTCGCCAAAGAAGCTTCGAGCCATTCGTGCATGGAGTCGAGCAACGGCCGCGAGCGTGACTGGCGCACTTCGCGGCGCTCATCCCCGTCAAACCAGGTTTTGGCCGGAGCCTCCTTTTGATACAGGGCTCGCACCCGCGCCAGCACCGCGCCGGCGCGCGTGCCATCCTGGATCAGCTTGCGGACGCTCTACTGTGCGCGTTCCATGTTGGGCGGGTTCGCCGAAAGCCACTCGAGGCAGGCTTCGCCGTGGGTGACAGCGGCCGCAAGCGGCTGGCTCACCTCGTGAGCGATGGAAGCCGTCAGCTCCCCCATACTTAAAGAGCGCGAAAGGTTCGCCAGCTCCGATTGCGTCTTCAACAACGCCTCTTCGGCTTTGTGGCGCTCTTCGATATCGGTGTTAGTTTCCATACCAACGCACGATGTTTCCCGAGGCGCCGCGCAGAGGCACGCATCGCGCGAAAAACCAGCGATCGACCTGCGGGATTATGGGCCCTGGCCGGATCTTTTACTCAGCCTATCTTCGAAGGCGGAAGACTGAAATCCGGGGTGCGCCTGGCCGAGGCGCAACGCCAACAGTTCCTTTTGACCTACCAGCAAACCCTTCAGAACGCGTTTCGAGACGTTTCGAATGCGCTGGTGGCGGATCATGAGTTCCGGATTCAGCAGGAGCGCCTGCTCGCATCAGCCCAGGATGCTGCGCGGCTCTCGGAAGTGCGCTTCAAGGCGGGGACCACCGACTACCTGGAGGTATTGACGAATGAAACGAACTCCTTCTCCGCTGAACTCGGTCTGGCGCAGGTGTCAAGGGCGGAGTAAAAGTAGTCCACTGTGGCGGAGTAAAAGGGAGCCAGTAGAGTTGGCAGTTGCTTGAGGATTTGCTGGGGAGCAGGGGCTCTGGAGCGTAGCGGAAGAGGCCCTGCTCCCCAGCATTGCGTGTG
>WNFY01001088.1_pt1 | contig 31629 bp, 32 predicted proteins | sample 5400091 | NCBI WGS metagenome assembly WNFY01 (sample SAMN13153364, study PRJNA577476) | soil metagenome | isolation source: 60 cm soil or saprolite under grassland replicate 1 | place: USA:California | collected 2016-06-15 | reverse complement strand
TTCAGCGCAAAACTGAGCCCAGCGATGCCGCTGCCGATCACAACGAAATCGTATTCCTTCACGCGAGTAGAATGTTGTCGATCAAGCGAGTCTTGCCGAAGAACACCGCGAGCGCGAGCAGTGAATTTGGGCTAATGACCTCAATCGGCTGCAAATTTCCTGCATCAACAAGATCGACATAATCAATTCGGGCGAGTGGCGCTTGACTGATCATTTCGCAAACGGCCGAAACAACTCGTGTAGTCGAAGTTTCGCCGCCGCGCGTCATCTCGGCCCCTTTCAACAAAGCCTTTCGCAAAACCGTTGCCTGCTTTCGTTCTTCCGCGTTCAAGTATTGATTGCGTGAGCTGCAAGCCAATCCGTCGTCTTCGCGAACAGTCGATACGCCCATGATGTCGATCTTAAAATTAAGATCGCGCACCATCCGGCGAATGATCGCGAGTTGCTGAAAATCCTTTTCGCCAAAGACAGCCACATCCGGTCTAAGAATGTTCAACAATTTCGCCACGACCGTGCAGACACCCCGAAAATGACCGGGTCGCGCCTTGCCACAGAGTGTTTTCGAAAGAGAAGCCTCTTCAACAAAAACCGAGCGATCGTCGGCATACATTTCCACGGCCGTTGGCCGGAATAAAAGATCGACTCCGGCGTTACGGCAAAAGTCTTCGTCTGCTTTTTCGAGACGTGGATATCGTTCGTAATCGCTTCCCGGTTCAAACTGGAGCGGATTTACAAAAATGCTCACCGCCACTTCGCCGTCGGCGCTGGCGTGCTCACGCGCAACTCGAATCAATTCCAAATGCGCTTTGTGCAGAGCTCCCATCGTGGGCACGAGAACGCTCGGTTTTGAGCGCTGTCGCGATTGAGCCTCCGCGATCGTGGTCACAATTTTCACGCACCGATCATCACCCAATCGCCGGCCGCACGCGAATTTCCGACTTCAATTCAAAGGAAAAGGATAAATAAGCCAGCGATCATCAGCGCGAGCATCCAGAACACATCGACGTTGAACCAGGCGCGGCGCAAGATGTCGACCCCGAGTTTTTCGTAAACCAAGATTGCCACGAGGCCGGTTACCAGAAGATAGCCCAAGGTATGGATGGCAACTGAACTCGTCAGCAGCCAAGGCGTGCTAAAGTTAGCGAAGTCGAGGCCGCAGGTCACGTGCATGTGTAAGGCCATTGGACCCGTGTGTAGCGCAGGCGTCTGTGGGGCTGATTTAAGAAATAGCGGAATTAGCATTAAACCCGCGCCGTGTGCCGATGCCATGATGAAGGACCAAAGAGTCAAATCGATGATCCCGATGGAAAGCGCGTGGCCGAGAGCGATCGGTGGCAGCGCACGAAGGACTGCTATGCGCTTCTGTTCCTGCAATCCGAGTCCAACAGCAAACAACCATCCCATCGCCGGATTGATCCCATGAAACGCGCCTAAACCGAACAGCGTCAGCCAGGGCCAGAGCCCACTCACGGAAAACAAAAGGAGTCAGTCGAGGAATCGCCTCCTTCGAGGCGAACTTGGTGAACTCGGTAATCGCTGCTTTCCACGAAAAAGTTTTTGTCAAACGCGATGCCGCCGTCGGGACCGGCATCAAGTTTCACCATCCAACTGCCTACGCCATCGGGGTAGAACTGCTCGTCTATTGCGGCATAAAGTGAGTTGGTGAAATAGACCCGTTTGCCGTCGCGACTCACTTCCACCATTTGCGGGCCGCCGGCGAGCGGCTGGTTTGGCTTCTTCGGATGCGGCGAGCGATTGACGATGCCACCGATACGCACCGACCCGGTCTTCTTTGGATTGAATGGATCGGATACGTCGTACTGCAACATCTCGCCTGTTCCCCAACAGGAGACGTAAAGAAATTTGTCGTCGAGCGATAAATCGATGTCCGTGACCAGCGGCGGCACTGCTTTAAAATCTTTGAGCATTGGCGGCAGTTTTTCTGGGTCGGCCGGCTCGGCTGGGATTTCGATCACCTTTTTCACCTCCCATGCCCCATTGTTCCGGTGCCAGAGCCAGACTGATGCGGACAAATCCTTGAGCGAAACAACGACGCCAACAAAGCCGTATGCTTTGGTCGGGTCATGCGCGGGACGCATCTCGAACACCAATTGCTGCTCGTTACCCAAGTCGAGCGTCCGGACATGTCGGCGCCGACGCAGGTCCCAGACGTGCATCTGATGACCGTATTTGCCGCCGAGCAACAGGTCGGGTTGCAGTCCGGTTTCGATCATGTTCGGCGTGCCCCACTCGCTACTGAGCAATGTGTCAAATCCCAGATGCCACCAGAAATCGTAATGCAAAAATTGTGGGCCGCGGTCCATTTCCCACTGGCCCAGAACATCGAACGTTTCGCAATCGAGCATGAAAATGCCGCCCGGACCATCGCCATTGGGCGCTCCAAGCGCGCTGACGTAAATGCCTTCCGGCCCACAGTGAACGGTGTGCGGACGTGAATAATTAGCGCGCGCAAAGACTTCCTCTGGCTCGATCACTTTCACGATCTTCGGCTTTCGCGGATTCGGCTTTATGTCGATAATGTGAATGCGGGACGAGCGGATTCCGGGCACAACCAGGTAACGGCGTTCGACGTGCGGATGCGGCGCATACGGGCAGAGCGCCGAGCTGCATGCGTTCCAACCGAAGTGGTGCAACTCATCACCAAACTCCGGCATCTTAACTTCGCCGACCCGCTGGCCGTACGTGCGCGAACTGGGATCAACATCGATAACCAGCAGCGCGTCGTTGAGTTTGCTGCCGGGCGGATTGAGAGCCGCCACGAACGCGTGCTTTTCCGGAGGAGCCTGCATCGCCAGCCTCGGCGATGGGTAAAACGTTGGGTCTGGTTTCAAGAGCGGCATAGGACCTTTCTGCTTGGACGTTACTTTTTTTGGTACAGCTTCAGGTGCGAAAACTCAAGAGTTGTTTGCGTCATCTTCAGAGAGAAGCAGACGATTCGAAGATTATCCCAGGAATTAGTTGTCCACCTTTTCTAACCAAATTGCCTGTCGGGCGAATTGAAATCTTTTGTGCCCGAAATTTTTCCAGTCTGCTCGCCTGGCTAGGTCAATGAATTCAGCAAATGAAAAGGCGCGCGCCGCAGAAAGTCGAGCGTCGTAGCGCGTCATCGGTTCGCGGAAAATCAGCGCGGTTAAAAAATATACTCCGGCGGTGGTAAGCAATCCGCGCCGTAAATCGGATACGAGCACAAATTTTGTGGCCAGCTCGCGGCAGCGTCGCAGCACCCGAACAGCCTCTTCGTCACTGAAATGATGAAGCGCCAGCGTGCAAAGCACGATGTCGTAGGCCTTCGCGGTTTGCCATTCGAGGACGTTTGCTTCCGAATAGAAAATTTCCGGATAATCGACGCTCAATTTTCTCGCGATTTCCAGAGTCGCTGATTGTTTATCTATTGCGTCGATCTCAACTTCCGCCCCGATTTCTCGTGCATAATCGACAATCAATCGGGGAATGTCGCCTGATCCGGTGGCAAGATCGACAATGCGCAGCCGCGCGCCCGGTTTTATCCAGCGGCGTACAAACTGATAAACCAAGCGATGACTGCCAAACCAGCGATTGAGTTGGCGAATATTTCGTAGATCGCCCTCCAGCTCCATCGAGACCGGCTGCGGCCGATCCATCATCTCCAAAACAGCCGGATCGAAGCGTCGCTTCATCTACTACTGTAGCGGCGCTCTGTGACCGCTGCCGAGTTTCTCCCAAAGTTTGCGGCGGTCATAGACCGCCGCTACAGCGAAAGAAATCTTTGCCAGGATTCTGGCAGCTCCGCGGTTTCGATCTCACTCGCGATCCGGCCTTCGAACTCGGGATGGAAAATCGTGCTCGTTCCGTAAACCATGATCACATCCTCCGAACCTTCCGCGCGAATGGCGTGCGCCACGCCGGGTGGAACCACGATTCCAACATTGTTGCTACTACGGTGATTATCGCCATCGACAAAGAAACGCATGATGCGCCGTGGAAATCCGGCGCGGACATCGCACAGAATTATCTCAGCGCGCCCCTGCAGAAAGAACATCACGTCCCACTGTTCGTCATTGTAACGACGGAGGGAATAATTGTCTGGCTCATCGATAAACAAACGGCGCAGCCAGTCCGCTGCCGTCGTATCTTCCGGAATGCTGGGTGGATGCACGTGAAAACCTTTTGCAGTGCGCGCAAACATCCGCGCGGCCGACCATTGCTTCGGCCAGAAGCCGATCTGCGCGAGAATGCCTTCGTCGCGTCGGACAAATTCGCCAAAAAGTCCTCGGTGACGCTGTGGGTGAATTTTTCGCGAGAAAATTTCCACGCCGGGAATCCAAGCTTCGTTAATCTCGGCCCTCTTTTGGTCCGCAGCAGTCAGCTCGCCTGCGTCAATCCCTCGCTCTGAGAGTTCCTGCGCGAGGGATTGCGTGGCGTAATCACGTGTCCCAAGTGCGGTTTGCGCTGAGCTGTCGACGCCTTGCCAGAGATTCTTTTCGCGCTTGATCATTTTAATTCAAACGGTTCTTTATTTGCCTAACGAGAAATCGGCGCATTCGCGAGAAAGATTTGGATTATAATAAGGGTCCCGCCGCAAATTGTCGGACCAGCGTTCCCGCATGATCGCCTGGTCGGACGCGTCGACCTTATCACGGTGCGGTTCATGGCAGTAAAGTTTTGCAAAGGGAGTGTAAACAATCAGATAATCCGCCCGCCGCAGCTTGAGGCAAAGATCGATATCGGCAAGCGATTCGGATAGACCTTCATCGAATCCGCCCACTTCCTGAAAAACTTCGCGGCGCGTCAGCATACACGCGCTTGACACTGCGCTGCAGTTGCGAGTCACTTGCAACTGGCGATTTACCCCCGGGTGTTCCGCCGGAAAACCACGGAAAGCCGGCTGCGCGATTCCATTGACACCAAGAACAATCCCGGCGTGTTCAATTGTGTCATTCGGATTCAGTAATCGCGCGCTCACCGCGCCAACTTCCGGCCGCTGGATATGCTCGGCCATGATCGTTAGCCAATCCGCTTCGATCACTTCGATATTGTCGTCCAGGAAAAGAAGCCATGGCCCATCCGTCTGTGTGACAGCGAAATTCTTAAGCACTGAGACATTGGATGCGCCCGGCAAGCGCACCAAACGATGTGGCAAACCTGAGAAGTAATGGTGCGCGCTGGGGGATTGGGTGTCCCCCTGGACGATCAATATCTCGTAATTCGGATAGCTCGTCTTGCTCGTCAGGCTTTCGATGCACCGTTCGAGCGATTCCGAGTCGTGGAAACTCGGAATGATGATTGAAATTTTCCTCGCCTCCAATAGTTCGCGCCTGATGCAGAAGGCGTGAGTGCGCCAATCCACCGCGACATGAGCGCGCTCGCCGCGACGCTTTAGGTGATCTTCAATGGCGCGACGCGTCGCGTCGAGTTGTCCGGGTTTTTGTCGAACACTGATCGCGCTGGAGGCTGCGCTACGCCGCCAGTGATACAGCACCCGCGGAATATGATGAATCCGATTGGTCTGCTCGGCGACACGAAGAAAAAGGTCGTAATCCTGCGCGCTATCGAATTCCGAACGGAATCCGCCGACTTTCTGGACAATGTCGCGTCGCACCGCCGCCAAATGACCAACGTAATTGTATGAGAGAAAGAAGTCGGGCGACCAATCAGGCTTAAACAAAGGCGCCTCAAAGCCATTTTCGGCCAATTTGTCTTCGTCCGAATAAATCATTTCGGCATCGCGATGTGCCTGTAAAAGCTTCGCAAATTGAAAAAGCGCGTCCGGTTCGATCACATCGTCATGATCGAGAAAGGTGATCCATTCGCCGCGAGCGCCCGCAAGGCCCTGATTGGAAGCCGCGGAAATGCCCGCGTGTTTTCCAAGTTTTTCAAGAGTGATACGCTGGTCGCGCGCAGCCAAATGAGGCAAAGCATCTAGCAAGTCGACCGAGCTTGATCCATCATCAACTAAGAGCAACTCCCAGTTTTCATAGGCTTGCGCCAGGACGGACTCAACAGCTTCCCGAAGCCGATGCACGGGGGTATCAAAGACCGGCGTGATCACAGTAATCAGCGGTTGAAAAGCAAACGCAAGCGCCTTATGCCGCATTCGCTCCAGGTCGCTCGCACTTGCCCGGTGCTGCTGGAGCCACTTCTGATACTCAGTCGGAGCGGCTGATCGCATCGACTTTGCAGCACGCGGGTGCAGTTTTTTCCGGATTGTTTTCACGAGCTTTTCCGGGAGGCGATAGGGTCCCAACAACACCTGACCGATCCTGCGCTCGGGGGATTTGCGCAGCATCCGTCTCTGCTCTTTTAACGACTTTAGTTCGCGCCGGTATGCTTTCAGCTTGAGCAATTTCTCCTCGAGCGCGGCGATGTGCCGATGCGCGGCTTCTAATTCGGATCCGCGGATTTGGTGGATTCGCTGCATGGCGCCCAGTTTCGTGTTGAGTCTCACAAAAGCCGTCTCCACCGCTGGAATTAGCGTATCGGGAGTTTCGTTCGGCTGGCGCCGGAGACGTAAGGCTGCCAAATCCAACTCGCTTAGATCCCATTTGTAATCAGGCAGCAACCCAAATCGGCGAAAACACTGGACAAGTTGCGGACGCCGTTGGCTAACGTCCACACCTGCGCCGGACACTAGCACAATGTCGTCCGCGCGCCGCGAGAGTTCCTCGGCCAGGCGATCGTCGTCACTGTATTCCGGCGGATAAAACCAGATCGCGATTTCAAAGTGTGCCGCGCCGTCACCCTCCTGAAGTCTCGTCGGTAAATCGCCGGAAGATCCGAGAACGACGGCTTCCCTTCCCGTTTCGGCAAATTGCCGCTCAAGTTTCTGAGGGTCTGCCCCGATAACGAGAAACCGGCCCCGTTCGAACTTCCGCGAGATAACGCGCGCAAAATCAGGATGAAACGGATGGAAAGGCGATTGCAACACCGCGCACATTATATTGGTTGAAGCAACGCGCAGGCAAATTTACCCTGCCGCGCCCTGCCGCGACACTGGCCGATCCTGCATGCTCGATTTCATCGTTTATCTCTTTTATCGCGCAGGATCGGCGTTTGCCAGCGCGTTACCATTAGGATTTCTCTTTGTTTTCGGAGAATCTCTTGGCTTTTGTGCCTGGCTTGTTCTAGGAAAATATCGGCGCCTGGCGCAGCGCAATGTTTCTATCGCGTTCGGATCTGAAAAATCACCGCGGCAATTGCGCCGACTCGTGCGCCGTCATTTTCAGCGGTTGGGCGCCAACCTTTTGTGCAGTGTCAAACTCGCTGTCATGCCGCTGGAGAAGATGGCGACACGAATCGAAACCGAAAACCTCGATGTAGTCCATCGATTCTTGCGCGCGGGCCGGCCTGTCGTGCTCGTCCTAAGCCACCTCGGCAACTGGGAGTTATCCGCTCACATCCTGCCAAAATTCATCAGTTACGTCAGAAACAGCACCATTTATCAAAAACTCGGTAATCGCTTTATCGATGAGCATGTGCGCCGCGTACGGGGGCGCGCCGGTGTCGAGATGTTTGATCGCAAAGAAGGGTTTGGAAAGGCAATCAAACTACTTCGCGGTGGCGGAGCCATTGGCATTTTAAGCGATCAACATGCCGGAGACCACGGTGTGTGGGTCCCTTTTTTCGGCCGCCTGGCGTCGACCTCGCCATTACCCGCATTGCTAGCAAAACGGACGGGCGCGGCGCTTGTCGGCGTGGCGATTTACACGGACGGATTGGCGCGCTGGCGGATCGTTGTCTCGCCAGCATTGGAAGCGAACCAAGAATCCGTGGAATCGCTCACCGCGAAAACAAATGAACTCATCGCTGCACAAATCCGCCGCGCACCGGCGGATTGGTTTTGGGTACATAATCGCTGGAAAACGCCAAAACCCAATTTTCTTCTCACGCGATACAAACGTGGCGTCTATCTGCCATCCAACGTTTCGGCAGAACATCTAAAGCCATTCCGAATTCTGATTCGCTCGAGCAACTGGCTGGGTGACGCTGTGATAAGCGTGCCAGCCGTCCGCGCGATCAAGATGGGCCGCCCCGACGCACAGATCACTATTGTTGCGCCGTCGAAGATCGCCTCGATGTGGAAGCTCGTTCCAGAAGTGGATGCGGTTGTCTCTCTCACACGCAATTCGCTCCTTGCGACAGTCTTTTCGATCCGACGGCAGTCAGGTTTTGACGTCGCGATTCTCCTCCCAAATTCGTTGCGTGTCGCCCTTGAAGCTTGGCTAAGCGGAGCGGCGCGCCGGGTTGGTTATCGCGGACATTCACGCAGGTGGCTGTTGAACCAGATCATACCCGAATCACTACGGCGCGGCCCGCTCGAACATCAAGCCACGCATTATCTGCGCATCGCCCAAGAAATTGGCGCGGAGACCGGAGACGCGCTCTGTCTGCCGCGCCAAAACCACGCGAAGGCGGGTCGCATCCAAGATATTTCGGATAGCACGAAGGCTGTCCCGCTAGCAAGCGACAGAGTGAAGCTCGGTCTCTGTCCCGGCGCGGAGTACGGACCGGCAAAGCGATGGTTGCCGGAACGCTTCGCAGAGGTGGCGGCCGCAGTTGCCGCGCAATCGCCCGTGCAGTGGATCCTCGTAGGGACGCCAAACGACGCGGCAGTTGGCCAGACAATTGCCCAGGCGCTGCGCGATTCATGCGTGAACCGAATCGGCCAGACTACGCTCGATCAACTGATCAACGAGCTACGCGGATGCCGTTTGGTGCTGACGAACGACACTGGCACTATGCATCTTGCATCTTTACTCGGGGTACCCACAGTCGCGATTTTTGGTTCGACCGAGCCGCGCCTCACCGGACCGCTCGGCGATCGGCATATTGTTCTACGACATCAAGTCGAATGCAGCCCGTGCTTCTTGCGCAAATGTCCGATCGATTTTCGTTGCATGAAAGCCGTCAGCGTCCGGGAAGTCACTGAAGCTGTCTTGTCGATCTTGGAACTGTAGCTGCATCCCCGCCTGCCACGCCGAATACTTGCAAAGCCAGTACGAAGCGTGGTGCAAACCGCGACGCCGAGACGGCGACGGCTGCCGATGGACGATTGCCGTTGCTTTCGAAAGCTTTTCGGAATGATTGTTGATCGTGACTGCCGCTACACCGCCGCGCATCCGAACTGAAGTGCAGGTGATGTTCTTCGATACCGATTGCGGAGGCGTCGTATCGAACATCGCTTACCTGCGCTTTATCGAGCTGGCGCGCACACTGCTCGCTGAAGAACTCGGTCTCGCTCTCACAGAAATCGCCGAGACGCAAAGATATCCGGTGGTCGTGCGCACCGAGATCGACTATCGCCGCGCCGCCAAACTTGGCGATCGACTCGTCATTGAAGGCTGGCTCGATCAACTCGAGCGCGTGCGATTTTGGTGCGCGTTTCGCATCGTGCGACCGAAAGATAATACGTTGATTGCCGAATGCCGCCAAACACTCGCGCTAATCGAGATGCCAGCGGGAAAGTTATTACAGCTGCCGGAGGCCTGGAAAAAATATCGGAAACCGGAAGCAGATGCTCGCTCGCCTTTAAGAGATGCGCCGCGGCCGGCGCGAACAGCCTGACGCATCGATGATCGCAAGCGTCCGCACTCTTAGTATCGAAGAGACTCTTCTCGAGCCACCGGCCATTAAGCCGCCGCCCACGCGCCATGCTCTTTTTATTATTCTGATTGCGCTGGCAGCGCTGTTGCACATCGCGACGATGGGCTGGGGCGATCTTTACAGCGAAACGGATGGTCAATATGCGGGCGCCGCTCGCGAGATGATCGAATCCCACCAGTGGCTCCTGCCAACTAATGATGGGGTGCCACGCCTGCAAAAACCGCCACTGCTTTACTGGCTGATCGCCCTTTCTTACAAAATCTTTGGCATCAACGCAGCTGCGGCGCGGTTGCCGATCGCCTTGGCAATCGTTGTGACCGTCGCCCTAACATTTCTCATCGGAGAACGATTGCGCGATTACTGGCACGGCTTTCTGGCTGGTCTCATTTACCTTTGTTCGTGCGGCACGTTTCTTTTGGGGCGAATTATTATGCCCGAGGCGATCTTTAGCGCCTTTGTGGCCGCCGGAATTTTTTGTGCAATCTGTGGCTACCAACGCCGCCAGCATCGGCAGGTTTGGTTTGCTGGCTTCTGGGTTTGCGCGGCCTTCGCCTCGGTGAGTAAAAGTGTGCTCGGTTTGGTCTACCTCGTGGCCATTCTTTTTTTGTTGGGAATTTTTTACCGTGAGGCGCGTCTGCGATTCCGCGCGCTTTTTCATTGGCAGTACTTGTTGATCTTTCTTCTGATCTTTGCCCCATGGTACGTTTGGGCGGCAAGAAATTTCCCTGAAGCCTTCCATCGGCTGGTGGACAGCTATTGGGTGAGCCCAATTTTTGGAAGCGAGGACGACGTTCCCCGGCTGCAATTCATCGGATTGCATTTTGCCTGGTGGTTCCCGTGGCTGATTGCCATCCTTCCAGGAGCGATTTTTGCCTGGCGACGAGTGATGCGCCCACGCGAGATTGAATTTGCCGACGCGCTGCCCCTTTGCTGGATGGGAGTGATTTTTTTGCCGCTGGTCTTGATCGGCCAACGTCAAGACTATTACTCAATGAGCATGTGGAGCGCATTCGCGCTTTGGGCCGCGACGATGTGGGATCGAATGCCCCGCGCGCTGCGTATCGCTGGTACGGCCGCGATCGGGGTCTGCGGATTTATAATTGGTGCGTTTGCCCCGATCTCATTGCGGGGTGCCGCGTCAGATAGCGAGCGAGTTGGGACTGAAATACGCTTCTCGGCCTGGCACGTCCTGCACGATGTGCCGGCCGCAACCTGGCAAAGTTTGTGGCCAATGGCCTGTATTGTTGCTGCATCGCTTGTGATTTTTGCAAGCGTTGCTCTTTATCTGATCGTAAACAATCGCCCAAGGCTCGCCGCAGTTGTGATCGCGGCCGCAATGATCCCATCCGGACTCAGCATGATCGACGGGGTCGCCCGCACGGCACCATATTTCTCACTTGCGAATGCCGGGCGCTTCCTTAACCAGCGGCTCGGCGAGAAGGGCGAAGTCATTTACGAAGGTGCGCTGCATCAAGGAAGTAGTCTTGTCTTTTATCTGAATAGAAAATTCTTCCTTCTTGATCGCTTTGCGAATGACGATTCCTTCGTTGGCTCGTATCCCAGTGGCATCGTTCTGAACGAAGATGCCGTGCTTAGGAAATGGGCCACTCCAGAAGCAATTTATTTGATCATCCAGCAGGGTCGCCTTGGCTATTGGCAGAAATTAATGATGGATCGCTTTCACATCTACCATCAAGTCACCACGTGCGGCCCATACGTTATTCTAAGCAATCAATTATAGAGGTGCTCTGACGTCATCCGACAACAACCGTCCCCAAAATTGGGTGTAGGGATGGACGCGTGTGACCGGATCACCGTTTCGAACCAAAGGGCGGTGTTCGTTTGCCCATTGAAAAATCGAACCGTCGAGACACCGCACATGGGTGAATCCAGCAGCACGTAAACGCGTCGCTAATTCGGCAGAGCGATACCCGATCGCGTCATAGACAACGACCTCGTTATCCCTATTGGCATTGGGCAGCGCCATTTCCGTGGAAACCCCCGGATCAACACGTCGAGCGCCATGAAGACGGCTCACGTTCCATTCGTCCCTCGTCCGAACATCAAGAAGCACTGGCGGCTGACGATGTCGATCTTCCAGCCAATCCGCCAGCTCACGCGTCGTGATCCACCCCAACTGCGGGAATTGCATACGCAGCGAGGCATTGAGTAAAAACCACTGAAACGCGCTCGTCTTGCTCGCGCCATAGCCGGCGACCAGAACGATGAGAGCAGTCATTAGAATGGCGAGTTGCGCACGCGGCGCGCGCGGTGGATGTGGGCGAACGATCTCCATTTGAAAAAAAGACGCGGCGAAGTAGCTTGCCCCTCACTTTCGCACGTAAACCGGGAGCAATCTATGTCGCAGCATCGCAGTTTGAGAGGAGCCAGCACCATCACGGCCAAGCGTAATGTTCTCAAGCGCTTCGAGCGCGTCGAACTGCTGAAGAAGCGCGGTCAGTGGAAGGAAGGCAGAAGGGTCATTGGCCTGCCGAAAACCAAACCGGAGGCGTGATTGGCAACGTTAAGCCGTTGAAACGATGAAGGGTTGAAGGGTCCGTTTTAACGCTTTAACTCTTCAATGGTTCGACGATGACGCCATGCGTCTTAATCGTTTCCTCGCCGCGGCTGGCATTGGCTCGCGACGTCACTGTGATGAGTTGATCGCGACTCGCCGCGTCACCATCAACGGAAGGCCGTGTACCGATTTCAGCGCGCAGCCGACCTCACGAGATCATGTCAAAGTGGATGGCAAACTCATTCGTGTTGAGCCGCCGCTCACCCTCGCACTCCATAAACCGGCCGGTTTCGTTTCCACAAGAAGCGATCCGCACGCGCGCGACACGATTTTCGATTTGCTTCCAGCAAAATTTCCGCGCCTCTTCAATATTGGCCGCCTCGACGCACAAAGCGAAGGACTCCTTGTTCTTACGAACGACGGCGAGCTGGCCCAGCGGCTGGCCCATCCACGGCACAAGATCGACAAGGAATACGAAGTAACACTGGAACGACGTTGGGATCCCGCGCTTATTCCGAAAATGCTGCGCGGCATCTTTCTCGACGGTCAGCGCGCGCAAATCGTGCAATTAAGAACGATCTCGGCAACGCGTTTGCGCGTCGTCTTGCGTCAGGGAATTAATCGACAGATTCGCCGTATGTTCCATGAAATCGGTTACGAAGTGAAGAGTCTCGTCCGTATTCGCGTCGGGAATCTCCGTCTCGGCGATTTGCCACGCGGCCACTGGCGCGCTCTCACGAAACGAGAAGTGGCCGCCTTGAAACACCCACGATGAAGATCGATGGATGCAGCGCGTTGATCACAGGCGCCTCGGCTGGGATCGGCCGCGAATTTGCGCGGCAACTCGCCGGCCGTGCGCGATCGCTCATTTTGGTGGCCCGCCGCGAGCAAAGATTGAATGAGCTGCGTGATGAATTAACACAGCATCATCCAAATCTCAGGATTCATATTCGCGAAACTGATCTCGCTAAACTCCCGCAAGTCGCAGAAATCACGGCGTGGCTAGAGCGCGAGCAGATCGATGTCGATCTTTTGATCAACAACGCGGGACTCGGCGACAGCGGTGCCTTCGCGGCGAGCGATCCCACGCGCAATGAGCAAATGACGCTAGTGAACGTGGTCGCGCTCACTTCCCTCGCCCGCCGTTTACTCCCGCAAATGATCGCGAGGAAACGCGGCGGGATTTTGAATGTCAGTTCATCGGCTGGCTTTCTTCCGATTCCGGAATTCGCAGTTTACGCGGCGACCAAAGCGTACGTCACCAGCTTCTCCGAAGCGCTCCGCGCCGAACTCCGTGGGACAGGCGTGAGCGTCTGCGTCCTCTGTCCCGGCCCTGTGCATACAGAATTCCAAGAAGTCGCGAACCGGCCCGGCGGGCAGCCTGATAGCGGCCCGGAGTTCGTTCACGTTCCAGTCGATCAAGTCGTGCGGGACGCGCTTGCTGCGCTGGAAGCGGACCGCCCGCTTGTCATCCCAGGCTTCCTAATGAAGCTCGGCATACTCTTCGTGCGTCTGACGCCAATGTCGATCTTGCGATGGGCGTGGCGCGTCAGCGCGAAACGCAGCCAACAAAATCACGACGGCGTTTGACCCTCGGGAATCTCCGCAGGCGACACGCCTGCCGCTACACTCTACGAGGATTTGTATTTGACGGAGCAGCCGTACGGTTTGGTGGTCGGATTGCTGACCGGTTTGCCGGCGAGCGATTCGTCGAGGGCGGCTTTGACGTAGTTGGTTGAATTCGGAATGTCAGCGGGATTCGGTGTTGCTTTGCTGTCAATCGCGCCTTCGTAAACAATTTTTCCATCCGGATTAATTACGACCATGTTCGGCGTGTTCTTTGCGCCATAAGCGCGTCCAGCCCTACCTTCCGGATCAAGAAGCAGCGCGCTCTGCCGCGTTTTCCAGTCGGCCATGACCTTATTAGCCGCATCTGTCGAAAGGCTCCCCTCTGTGCCCGGCGCATTGGAATCGATCGTCAGCCAAACGACGCCTTTGCCGGTGTATTCTTGCTGCAGCTTTTGCATGTTGGCGCTGCCGTAATGTTTTTTTACGAACGGACACTCCGGATTGAACCATTCGAGCACCACGTATTTGCCTTTGTATTGCGAAAGCGAATGGGGTTTGCCTTTCGCGTCCGTGAGCGAAAAATCGGGTGCTGCGCTGCCTACCGGAGGCGGATCAAATGCGAAAACGGCGGTCGCTAAGAGTGAGGCTGGAACGGCGAGGATTGTTTTTGTTTTCATAAATTGGTTAGAACTGAAACTGCTTAAGATGGTTCAAATTTCTTGAGAATGATAACCTTGGCAAGCGAACCTTAAAGATTATTGCGAAGCGACAGTGCGTGCTGCGGTTTCGAGTTTTTCCAGAAGCATGCTTTTGGTGAGCAATTCCGGAAAGACAATCGGCTCTTCGGATTTTCCCGGATAAAGCACGTAGAGCGGGACGCCCGGGCGGCCAAATTGTTGCAATAATTTCGTGATCACCGGATCGCCGTTGGTCCAATCAGCTTTCAGTTTCACAATGGCGTGACGCTGAAATGCTTCACGCACGGCGCTGCTCTCGAGCACACTAGCCTCGTTGAATTTGCAGGTGAGGCACCACGCGGCTGTGAAATCGACAAAGACAGAATGGCCCTGCTCCAGTTCCGTTTGCAGACGCTCGGGCGTGAATGCCTGCCAGTCGCCCCGGAGCTGTGAAGCAGCAGAAGCAATGTTCGCCGCGCGAAACTTCCCGCCGATAAAATAAACACCACTCACGAGGAGTAAGATCGACGTCGTGAGCGCTGCGATCGTCCGCACTTTTGGCGATGCACTAGGCGTGAAGAATGCGCCTTTCATCCAGCACGCGATGCTGATCATCAGCAAAAAGCAGCTCGCCCAAATCGCGCCTTCGAGGCCGCGTTGCGCGCCGAGCACATAAAGAAGAAAAAGCAGCGTCGCCAGCAGCAGAAATCCCATGAATTGCTTCACATGCAGCATCCATGGGCCCGGCTTGGGCAGAAAGCGCAGCCAGGCTGGTTGCACACAAAGCAGCAAATACGGCGCGCTCATGCCAGCTGCAATCGCGACAAACATCCCCAATATGATCGCCGGCGATTGAGCGAAGGCGAAGCCGAGCGCCGTCCCCAAAAAAGGTGCTGTGCACGGCGTCGCCAGCACCGTCGCGAAAACTCCTTGGAAGAATGAGCCTGCTTCGCCCTGGCCCCCCGTCCAGCCGAGCAATCCGCGTGTCGCACCTTGCGGCAGCGAAATTTCGAAAACACCAAAGAGATTGAGCGCGAAGATCAGGACAATGACGCTCAAAGAGAGAACAAAATACGGGTTCGTGAATTGAAAGCCGCCCCAGGTGATTTCGCGACCGGCGGCTTTCAGAGCAATCAAGAGCAGCGCCAGACCGATAAACCACGCAAAAATGCCAGCGGCAAAAGCGATCCCGCTGCGTAAAATTTTCTGCCGACTTTGCGCGGCGTGCTGAATGAAACCAAAAATTTTGAGTGAGATGACCGGCAGCACGCACGGCATCAAATTCAAAATGATTCCGCCGAGAAAGCCGAAGAAGAGAAACGTGAATATTCCGCGTGCCGGAGCGGAATTGGTGGATGCAGTTGTGGACGCGGGGGTTTGCCACGCTGCGCGGTCGTTGCCATCGGCGCGTTGTGCAAAGACTACCAGTCCCTGAATCGAGGACAACTTTTTGCTCGCCGATTCAATCGGCACGCGAAAAACCACTTCGTTTGCGTCGCGAGATTCGACCTTCGGGTGGCCTACGACTGTATCTCCTTGCGGCAACGGATAAAAATCCGCGCTCGGATAATTCGCAAGCGTTGCGCTCCTCACGTTCAGTCGAAGATCGGATCCGGCTCGAGTCCAATTGGCGGTTGCAATTTTCGGTCCCGGCCAATTTTGCGGCAACAAACCGCGGAATCGGGCAAAAATTTCCGTATTATCGGGTGCGCTCGTTGCCGATCGTGGTAGCTCAAGTTGAAGGGTCGCGTTTCCGGGGATGCAAATCTTTTCGCAAACGAGCCAGTTTGCGTCCGCCGAAATCTTCACCGTAGAATCACCGATGGAAGCGGGCGGCGTGATCTCCTGCATGAGCAAGACCTCATCTTGGTAGCCGTAGGTTTGAATATCGCCGGGATCGATTGTTTTCAGCGGAATAGGCCACTGAATTTCCCCAACCTTCCATCCCTGCGGCAACTTCCATTTCAGTTCCGTGGGGAGTCCGGCGTCGCCCGGAAATTTCCAGTAGGTGTGCCAATGGGGAGCCATTCGAAGCAGCAAACCGACGGTAAAGGGTTTGCCTGGAACAACTGCGCTTGTATCGGCCAGAAGCTCTGCCTTGACGAGTTCCTTCCCCTCGTAAGTCTGACTCTTGCACTGCGGCGAAAGACCAAAAATCAACAAGCAAACGACTGAGGACGCTGCAAGTCGGAACACCGATATCATCCTACTAGGTAGCACTCGTGGAAGTTCGCGGCAACGCGCCCGCGTCAGCAAAGATCGGACGACTCACGCCACACAAAATTTTCTGAACGCTTATGGAACGACAGAGATTTTATCGGTCCAAGGATCTTTAACTTTGCTACCAGACCGGCCAAGCATGACCTGTCACCATCGACAGGTCTTCGCCGGGCGTGAACTTGCGTTATGGATTGGCCAGCTTCGTCCGGATGGCGCCCTTAAATTCATCGATTGAAAGGGGCCTGCCAGCAGTAGCTGCGTGCTCGTTCTGGCCGAGCTGCGACACATCGCTGAGCGGTTCGCGTTCATTTGTCATCACAACGTCGCGACCTGTGGTCTGCTCACGTTGGACACGGAAACGGCCGTGACTAATGCCGACCAGAGGAACGAATTGGCTGCCATTGTTTTCGACAAAAAGTATATCGCGGTCGCCGACGCTGAATTTCGGAGTGTCAGTTACCTCCATCGTTTCTCCATCCACAGTGCCTCCCAGAAGTTGTATTGAGTACGTTGCGTCCACATTCCCCTTAAATCTATCTTCGACCTTAAAAGTGACGTAGGTGACGATGTGACGTTCCACCCCCGCACCGATCCATTGTGAGCGAACATCGGTGACGGCGCCTTGAAAAATCATTTCAGCCTGGCTCACGAGTTGATCAAAAGTCGGCGCAACGACCGTCGTCCCCCACACCGCGCTGAGACCAAACAGCGTGCATGCGACAAGAAAGAAATGGCGAAACTTGTTCATTATGATGTCAATAATTTCTAATGTTCCACTGAGTTGGGACAATCCCCAAGCTAACTATGCCAATCCGCGTGGTAGCGTTCATCAGCCAGATGGCACGCTGGCCCGTAATTTGATTCTGCCAAAGAATATCGCGTTTGCCGTCGCCGTTAAAATCGCCGGTTCCTACCATGTTCCAAACCGTCGGAATAGTCCCCAGGCTGGCGATCCCGATGCGTTGAGTACCGTTCATCAGCCAGATGCCGCACTGCCCCGTGGCGTTGTTCTGCCAAAGAATATCTGCTTTACCGTCGCCGTTGAAATCACCACTGCCCGTAATTTTCCACGGCGTCGCCACAGTGCCCAGATTAACAACGCCAACGAAGCGCGTCCGATTCATCAACCAGATCGCACGCTGACCGGTGGCCATGGTTTGTAAAAGAAGGTCTGGTTCACCGTCGCCGTTGAAATCGGACGCCGTCGCAATTTGCCAAGGACGCGGAACAGTGGGTAAAGCAGCGGTGCTCAGGCGAGCAGTCCCGTTCATGAACCACACAACGCAAGGACCGGTGGAACTATTTTGCCAGACAATATCCGTTTTGCCGTCGCCGTTGAAATCAGCCGAGGCCACAATGTTCCACTGAGTCGAGAGCGTTCCCAGATTCACCGTCGTCGCGTGGACGGTGCCGTTCATCACCCATATTTGACGCTCTCCCGTGAAACTATTTTGCCAGCGGATATTGCTCGCAGTGCTGGCGATCGGCGTCCGAGCCCCGTAAAGGTACTGTGCACCGTGAATATCATCAGGCGCGAGGGTGTACCGATTGCTGACCATTGAGTTCATGATTGCATCCACGTTCTGCCCAGCGTCATCAGGATGGTTAAGACCAATGGCATGCCCAAGCTCGTGGAGGGCGACGCGTTGAATATCGGCTATCAAGTACCCATTTTGTCCAAACCGAAGCGAACCACGATAGGAATCCCAGGATTTGGCGTTATTGAACAAGGTGTCTGCTTCCGTCATGGTTGTTCCTGAATACCAGTAGGTAGTGACAGCGTAGGTGTTTGAACCAAAATTCCGTCCGAAAACCGTGCTCGAAAAAGCCATCGAATTAAAGGAATCCCCCGAGCGAACGGACACAGTCGAGTTAAGCACTCTGCCAAGCTGAATGCGCGCGATTACCTGGTTCCACATGTCGAGCGCTGGCGCTGCCGCATAATTCCAAGAAGTATTTCCATCAGCAAGGGTGCGACCCGCATTGCCAAGTGACAGTTGCATAACTGGGCTACTCGACCATTTCGGTCCCTCGAGCGAATAACCGGAACCAGTTCTCGTTATGAATGCAGCGCATACAATCGAGAAAACAGTTATGAACTTAACGCCGGGTCGGCGGCGCTTCGCTCGGGTACGTCCGAGACAATTGCCTGAAAACATAGGGAAGAACAGAGCGATAGTTTACGTATATTTTAGATCTAAAAAATGTCGCCAGACATTGCCGCTTTCGCACGGGGCACGTTGCGAATTAGATGGATTTTGGCGGGAAGGAATAAGCTTGGGGTCGCTGCTATTAACGCATTGCAGTCGAGCGGCCACGCGTATGCGAAGACGACACCAAAGTCAAAGACTTTTTACGATCGAACCGTTGATGCTCGTGGGGATTGCAATACACCGGCCGATACGTTCATTCGGCCGCCATGGGGTCAAATTAACTACGGAACGACAAAGATTTTGTCCGTCCACGGATCTTTTACTTTGCTGCCGGACGCGTAACCGCTGACATCGACATATCTTCCACTCGGATCGAAAGGACTAAGGACATATCCCGGCTTATCAGGAACCGGCTTGGCAGTTGGAAAGGCCGGTTGTGTAGAGGGAGCCTGCGGCAATGGCGACGGTTTTGGCTTTATCTGGGCAGTCTCTTTGCGACTGACGCGCGGTGGTGTGGCGGTCGATGGCGGAACTGGACCTCTCTGGCTCCCAGCCTGGGTCCGCTGTCTCGAAGCCGACTCCCGCGCTGGAACTGGTTGACCGGGCACCGTGACATCAGATGTCACCGTGGTTGACGAATCATCGCGGTGTCGCCCAAGAACATAATGCACCGGCGCCGTTGCGACATGATACGAAGTAACCGCGACGTCCTGGGTGGCTTGACATCCTCCGAGCAAAAACGTCGCAAAAATCAAACCTCGCCCGATCCCCTTCATCCTACGTTCTTATACAGATGTCATTGGCGAGCGCAACCGCTCTCCTTGCCATTCCCTTCAATGATTTAACGCAACAACATCGGCAACGAAATCGGAGATATCCTTGTCAGTGACCGACCACGAACACATTAGACGATGGAGATCAGGTTCGATGAATTTGTAGAAATGCCAGCCGCGCGCATGGAGATCGCGCACGAGTTGCGTATTCATCCGCACAAAGACGGCATTTGCCTCTACCCGAAAGACGATCTCGACCGCTGCGTCGGTTTTCAGACGATTCGCGAGTCGGCTTGCCGCGCGGTTGGCATGTCGGCCGTTTCGTAGCCAAACGCCATTCGTTAAAAGCCCGAGCCACGGCGCGGCGAGAAAACGCATTTTCGACGCAAGCTGGCCGGCTTGCTTAAGTCGATAATCGAATTCGCGTGAAAGCTCCCGTTTAAAGAAAATGATCAACTCGCCGGCAGCCACGCCATTTTTTGTGCCGCCGAAGCAGAGGACATCAACGCCAATTTCCCACGTGATTGTTTTCGGCGCGCAATTGAGCGCGGCGATTGCATTCGCGAAGCGCGCACCATCCATATGCAGGAACATTTCGTGAGTACGCGCAACCTCAGCAATCGCCCCAAGCTCGTTGCGAGTGTAAACCGTTCCGAATTCCGTCGACTGCGTGATGCTAATCGCGCGAGGCCTGTGCGAGTGCAGTTCCGGCTGCCGGGCGATGATTGCCTCCGCTTCGACGATGTCGATCTTTCCACCGGGGCCACCGGCTAGAAGCAGTTTCGATCCTTTCGTGAAAAATTCCGGCGCGCCACATTCGTCGGTTTGAATATGGGCATGCTCATGACAGATAACGCTGTGAAATGATTGGCAGAGTTGGGCGAGCGCGAGTGCGTTTGCCCCTGTGCCGTTAAAAACAAAATAGACGTCGCAATCCGTCTCGAAGATTTCACGCACGCGCTCGCAAACGCGCGCCGTCCACCAATCCTCGCCGTAAGATGGCGCGCCATTTGCATTCGCTTCTTGCAGCGCGTCCCACGCCTCCGGACAAATCGCCGCGGTGTTGTCGCTGGCAAAGTCATGTCGCTCCGCGCTCGGATTCACGTCGTCTGTTTGCTACGCGAGTTTTTGTTGCCGAGCAATCTGCAACATGACTGACCGTGCCAAGCAAGTCGAGCGCGGCCAAAGAGATTGCCTGACAGACCCGAGCCCTGGGCCTCCGGAGTCCGCCAGGCAAATCTCCTCCACTTGCTCCCCGAAATTATGTCTAACCGCTTCATTTATTATTTCGAACATGAGGCGCAAATTGAGCGTGTGCCGTATCAGATTTTTTGATTCTTCCGAAATAGCTTCCTTCCGCTTTGCCTAACTTAAAGCGGCGGACTAATTTCGGGAATGAGTTCGCTTCAAGGCGAGATCGAGCAGCGCGGTACGCGCATTTTCGAGCTGGTCGATCGACATCCGGAATCACTTTTTAGCAAGGCGGGTTTTTATCAGCGGATGATGGCGCTCTCAATGCGCGATGAGCATTTCAAGGTGCAGATGTTTCGCTTTGTAGATGTACTCCCGTCGCTTCGCAGATCGAGCGATATTCTGGAGCATCTCGAAGAATATTTCGCCGGTATTCGCAATGGCTTCGCCCCGATCATTGACACCGGCGTTCGTCTCGCGCGCATTGTTCCTTGGGTGAGCGGCCGGGTACTGCGCTGGAACGTCTCGGGAATGGCGCGCCAATTCATCGCCGGGAAAAATCCGGACGATGTAATGAAAACGTTGCGGAAGCGGCGCGCACAAAACATCGGTTTCACTGTCGATCTTTTGGGCGAGGCCGTTCTCAGCGAAAAAGAGGCCGACGAATATGCGGCGCGTTGTCTTGATTTGCTGGAAGGCCTGGCGCGCGAAACCCGGGACTGGACCGATCCGTTGGCAAAAAATTCCGAGCTTTTCCCCGTTGTAAATCTCTCTGTGAAAATCTCCGCACTTTATTCGCAGATGAATCCGGCAGATCCGGACGAGGCGATCGCGCATCTCGCGCCGAAACTGAGACCGATCATGCGGCGGGCGCGAGAGCTCGGTGCCTTCATCAACTTCGACATGGAAAGTTATGCGCACAAGAATACGACGCTGGAGCTTTTCAAAACGATCTTCACCGAAGAGGAGTTCAAAGATTGGCCGCATGCCGGCATCGTCATTCAAGCTTATCTGCGGGATGCCGAAGCCGATTTGCGCGATCTCATTGACTGGGGTCGTGCACGCGGCACCCATTTTACGGTGCGACTCGTGAAAGGCGCGTATTGGGATTACGAAACAATAAAATCGCGCCAGAACAGCTGGGATTGTCCGGTTTATTTTCAGAAGCCTGAGAGCGATGTGAATTTCGAAGAACTCACACGCTTGCTGCTCGAGAACGAATCAATCGTTACCGCCGCGTTCGGGTCGCACAACGTTCGCAGCATCGCGTACGCACAGGCGCTTGCGGACGAACTCGGGATTGATCGTAGTCGTTTCGAGTTTCAACTGCTTTATGGAATGGCCGGTCCGATCAAGCGTGCGCTCGTCGAGCTGGGTTATCGCGTGCGCGAATACTGCCCGGTGGGCGAGCTGCTGCCTGGCATGTCCTACTTGGTGCGACGCCTGCTCGAGAACACGTCGAATGAAGGATTTCTGCGCGCAAAATTTTCCGAGAATGCTTCCGCCGAAGAATTGCTGCGCGACCCACATGAACTGATCAGGCGAAATGGGGCCAAGCCGGAGGCTACAACTGGAGATCGACAGCACCAAAATGCCGCTTCCCTTGAAGCTCCATCCGGCGATATTTACAAAAACTCATCGCTTGTGAATTTCGTTTATAAAGATAGCCAGGAAAAAATGCGCAGCGCCTTGCGTGAAGTTCGCGATTGCTTCAGTGAAAAACATCCGCTCGTTATCGGTGGCGAAAAAGTTTGGACGGATAAACTGACGCCTTCCGTTAATCCCAGCGCGCCCAAGATGGTTGTCGGTTCCGTCGCGGAAGCAGGAATTCCCGAAGCCGAGCGTGCCGTCAAGGCCGCCCGCGCCGCATTTGAAAAATGGAGCCGGACTCCATTTGAAGAGCGAGCGCAGTTGCTCGAGCGCGCTGCGGCGATCATGGAGCGCCGGCGATACGAACTTTCTGCGCTCGAAGTTTTCGAAGTCGGCAAACCATGGGCTGAAGCCGATGGCGACATTCGCGAAGCGATGGATTTTTGCCGCTTTTACGCCGCACAGACGCGCTTGATCGGTCAGCCGCGGCTCACCCAGCATGTTCCCGGCGAAGAAAGTTATCAGCATTACTGGCCACGCGGGGTCGCGCTCGTTATCGCGCCATGGAATTTTCCGATCGCGATCTTGTGCGGAATGGTTTCTGCCGCGCTTGTCACGGGCAATACCGTGATCATGAAGCCATCCGAGCAATCGATCATCTGCGGCGCGATGCTCATGCAAATTTTCGAAGAAGCTGGTGTGCCTCCCGGCGTATTGAATTTTCTATCAGGCCGCGGTTCCGTCATTGGCGCACACCTTGTCGACCATAAAGATGTCGATCTTATCGCCTTCACCGGCTCGCGCGAAGTCGGGTTAAGAATTTGGGAGTCGGCCGGTATAACACGGCCCGGCCAGCGCGAACTAAAGCACGTCGTTTGCGAGATGGGCGGCAAGAACCCCGTGATCATCGACTCGGATGCCGATCTCGATGAAGCGATAGCCGATTCAATTTACTCCGCGTTCGGTTATCAGGGACAAAAATGTTCGGCCCTCTCGCGTCTGATCGTTCTCGAAGAAAATTACGAACGCGTGATGGAGCGTTTGCTTTCCGCAACGGCAAGTTTGCGCATCGGCAATCCAGAGGAGCCGGGCATGATGGTCGGCCCAGTCATTGATGAGGCCGCTTACAAGCGCATCCAAGAGTACATCGACATTGGTAAGGGCGAAGCGACGCTTGCTTATCAAGCGAAGGGAGTGCCGCCGGAAGGTTACTTCATTCCACCAACCATTTTCACGGACGTGAAGCCGGACATGCGAATTGCGCGCGAAGAAATTTTCGGGCCGGTGCTAAGCGTGTTAAAAGTACGCGATCTCGATGAAGCAATCGACGTCGCGAATGGCACAGATTACGCCCTCACCGCCGGATTCTTCTCGCGCAGTCCGGCGAACATCGATCGCGCTAAAGCCCAGATCGAGGCGGGCAATGTTTATATCAACCGGTCCTGCACCGGCGCCGTCGTCGGCCGTCATCCGTTCGGCGGATTCAAAATGAGTGGCGGTGGCACGAAAGCCGGCGGTGCAGATTATCTCCTGCAATTTTTGCTCCCGCGCGTCGTTACCGAAAATGTCACGCGCCACGGCTTCGCCCCCGAAGAAACACCGCAGTGTCGCGACGAGTTTCTTTGGCCGAAACGACACTAGAATACTCCCAGGCGTTACAAGCCCCTGTTACGGGCGCAGCGCCACCAGCACGCATCCGCCCTCGACGCGCCACAGTTTGTGCTTGCAGCTGGCCAAAGCTCCCGCTATAGCCTCAACCATGCCCGACTCAGCGGAAGCGAAGTGGTGCGCCGCTTGCCTTGCTGGAGCGGCGATAGCTAAGGTCGTTTGCTCGCGCAAGATCGACAATTGTTTGCGCGCAAATTTGGGAACAACCAGCGTGCTGCCCTACAATGGACGTCCTTTGCTCAGCACCTTCACGACGGTGACCACCATATAGATCACGGGCCACGCTGACGCTAGAACGATAAGCGCGAACACGACCATTTCTTTGGCGCGTTCACGCGCCGCTTCGATCCGAAATTCACGACCTAAGTTGTAAAAATTCCGGAATTCTGATCGGCCCTCGCCATCATAAGGCGAACACCCAAACCATTCTCCCATCCCTGAATGAAAGAAATAATCTGTCAGCGGAAACCGCCTCTCGCCGGCAATGGACGGACACGTCGGTTTCATACCCTATGACCCACAGCTCGGATCATCCCACCAACATATCACATCAATCTAAACTGCAACGAATCAGTGATTCATCCATTCAACTCCCCTAAACTGCCCTTTACTCCCAGTGACCTCCGATCCACACCCAGCCGCCGGGACGGCGCACCCAATGGCCTTCTACCCACGCAGCGGCCGGCCTTGGTCGCACTACCCAACTGCCGGGTACCCACACGTAATCGCCTCCGGTCCATCGCCAATAGCCACGTGTCCAGACATACCCCGGCCCCGGAGCGACTGTTTGCGTTTCAACCCGAACGGCGGGCGGAGTCCTGGCTACCACCACCTCCCGGGCTGGACCGGTTGTCACCTCTTGAGTAGTTGTCGTGGTTGTGACAGTCGGCGGTTCAGTCTCGCAGCCAGCGAAAACAAGCGGTGCCAGCGCCAACAAATAAATCGTTATTCTCATGTATGGAACCTCCTCGCTTCTACATTCGTTTTACAACAACGCCTCGGCTTTATTTGAACTGGCGTCATTGATTTTTCCTCGAAAAACACCTGCACACAACCGATGGCAAAAAATGGGTTCTGAACCGATGATCAAACATGCTTTACGTCGTCGGCACCCCAATCGGTAATCTTTCGGACATTACGCTTCGTGCGCTCGAGGTCTTAAAATCAGTCGATGTGATCGCGGCGGAGGACACGCGGCACTCGGGAATGTTATTGAAGCATTTTGAAATCAAAAAACCGTTCGTCAGTTATCATGAACATAATGAAGCGATGCGCACCGCGCAGCTGATCGAACGAATCGCCACGGGTGAAAACATTGCGCTAATCACCGACGCGGGAATGCCCGGATTGTCTGATCCGGGCGCTCGCCTCATTCGCGAATGCATCAAACGCGAACTCCCGTTCGCGATCATTCCCGGGCCGTCATCAATTCTGACTGCGCTGGTTGGTTCAGGATTTTCAACCGAGAGATTCTACTTCGGCGGATTTCTTCCCGTCAAAAGCGGACAACGAGAACGGGAATTGCGTGCAGCCGCTGCCCGCGACCAAACTACGGTCTTTTTTGAATCCCCACACCGCCTGACGAAAACGCTCCGCGCGTGCGCCGTCCTCATGCCGGATCGGCAACTCTGCGTCGCGCGCGAGCTTACAAAGAAATTCGAAGAATTCCGGCGTGGCGCCGCCAGCAAACTCCTCGCGCACTATGAAGCACGTCCGCCGAAGGGCGAGATCGTACTCATGATTTCTGCGCTGTAGCCGTTTCGCTGCGCGATTAGACAAATTAAACAAATATGCGGCTTCGCCGCCACGTTCACCATCGAGCAAGGGATTGCGACTTCGATCCACCTTATACTGAGCGCCAATTGCTCATTTCCGCTTGTCAAATCCACCTATCTGTGGAATTTTGCGCGGCTTTTCCCTCAGAAGCTTATGGCTTACGCAATTATCAAAACCGGTGGACGACAGTATCGCGTCGCGGAGGGCGACACGATCGATGTCGACCTTTTGGACGTGGAAGCGGGAAAGACTGCAACGTTCAGCGATGTCTTAATGTATTGTGATAGTACGGAATTGACGCAAGGCGATCCGCTAATTTCTGGTGCAAAGGTCACCGCCGAAGTGGTTGAGCAACGCAAGGACAAAAAAGTGATCGCGTTCAAGTTTAAGCGGCGTAAAGGTTATCATCGCACCGTAGGACACCGCCGAAAGCTGACGCGGGTAAAGATCAAAAGCATCAGCGTCGGCTCGAAGAAAGCCGCCGCTGCGAAAAAAACTTCCGAATAATTCGTTCTCTCAATCCTCAACTCTCACTTCCCAAATGGCTCATAAAAAAGGACAAGGCAGCGTCAAAAACGGCCGCGACAGCGTCAGCAAACGGCTAGGCGTGAAAAGATTCGGCAGCGAGCTGGTCGGTGCCGGTAATATCATTATCCGCCAGCGTGGGACGAAGTTTGTGATGAAGTACAACACGTTTATCCTTTTTGGTGCACCTGGAAGCGGCAAGGGCACGCAAGGAAAAACCCTCGGCACGATTCCGCGCTTTTATCATTGCGCCTGCGGCGATGTATTCCGCTCGATCGACACGCGCACAAAAGTCGGCCAGGCCTTTCTTGAATATTCGAGCAAAGGCCAGCTCGTGCCGGACGAAATCACGGTTGAGCTCTGGCGAGAAGCGATCGACGCGGCAGTGGACGCGCATAAGTTTAAACCGGACATCGATACCCTAGTGCTCGACGGTATTCCGCGGAACGTGGGACAGGCGAAGATCATGGAGGAAATGATCGACGTGCAAAAAGTGTTTCATCTCTCTTGCCCGAGCCGCGAAACCCTTTTTTATCGATTGAAAAAGCGTGCCCTGAAAGACAATCGCCTCGATGACGCGAGCGACCAGGTCATCCAGCGCCGCCTCGATACCTACGAAACTGAATCGAAGCCGGTGCTTTCGTATTATTCAAAAGAGATGGTCACTGTGGTTGACGCAACTCAGCCGCCCTCAAAAGTCTTGTTTGATATCCTCGCCAGCATGAACGGCGTGGTTGCTCAGCATGAGCCAGCAACAGTTTGAAAATTTCACCGCCTCAAGCCTCTACTGCGAAAAATGCAAAGCCGCGATGCCGGTGCGTGAGCGCTTGCTTTTAGTCCTGCCGGACCGCGAAATTTTCGATTACCTCTGTACTGGCTGCGGATCCTCAGTCGGCCAGCGTGAGGTCACTGCCGGCGATAAGCTAAGGGCACAGGCGATAGCCGGACGGCATCGGCGGCGGGCATCCGCACAAACGCTGCTTCATTAAGACGCGATGCGCGTCGTGTTCATCGGCACGGGCGAAATCGGCGTGCCGGCGATGCAAGCTTTGGTGCAATCGAGCGCGCATCAATTCATAGGAGTCGTCACGCAGCCGGACAAACCGGTCGGGCGCGATTACCGAATCGAGCCGCCAGCCATCAAAAAGGCACTGGCAGAAGCGAAGATGTCGATCTTGCAACCCGCGCGAATCAAAGATCGACAATCGATCGAAGAGATTCGCGCGCTGATGCCGGACGTAATCGCGGTCATGGCTTACGGACAAATCTTGCCGCGCGACGTGCTTGAGATTCCGCGTATCGCCTGTGTGAACTTGCATGCGTCGCTTCTGCCACGCTGGCGCGGTGCTGCGCCGATCCAAGCCGCGATTGCGGCAGGTGACTCCGAAACCGGCATCACGGTTATCTACATGGATGAAGGACTCGATACCGGCGATATCTTGCTGCAACGCAAGACTGACATCCTGCCCACCGATACCGGCGGTTCGCTGCACGATCGGCTGGCACAAATCGCGCCGGAAGCAATGCTGGAATCTTTGCGATTGCTTGCGAAAGGAGATCCACCGCGCATTCGGCAAGACAACGCGCTCAGCACTTACGCACCTAAATTGACCCGCCAGGACGGCAAAATCGATTGGTCCGAGCCAGCTGAAGTCATCGAGAGAAAAATCCGCGCGTTCAATCCATGGCCAGGCGCATTTACTGAGATTGCGACACCTGGGATACGAAAGTTAAAAATCTTTTCGGCCGCAATTGTCAATCTTAACGGTGGGGCGGGAGAAGTTTTGCGAAGTGGCAAAGAAGTCATTATTGCGACTGGGAGAAAGGCGCTGTTGTTGGGTGAGGTGCAGATGGAAGGAAAGCGGCGGATGAGCGCGACGGAATTTTCTCGCGGGCACGCTTCCATTCTGCGGACGGCACATTGATTCCGGGGAGCACAGGCCGCTGGCCTGCGGTTGCCGGCAGCTTGCCAGCAACATTCAAAGGACGGTCATCGCGCGAAGACACACAGCATCTCGGCAAGCTGCCGAGATGAACAGGCTGGCAGCCTGTGCTTCCCCGAACCCAGAACAGCATTTTGCTTTCCAAACTCGTGCGCGTTCTGTTTGATCATTACCGATCATGCAAACGGAAGGGCCAGCTTATAAACGCATCGTGCTCAAGTTGAGCGGCGAAGCCCTGCAAGAGCGCGGCGCGCGCGACAACATTTCACCAGCGGTCGTGCGCGAAATCGCGGAGCGAATCAAAGAGGTGCGCGACCTCGGCGTGCAGGTCTCCGTGGTAATCGGGGGCGGCAACATCTGGCGCGGCCTTTCCGCGGCGGATCGCGGCATGGATCGCACCACCGCGGACTACATGGGCATGCTCGCGACTGTCATCAACGCGCTGGCTTTACGAAGCACGCTCGCCGAGATGGGCGTCGAGACCCGTGTGCAGACCGCCATCGATATGAAAAACGTGGCTGAACCTTTCATCCTTGGCCGCGCCATCCGCCATCTCGAACTTGGCCGCATTGTCATTTTTGCGGCCGGCACGGGTAACCCATATTTTTCAACTGACACGACCGCCGCGCTGCGCGCGAGCGAGATTCGCGCCGATGTCATCCTGAAAGCGACGAAAGTGGACGGCATTTATGATCGCGATCCAAAGACCGATGCAAATGCGCGTCGCTACGAGCAGATCACCTTTACCGAAGCGCTGACAAAACGGTTGCGGATCATGGATTCGACCGCGTTCAGCCTTTGCATGGACAACAAAATCCCGATTGTGGTGTTCGACATGAACAAGCCGAGCAACATTCGTGACGCTGTATTGGGACGAAAAGTCGGCACGCTTGTTTGCGACGAACCCCAACCGAAGTAAAAGGTTAGGCGTATGAGCAGAGACGACATTCTTCTCGAAGCTGAGATGTCGATGGAAAAAAGTGTCGACTATATGGTGCACGAATTTTCCGCCGTGCGAACCGGCAAAGCGTCGCCCGGGCTCGTAGAGAACGTCGATGTCGTAGCGTACGGATCGACCATGAAGTTGAAGCAGCTCGCCTTGATCACCACCCCCGAGTCGCGTTTGCTCGTCGTTCAGCCCTTCGACGCGAGCACGGTGCAGGACATCGAGAGGGCTCTTAAGGAGTCGAAGATTGGGATCACTCCGGCGGTCGACGGAAAGATTATTCGGTTGCCGATTCCAGAGTTGTCAGAAGAGCGGCGCAAAGAGCTCGCGCGCTCGCTCGCGAAAATGGCGGAGGAAGCACGGGTGCGCGTGCGCGCTAACCGGCGCACGGCGCTCGATGAGGCGAAGAAACTCAAAGCCGCAGGTGAATTAACCGAGGACGGATTGCACGATTTGGAGACTGAAGTGCAAAAGCTGACCGATCGCTTCGTCAAGTCCGTCGATGATCACCTCAAGCGCAAAGAGGCTGAGATCATGAAGGTATGATGACTTCTAACCTTCCTCTACTCTCTCCTATAGACGAAGATTAGGACTAAGGAAGCGGCAGAGTTACAACCGCACTAGATCGACCAGGAACTGGCACCAAAGATAAATCATCCCGCGCCAGGAATATTTTACATCCCCCGCCCCAGTCTGCTTGAGCACTCCCTTGTCGATGTTGTGCGCGATCTGATCGCGCAGATCATTTTCAATTTCCGTTTGGATGCGCTCTTCATCCAACGCATCAATCGTTTCTACGTCGACGTTGTTTCGGCGAAGAAACTCGCGATGGCTTTGATAAAGCTGCCAGAATGATTGATCTGGTCGCTGACGATTGATGCGAAATTGAGGAGTGAGTTTCAACCCGTAAGAGAGCGGGTAATTCCAAGTGGTCCAAATGGTGCCGCCCCTCGCGCGCGATGAAATTCGCAGATAATAAAACGACAGATCATATTGCTCGTTTAGGCAAATCGCGGCCTGCGCTCGATCTTCCTCTTTGTAAAACAAACGAAAAAACTGGCGGTAATCCTCCCAATCCCATCCGGCGTCGCCCACATGCGCGAAACCTTCGTCCTCGATCTCACGTGTGATCTCGCTGAGCGCAGGGAACGTATCCGAAGAGGGCGGACTTTTCGGTCGGAGCCGTTTTTCCTTCGGCAGCCGAAGCGCGCGGATGCGAGTGAGAATTTCCAGCCACGGCAGAAAGAGCCAGCTCGCCGCAGCAGCCAAACCAAGCACCCAGCTGCCGGTAATAAAATAGATAGCAAGGAATGAGGAGGCGAGAATACCGAGCGCGCCCGCCTTTTGTGAATACGAGTTTTGAAAGCTGCGTAAAGCGACGCTGAGCACCGCCACGCCGAGCGTTATGAAAAGGCCAAACAGCATTAGGGATTGATCTGATGCTCGCTTAGAAATTTTTTGAGCTGATCGGTATCGAAATTCGCCAGAATCCTCTCGCCCGCCACGAATGTCGGCACATAAGTTTGCTCGGAGAGTTTTTTCATCTGCTCATACGCTTGTCGATCTTCGCCAACGTCAATGATATTGAAGCGATAACCCTTCTCGGTGAGATACTCCTTCGCGTCAATGCACCACGAGCACCATTCGCGACTGTACAGGTTCAATTCCACGGTTGCTGCGGGAATAAACAGTCGCTTTTGAGCACGTCAACCTGACAGGCGTGATTTTCAGTAGGCCTTGGCCCAAATGACGCGACGCGAACTCGGTTCGCCGGTGAAAATGCAGGTGCCAGGTTCGGAGGAATCATCGAGCGGAATGACGCGAATTGTGACTTTAAGATCATTTTTTATTTGCTCTTCGACTTCGCGTGAGCCGCTCCAATGCGCGAGGGCAAAACCGCCGTGGATTTCCGGTTTGGAATTCTGCGGCATGAAGAAACCGTAAAACTCTTTTTTGGAATTGATCATGCGCGTGTGTTCGTCGCGGAATTTCGTCGCGCGTTCGAAAAGATTTTGCTGAATCGAGCCAAGAATCTCGGGCGCGCGCGAAACTAATTCCTGCATCGTCATCAACTCTTTTGCCTTCACCGGCTGGTCACGTCGACTCACTGCCACTTTGCCGGATTCGAGATCACGCGGGCCAATTTCGACGCGCACAGGCACGCCTTTTTTGATCCATTCCCAATTCTTCACACCACCGCCGAGATCGCGGCGATCGACTTCCACTTCAACCGGTAGATCGAAATATCGAATCTCGCGCAATTGTTTCGCGAGTCTGTCACAAGCTTCGAGGACCGCGGCGCGCGTTTCTTCTTTTGGCGTGACTGGCAGGATCACGATCTGCGTGGGTGCGATCCGCGGCGGCAGGACAAGGCCGTCGTCGTCGCCGTGCGCCATCACGACTGTGCCAACCAACCGGGTGGTCATCCCCCAGCTTGTGGTCCACCCGAATTCCTGTTTGCCTTCGCGATTCTGAAATTG
>WNFY01001464.1_pt1 | contig 31681 bp, 28 predicted proteins | sample 5400091 | NCBI WGS metagenome assembly WNFY01 (sample SAMN13153364, study PRJNA577476) | soil metagenome | isolation source: 60 cm soil or saprolite under grassland replicate 1 | place: USA:California | collected 2016-06-15 | reverse complement strand
CAGCCGGTGGACCTGCTGCAGAGATGATTTGATCGCGAAAGCTGCGAAGGTCGGGTGGCCCATATTAGCCCTCCGTTGGCTAATATGGGGCTGTTGACGTTGCGTAGGTTTCGTATGCGGGATTGTTGGATAGATGGCGATATATCGCACGTCGCTCCAGCTCAGGGTGATCGCCCGATTCCGCCGCACCGGTTCAACTGCCCGCCACACGGCACCCGGCAACCGCAAAGAAGCTTACCGCTGAACAGAGGATTGACCTGTACCGGCTTCCTCTTGCTCAAGCTCGGCCAGATAGGCCGCTGCCTTTCGACGCGAAATGTGCCTATACCGGCCCAGCATCCCAGCTAGGACGCAACCGAATCCAAGGCGTTTCGCCTGAACGAGGTTCTGACGCTCCTGCACACTCAAATCCTTATTCGGATTACTCGCAAGCCCTCTCCACATCTCGTTCAAATCCAACTCAGAACGGACTTCGTGGGCTATCTCGATGGTTGGACATTCTCGTACTATCTGCTGGAGGAATACCAGCAGGCCAGGGCGCCACCACCGCCATTCAATGGTGAGGCGCCCCTCCTCATCGCCCACCAGCATCACCTTACTTGGATCGAGCGATCTCAGTAATGGACGGATGTGACGGGAAATGTCCTCCGCGACCGACTGTGAAGGTTCGATTGCCAACCACTCGGCAATCTTGGGCTTGGGTCCGTTCAAGAATACTTCGACGGTTCGTACCGACATCGAAGCGATTTCTAAAGCTTCGAACACGAGGATGTCCGGCTCTGGGACGTCACCTTGGTCCCTCCCGAGCCACGCAAACAGCCGAATGTAAACCCGCTCATCGCAACCTGCTATCACCCAGCTCCGGCGGGAAGATATTGCGCGCCAAAGCACATGTCCGTTCAGCCCAAGAAAAACCGGTACGCTGAGCCAGATCGCTGCCTGCACCGAGATAATGCGGCTCACCGTGAGAGTGATCAATAGGCCCAGTATGTTTGTAACGCAGCCGAAGAAAAGCTTATGCGATTTCCAGCTAGTCCGAGCTCCGGACGATGCGATAGAGCGAGCCACCTCCGGTGAGTCAGATAGAATGAATTTCATCGTCCTTCCTAGGCTCCTCTATTAAAATCCGGCTGCTGCACAACCTAATGCGAGCGGTTGTAGAGGCCAACTCCGGCTGAGTTGGTGAGCTGGCCGCCCGTTGGGAATCTACTCTGAAACCGAGGCAGTTTCCAGTTGGTTGGCGATAACAGGCCTAGTATCCAACTTCCGCGCGATATTATTGCCCGGATTCGACGGTAAGTTTCAGACCCATCGCTTTGGTCACGGCAACCAACGTAGACCACCGCGGATTTCCGCGTGCCGATAGCGCCCTGTAGAGGCTCTCGCGTTCGACGCCCGCAGCTTTCGCCACCTTCGCCACGCCGCCTCTGGCCTCCGCCACCCTGCGTAGGGCTACAAGCAGGACACCGGGCTCTTCCATATCTTCCAGTGCGGCTTTCAGATACTCGGCGGCAAAGTCCGGGCGCTCGCGCAGTTCCCTCACCATTGCTTCATCGTGCGAGATGCTGGCCTTGTGTTTCATGGAGTGCGTGTCCTTTCCCTCGCCGACCAAGTCCTTGCCTGAGCGGGTCGTGTACCGCCGAACTTCGATCGCGGCAGAAATGTAACTTATAAGTTACACATTGGGCAAGCGATAGGCGGCGCCAACAGGGCTTCTGTCCAACAAATTCCGAGAAGGAAGCCGGGTGTTCTCCTTTTGTTCCCCTTCACGCCTGCACGTGCTATTCTCAACCGCAGCCGTCCTAATAAAATTGCTATAGCCGCGCGCTACGGCGCTGCAGGCAAGGAGTGCTCATGACCGACGACCGGTCCCGCGCAATCGACTTAGCGCTCTCTCAGATCGAAAAGCAGTTCGGCAAGGGCTCCATCATGCGGTTGGGCAGCAAGGGGCCCATCGTTCCCATCTCGGTGATCTCCACCGGCAGCATCTCCTTTGACGCCGCACTGGGCGTGGGCGGAGTGCCGCGCGGCCGGGTCATCGAGGTCTTCGGCCCCGAGTCCTCCGGCAAGACCACCATCAGCCTGCAGATCATCGCCGAGGCCCAGAAGGCCGGCGGCATGGCGGCCTTTGTCGATGCCGAGCACGCGCTCGATCCCGCTTATGCCAAGCGGCTCGGGGTGGACGTCGACAACCTGCTGGTCTCGCAGCCCGACTACGGCGAGCAGGCGCTTGAGATCACGGAAGCCCTCGTGCGCTCCGGCGCCATCGACGTGCTGGTGGTGGACTCGGTCGCGGCGCTGGTGCCCAAAGCCGAACTCGACGGCGAGATGGGCGACAGCCACATGGGGCTGCAGGCGCGGCTGATGTCGCAGGCGCTGCGCAAGCTCACCGGCACGGTAAGCAAGTCGCGCACCTGTTTGATCTTCATCAATCAGATCCGGGAGAAGATCGGCGTCATGTTCGGCAACCCTGAGACCACCACCGGCGGACGCGCGCTCAAGTTCTACTCCTCGGTGCGCGTCGATATCCGCCGCATCTCGGCCATCAAGGATGGCGACCAGGTGGTGGGCTCGCGCACCAAGGTCAAGATCGTCAAGAACAAGACCGCCGCGCCCTTCCGCGAGGCCGAGTTTGACATCATGTACGGCGAAGGAATCTCCAAGGCAGGCGACATGCTTGATTTGGCGGTGGAGCGCAATCTCGTGGAGAAGTCCGGCGCCTGGTACAGCTTCGAAGGCGAGCGCATCGGTCAGGGCCGCGAGAACGCCAAGGCGTTCCTCAAGGAGAACAAGGACATCTCGGCGAAGATTGAGCAGGCGGTGCGCAAGGCACTGGGACTGGACCGCGCGGCAGCCGAAGCTCCCGCCGAGCCGCAGCCAGTCTCGCCGCGCGAACTGGCCGCTGCCAAGGCCGCCGTTCCGAAGAAATAGTTAGAGCAGGATTCTGAACAGAAAAGTACTTTGAGGGTGCCCCGTCCTAACCTTCGGTTGGTTAGGGCGGGGTAGTTCCACCCCAGTACGCCAAAGACAAGCGCGCTGGGGCCCCGGGTTGTTGGTTGCTTTGGCTGTTGTTCTTGAGTTTGGTCCCTCAGGCGCACGCTTCCTGCGGCGTCGCCGGAGCTGGGAATGCGCTTCTGAACGATTGCTTCAGCGACTCTCCCAGGCCATTGCTCCTCAGCATATCGACCAGCGCGGGGCTCGGATGCGTGATGCGCACCTGCTTGCCCCTTTCCTCGGCCAGCGCCAGCACCGCGGCGAGGCTCCAAAGACCGGTGAAGTCTGCGCTGCGCACGCCCGCCATATCGATCGTCAGCCTGTCGAAGCCGCCCAGCAGCAGCACCGCATTGCGCCGGAATACATCGGTTTCTTTTCCCTCAATCAACTGGCCATGGCAGGCCATGGTGACCCGGTCGCGGCCGGTCCGAACTTCCAGAATGAGATCCATAAGATTTCCTCTTCCCCATGTTTTATTGCGATCAGCCTAGGAGAGAGACGTTGCAGAGTGATCAATGGTAAGTGAACAATTTGTGAAGCAGTTCGATTGCGGCAGCCGGGATAAGTCCAGCCGCTCCTGCTGCACAGATGAGCGCTGCCGGTGTACTCAGAAGCGAATCGCAGGAAGGCCCGATTTCGATTTGCCTCGGGCCGAGTTGAGCAGAGTGGCTGCATCGGGAGTGCCTTCCGCGCCAGTACGGCTTGCTGTGTTGCCTCGTATGAGGGCCGGGGCATAAAATTGGCCAGCTCCGGCTTTCAGACGCGCAGACATGACATGCGTTGGGATCGGAGCTCACCGAGGGACATTGCGAGTCATTGCGATCTATCCCGGAACCTTCGATCCGCCGACCAACGGCCACCTCGACCTGATTCAGCGGGGCGCGAAGATATTCGATCAGCTCGTTGTCGCCATCCTCGGCAACTCGGAGAAGACCCCGCTGTTCACCCTGGAGGAGCGGCGTGAGATGCTGGTCGAGTGCACCGGGCAGTGGCCGAACGTCCGGGTTGAGTCGTTCCAGGGCCTGCTGGTGGACTATGCCCGCAGTCTCGGTGCGCAGGCGGTACTGCGCGGCATCCGCGCGGTGAGCGACTACGAATACGAGCTGCAGATGGCTTGGATGAACCGCAAGCTCGATCCCAGCCTGGAGACGGTCTTCATGATGCCCGCGGGCGCCTACTCGTACCTGAGTTCACGGCTGGTGCGCGAGATCGCCTCGCTCGGCGGCACGCTTGCCAGCATGGTTCCCGCCTCGGTGGAGAGCAGGCTGCGCGCGCGTCTTGGGGTTGCCGGGCCTCCCATCTCCGGGCGCAAGTAAATTCCTGCTCCCGGACAGCAGCTCCGGAGCGAGATATCATCGAAAGCAGAGAGGTGCTTCCCAGTGTCGACCACCACCGCAGGAACTTCCCCCTTCACCGCGCGCATCGGGCGCATCGAGATCTCGGCCACCATGGCCATCAACAATGAGGCCACCACCATGCGCGCCCAGGGCGTCGACCTGGTGGACTTCGGCACGGGCGAGCCGCACTTCACCACCCCGGAGCACATCAAGCAGGCCGGCATCGAGGCCATTCAGAAGAACTTCACCAAGTACACGCCGGTGGCGGGAATCAAGGAGCTGCGCGAGGCCATCGCGGCGCGCCACAAGGAGGACTTCGGCTCCAACTATTCCTGGGACGAGACCATTGCCACCACGGGCGGCAAGAGTGCGCTCTTCAATACCTTCCAGGTGCTCATCGACCACGGCGATGAGGTCATCATCCCGGTGCCCTACTGGGTTTCGTTCAAGGACATGGTGGAGTTCTGCGGCGGCAAGTGCAACTTCATCCAGACCAGCGCGGAGGAGAACTTCCGGCTCACGCCCGCCATGGTGGAAAAGGCCATCACGCCGCGCACTCGGATCATCCTTCTCAATTCGCCCAACAATCCCTCCGGAGCGGTGGTCTCGCCCGAGGACCTGACGGCGATCGTCAAGCTGGCGGCCTCGCGCGGCATCTACGTGATGAGCGACGAGTGCTACGTGTATCTGGATTACACGGGCCACTGCTTCTCGCTGGGATCGCTCACCGAGTACAAAAATTCCCTGCTGCTGATGGGCTCGCTCTCCAAGACCTATTCGATGACCGGATGGCGCCTCGGCTTCGCGATGGCGCCGAAGAGCGTGATCGGACAGTTGCAGAAGCTGCAAAGCCAGTCCACCTCGAACCCGACCTCGATCGTGCAGAAGGCCGCGGTGGCCGCGCTGACCACCTCGCAGCAGTGCGTGGCCGACATGCGCGCCGACTTTATGCAGCTGCGCGAGCGCATGGTCTCCGGACTGCGCGCCATCCCCGGCGTGAAGTGCAATATGCCGGAGGGCGCGTTCTATGCCTTCCCAGACATAAGCGCAGTCGCCACGCGCGCCGGCATCGATACCAGCGAGCTGGCCTCGCGCTTGCTTCGCCAGGCACACGTGGTCGGCGTCCCCGGCGAGGCCTTCGGCATGCCCGGACACATCCGCTTCTCCTACGCGACCTCGGCCAAGGAGATCGACCGCGGCCTGGAGCGGGTGAAGACGTTCTTTGCGTCGTTGTAGAGACATCACAATTCATGTTCACGCCCTATCCAATGCTGCTGCTGCCGGAGTTCCACGAGCGCGTGTGGGGCACGCGCGATCTGCGCCCGTATTTCGGGCTCCCGGTGGAAGGCGCGCCGGTCGGCGAGGTCTGGATGACCGGCGAGCAGTGCCGCGTCGCCAACGGTCCGCTGGCGGGCGAGACTCTGGGCGACCTGGCGCTGCGCTTCGGGGCCGAGCTGACGGGCGAGGCCGCGCCCCTGGCCAAGCGCTTCCCACTGCTGATCAAGTTTCTCTACCCGCGCCAGAAGCTCAGCGTGCAGGTGCATCCCGACGATGAGGGCGCGCGGCGCGTGGGCGAGGTCTGCGGCAAGACCGAATGCTGGTATGTGGCGCGCGCCATCTCCGGCGCCCAGGTCGGGTTGGGCCTGCGCGCCGGCATCACGCGCGAGATGTTTCGCATGGCCATCGAGGCCAACCAGGCCGAACACATGCTCAACTGGCTCGACGTGAAGGCCGGCGAGATGATCTATGTCGATGCGGGCACGGTGCATGCCATCGGGGCCAATGCCATCTTCGTGGAGACCCAGCAGAACTGCGACATTACCTATCGCCTCTACGATTACGGACGCCCGCGCCAGCTCCACCTGGAAGAAGGCATGGCCGCGATCCGGGAGAAGACCAATGCGGGCTGGGTTGAGCCGGAAGTGGGTGAGAGCGCCCCACATGCGGCTTCGGTTGGCAGAATGATTTCCGAGGGAGCGCGCCCCACTCGGCCTCTCACCGCGCCTCCTGCGCCGGCCCACACGGTGCTGGTCTCCTCGCCATATTTCGCCGTGGAGCGCTACAAGCTCGAGGGCCCTGTTGTGCTTTCCGGTGCCGTGGGCAAAAGCTCGGTGCAGGTTCTGGTCTGCCTGGAAGGCGGTGCGGTGGTTGAGTATGATGGCGGCGGCGCCCGCCCCAGCACGCCAACTGCGGGCTTGCCGGGGACCCCGCAGCTAGTGACCTTCACGCGCGGGGAGGCCGTGGTGATTCCCGCTGCGCTAAGGCAGGTCACGGTACGTCCGCAGTGGCAGGCGGAGCTTCTGCGCATGACGCTGCCCTCGCATCCGGTCGGCGAGCCTGTTACCACGATGCGCAGTGCCAACGAGCCCAGCAATCACGCGCCGCACTTTCATGAAGCCGAATAGACGCGCGCTCCGTGCACCGAGCGATTCGAGGAGCAAAGATTGATCCGCAAGACGTCGAATCGGGGAACATCGAATCGGGAAACATCGAGTCGGGGAACATCGAGTCGGGGAACAAGGGCGAAAAGCCGCGGGGTCCCCGGCAAGCCCGCAGTTGGCGTGCTGGGGCGGAAGCCGGAGTTTTACCCGATTATCCTGGCCGGAGGCCGCGGCACGCGTTTTTGGCCGCTCAGCCGCAAGAGCTTTGCCAAGCAACTGCTGCCGCTCAACTCCGCGCAGTCGATGCTCCAGGAGACCGTGGAGCGGCTGCTGCCCGCCGCGCCCGCCGCGAACTTCTGGATCATCACCAACGCCGACCTGCGGCCCAACATCGCGCGCCAGTTGCCCAAGCTGCCGCGCAAGCAGATTGTGGCCGAGCCCGTGGGACGCAACACCGCGCCTGCGATTGGCCTCGCGGCCTTCATCCTGCATCGCCGCAATCCGAAGGCGGTGCTGGGACTCTTCCCCTCCGATCAGGTGATCGTGGATGAAAAGAAATTTCGCCGGGACCTCGAGACCGGCATTGAGCTGGCCGCAGCCGGCGAAAACATTATCGTGATGGGCGTGCGGCCCACCCGCCCCGAGACCGGCTATGGTTACGTCGAGGCAGGGTCCGCCTATCACCCCAGCAAGCCGAAAGAGGGCTCGCCGGGGACCCCGACCCACGGCGAGGTGCTGCGCGTGTGCTGCTTCCGCGAAAAGCCGGCCCGCGAACTGGCCGAGCAGTTCGTGGCGGCGGGCAATTTCTACTGGAACAGCGGCATGTTCCTGTGGTCGGCCGAGACGCTGGTCAACGCGCTGCGGCAGTATCTTCCCGCAACCGCGGCGCAGCTGGAAAAGATTGCCGCCGCTTGGGGCACCCCGAGCTTCGAGGCCACCTTGCGCAAGCTCTATCCCAAGTGCGACGACAAGAGCGTGGACTACGGAATCCTTGAGCCGCGCTCGGGCGGCGGTGAGCAGGGCTCGAATATCTACTGCATCCCGGCCGATTGGGGCTGGAATGATTTGGGCTCGTGGGCGGCGCACTTCGAACACCGCCTGGGCCAGCGCGAGCAGGCGCTGCTGCGCCGCGCTGCGAGAGCTGCGAAGGCCGGAGTGGCGAAGTCGGGAACAAAATCCGCGCCGCACCACGACAACAATGTCATCACCGCCGCTGACCACTTCACCTTGGACGCTCACGGCAACTACCTGCATGCTCCCGGCAAGTTCGTCGCAGCCGTCGGCGTGAAGGGCCTGGTTGTGGTTGATTCCGGCGACGCGCTGCTGATCACAACCATCGAGCGCTCGCAGGATGTGGGAAAGATCGTCAAACATCTCGACCAGCAAAAACAATCCAAGCTGGTGTAAGTTGTTTTTTGAGGGGTCATCCTGAGCGGAGCGAAGGACCCCAGCAAAGTGCAAATAGGCAGCCACAGTGAGAGGCTTTTCAACCGGGATGATCATGTACGTTGCTGCTGCGTTAGTGGGAGAGGCTGCGAACGTTCCTTCGCCTCGTTTAGGATTTCGCCTGCGGGCTCTCCACCCCAGCAAGCCAAATGCGGGCTTGCTGGGGGCCCGGGCTCCCGCTTCGCTCACGCCCGCAAAACGGCTCAACTTTGAAACCTGATCGTCAACAGATCCACTTCGGCACGGATGGCTGGCGCGGCATCATCGCCGACGACTTCACCTACGCCAACGTCCGGCGCGCCGCCCGCGCCGTCGCGGCCTACATTCATCGCAACGAGGACCCATCGCGCGGCGCGCTCGTGGCCTACGACACGCGCTTCGGCTCACAGCGCTTCGCGGCCGTTGCGGCCGAAGCCATCGCCGCGAGCGGGATTCGCGTGCAGCTTGCCAGCCGCATCACGCCTACACCGGCGCTCAGCTACATGGTGCGGAAGCTGGGTGCTGCAGGCGGCGTGATGATCACCTCCAGCCACAATCCGTGGAACTGGAATGGTCTGAAGTTCAAGGCGAGCTACGGCGGGGCAGCCTCGCCCGCGATCATGAAAGAGATCGAGGCGCTCATCGACTCGGCGCCCATCGAAGCGTCTTCGATCCAGGGCGGGGGCGGCAGCGTCATCGAGACCGACTTCCTCCCCGACTACATCGATGCAATCAAGTCGTTCGTCGATCTGCAGGCCATTGCACGGGCGAAGCAGAAGTTCGCCATCGACGTCATGTACGGCACCGGCCGGGGAATCCTCGCCGGAATCTTCCGCGAGCTCGGCCTGGAGCACCTCGAGCTGCACGGTGAGGTCAATCCACTATTTCCCGGGATGAATCCCGAGCCCATTCTGCCCCACCTGCGCGAGTTGCAGCAGGCCGTGGTGGCCCAGCGGTGCGCCGCCGGACTGGCCACGGATGGGGACGCCGATCGCATAGGCGCGGTGGACGAAAACGGTGAGCTTGTGGATGCGAACAAAATCTTCTGTGTGCTGGCCGAGTGGCTGCTCAAGCGCAGGCAGTGGCCCGGAGCCATCACGCGCGCCTTCAACACCACGCGCATGCTCGACCGCATCGCACGTGCCCACGGCCGCGAGCTGATCGAGCACGGCGTCGGCTTCAAGCATGTGGCCGCGCTCGTGATGGAAGGCAAAGAGGTGCTGATCGGCGGCGAGGAGTCGGGCGGCATCGGAGTTCCGCGCTTCCTGCCCGAGCGCGATGGCACGCTCAATGCGCTGCTGCTGGCCAACGCCATGGCCGATGAGCGAAAGCCGCTGGGTGTTCTGGTCGAGGAGCTGCAACAGAAGTCGGCGCGACTTGCACTTGGCCAAAGAGGTAATGCAGAGTGCCTTGCAGCGTGCTGCCGGCAGGCCCGGCCGACTGGGGCATCTCCGGGTGCTTCGCGTGGAGGACCTCGACGGGATGAAGTTCTTCCTCGATGCGCCTAGCCCACACGTGCCCGGGCGTGGCAAATATGGGAAGGAAACTCGCGGAGCGGAGTCCTGGGTGCTGCTGCGCGTCTACTGCGAGGCCGCCACGCCCGAGACAGTGGAGGAGATTCTCGACGCCGCCGTTCGATTTGTGCACGAGCCCGCACAAGCGTGCGAAGGCATGTCGCGCCCTTGATTCCACCCCAGCAAGCCAACAGCCGGCTTGCTGGGGTCCCCATTACCTCCCCACATTTGCCGACCGCGGGCAAATGTGGGCCGCCGAACTGTCGATGTGTGGTGAAACTATGGCTGCTGTTCGCGAACGGTAAGCTTGCCGACGATCAGTTCGTCGATCTCCATGCGCTTCACCCGCACCTTGCCGATGGTCAGGCATCCGATGGCCAGAGCGCCGATGGCGAAGGCCCCCACTGCCACAGCGCCCATGGCAACGGCACCCAGGGCCGTGGCGCCCACGGCCATTCTCTTGTGAACTACCTGATTATTGCGATTTCGTAGAAACATGAGCTCTCCTTGTTCTCCTCCCCACATTTGTCAACCGCAGGCGAGTGAGGGGCAACGTTGTGGTTTCAGCAATCCCAAGTACCTCTCATTGAGATGCGGGATGTCCCGCGATGTTATCCTCTCAGCGAGTACAAAGTGGTGACTAGCGCATGAACAAAATGGTGATCTCGAACCTGCTGCACCGGCCCTTACGCACCTTAATCAGCATGTTTGCGATCTCCATCGAGGTCACGCTGATTCTGCTGATCGTGGGCCTGTGTCTGAGCATGCTGCGCGACAGCGCCGACCGGCAGAAGGGCATCGGGTTCGATGTCATGGTCCAACCGCCGGGCTCCGGCTTTCTCACTGGCCTCACGGGAGCTCCGGTCTCCATCAAAGTCGCCGACAAGCTGCGAACGCTGCCACACGTGACCGCGGTAGCGCCCATCGTGGTGCAGATCCTGACCGCGGGAAACGTGGAGGTGGTCGACGGCATTGACCTGGACCCCAAGTCGCCGAACAACTTCGACAAATTGGGCAGGCCGTTCCACTATTTTTCCGGTGGGCCGTTCCAGGGCCCCTATGACATGATCGTCGACGATCTGTTCGCCACCCAGCACAAAGCCAAGATCGGCGACAAATTCGATCTGCTCAACCAGAGCTTCCGCATCTGCGGCATCGTGGAGCACGGCAAGGGTGCGCGGCGGTTTATTCCGCTGGCAACGTTGCAGGACCTGACAGGCTCGATCGGCAAGGCCAGCATGTTCTACGTCAAGACCGATGCGCCGGAGAACGCAGACGCCGTGGTCTCCGAGGTCAAGGAGGTCCCCGGCATGGAGAAGTACGTGGCGCGCTCGCTGGCCGAATACGCGTCCTTGATGACCGCCGGGAATGTCCCGGGGTTGACGGGCTTCTTCAACATCGTCATCGCCATCGCCGTCATCATCGGCTTCATCGTGATCTTCCAGTCGATGTACACCGCGGTGATGGAGCGCACTCGCGAGATCGGCATATTGAAGTCGCTCGGTGCGACCAGGCTGTACATCGTTAGTGCGGTGCTGCGCGAGTCGTTTCTGCTCTCGATCGGCGGAGTGCTGATGGGGCTGGTGCTCACCTTCGTGGCAAGCATCGCGATCAATTACGCGTTTCCGCTGCACAAGCTGGTGTGGGACAACCACTGGGTGGTGCGCGCCTCCATCATCGCCGTCGTCGGCGCGCTGCTTGGTGGACTCTATCCGGCGCTGGCTGCTGCCCGCAAGGACCCCATCGAGGCGCTGGCCTACGAGTAGCATAATTTTGATGGTGCCGCACTCAAGCTACCTTTGCTCGAGTGCGGAAGTTAACAACCCCACTCAACGAAAAGAGCGTTGAGTGGGGCACCCGAGAGTTCTACCAGCCTAACCTATGTGCGCGTGTTCGCCCTGCCGCAATGCCTGCTCGATGCGGCGGTCCGGTATCAGCCAAATCAAGGCGATGAAGACATAGAGGACTTCGGCGAGCCAGGGCGCGTGGAAGGTGATCGCGATCGCCACCAGATATACGACCGGGGACAGCTTGCCCTTCCAGTCGTTGCCAATGGCCCGCTTCAGCAAAGACCCAGGCCCCTGTGCGGCAATGATCCGCTGCTGGAGGATGTAATAAGCGCAGGCCGCCATGAGCAGTACTGCGCCATAGATGGCGCTGGGGGCTGGTGCAAAGTGGTTCTGCCCCATCCAGCCGGTGACAAAAGGAAACAGTGAGAGCCAGAAGAGCAGGTGCAGGTTGGCCCAGAGAATGCCACCGGTCACGCGCGAAGTGGCGTGCAGCATGTGGTGGTGGTTGTTCCAATAGATGCCCACATACACGAAGCTCAGGACGTAGCTGAGGAAGACCGGCAGCAGCGGGATCAAGGCCCGCGGCTCGGGGCTCTGCGGCACCTTCAGCTCCAGGACCATGATGGTGATGATGATGGCAATGACGCCGTCGCTGAACGCCTCCAGACGGCCTTTGTTCATTCCGACCTCCACACCGCATACCGCTTTGAAATCACAACCGGTTCTGCTCTCCCGGCCGGCTCGGCTGCGCTCTGCTATGGTATACTTCCAGAGATCGGGAAGCGGGCCGACCCGAGGGGGCCGAGAGTCTCCGCCGGGCACCCGTGCGCTCTGCCGCGTTGACTTGATCTCCGGCATGCGCTACCGTAAGAACTCCCGGCTGTCCCGCGGTTACCCGCCTGACGGTGCTCTGTCTTAAGCAGATCGCATCGGCCTTCATGGGCCGGTTTTGCCACGCCCGGGGCCCCGGCAGGCCCGCAGTTGGCCTGTTGGGGTGGATGCGGTCCTGCTGACAGCGTGACCTGTGCGCATAGTGCAGAAGATCCCCAGACCAAAGTCCTGGATCTTCCATCCCCTTCACGACGCCAGCTCCTGATGGAGAAGGTTTTTTGAGGGCGCAGCGGTGCTCGCCGGAGAGTTTTAAAAGCAGGCGCTGCCGGTCATCTTCACAGCCGGGTTTTACAGCTTTTTGCAATTTTGGGAGAGTTTGGCATGTCAACGTATTTCCCCAAGGGGGAGATTGCGCGCAAGTGGTACGTGGTGGATGCGGACGGGCAGACGCTGGGACGGCTGTCGACGCGTGTGGCCCGCATCCTGAGCGGCAAGGACAACCCCCGCTACACACCGTTTCTGGACACCGGCGACCACGTGGTTGTGATCAACGCTGCCAAGGTGAAGCTGACGGGACTGAAGGCCAACGCCAAGGTCTACCGCCGCTACACCGGGTGGCCCGGCGGCCTGCGCGAGGAAGAGTTCACCAAGCGGCTGGTGCGCCGTCCCGAGCTGATTGTGGAAGATGCCATCAAAGGCATGCTGCCCAAGAGCAAGCTGGGCCGCGCCATGGCCACCAAATTGAAGGTCTATCGCGACGCGAAGCATCCGCATGAGGCGCAGAAGCCTGAAGCGATTGCGGCGGTGGTTTAACGCTTCTGCGCCTAACCAATTTCTAAGGACTGAGATCGAATGGCTGAACTGGTTCAATACTACGGAACGGGCCGCCGCAAATCGAGCGTGGCCCGCGTCTTCCTTCGCCCCGGCACCGGCATCATCAAGGTGAACGGCAAAGGCTTCGAGGAATACTTTGTGACCGACGTGCAGCGCATTGTCGCGCGCCAGGCACTGCTTCTCACGGAGACCGCCCACAACTTTGACGTCATCGCCAACTGCTCGGGCGGCGGCGTAACGGCGCAGGCCGGCGCGGTGCGCATGGGTGTGGCTCGCGCGCTGCAGGAGTTCAACCCCGAGCTGCGCGCCAAGATGAAGGCTGCAGGCCTGATGACGCGCGACGCGCGGCAGAAAGAGCGCAAGAAGTACGGCCAGAAGGGCGCGCGCAAGCGCTTCCAGTTCAGCAAGCGCTAGGCATCGAAGGTGCCTCACATCTGCCCGGTTTTTGGCGGATGTGGGACCTTCCGCTTTCCCCACATTTGCCGACAAAAGGCAAATGTGGGCCACCATCGGTTTTGCTATCACGCCCTTTGCCGCAGGTTCCGGCGGTCGATGGCGATAGTCCAGGCGGAACCAAAAATCTTCCCACCCGCGAATACGGGCGGGCAACGGGAATTGAATTGTCTGGCGCTTGATCGAAATGGGCGCAAGCAGGCAATGCAAATCCATCCAAGGAGGTACAGTGGCCAATATCACTATGAAAGAGCTGCTCGAAGCTGGCGTGCACTTCGGGCATCAAACCAAGCGCTGGAATCCGAAGATGAAGGAATACATCTTTGGCGAGCGCAACGGCATTTACATCATCGACCTGCAGAAGACGCTGAAGATGTTCAAGGAAGCGTCGAAGTTCGTGCAGGACAACGCCGCCGAAGGCCGCACCATTCTGTTCGTGGGCACCAAGCGCCAGGCGCAGGAAGCCGTGGCCGAAGAGGCCTCTCGTTGCGGCATGTTCTACATCAACCAGCGCTGGCTGGGCGGACTGCTTACCAACTGGGTCACCGTGCAGAAGTCGGTGAAGCGGCTGAAGGAGCTCGATGAGATGGCCACCGATGGCCGCTACGAGCTGCTGCCGAAGAAGGAAGTGGTAAAGCTCGAGCGCGAGCGCAAGCACCTGCAGGCCAACCTGGCGGGCATCAAGAGCCTGAACCGGCTGCCGGACGCGATCTTCGTGATCGACTCCAACAAGGAGGCGATCGCCGTGAAGGAAGCGCGCAAGCTGGGCATCCCCGTGGTGGCCGTGGTGGACACCAACTGCGACCCGAGCGAGGTGGACTACATTATTCCGGGCAACGACGATGCGCTGCGCGCCATTCGCCTCTTCGCCTCCAAGGTTGCCGATTCGGTGGTGGAAGGTGCGCAGGCGATGAGCGACAAGCAGAGTGCCGAACTGGCAGCGGGCGTGACCGCCGCCGAAGTGGAGGCCCCTGCAGCGACCGAAGCTGTCGCCGTGGGCGCCGAAGACCTGAACATGGAAGAGGTGCTCGGCAAGGGCGTGCGCAAGGTCGAGGTAGGCGCCGCGGGCAGCGACCTCGAGGTGGAATCGCGGTAAGCCGCGCAGCTTCGAGAGTGTTCTTGCGAGTGTGATTTGAAGATGATTTCTGAATAGCGGTTTCGTGAAAGCGACCCGCGCTGTAGAGTCTCCGGCGCGGGTCGTTTTGCGAGAACGAAAGCTTCTTAGTCAATCTGCACTCATTCCGGGGTCCCCAGCGCGCCCGCAGTTGGCGGGCTGGGGCAGAAGAAAGGTTTTTGCAATGGCAGAGATTACGGCAGCGATGGTGAAAGAGCTCCGCGACAAGTCCGGAGCGCCGATGATGGACTGCAAGAAAGCGCTCACCGAGGCCAACGGCGACCTGGAGCAGGCCATTGTGGTGCTGCGCAAGCGCGGCATGGCCACGGCCGCGAAGAAGGCGGCGCGCTCCACCAGCGAAGGCGTGGTGACCAGCTACATTCACGCCGGCGGAAAGATCGGCGTGCTGTTGGAAGTCAACTGCGAGAGCGACTTCGTCGCCCGCACCACGGAGTTCCTGGCCCTGGTGCACGACATCGCCATGCACATCGCCGCCGTCGATCCGCGCTACATCCGCAAGGAGGACGTGACCCAGGCCGACATGGAGCGCGAGAAGGAGATCTTCCTGGCGCAGGCGATGGCCAGCGGCAAGCCGGCCAACATCGCCGAGAAGATGGTGGCGGGAAAGATGGGCAAGTTCTACGAGGAGGTCTGCCTGCTGGAGCAGCCCTTCATCAAGGACCAGGGCGTGACCATCTCGCAGCTGATCGCCACGGTGATCGGCAAGCTGGGCGAAAACATCACGTTGCGCCGCTTCGCGCGCTTCAAGGTGGGCGAGGCGACCGAGACCATCGCGATCACCAAGCCGCAGGCAGCCGAGGCAGCCGCGGCGGAGTAGGCCAGCTCAGATGGAGATGAGAGATGCGGGGCGGAGCAATCCGCCCCGTTTCGCTTTTGCAGTTGCGCGCAGGAGTCCTCTGGAGTTTCCGAGAGAACGGGCGTAGATTTCTGGCCATGAGCAGGGCTTCATCGATTTGGGTTCGTCGGAGATGGGTACGGTACTGTGCCGTCGTCGTTGTTCTTCTTAGCTGCGTCGCGTCGTTATCCCCACGGGCGTTTGCGGTTTGTCCCGTTCCGGGAATCAGGGCGAATGGGGAGTTCTTTGCACGTGACGTGGTCTTCACGGGCAAGGTTCAAACCCAACGTTATGATGAGGCGGATGTAGGCGGCTGGTATTACCACCTGCGCGCGACCAAGGTCTTCAAGGGACCGGTGCAAAAGCAGTTTACCGTCTACACCGAGGACTCTGATGTGAGGTTCCCTCTTCGGTTGGGACGGCAGTACTTGCTGTTCGCTGATCAGGTGGACGGCAGGCTGGAGATCGACAATTGCGGGAACTCGGCGCTACTCTCCGACGCAGCCAGGTCCCTGCACGAAATCCGGCGTATCGCAGCTTCGAAGAGTGGGAAGATTGAGGGTTGGGTAGCGGGGGAAACTTCGGGTGTAAACCTGGTGGGAGTTCACGTAGTGGTTCGGGGCGGGTCGCGAGTATATCGTGTGCTCACCGACAGGGATGGGTGGTTTCACTTTCGAGCGCCGGCGGGTCCCTATAGTGTGGATTTTTCCAATGGTGAATATTACCTAAACGGAGCTGACTCCTTTTGGTATAGGCCCGAGCACTTCGTGCTGCACGCGGGAGAGACAGCTTCCCTTCAGATGGTTTCAGTTCGACACTCCAGGAAGATATCGAAGCAGCGTTGACCGCTGATGGGGTATTTGCCGTGAGCTTTAAACAGCGCGCATATCGAGCCGTTTGCCAAGAACTTTCAAAGCGGCCGCGATGCTGTCGATTCGCGTGGTGTGATGGATGTTAGTAATGCGGTTGACCTCTTGTGGAGTCGTATTGTTTATAAACTGCAATGGCCGTGCGGCAACTCGTCCCGGGCTGACCTGCGGGCCAGGGATCGTTTACACTCGATAGGGTACTCAAACCATGCCTGCTCCTGTTTACAAGCGCATCCTTCTGAAGCTCTCCGGCGAGGCACTGGCGGCAGGCCAGGGCTTTGGCGTGGACGGCGCCCGCGTCAGCGAAATCGCCGCCGAGGTGGCCGACGTGCACCAGCTCGGCGTCGAGATCGGTCTGGTGGTCGGAGGCGGCAACTTCTTCCGCGGCGTCAACGAGCAGGCCCGGGAGATGGACCGCGTCTCGGCCGACCACATGGGCATGCTGGCGACGATGATCAACGCGCTGGCCTTGCAGGATGCGCTGGAGAAGATCGGGTGCGATACGCGCGTAATGTCAGCGATCGACATGCACCAGGTGGCCGAACCGTTCATCCGGCGGCGGGCCATCCGGCACCTGGAGAAAGGCCGCGTGGTGATCTTCGGCGCCGGCACCGGCAATCCGTATTTCTCCACCGACACCGCGGCCTCGCTGCGCGCCATGGAGATCAACGCCGAGGTGATCATGAAGGCCACCAAGGTCGAGGGCATCTACGACTCGGACCCGGCGCGGAACGGCGACGCGAAGATGTTCGACACCATCAGCTTTACCGACGTGCTGAAGCTGGGGCTGGGCGTGATGGACGCCACCGCCATCAGCCTCTGCCGCGAAAACGCCCTGCCGATCCTGGTCTTCAACCTGAACACCCGAGGCAACATTCGCCGCGCCGTTCTGGGTGAAAAGATCGGCTCGATTGTGAAGGCGTAGGTCAGCTCGCATGGTGGGAATTCAATAGGGCCGCAATTCCCACTTCTGCCGGCGTAAATCGCAAACCAGGGCAGAAGTGGGGCACCAAAACCTGTCCGGGGTTATAATCGCTTCGTTTTAGACGGAGTTCATCCATGTCGAACAACATAGCGGCACCGCCCGCATTGAAAGAAACCTTCAATCAGCTCAAGGCCCGCATGGACAAGGCCGTGGAGGCCTTTCGCAAGGAGCTCACCACGCAGCGCACGGGACGCGCCAACGTGCACATGCTGGACAGCGTGCACGTGGAGGCCTACGGCTCCATGATGCCGCTGAACCAGGTGGGCAACATCAGCGCGCCGGAGCCGCAGATGATTACCGTTCAGCCCTGGGACACCTCTCTGGCCGGCGCCATCGAGAAGGCAATCCGCAGCGCGGACCTTGGCTTTAACCCGCAGAACGACGGCAAGCTGATCCGCATTCCCGTGCCGGCCCCGACCGAAGAGCGCCGCAAGGATATGGTGAAGCACATGAACAAGGTGCTCGAGGAGCACCGCACCACCATCCGCGGCGTGCGCCGCGACGGCAACGATGAGATCAAGAAGGCGTTGAAGGACAAGAAGATCTCCGAGGACGAAGAGCGCTCCCTGCTGGAGCAGATGCAGAAGATCACGGATGAAGAGATCAAGAAAATGGAAGAGATGTTCAAGGCGAAGGAGAAGGAAGTCATGCAGGTCTGAGCGCGCGCAGCTCCTGCAAACTACGGCCCTCCGGCAGCGGAGGGCTTTTGAGTTTGGACTCGCTAGTCATAGTCCTCGTCAGGTTCTTCTAGCGCCACGGCTCCTGACTTCAGATGTGGGCGCGGCTTAGGGCGCGCAGGAACGTACGCGTGCTCATCGGGCTCCGTCGGGCTGTGTCGCGAGTCCCACTTGCTGAGCATCCATTCCAGTCCGAGTCGGACGATCACGAGAACGGCCAGCGGTTCGAGAATTGTACTCACAGTCATGTCTCCGCCGAACCGATAATGACGTAAGCCTCCGGGGAGAAAGGCCGCATTCACGCCGCCAATCGACCGGAGTTGTGGCGGCCCGGAGCTCTCGCCTTTCTAAGCAGTGTGACTGCCACGCCCAGTCCGGTGCCGATTCCCACGGCGAACGCCGAGAGCCTGCCCCCCCGGGGTCTGCGCACGGCGCCAGCGGGGCCCTCGGCAAGCCCGTATTTGGCTTGCTGGGGTCGATCGACGTGCTCTGGCCGGACGCCGATGCCGACGGCATAGCCGAGCGCGCGGCGCACTCCCGGAATGCGCCAGAACAGCCGGATCTGCCAGGGCGCGCGCAGCGGACCTGTGTTCTTGAAGGCCCTTTCGAAGCCTTTGTGCAGGAAGGCCTGCGCCGCCTGTGTGATGCGAGTCGGCAGCTCGCGCCGCTGCTGCACGGCTGCGAGATCGGCTTCGGTCACGCGCCCCTCCCGCAGCGGGCCTGCCAGAATGTTTGCGGCGGCGACCGCGTCCTGGATCGCCAGATTGATTCCCACTCCGCCGGCCGGAGACATAGCGTGCGCCGCATCGCCAATGCACAGCAGTCCCGGGCAGTACCAGCGCTCCAGGCGATTGAGTTGCACGGTGAGGACCTTGACCTGGTCCCAGTCCTTCAACTCTGCAACCCGGCCATCCAGAAATGGAGCGATCTGAGCGATGGTCTTGCGGAAGTCGTCCAGCCCGCGCTGCCTGATCTCCTCCACCGAGCCTTTGGGGATGATGAGCCCGGCCTGGAAGTAATCGGCGCGGTCGATCAAAATCAGCGCCTTTCCGTAATTGACCGTGCCGAAGACGCGCTGCGGGTCGCCGTGCCGGCGGCTGATGCGGAACCAGAGCACGTCGAAGGGAACGCCGAATTCGCGCAGCGGAAGCTGGGCAGCTTTGCGCACGATCGAGTGGCGGCCATCGCATCCGATAACCAGGTCGGCGCGCACGTGCAGCGGCTGCTGTGCCGGGCCGTAGGCCAGTACCCCGGTGATCCGGCCGTTGTCGTGTGAAAGCCCGACGACTTCGTGCTGCATGCGGAGATTGAATGTGGGAAAGAAGATCTGCGCCCTGTCGGAGAGGAACTTCAGGAAGTCCCACTGCGGCATCAGCGCGATGTACTTGCAGTGCGCGGGCACGTGCCGGAAATCCGGACCCTGGAAGGCGTAGTCGCCGATGACGCCGCCGACCGAGGTCACGCGCTGGTGCGGCAGGCGCAGAAGTTCTTCGAGCAGGCCGAGCTCATGCATGACTTCGAGGCTCGACGGATGCACGGTGTCGCCGCGGAAATCGCGAAAGAAGTCGGCGTGCTTCTCCAGCACGGTGACGCGCACGCCCTTGCGGGCGAGCAGGTAGCCGAGCATGATGCCGGCCGGTCCGCCTCCGGCGATACAGCACGTGGTCTCAAGCGTGTCGTAGTTGCTCATAACATCCGCGCTCCTCTCGGGGTCCCCAGCGCGCCCGCTATTGGCGTGCTGGGGCGAAGACGGAAGTTTATCGATGTCCGCAGATTAGGATGCCACAGGGCGGCGAACCGATGCGCTGATATAACAGCATTCAATAGACGTGCCCAATTTATAATGCCCGCATGGAGCGCGTAGTTTACACCGCCTGCCCGCATGACTGTCCCGATGCCTGCTCGGTGCTGGTGACGATTGCGGATGGGCGGGCCACACGCATCGCGGGCAATCCGGCGCATCCGGTGACGCGCGGCTTTTTGTGCGGCAAGGTGGCGAACTATCTGCATCGGGTGTATTCGCCGCAGCGGTTGCTTTATCCCATGCGGCGGGTTGCGCCAAAAGGCGTCGGCGGCGCCGAGGCCTTTGAGCGGGTCGGCTGGGACGAGGCGCTGGGCGAGGTGGCCGGGCGCCTCGAGCGCGCCGCGGCAGAGTTCGGCCCGGAGTCGATCCTTCCCTACTCCTATGGCGGCACGCTGGGACAGATCCATGGCAACGGTATGGACCGCCGCTTCTTCCACCGGCTGGGGGCCTCGCAACTGGACCGCACCATCTGCTCGCCCGCGGGCGAGCTGGGGCTGATCTCGGTGAACGGCGCGAAATATGGCGTGTCGCCGCAGGACTATGCTCATGCGCGCTACATCATCGCCTGGGGCGCGAACATCCACGGCAATAACATCCACCTGTGGCCGTTCATCGAAGAGGCCCGGCGGCAGGGCGCAAAGCTGATCGTCATCGACCCGTACCGCACGCGCACGGCGCGCGTCGCGGACCGGCATCTGGCGATCCGTCCAGGGACGGACACCGCGCTCGCGCTCGGCATGATGCACTGCATCATCGGAGAGAACCGCTACGACCGCGAGTTTGTCGCCTGGCACACGAGGGGCTTCGATGAGCTCTGCGACCGCGCCGCCGAGTACACGCCGGAGCGTGTGGCCGCGATCACCGGGCTTCGCTCGGAGGAGATCGTGCGGCTGGCGCGCGAGTATGCGAGCACGCAGCCGGCCGTCATCCGGCTCAACTACGGCGTGCAGCGTGGCGAGCACGGAGGCATGGCAGTGCGCGCCATTTCGATGCTGCCGGCGATCATCGGAGCGTGGCGCTGGCAGGGCGGCGGGATGACGCTCTCCACCTCGGGCACATTCAAGCTGAACAAGACGGCGCTGATGCGCCCCGATCTGATGACGAAGGCACTGGGGCGGCCGGCGCGCTCGCTGAACATGAACGAGCTCGGCAAGCTGCTGACCGAATCCTCTCCCCAATCTGCCAAAAGAGGGCAGATCGGGGGCCCCGCGCAGCTTGCGCCGCCGGTGAAAGCGCTTTTCGTCTACGGCTCGAATCCCGCGGCGGTGTGTCCCAACCACAACCTTGTGGTGGAGGGCCTGAAGCGCGAAGACCTGTTCACCGTGGTGCACGAGCAGTTCCTCACCGACACGACCGACTATGCGGATGTTGTGCTGCCGGCGACGACGTTTTTGGAGCACAAAGACCTGGTGACCTCCTATGGGCACCTGTCCATTCAACTCTCCGACCAGGCGCTCGAGCCGCAAGGCGAGGCGTGCAGCAACACCGAGCTCTTCCGCAGGCTGGCCGCGCGCATGGGCTTCGACGACGACTGCCTGCGCGCAAGCGACGACGAGCTGATCGACGATGCCTTAAGCAGCGGAGACAAGTTTCTGCAGGGCATTACGCGCCAGGCGCTGGAGGCAGCGCACTGGATGGAGCTGCAGGTGCCGCGCGACCACCCGGATTGTCCCGGCGCGTACCTCCCGTTCGCCAACGGCTTTGCCACCCCGAGCGGCAAGGCCGAGCTGTTCAGCGAGAAGCTGGCCCGCTCGGGTGCAGAGCCGGTGGCAGCCTACACTCCGGCGCGCGAGTCGCGCTTTGGTGAGCTGGCGGCGAAGTATCCTCTGGAGCTGCTGGGGCGCAAGCACGACCATTTTCTCAACAGCACCTTTGCCAATCAGGAGTGCCAGCAGAAGCTGGAGCGGCGCTTCGAGCTGCAGATGAACGCGGTGGACGCGGCCGAGCGCGGGATTGCGGACGGCGACGAGCTGAGGGTCTACAACGGCCGCGGCGAGCTGAGGCTGAGCGCGCGCGTGGACGACAGCGTTCCACCGGGCGTGGTGGCGTCCTATCTGGACTGGGCGCGCACCTCGCCGGGAGGCAACAATATCAACGCGCTCACCAGCGACCGGCTGAGCGACATGGGCGGCGGCGCCACCTTTTACTCCGTGCTGGTCGAGGTGGAGAAGCTGTAGAACAGGGCCTCCTTTCCGCGATCTGTCCGATCCAGCCACTGCGCAAGATCCGCAAGCCTATCTGATCGGCTTCACCGATGCGGACATGTATCACGTGAGTAATATCTGGAAGTCCGCATTCACCCACCGCGACGGGCGCGCCGCCGTGGTTTCAGCCGACGGCATGCAGGACAGCATGTGGTTGCGTATGGGCGAGGACAAGACCATTGCCAACCGTCGCTTCCAGGCGCGGCTGCGGCGCATTCTGCTCAGAGACGTCGGAGTCCTCTATTGGCATCTGGCGCTGAACTATGATCCCGCCAGCCTGCTCCAGCAAGACATCGATCCTGATCTTCCACTGGAGGACATCTACGAATCCGATCTGAATCCGGAGCGCACGCAATGGGGCCGCTCGGAAGGAGAGCCCTGTATGTTCTTTTCATACTCGGCAAAGAGTGGAATCGGACCACAGCCCGGACATTTGATTCGATCCTGCTTCGATATCGACGACGACGCGATTACCCGCGACGAATCCGCAGAGGTGTTCGAGGTTGACCTCCGCCTAGGGCTACTGCTCGACAGGCACACCGATTTCTATCTGCCGGATACCATTCCGATTCAGTTTCAGCGCGCCACCCGCGATGGCTGGCCAAAGCCGATGGGCTTTGGCATTAGCGGCAGCCACAACTACGACAGCTTTCTCGGCTGCGACGAAGACATGCGGACGGTCACGATTTACGGGGCCTACCACAATTTCAACCTGAAGCGCGTGCCATCCTGGCTGTCATCACTTTGGCTGGCGAAGTATGTGGATGCGGACTACTCCGGCAGAATGGCCGAGATGCGCTGGCGGACGATCCATTTCGAGCACTTCGAATTGAAGCGCTACAACGGCGAGGTTGAGACCGATTTCGCAACGCACGGGGAGAAGCGCTGGTCTTCGAGCGCGATAAGCAGCGCAAACTAACGAGTCTGGAGTCTCCGAATCACAATGAGCTGCGCTTCACCTACGACGATGCCGGCCGCATCGCCGAGCTCGGCGACAGCCGCGGACGCAGAGTGGACTACGCCTACGATGCCGGCGGCCGCCTAGTGCGCGTCAGCTACCCTTCGGGCGAGGTGTTGTATTACGAATACGACAACACGCAGCACCTGCTGACGTTCTCTTCCGCGCCGGATGCAAAGACGAAACCTGTGGTCCTGCTGCGCAATGAGTACGAGCACGGCAGGATCAGCAAACAGACCTTCAGCGATGGAAAAGTTTACACATACACCTACCAGCTCGGGGACGATGCCGACAGTATCCGGGGAGCCACGGTACTGACGCCCGACGGCGTGACATTCGAGGTCGACATAAGGGAATCGGATTCGGCGGTGCGCGAACGGCAGGCGCAACATAGCAAGACCTCATAGGAGCCGAAGCGCTTGCGCTCATAGCGTCGAGAGCAGCCGCCCTGTATAATTAGGCTTCCGCGGCACCAGACTGACATACGAGGGCCCCGCCATTCTTCGCACTGCCACAGACTGCGCCGCGTTACCCCAGCACGACATGCGCGCCGGGGATCCCGCCGTGCCGTTGCCGGGCCGCTGGATTCGCCGCGCTCCGATTGTGCCCCGCGTCCTGCGCCTGTTTCTCCTCTCGTTGATCCTGCTGCTGATGAGCACCCTGGCCTCGGCCCAGCAGACTCTCGTGGAAGACATTCGTATTCACGGCAATCGCCGCATACCGGCGGAGACGATTCGCGCGCGCATGTTCATCCGGCCGGGCGACGTCTATGATGCCGCGGGGATTGAGCGCGACTTCAATGCGCTGTGGAATTCCGGCTATTTCGACGACCTGCGCTTCGAACGTGAAGAGGGCACGAAGGGCCTGATTCTGCACATTTACGTGAAGGAAAAGCCCACGATACGCGAGATCAAGTACCTGGGGCTCACCGCGGTCACGCAGAGCGAGGTGCTGGACAAGTTCAAGGAGCTGAAAGTCGGCCTGACCCAGGAGAGCCCGTTCGATCCCACCCGCGTAAAACGCGCGGAGGTGGTGCTGAAGGAGATCCTGGCCGCGCACGGCCATAAGTTTGCGACCGTCACCACCGAGATCCGGCAGATTCCGCCGGCAGCCGTGAGCATCACCTTCAACATCAAAGAGGGTCCCAAGGTCAAAGTCGGCAAGATCACGTTCGAGGGCAACAAGAAGGTCTCGTCGAAGTACCTGCGCTCGGCCATGAAGAACCTCAAGCCGATCGGCATCCCCCACTCGATCATCCTGGAGAACCTGTGGTCGCGCACCTATGACGCCACCAAGCTGAGCGAGGACGCCGAGCGCGTGCGCCTGGCCTATCAGGACAAGGGATACTTCAAGGCGATTGTAGAAGACCCCAGGACGAAGGTCCGCGACGTGAACAAAGTCGCCTGGTACTTCCCAATACCGCAACACGTGAAGCTGGTGGACATCACGATTCCGGTGGAAGAAGGCGATCGTTACAAGCTGAAGGAGATCACCTTCAGCGGCAACAAGGCGCTGAGCAATACGGCCAGCCTGCGCCGCCTCTTCAAGACGCGCGATGGCGAGTGGTTCAGCCGCGCCGATATCAGCAAGGGCCTGGAAGAGCTGCGCAAGGCCTACAGCACGTTGGGCTACATCAACGAGACCAACATTCCGAACACGGAAGTGGATGAGGCCAACAAAACGGTCACGCTGCGGATCGACGTGGATGAGGGCAAGCAGTTCTTCGTGCGCCGCATCGAGTTCAGCGGCAACACAACCACGCGCGACAAGGTGATCCGCCGCGAGCTGGCGCTGGAAGAGGGCCAGGTCTACAACTCCCATCTCTGGGAGATCAGCCTGCTGCGCCTGAACCAGCTGAACTACTTCGAGGCCCTGCGTCCGGAGCAGGACTCCGAGGTCCGCCAGAACGTTGCCGAAAGCACGGTCGACATCGATCTGAAGGTGAAGGAAAAGGGCAAGAACTCGATCGGCCTCAACGGCGGCGTAAGCGGCCTGGCCGGCGCATTTGTGGGGATCACCTACGAGACCAACAATTTTCTTGGCCTGGGCGAGACCTTGTCGGTGGCTGCCTCGATCGGCAATTACCAGCACAACTACATGTTCGGCTTCACCGAGCCTTACCTGTTCGACAAGCCGATACAGGCCGGCATGACCGCATACTGGCGCACCTTCCGCTACAACCAGGCGCAGCAGGCCGGGATCAATCCCTCGCTCGTACAGGGCAGCACGAACTTCAGCGCTCTGCAGAACTTTTCGCAGGAGAGCAAAGGGTTCACGATGTCGGGCAGCTATGCGGTGCGCCGCTCCTTCAAGCGCTTCGGCCTCACCTACTCGTACGACAACTCGGACCTGAGCCCCGGCTCGGCTTCCTCGGCGGCGATGCTGGCAGGCCTCGCGTTCCGCAATGACATATCTACCGTGTGCCCCACGACTTCTAGTGCGGTTTCGCCCTTAAACGTAAATCCGCTTACCCAATTCCAGTGCCCCTACCTGCAGGGCATCACGACCAGCAAGCTCGTCCCGAGCTTCAGCATGAACACCATCGACAGCCCGCTGCGGCCGCACTCGGGGCGCAGCTACTTCCTCGGCGTGGACATAGCCGGGATCGGCGGCAACGTCTCCTACCTTCGTCCGATCGCCGAGTTCAAGCAGTTCTTCCCCATGAAGGGCCTGCGCAGGAATCCGTTCGGAAACCAGACCTTCGGCGTACGTGTACAGGGCTCGTTCATCGCGGGCTTTGCGGGCAAGACAGCGCCTCCGTATGAGCGCTTCTATCAGGGAGGCGACACTGACTTGCGCGGCTTCGATGTGCGCTCGGTCTCGCCCGCGGCGTTCATCCCCGACGTCGCAACGATAACGCTTACAAACCCGGACGGCAGCATCCCGCCCTTCAACCCGAACAATCCGCGCCAGGGCCCGTTCACGGTTACCGTGCCCATCAACCGCCTGGTCTATCCTGGCGGCGACACCAGCATTGTGGCCAACGTGGAGTACCGTATTCCGATTGCCGGGCCGCTGGTCTTCGCGTTCTTTGTGGACGCCGGCATGGATATGGCGGTACTCCAGTCGCAGTTACGGATGAACCCTGCTCTCGTAAACACCCTCAATAATCAGCCCTTTGGCTGCCCGGAGCCCAATGCCAGCTTTACCGGATGCAACAACACGCAGTCGCTTGCATTCAGCCAATACCTGCATCCGGTGGACCACACCAACTACGTCTTGCGCATGTCGACCGGCGTCGAGATGCAGATCATGCTGCCCATGGTGAACGCGCCGTTCCGCCTCTACTACGCATACAACCCATTCCGCGTGAACACAACCACGCCTAACACCGCGCTCATAACGCGAGACATGTTCCCGCCCGGCGATGCTGGAGACACTACGTTCCTCAATACGCTGTCGGCGTTCCCGCAGGAGTTCAGGCTTCGCGAGCCGCGCAAGACCTTCCGCCTGACGGTTGCGACGACGTTCTAAAGCTGGAGTAATATCTCGGGAAAATAGGCGCAAACGGATACATCTTCGGTTTGACCCTGTCTTCCTGCCCACCTATAATCAGGAACATCCGTTAGAGGATTTTGGATAAGAGCTGGAGCCTGGAAGAGGCTCGCCCGCCTGCTGAAAGTCCTGCGGAATCCCCGTGAGCTCCCACCGGAGCTGAGGCTAATCTTACGATGAACTTCCATCTTGCGCGTTTCAACCGGACCGCACTGCTGGTCACAGTCGCGGCGCTGACACTTGTTCTCGGCCTGCCTGTCCTTGCTCAATCGGCTGCAACGGCACCCGCAGCGGCGGCCCCGCCCGTGGCTTCATCCAGCGGCAAGGTCGGCATTGTCAACATCCAGCAGGCGATCGTGACCTCCAACGAAGGCCAGCGCGACTTTGCGGAGCTTCAGAAGAAGTTCGACCCCAAGCGCCAGGAACTGGAAGTCCTGAACAAGGAAATCGAGGAGCTTCAGAAGAAGTTCAACACCCAGGCCGAAAAGCTCAACGACGAGGCGCGCGCCGACCTGCTGAAGCAGATCGATTCCAAGAAGAAGCAGATGCAGCGCAGCTACGAAGATGCCAATGCGGACGTTCAGGCGCAGCAGAACGAGATCGCCAACCGCATTGGGCAGAAGCTGATCCAGGTGCTGGACACATACGCCAAGGAACACGACTTTTCGGTGGTCCTGGATGTGAGCGGCCAGGCGAGCCCGGTGCTGTGGGCTGCCGCCTCGGTCGACATTACCAAGCCGGTGATCGACGCCTACAATGCGCACTCCGGTGTTCCCGCGCCGGCAAAGTCCGCGTCTGCGGCCCCTTCGGGAGCGGCCCCGGCGGCTTCCGCTGCCCCTGCGAAGCCTGCAGTGGCCGCACCGGCGGCTCCGGGCAAGCCTTCGGTTTCCAAAAAGTAGAGCACCCGGAGCGGACCTTCGCTCCTGCCTTCAAAAGAGCTAGAAAATCGCCCAGAGCCGCTCCCGGAACTGGGCGATTTTATTTGTGATCTGGCGTCACAGGCCCCTGTGGAAATCCGGTGAAAATCTGTGCGATAGGGGGCTTATGAACAGAAGGTTTCAGCTACAAGAACGTCTTGGACTGGCGCGAAACAATATAAGTAGCTTTGTTTCAGTGGCTTGAATGATATTAGCGAATTTTCTTGACGAAGGTCGCAAGCATCAGTTTTCGGAATCGTCCCCGGAGTTTTGCACACATCCATGTTTGCAAATCTTTCATCCTTTGTGATCCAGAGTTGGAATCGCGGGTTCGGAACGGTCCTCAGCCCTCGTCGCCGGAGACGCGCAGCACGGCCAGAAAAGCCTCCTGGGGAATGTCTACTTTGCCGATTCGCTTCATGCGGCGCTTGCCTTCCTTCTGCTTCTCCAGCAGCTTTCGTTTGCGCGAAATGTCGCCGCCGTAACACTTTGCGATCACATTCTTGCGCAGTGCGGCGACCGATTCGCGGGCCACAATGCGCGACCCGATGGCGGCCTGAATGGCGACCTCGAACTGCTGCCGGGGAATGAGCTCGCGCATCTTAGAGACCAGCGCTTTGCCGCGCTCGTAGGCATGGTCGCGATGTGTGACGATGGAGAGCGCATCGACCGGGTCGCCGGCGACGAGAATGTCCAGTTTGACCATCGGCGACTCCCACCATCCCGACAGGTGATAGTCGAGTGAGGCGTAGCCGCGAGAGACGGTCTTGAGGCGGTCGTAAAAGTCGAGCACGATCTCGTTGAGCGGCAGCTCGTAGGTGAGCATCACGCGGCTGGCGCCGACGTACTCAAAATTTTTCTGCTTGCCGCGCTTGTCCTCCACCAGCTTGAGGATGCCGCCCACGTACTCGCCTGCGGTGAGAATGGTGGCGGTGATGATCGGCTCCTGCACCTTGTCGATGAGCGTGGGATCGGGCCAGCGCGACGGATTATCGACCTCGAGCACTTCGCCGCTGGTGAGCGTGACGATGTAGCGCACGCTGGGAGCGGTGACGATGAGGTCGAGATTGTACTCGCGCTCCAGGCGCTCCTGGATGATCTCCATGTGCAGCAGGCCGAGGAAGCCGCAGCGGAAGCCGAAGCCAAGGGCGGCGGAGCTCTCCGGCTCGAAGAAGAATGAGGCATCGTTGAGGCGCAGCTTTTCCAGCGCGTCGCGCAGCAGCCCATGTTCGTGCGCATCCACCGTGTAAAGTCCGGCAAAGACCATCGCCTTGATGTCTTCAAAGCCGGGCAGGGCCTCGATGGCCGGCCTGTCGGCATCGGTGATCGTGTCGCCGATCTTCACCTCGGCCACGGTCTTCATGGTGGCGAAGAAAAAGCCGACCTCGCCCGCTGTGAGCTCGCCGATCTCCTCGGGCTTGGGTGTCAGCACGCCCATGGAGTCCACTAGAAAGGTTGCGCCGTTGGACATGAGCTCGATCTTCTGCCCTTTGTACAGGCGGCCGTTGATGACGCGCGCCAGCACGCCCACGCCGCGATAGGGATCGAACCACGAGTCGAAGATGAGCGCCTGCAGCGGCGCGTCGATGGTTCCCTTGGGCGGCGGAATGCGTTGCACGATCCGCTCCAGCACCTCGACCACACCCTCGCCGGTCTTGGCGCTGATGGGCAGCGCGCTGGAGGCGTCCAGCCCGATGGCGCTCTCGATCATCTCCTTGGTGCGCGCGATGTCCGAACTTGGCAGGTCGATTTTGTTGATGACCGAAATGATTTCCAGGCCGTGGTTGATGGCGATGTAGCTGTTGGCCAGCGTCTGCGCCTCGACGCCCTGTGTCGCATCCACCACCAGCAGTGCGCCTTCGCAGGAGGCCAGCGAGCGCGAGACCTCGTAGGAGAAGTCGACGTGGCCCGGAGTGTCGATGAGATTGAGCTGATAAGTCTGGCCGTCATGGGCGCGATACATCATGCGCACGGCGTGCGCCTTGATGGTGATGCCGCGCTCGCGCTCCAGTTCCATGGCGTCGAGCACCTGCTCCTGGCCGGCCATCTCGCGGGCGCTGAGCGAGCCGGTGATCTCCAGCATGCGATCGGAGAGCGTGGTCTTGCCGTGGTCGATGTGCGCGATGATCGCGAAATTCCGAATCAGGGTACGGTCCATGCTGTGTGTGAGGCCGAAGTAGTGCATCCATTCTAACATCCGGCGGCAACGTCAATGACCCGCAGAAGCGGACCCAACATGAGCGAAGCAGCATGGCTGCAGAAAACTTTCGCGCGAGATTTGCAAATATTCTTCGCAGCTACGAACAACTCAGGCGCGGGATTCGTGTTCCAAGGTGAGTAACCGACTAAACTGAAGGAGAACTGCTGTGCGAAAATTCGGTGCAATCGTGTTTGTTCTTTTCCTGCTTGCCGCTGCGGGCGTGGCCCAGGTTCCCACCTCCGGCAATGTTTACTTCGGCTGGTCGCTCAATCATGGCGAAGTCGTCCCCTTCAGCGATACGCGAACGTTGCACGGATGGGAAGCTTCCGTTGAGGGCCACATGTTTCCCTACGTCGGCCTGGTTGCCGATGTCTCCCAGCAGTTTGGCACGGTATTCCTCGGCGGGCCCTTCGGCTTCCACTCAGAGGAGCGGACCGAGCAATACCTGGTCGGCCCGCGGGCGTCGTTCCGGGTCGGTCCCGTCCGTCCCTACGCGCATTTCCTGATCGGGGTGGGACACGTGCACGAGATTAACCACAATGTCGGCTTCGAGGACAGCGACACCTCTTATGCGCACGCCATCGGTGGCGGCGTGGACTACAGCCTGGCTGGGCCATTGAACTGGCGCTTTCAGGTGGACTCGCTGACCACCAATTTCTACGACGACTGGCAGCACAACACGCGCTTCTCGACAGGATTGGCGGTCCACTTCTAATCGAAACATTTCGCCGTCGTAAAATGACGGCATGCTGATCCTGGCATCGCAATCCCCGCGCCGCGCCGAGCTGTTGCGCAACGCGGGGATCTCCTTTGAGGTCCGTCCGACGGAGGTGGATGAACGGCCGCGCGCCAACGAGCCGCCGCTCGAGTACGTGCAGCGGCTCGCAAAGGAGAAGGCGCTGGCAGTGCTGGCCACCGCCTCGCCCGGTACGCTCGTATTGGGCGCCGATACCGCCGTTGTGGTGGAGGGCGAGGTCCTGGGCAAGCCCGCCGATGCCGCCGACGCGCGGCGAATGCTCTCCAAATTGAGCGGACGCACACACCAGGTCATGACCGGGGTGTGCCTTGCCTGCCGGCGTGCGGAACGTAGGGAGGCCGACGAGAGAGTACGACTCGGGATGGAGCCGGCCGGGGCCGATCTGGTCGAAGTCTGTATCGCCGATCTCGATCCGGACTGGACAGAGATCGACGTTGGGGTGGAAGTGACCGAGGTGGAGTTCGTTCCCCTGAGCGAAGAGGAGATCTCAGCCTACGTTGCGATGGGCGAGCCGATGGACAAGGCTGGAGCGTATGCAATCCAGGGGCGCGCCTCGCGCTGGATCCCGCGCATCCGGGGCTGCTATTTCAACGTGGTAGGATTGCCGGTGGCGCGAGTCTGCGCCATGCTGCTCCGTGCGCGATACGGCGGGTAGAGCAAGCAAATGCAACATAACTACCCCACTCAAGCCAAAAGAAGGCTTCCACCCCACCGCCAAAATCGGGAGCGCCGGGGACCCCGGGCTTGAATGGGGCACCCGCTCACTTCCACCCGCTCAGTGCGATGCGATCGCGATGATGAGCTCGGCCAGCAGTGCTGCGCGGAGCGGCATCTGGTGGGCGAAGATGAACTCTTCGGGCGAGTGGGCGTGGTCGCCGACGGCACCGAGGCCGTCGAGCGTGGGAATGCCCAGCGCAGCGGTGAGGTTTCCATCCGATGCCCCGCCCACGGCAGCCTCTCCGAGTTGGAAACCGAGCTGCGCGGCAGCCTTCGCCGCAAGCCGGTAAAGGCGCACGGTTTCGCGCGAGCGCTCAAATGGCGGCCGCTCGATTCCGCCCTCCCATTGCAGCCGGCACCGCGGATCGTGCGGTCGCAGCCGCCGCAGCGCTCGATCGGCCTGTGCGCCCTGCGCGGCAGTTCGGAAGCGGACATCAATCGCCAGCTCTGTGTGGGCAGCGACCACGTTTACGCGGCTCCCTCCGGAGATCAGGCCGGGATTCAAGGTGAGCCCGCGCTCGGGGCGCGAGAGCGCCGAGACGGCGACGGCCTGATGGGCGGCCTCGACG
>WNFY01000647.1_pt1 | contig 31688 bp, 39 predicted proteins | sample 5400091 | NCBI WGS metagenome assembly WNFY01 (sample SAMN13153364, study PRJNA577476) | soil metagenome | isolation source: 60 cm soil or saprolite under grassland replicate 1 | place: USA:California | collected 2016-06-15 | reverse complement strand
AGGTTTACAACTGGGTGCTGACGCTGTGGCGCGGCAACATCCACCTCACCGTCCCGATGCTGTTTGCCATCGGGTTCATCTTCACGTTTATCAACGGCGGGTTGACGGGCCTGTTCCTCGGCAACGCGACCGTGAGCGTCCCGCTCTCGGACACCATGTTCGTGGTCGCGCATTTCCATATGGTGATGGCCATCGCGCCCATCTTGGTCGTGTTCGGGGCGATCTACCACTGGTACCCCAAGATCACCGGGCGGATGCTGAACGATACCCTGGGCAAATTTCACTTCTGGGTCACCTTCATCGGGAGCTATGGCATCTACTATCCCATGCATTACCTGGGAATGATGGGCGTGCCGCGCCGGTATTATGCGATTGGAGGCACGGACTTCATCCCCGCATCGGCCCACTTCGTGAACGAGTGGATCACCATCGCGGCCTTGATCGTGGGCGCAGTCCAGATGGTGTTCCTGTACAACCTCGTCTGGAGCTATTTCAAAGGCAAGCCGTCGGGTGGCAACCCCTGGAATGCCACCACGCTGGAGTGGCAAACCCCCGACACCCCGCCGAAGCACGGCAACTTTGGTGCGGCGTTACCGGTGGTCTATCGCTGGGCCTACGATTACAGCGTGCCGGGCGCCGTCGAGGACTTCATACCGCAAAACGTCCCCCCGCGAGAGGTAGCCGGCCGCAATAGCAGCAAGACGTAGGCGATCCGGACTCTAGCAACGTGGGTATTTTTCATGATCTGACGGTCAAGCCTTGGCTGACGGCCCAGGGTGCGGTCGAAAATCTTCACGACAGAGCCACCGCGCGGAAACTCGCTCTGAAGGTATTCCTCGCAGTGGTCACGGTGCTGTTCATGCTTTTGGTTGTCGCATACGGACGCCGGATGGCGTACGAGGACTGGCGTCCCTCGCCTCAACTGGACCTGTTGTGGGCGAACACGTTTGCGCTGGTGTTGAGCAGTGTCGCCTTGCAATGGGCGCAGTTTTCAGTGCGGCGCGGGCACATGGACGGCATGCGAGTCGCCCTGCTTGCCGGCGGCGCTTTCACCGTTGTTTTCCTGGTCGGGCAGATATTGGCTTGGCGGCAGCTGAGTACGATGGGTTATTTCGACGTAACGAACCCTGCGATCGCTTTTTTTTATCTGATCACGGGATTACACGGGCTGCATCTGATGGGCGGTCTGGTGGCCTGGGGCAGAACTTTCGCCAAGGTGTGGGGCGATTTCGACGTGGCGAGAATCAGGCACAGCGTGGAGCTGTGCACCCTTTACTGGCACTTCCTGCTTGGGGTTTGGTTGGTCCTCTTTGGTCTGCTGTTTTCGGGGAATAATTTGGATATCTTGTTGAAGCTCTGCGGGATTAGGTAGCCCAAAAAAAACATGACACAAGCCATTCGCGCAAGTACAGGAGAACCCCTCCCGCTGCCTGAAGGCATCCAGGGCATCGTCGCCGACTGGTCCTCGGACCAGCGGGCGTTCAAGAATGTCCCCTGGGGCAAGGCCATGATGTGGATCTTCCTCCTCAGCGATACATTCATATTCAGCTCTTTTCTGATCTCGTACATGACGGTGCGAATGTCCACCACGGACCCCTGGCCCAACCCCAGTGAGGTCTTCGCTTTGACGCTGTGGGGCAGGAAAATCCCCCTCATCCTGATCGCCATCATGACTTTCGTCCTGATCAGCAGCAGCGGGACGATGGCCATGGCCGTCAACTTCGGCTATCGAAAAGATCGCGTCAAAACCTTCGTCCTGTTGCTGATCACCGCGGCCTTGGGCGCCACATTCGTCGGGATGCAGGCCTTCGAGTGGACCAAGCTGATCGTGGATGAGGGGATACGTCCCTGGGGCAACCCCTTGGGCGCGGCCCAGTTTGGCTCGACCTTTTTCATGATCACGGGTTTCCATGGCACGCACGTTTCGATCGGCGTTATTTTCCTTCTGATCACGGCGACAAAGGTCATTCGGGGAGATCTGGATCACGAGAGGCCGGGCTTCATGACCGGCAGGAAGGGAAAATACGAGATCGTCGAAATCATGGGTCTGTATTGGCACTTCGTCGATCTGGTGTGGGTATTCATCTTCGCAGTTTTCTATCTTTGGTGAGGGAAATCGTGGCACACGCAGAGGCGCAGCAACATCCGATCGTGGCGCACGTAGAGGGGCAGCAGCATCCGATCGGCATTTATCTCAAGATCTGGGGATTGCTGTTCGTTCTCAGCACGGCGTCTTATCTTGTCGACTACTTCCACTTTCAGGGTTACCTCAGGTGGTTTCTGATCATCCTGTTCATGTTGCTGAAGGCAGGGCTGATCGTTGCCGTCTTCATGCACATGCTCTGGGAGCGGCTGGCCTTGATGTATGCCATTTTGGTCCCGACGCTGTTGCTGATGGTGCTCTTGGGCATCGGAGCGCTTGAAGCGGACTACACCTTTTTTACGCGGGGTGTCTTTTTCCTGAAGGGATTGCTCTAGCGTGACGAGATCGCCGCGGCGAGCCCATCTATTGCCGGACTCCGTTCCTGCCAAAAGAACTACCCATGACTGAAAAGCGCTACGCGACGAATGTTTGGACCATTCTCGGGATCAGCGTAGTGCTGATGCTGTTTCTTTTCCTTCTTGTGGGCCATCACCACGACATCCCCGACCGGGTGCGACTGGATCGCGGCGCGCTCCTGGGCACCGGTTCGAGCGTGGCCGAGCGGATCAAACCCGTCGCCCAGGTCAACGTCGCTTCGGTGGAAACGCAGCGGGAGCCTGCAAAAAACCTGGCGGCCGCGCCGCCACCCCGCCGCGACGGGCAACAGGTCTACCGGGCCACCTGCGTCGCCTGCCACGATGCCGGTATCGCCGGCGCGCCGAAGCTGGGTGACAAGAGCCAGTGGGCCAAGCACATCGCGAAGGGCTTCGACGCTCTCTACGCCAGCGCCCTCAATGGGGTACAGGGGGCCGCGGGAGCGATGCCGCCCAAAGGCGGGAACCCAGCGCTGAGCGACGCCGAGGTCAGGGCCGCCGTCGACTACATGGTGGCGCGGTCGAAATAGGCGGCCGAAACCGTAGAACTCGAGAAGTTTCGTTTGGCGGTTTTCATTTGCGGACCTCGAAGGCGACGGGTAAAACGAGGCCGCCGCGGAATTCCAGGGTGATGTCGACCCGGTCGCCGGCGCGCAGTGTCCGTTTCGGCTTCAACAGCATCAGATGATACCCCCCCGGCGCGAAAAGCAAACTCGCATTGGGTAAAAGTTCGGTTTGCGGGGCGTGTTCCATGCCCGTCATGCCGCCCTTGGCGATAGTGCGGTGAATCATCACGGTCTCGAAGCCGGAACTCCTCGCGGCCACGAGTACTTGCGGCCGCGACGTGCTGTTTTGCAGCACCATGTACCCCGCCATCACGGCTGCGCCGGGCGGCGTTTCCCGCACCCAGGCATCGCGTACGGAAACGCCAGCCGCTTCAGCCGCAGCGGCGATGGGGGTCAGCCCCAATATCAGGACAGCAAGATGTCGCCATCTCATGTCGCTTTGGGTCCTTCGAGTTCTCGCAGCACTTCGAAACGCCTGCTGATCCCCTCGGCATCAAGGGGCGGCGCGAACACGGCGTGATATCGGGCCCGCGGATCCACAAGAAATACCGCCGCGGTGTGATAGACGGGATAGTTTTCCACACCGGGTGTGATCGCAAGCTGATACGCGGCACCGAGCTGAGCAGCCAGGTTACCGAGCTGCGCGTCGTCCCCCGTCACGCCGAGAAAGCTCGCATCAAAATAGGTCACGTATTGCCTGAGCTTGTCGGCGGTATCGCGATTGGGATCCACGGAGATAAAGACGAATTGGACGTCTTTGGCACCGAGCGTGCTCTTGACGATGTTTTCATGCGCGCTGGCCAACATCGCCAGGGTCGTCGGACAGATGTCCGGGCAATGGGTGTAGCCGAAAAACAGAAAGGACCATTTGCCCTTCAGGCGTGAAAGATCGAATACCCGATTCTCGTGATCGGTGAACGCAAAGGCCGTCAGTGGCTTCGGGTCGGGAAACAGGGTCATCGCCTGATCGGGCAGCAAAATAGCCCGCGAACCGTTTTCCAGATAGGTAGCAGCGAGCCACACTCCGCCAAGCATCGCGGCCAGCACGACGCTTGTCATCATGACGCTAAGTTTGAGAGATATTTTTTCCACTGTGCTCAATGGGGAATTTCAAGGCCGCTGCCGACTACAGCGCGGCACGGTCGAAGTAAAAGCAGACAGCGAACAACACTGAAAGTTTCAGTGCCCCCGATTCAGGCGGGGCGTATTCCGAGCTTCTCCAGCAGGGCGCGATCGTGCGCGGCTTCGGGATTGCCGGTGGTGAGGAGCTTGTCGCCGTAAAAAATCGAATTCGCCCCGGCAAGGAAACACAAGGCCTGCACGGCCTCGGGCATCTCGGCGCGCCCAGCGGAGAGCCGCACGGTGCTGCGCGGCATGGTGATGCGGGCGCAGGCAATGGTGCGCACGAACTCGCTCCAGTCGAGCTTCGGTGCGCCCTCGAGCGGAGTGCCCTTCACCTGGACGAGATCGTTGATCGGCACCGATTCGGGCGGAGGGTCGAGGCTCGCGAGCGCGGCGATGAGGCCCGCGCGCTGCGCGCGCGACTCGCCCATGCCGACGATTCCCCCGCAGCACACCTTGATTCCGGCGCGGCGCACCCGCGCGAGCGTATCGAGCCGGTCGCCGTAAGTGCGCGTGGTGATGATCTCGCCGTAGAACTCAGGGGCCGTGTCGAGGTTGTGGTTGTAATAGTCGAGACCGGCCGCCTTGAGCTGCTCCGCCTGGCCTTCGCGCAAGAGGCCGAGCGTCACGCAGGTCTCAAGTCCCAGCGCCTTGACCGCGCGCACCCTCTCTCCCACCTGTTCGAGGTCTTTCTGCTTGGGGCCCCGCCAAGCGGCGCCCATGCAAAAACGCGTGGCTCCGTTCTGCTTCGCTGCGCGCGCCGCGGCGAGCACCGTCTCGAGCGGAACGAGCGGCTCGTTTTCCACCCCTGTGCGGTAGCGCGCCGATTGCGGGCAGTAGGCACAATCTTCAGGGCACCCTCCGGTCTTGATCGAGAGCAGCGTGGAGAGCTGCACCGCGTTGGCGTCGAAGTGCAGGCGATGCACGGTCTGGGCGCGGTGGAGAAGATCGTTGAAAGGCAGCTCGAAGAGCGCTTGGACGGCTTCGCGGGTCCAACCATCCGTGCGACCGCCGTGAACCGTGGTGCCGGCTTGTCCGTTATGGGAAATCGTGTTGCCTATCTGCACGGCACGATCATCGGGGTAAGCCGAAAAGTTGTCAAATAATGTCCTCCACTCTACTTAACACCTGCATAAGAAACGTCCAGGCCTGGGCCGGCGAAGACTGCCTGCTCTGCGGGGCGGAAACCGGTCCGGAGCTGCTGTGCCCGGCTTGTATCGGCGAATTGCCCGCGCTCCCCGAATCCTGCCCCCGCTGCGCGCTTCCCAGTCCCGCCGGCGCGGCGTGCGGGAACTGCCTCAACCGTCCCCCGCACTTCGATGCAACGCTCGCGTTGTGGCGCTACGAATTTCCGTGCGACAGGCTCGTGCAGGCGCTCAAGTATCGCGCGCGGCTCGCGCTCGCCGGATTCTTCGCCCGCAGCCTCGCGTCCCGGCCGCTGCCGGAGGTCGATCTGATCGTGCCGATGCCGCTGCACCCCAAGCGCCTCGCCGAGCGCGGATTCAACCAAGCTCTCGAGATAGCGCGCCACCTCGGCAGGCCGATCGAGCCGCGCGGCGTGCTGCGCGTGAAGAACACCCTGCCGCAGACGGAATTTCCCTACGAGGAGCGCGCGAAGAACGTGCGCAGGGCGTTCCTGTGCAGGGTCGACCTCTCGGGAGCGAGCGTCGCCGTGCTGGACGACGTCATGACGACCGGCGCGACCCTGAACGAGCTCGCACGGGTGCTCAAGCGCGCAGGCGCGACGCGAGTCGAGAACCTCGTGATCGCGCGCACCGTCCTTCGCTGATCAGGCAATCGCCGGTATCCACGGAGGTCGGCTTGATGAATCAGAAACTTGGGCGTAGCCTGCCCAGATTAAGCCCCGCTTTCAGGGTTTACGTGTGTCGGGATATGACTGTTATTGGAAAAAGCCGCAGTCAAGGAACAGAGATTTCACGCTGGGGCATAGCTGCTTTGCCGTTGAGCGTATTCGTTGGTGTCGTACTGGGTGCAGTTGTCGGTGCAGCGATAGCTCACATTGGCATTGGCGTTGCTGTCGGGGCAGGTTTTGGCGTTGGCGTCGGGGTTGCCGTGACGGTTGCGATTTTTGTATTTCGCTCTTCCGAACCGCCGGGTTCCCAGTGATGATCTCAATGACCACGGAAATGAAATCGAGAGCTGACAACGCGTTCGAAGGGCGGCCCGCGTGCCACTGAATGGTACTTTTACCCTAAGCCCCAGCGAACGTTAGGTAGCTCGCTGCGCGCTGAACAAGCTGCAGCTACGGCGACGTCGTCACATTGACTCGCGCTTGCTTTAGGATTGTGAGCAACGCGTCGATGAACCCGCAAAAGCGCAGCGCATCTTCGCGCGTGAGCTTATCGTTCAAGGCGTGATGGGTGGGATTGCGAAATGCTGCCATGAGACCGCTGCAGATACTGTAGAAGCCCTGCTGTTCGTCCGTGTAATCGCTTACCACGAGTATGGGTGTCCTGGGATGCAACACTTTTGCTACCAATTCGGCTGGGTTAATCTTCCCTTTGATCTGGGCAAGCTTCTTGAGGCGATCATCCAATACGGTCGTCGCCTCTCGAAAAACGCGGTCAAAGCTGCCTCGGGCTGTCAGCAGGTCCGCGCAACGGCGTTTCAGCTCCTCGTCGCTCAAGAGGTAGTCAATCGCAGCACGAAGAGGTGAGACCGGTCGAGACGCCTTTGCGTCTCCAGGATTGCTGTTTCGCTTCGGTGCTGGCGTAGGAGATGCAAAGAGACTTGGCAAGCCCGCCCTCACTTGCTCTTGAATATGAGGATCCAGACGTCGCTGGAACGCATTGGTTCCGATTCCGAATTCCTTCGCCCACAGAATCTGAGCTGCTTCGGACGCAATGCCCTGTTTCGCCGCGCGCTTACTGATTTGCTCGCGGACGTATTGGAGTGGCTTACCTATCTTCTCGACCAGCTTGTCGAGCAGCGAGGGGTCAAGTCGCGTCGTCGTCACGCTTTGCTCAGACCTTCGCCTTCCGTCGCACGTGCTTCATGATCTTACTGATCCGCGTTTTATTCACGGGCACAATCCGACGAAGATCTTCCCTCGTCATGCCGGTGGATGCGCACTGGAGAATCATCAAGTCCTGGAGCACGCCCAAAATAGCGTGCAGCTCTTGATGAATCGGGTCGCTAGTAGCAATTCGACGCATTGTTAGGGCTCTCCTCTTTCACTTCTCCGTTTCAACTGCTTTACAATCTGCGTCACACGATTCAGGTCGCACTTAACGATCTCACGAATGTTGCGCTGCGGAACACCCGCTAGTCCAAGCTGGACGATGATCTGCTTTTCCAAAAGCTCTACCACATCGTCGTTTGTCGTGATACTCCTGGCTGACATACGTCACTCCTTGTTCGTAGGAAACGCGATCTTCTTAACCCTCCCGCTCGGGACGAGCTGACGTACGCGACTGTGGTGTATACCAAGCGCGGTTCCAATTTCTTCTGACGTCGAACCGAGCTTTAGCAACAAGAGGATGAGAAGACGTTTTACAGCTTCCAACTCATGCGCCGCATCGTCTATCATATGGCCTCCTCTTCAGATTGTCTGCCCGCGCATGTCACTTTTTGCCCTTTTCTCTCTTTCGTGCACGAACAAAAACGTTTGACACAGTTGGCGCCGTGGTTCCTACGACTTCCGCAATTTCTTGGTAGCTCGCACCCGTCGACTCGAGAAGCAGAATAAGCTCTGCCTGCGTTATCTCCGATCTGAGCTGAGCGACCAGGAGTCGATTAGTCATTTTGTGCTGAACTAGCAGGTCCGACATGGCGACCCCGTCATCCTTTTTCGTGATCATCGTGCTCCTCCGATAGCTGGCAGACAGTCAGCTTCTATCGCGTGCGTAGTCACGAGGTGCGACCGCGACTGATTGTCTTGGCTGTCGCTGCGTAGCTCTTGCCGAGCATCTCAGCAATCTCCTTGATCCCGAGCCCGGCTCTCTGGAGTAGGACCTCAGCCTTTTGACTGTCCTCCCTCTCAGACAAACCTTCGAGGAGCAAGAGAACTATGGCCTTCAGGTACGGCAGCGTCTCATTTCGTTCGGACTCCATCTCGCCTCTTGATAGGAAGAGCTGAATCGGAGAGATTGCCAGGGAGTCTTAGAAATGTCAAGTAGCAGTCAATGACCACTACCGAAGATCATTTAATAAAGTGCCGTAATACCTTGTAGTTACATATTAAAAGTTACATAGTTATATCATTAAGTGCTTTTATTTTGACTCAGCCGGCGGCACTTCTGCTCCATTGCTCGGCTCCTCTTTTCGGGCGGCGAGATGGAGTCCAAACGAAATGAGGCCGGGCCGTTCTATAGGCCCGCAACAACAATGATCTGACTGGCTTGGAGACTACGGTTGCCGACCCAACCGCGTAACGATCGCAGCCGCAGGCGGCCGGCCGTTCTACCGGTCAACCGCCTTGCGAAGTAGCGGGTGCGCCGGCATGATCCGCATTTGATGCTAGGTGCCGCTTCTGACCTCTAGGCGTTAAAACGGCCCTAGCCTTCCTCCCTCGGGTCGCGCGCGAGCAGTTCCCGCACGGCGTCGCGCGGCGGAGTTCCCCGCAACAGCACCGCGCAGACCGCGCGGGTTATCGGCATGTCGATCCGCTTTTCGGCGGCAAGCGCCTCGACCGCGGGCGCGGAATACACGCCTTCGGCGACATGGCCGAGCTGCTTGAGAATCGCCTCCAGCGGCTCGCCCCGGGCAAGGAGCAGCCCGACGCGCCGGTTGCGGGACAGGTCGCCGGTACAGGTCAGGATGAGGTCCCCCGCTCCTGCCAGTCCCATGAACGTCTCGGGCCGTCCGCCCAGCGCCACGCCGAGCCGCGTGAGCTCGGCCAGGCCCCGGGTGATCAGCGCCGCGCGCGCGTTCAAGCCGAGGCCGAGCCCGTCGCTGATGCCCGCGGCGATCGCCATGACGTTTTTCACCGCCCCGCTGATCTCGACGCCCGCGAGATCGGTGCTGAAATAGACCCTGAGCGTCGGCTGGTGCAGCTCGCGCGCCCAGCGCTTCGCGAACTCCGCATCCCCTGAGGCGAGCGTGAGCGCCGTGGGACGTCCCTGAGCCACTTCGAGCGCGAAGCTCGGGCCGGACAGGGCGCCGCACGCGGCATCCTGCCCGAGCATCTCGGCCACCACTGCGTGCGGCAGCTTCCCGGTCGCTTGCTCAAAGCCCTTGCACGCCCAGATCACGGGTTGCTTTGAACGTGGCGCGCGGAGACGCTCCAGGACTTCGCGCAGCCCGGAAGTCGGCGCGGCGATGAGGACCGCCTCGCTTTCGGCAAGCGCGGAGGGAAGCTCCCCGGTCACGGCGACCGCGCCGGGAACCGAGACGCCGGGAAGGTAGCGGGGATTGCGCCGACTCGACCCGATGGCCGCTGCCAGCGCCGCATCGCGCGCCCAGAGCCTGACGCGGTGCTTTCCGGAGAGCGAGACCGCCAGGGCCGTGCCCCACGCTCCCGCCCCGAGAATTGCGATGTTCAGCTAGATGCCCCAGACCTGATTGATCTTGACGTAACCGCTCTGGCCTTCGGCGTGGCGCACCCTGATCCAGGCGCCTGCCGGCGGCTCCGCGACATCGAGGGCCACGCCCTGCTGCGCCTGGAACACCAGCGCCGCCTGGTCGTTCGCCGTCTGCCTGACGTCCGCGACGGCCGCGGTTACGATCACCGTGCGCCTGTCCGAGAGGGTCTTCTTTTCCACCCAGGCGAGGTCGCCCGCCTGATCGCGGACCTTGACCCAGCTGTCGATGTTGATGACGACTTCGACCGGGTAATGGCGGCTAGCGACGAAAAGTTTCTTGGCGCGAACCGAGGGCGCGTCATACATCGGCGTTCCGTTCTCCGCGATCGAGCGAAACTCCCCCGCCGCGGCCAGCGACGCGAACGCGAACAGAAACGAGACCGCGAGACCGCGCATCAGTGCGCGATCTCGATGCGCGGCCCGCTCGGCTGCGCGACCGCTTCGGCGGCTCGCTGCTGCTGAAAGAGCGCCTCGAAATTCACGGGTGCGAGCAGCACCGGAGGAAAACCCGCGCGGTTGATGAGATCGGAAACGGTCTCGCGTGCGTAGGGAAACAACACGTTCGGGCAAACTATCCCGAGCACCGGGGCGAGCTCCGCATCGGGAACGTTGCGGATCTGGAATACGCCCGCCTGCGAAGCTTCCACCAGGAACAAAGTCTTGTCGCCGCGTTTTGCGCTCACCGTGATGATCAGGGTCACCTCGAACAGGAGCTCGTTCACGCGCTGCGACTGCTGCGTGATCTGGACTTCGAGCTGCGGTTGCTCGGCCTGCATGAACGTCTGCGGCCCGCCCGGGACTTCGAGGGACAAATCCTTCACGTAGATTTTCTCGATGCCGAACGTCGGCTGCTGCGTTTCGCTCATCGGGGCTCCGATAAAAGTTTGAAAGGCGCGCGGAGACTAGGCCGCGAGCAAGGAATCGAGCTTTCCGGCGTGTTCGAGCGCCGCGAGCTCCTCGAATCCGCCCACGTGCGTATCATTGATGTAAATCTGCGGCACGGTGCGCCGGCCGGTATTGTTCATCATTTCCTCGCGCTGGCGCGGATCGAGATCGACTCGTATTTTCTCGATCTCGGTGACGCCTTTTGAATTCAGGAGCCTCTCGGCGCGCAGGCAGAACGGGCAGACGGCAGTCGAGTACATTCGAATCTTCGCCACCTACTTCTCCAGGGGCAGCCCCGCTTGCCGCCAGGCCCCGATCCCGCCGCTCAACGTGAATACCTGCTCGAAGCCCTGCTTGCGCAGCGCCGTCGCAGCCCTGCCCGAGCGGTTGTCGTTGTCGCACACGACGATCACCGGCTTCGCCTTGTGCTTCTCGATCTCGGCGGCGCGCGCTTGGAGCTCCCCGAGGGCGATGTTGCGCGCGTTCAGCGCGTGCCCTTTTTCGTACTCGACCGCTTCGCGCACATCCAGCACCAGAGCGTTCTGCTGGTTGATCAGCAAGGTCGCCTGAAGGGTCGAAATCGAGGCGCCGGCCGCTCCGCGGCGCACCGCGGGCCAGACCAGCATCGCGCCGCTCACGAACGCCACCGCGACGAGAAATACGTTGTCGGTGACGAATTTCAGAATGTTGACTTCCGCCATGTCACGGTCTCGGCGGGATGGCGCGCATTGCGCGGGCGATCCGCTCGATCTGCTCCTTGCGGTCGATCAGCTCGAAAATGTCCCGGGGTTGGCGCTGCACGCCCTGTCCTCGAATTTCCATAGGGGATCATTATAAAATGCTTTCTTGCGGCGCGAATAAGCGCCGCGTTGAGAATGCCCATATGTATAAAGTCGTTCTGTTGCGCCACGGTGAATCGGTCTGGAACATGGAAAACCGCTTCACCGGCTGGACTGACGTGGACCTCACGCAACGCGGTGTGGAGGAAGCGAAGCGCGCCGGGGAAATCCTCAAGGAGGCCGGCTTCGTCTTCGATTGCGCGTACACCTCGGTGCTGAAACGCGCCATCAAGACGCTCTGGCTTGCCCTGGAGAAAATGGATCTGATGTGGATCCCGGTGCATCACTCCTGGCGCCTGAACGAGCGCCATTACGGCGCGCTGCAGGGGCTGAACAAGGCCGAGATGACCGCGAAATTCGGCGATGAGCAGGTGCTTCTCTGGCGGCGCAGCTATGACGTGCCGCCGCCCCCGCTCGAACGCGGCGACCCCCGCCACCCGAGGGGAGATCCGCGCTACGCCGGCCTTGCCGAATCCGAGCTGCCGCTCACCGAGTGCCTCAAAGACACCGTCGCGCGATTCCTGCCGTACTGGACCGCCACGGTTGCGCCAGAGGTGCTTCGGGGCCGCCAAGTCATCGTCGCCGCCCACGGCAACAGCCTTCGCGCCCTGGTCAAGCACCTCGACGGCATAAGCGACACCGAAATCGTGGGCGTGAACATCCCCACGGGGATTCCGCTGGTCTACGAGCTGGACTCGGGATTGCGGCCGATGCGGCATTACTATCTTGGAGACCCGGCCGAGGCGGAAGCGCGAACCCGGGCGGTTGCCGACCAGGCCAGGGTGAAGCCTTGAATTCACCGCGGAAGGCGCCGCGGGAAGTCCCGTTCCCTGCGCTTCTCCGCGACCTCCGCGGCATAAGCTGCCTGCTTTGCGCAATGCTGCAGCTCACTCCGGTCCCCGCGTTCGCCCAGAGCGAAGCGGAAAAGCTCGATGCCCTCCGAGCGCGCATCGAAGAGCTGCGCGCGAAAATCGCGGAGGCCGAAGAAAGCCGCACGGAGGTGCGCGACCAGCTGCAGGACTCCGAGCGCGCGATATCCGAAGCCGGCCGCGCGCTTCGCGCTTTGACGGGCAGGCGCACAAGCGCGCAGGGCGAACTCAATACCCTGCTGCGGCGGGGCCAGGCGCTCGAGACGGAAATAGCCTCGCGCAGGGAAAGCCTCGGGAGGCTGCTCACCCTGCGCTATCTCAACGGAGAACAAAGCGCCCTGAAACTTCTATTCTCGGGCGAGGAGCCCGGCCGCATCGCGCGCGAGCTGCATTACTACGGCTATGTTTCCCGTGCGCAGGCGGAGTTCATCGGGGAGCTGCGCTCCAGACTTGCGCGGCTGAGAGAACTCGAGATCGCCACCCGCGAAAGGAACGCGGAAATCGCCGCCATCGAATCAGCGGGGCGCACGGAGCGCGACGCGCTCATCAAGCAGCAGTCGGAGCACCGCAGAGTACTCGCGCGCGTGTCCAGCCAGCTGCGCACGCAGCGACGCGAGGTGCAGCAGCTTGAGCGTGACGAGTCCCGGTTGTCGCGGCTCGTCGAGGAGCTCGGCAGAGTGATCGCGGCCACGCCGCTCCTTCGCAACGAGAGAGTTCCCGAGCCCGGCGGCGCGGAAGGGTTCTTGTCGGGGCTCAAGCGCGGACTGCGGCTGCCGATCAGGGGTGTACTCGCAAACCGCTTCGGTGCCCAGCGTCCCAGCGGCGGGCCGCCGTGGAAGGGCCTGTTCATTCGATCGCCTTCGGGGCAGGAGGTGCGGGCGGTCGCATCGGGGCGGGTCGTGTTCACCGACTGGCTGCGCGGCTTCGGAAACCTGCTCATCATCGACCACGGCAAGGGCTATCTCACCATCTACGGCAACAACGAATCGGTGCTCAAGCAGGTCGGCGAGCGGGTGCGCACGGGGGACGCGGTTGCGACCGTCGGAGCAAGCGGCGGCAACATGGAATCGGGTTTATACTTTGAGATTCGCCATGAAGGAAAAGCCTTTGATCCGATGCGCTGGGTGTCCTTGAAGTGACCGATGACGATGCCAAGCGGCCGGCGCAGAGCCCGGGACCGAAAATGATGATGACCCAGATCAGACAAGCCAGCCTGGTGCTGGTTGGCGTGCTCGCAGGAGTCCTGCTCAGCCTGAACTTCTCCGCGGTGGCCCAGCGCGAGGCGGCACGTTTCCCGCTCCCGGTGGATGAGCTGCGCGCCTTCGCGGAAGTGTTCGGCGCGATCAAGTCGAGCTACGTCGAGCCGGTGGAGGACAAGAAGCTCATCACGGAAGCGATCAGCGGCATGCTGACCGGGCTCGATCCGCACTCGGCTTATCTGGACCAGGACGCGTTCCGCGAGCTTCAGGTGGGCACCCAGGGCCAATTCGGCGGCCTCGGCATCGAGGTCGGCATGGAAGACGGGTTCGTCAAGGTCGTGTCGCCCATCGAGGACACGCCGGCGTTTCGCGCCGGCTTGAAGCCCGGGGATTTCATCATCAAGATCGACGATACCTCGGTCAAGGGCATGACCCTGAACGATGCGGTCAAGCGCATGCGCGGCAAGCCGAAAACGAACATCCGGCTCACCATCCTGAGGAAGGGCGAGGCCAGGCCCTTCGAGGTCACCCTCACCCGCGACATCATTCGCGTGCAGAGCGTGAAGTCCAAGCTCATCGAACCCGGCTACGGGTGGATTCGCGTCTCCCAGTTCCAGGAGCACACCGGGGAGAATCTCGTAAAACACGTCGAGGGGCTCTACAAGAACGGGCCGCTGAAGGGCCTGATTCTGGATCTGCGCAACGATCCGGGCGGACTCCTGAACGGCGCGGTGGGCGTGTCCGCGGCGTTCCTGCCGCGGGGGGTGGCGGTAGTGTCGACCGACGGCCGGACTGAAGACGCCAAGCGCAAGTTCATCGCCGCACCGGAGGATTACCTTCGGGGCAACCGCGAGGATTATCTGAAGAACCTGCCTGCGGCGGTGAAGACCGTGCCGATGGTGGTGCTGGTCAACGGCGGATCGGCCTCCGCATCCGAAATCGTCGCGGGCGCACTGCAGGACCACAAGCGCGCGACGCTGCTGGGCACGCCGACATTCGGCAAGGGCTCGGTGCAGACGATCCTGCCGCTCGGCAACAACACCGCGATCAAACTGACCACCGCGCGCTACTACACACCGAGCGGGCGCTCGATCCAGGCAAAGGGCATCACGCCCGACATCGTGATCGAAGATCCCACGACGCCGACTACCGGGCGGTTGCGCGAAGCCGATCTGGAAAAGCATCTCCTCAACGACCAGGAGAGGGAGCTCCAGTCGGAGAAATCGCAGCGGACCAGCGCAAAACCGGCGACGGATGCCGAAGAAAAACCGCCGGCGCCGCTCGAGTTCGCCTCGGAAAAGGACTTCCAGTTCCAGCAGGCGCTCAAGTTCCTGAAGGGCGCGCCGCTCGCTACCGCGCAAAGCGCACCGCCCGCGGCTCCCAAGAATTGATAAGGCGGACGCGAAAAGCGCGTCGCCCTATCTCCGCGGGATGGAACCGACGCGGAGCGCGGTTCATCCCGCGGTCTATCATGTCCAACCTATGAATGACGAACAGCTTCTGCGCTATTCGCGGCATATCCTGCTTCCCGAGATCGGCGTAGAGGGGCAGGAGAAGCTGCTCGCGTCTTCGGCGCTGGTCATCGGCGCAGGGGGGCTCGGTTCACCCGCGGCGCTGTATCTCGCGGCGGCAGGCGTTGGGACGATCACTCTCGCCGACGGCGACGCCGTGGACCTTACCAACCTGCAGCGCCAGATCCTTCATACCACCGAATCGATAGGCAGACCCAAGGCCGCGTCCGGGCGCGAGGCGCTCGGAAAAATCAACCCGGAAGTGAAGGTCGTTCCCCTCCAGCAGCGCCTGCAGGCCGAGGGGCTCGGTCCGCTGGTCGCTTCGAGCAGCGTCGTCCTCGACTGCTCGGACAATTTCGCGACCCGTCACGCGGTGAATCGCGCATGCGTGCGGCACCACAAGCCGCTTGTCTCAGGAGCGGCGGTGCGCTTCGACGGCCAGGTAAGCGTTTTTGACTTAAGGGACGATCTCAGTCCCTGCTATCACTGCCTGTTCCCGGAGAACGCGGAGCTCGAGGAGGTGCGCTGCGCGGTAATGGGCGTGTTTGCTCCGCTCACCGGGATTATCGGCGCCGTGCAGGCGGCGGAGGCGTTGAAGCTGCTCGCGGGAGCCGGCGAGACCCTGAAGGGGCGCTTGCTGATTCTGGACGCGCTCGCGATGCAGTGGCGAACGGTTAAGCTCGCCAAGGACCCGGCCTGCCCGGTGTGCGCCGCGGTGACGGCTTAGATCCGGACCAGCAGCGGCCATTGCTTCTCCCATAACTCCGAAGGCAGTCTCTTGAAGCCGCTCTTGGCGTATTGCTGCCAGCGCCCGATGACGTAGCAAAGCAGCAGGTTGGCCTGAGGACCGGGGTCGGCTGGGAGCGGGGCTTGCGTCGTGTCGGCCGGCGCCTGGCGCCTTTGTGTCGCGGCCACGCGCAGGCATTGCTTGAGCGTCGCCTCGAGGCGATCGTGCAGTTGGCTGATACGGACCTGAAGCCGCTCGTCCTCGTTGACGAGCGCGTCGCCGACCAGCACGCGCGTCATGCCCGGGTTCTTCTCGGCGAAGCCGAGCAGCGAGGAGAGGATCGCGTGGACCTGCTTCAGGCCGTTCTCCTCCTCCGCGGTGATCTTGTTCACAAGGCCGAACAGCGTCTGCTCGATGAATTCGATCAGGCCCTCGAACATCTGCGCCTTGCTCGCGAAGTGCCGGTACAGCGCGGCTTCGGACACGTCCAGCTCCTTGGCCAGCGCCGCGGTGGTCACTCTCTCCCCCTTCGGGCTTTCGAGCATCCGTGCCAGCACTTGCAGGATCTGCAGGCGGCGAGCGCCGGGTTTGGCAGCGGGCATGGCATCCTTCCAGACAGTCGGCGGGATGCTTATTGTATGACTCCGGGTAAGTGCTTGCTACCGGCTCCCGCGTCATTTCGAGCGGATCAGCGTCCCCACGCCTTCATCGGTGAGAATCTCCAGCAGCAACGCATGTTCGACGCGGCCGTCGATGATGTGCACGCTCTTGACGCCGTTTCTCGCTGCATCCAGCGCCGAGCTGATCTTGGGCAGCATGCCGCCTGAGAGCGTTCCCTCGGCCACCAGCGCGTCGATTTTTTTCGGAGTCAGACCGGTCAGCAGCTTGTTGTTCTTGTCGAGCACGCCCGGCGTATTGGTGAGCACGACCAGCTTTTCGGCCTTCAGTACTTCTGCGAGCTTCCCGGCAACGAGGTCGGCGTTGATGTTGTAAGACTGCCCGTCCCCGCCAACGCCGATGGGCGCGACGACCGGGATGAATCCCCCTTCCTCGAGCGCCCAGATCACTTTCGGGTCGATCGAGGCGATTTCGCCGACCTGGCCGATGTCGATCTTTCCGCCGCCGTTGTTCTTGTCGGAGAGCAGCATCTTTTTCGCGCGAACGAAGGCCCCGTCCTGACCCGTGAGGCCGACCGCCTTGCCGCCCGCCTGGTTGATGAGCGTCACCACGTCCTTGTTGACCTGGCCGCCCAGCACCATCTCGACCACGTCCATCGTCTCGGCGTCCGTGACCCGCATGCCCTGGACGAATTCGCCCTTCTTGCCCATCCGCGCCAGCTGCTCATCGATCTGCGGGCCGCCGCCGTGCACGATCACCGGGTTCATGCCGACCAGCTTCAGCAGCACCACATCGTGGGCGAAGCTGCGCTTGAGCCGCTCGTCGGTCATTGCATTGCCGCCGTACTTGACGACGATGGTCTTGCCGTGAAAGCGTTTGATGTAAGGCAGCGCTTCGGCGAGGACGTTGGCCTTGTGAGCCGGAGTCAGGGCGGCGTTGCTCATCGGCATGCGCATGTTGAGCGCCGATTGTACCTTTGAGCGCGGAAAAAAAGAAAAAAAAGGCGGCCAACCGGCCGCCCCCTCTTGATGCTTCCCGCGGGTTGAACGGCGTGGAAACGTCCGTTCCAACCCGCGGAGTTAAACCGGCGGCCTTGCGGCCGTCCGGATTTAACTTTTACTGGATCGTGAGCTGCTTGGCGGCGGCCGTCGCCTTCTTGGGCAGCGTCAGTTCGAGCACGCCGTCCGTGTACCTGGCGCTGGCCCGGGCTTCGTCAATTTCCTGGCCCAGCCGGAAGGCGCGCGATACCGTGCCGAAGTAGCGCTCGCTGTGCAGCACGCGCTCGCCGTCTTTTTCATCGCGCTCGGCGCGCGACTCGGCACTGATCGACACCTGGTCGCCGTCGATGTTGACCTTGATGTCTTCCTTCTTGACTCCCGGCAGTTCGGCGAGCACCTTGTATTCGCCGTTCTGCTCGGCCACATCGACCTTCATGCGGCGCAGCGGAGCGGCCGCTTCAAACCCGACCGGCCCGACGACAAAACCTCTGAAGATGTCGTCGACTAGGTCGCCAAACGGGTCGTAACGAGTAATGTTTGCCATGGTTCTCTCCTGTTCAGTGCGGGCGAGAGCCCGCGTTCCGTGGGTAAACGTGGGGGCCGTGCCGGCGATTTCAATGGCCCTTGCAACGCTTCGTGGAAGCTCCGAATGCGCTTGAACTGGAGCGCACCGTCCCTATTTAACGGCGCTCTTGCAGCTCCCTGACTTCGGCCACCACCTGAATCGTCTTGATCGTCTTGTCGCTCAGCTCGACCTTGAGCCGGATAGGCACGAGGTCTCCCTTTTTCAGCGGCCGTTTCAGGTCCACCAGCATCATGTGATAGCCGCCCGGTTTCAGCTCGACGGTCTTGCCGGGGGGAAGTTCCAGCCTCGGCACTGCGCGCATCCGCATCACGTTGCCGTCCATCTTCATCTCGTGGATCTCGGCGCTGCGCGCGGCCGGACTTTCCGCACCGAGGAGGCTCGCGCGCCGATCGCTCGTGAGCTGCATGTAGGCCCCGGCCGTCGTCTGGCCGTCCACCGTCCCGCGCACCCACGCGGCCCGAACCTCGACCTGTCCATGCGCGGCCGCTGCAGCGGCAAGCAATACCAACCCGAGGAGCGCTCTTGTCATCGTCCGCATCTTCAAGGCGTCACAGCACGTAGCGCGCGAGGTCCTCGCTCTGCGCGAGCTCCATGAGTTTCGCATCGACGAAAGCGGCGTCGATGCTGAAGCTCTCCTTGCCGCGTTTGCCCGCCTCGAACGAAATCTCCTCCAGCAGCTTCTCCATCACCGTATACAGGCGCCGGGCGCCGATGTTCTCGGTCTTCTCATTCACCGACCAGGCGATCTCGGCGAGGCGCCGGATCCCGTCCGATACGAAAGAGATTTCGACCTCCTCCGTGGCGAGCAGCGCCTGATACTGCCGGGTGAGGCATGCGTCGGTCGCCGTGAGGATCCTCTCGAAATCCTCCACCGAAAGCGAATCCAGCTCGACGCGAATGGGAAAGCGCCCCTGCAGCTCCGGAATCAGGTCGGAAGGTTTGGAAAGATGAAACGCCCCGCTCGCGATGAAGAGTACATGGTCGGTTTTCACCATTCCGTACTTGGTGGAGACGGTGGTGCCTTCCACGAGGGGGAGCAGGTCCCGCTGCACGCCCTGGCGCGAAACGTCGGCGCCGACCGTCTCCCCGCGGCTCGCGATCTTGTCGATCTCGTCCAGAAACACGATGCCGTTCTCCTCGACGTTGGTGAGGGCCTTGGCACGCAGGTCCTCCTCGTTGATAAGGCGACCCGCCTCCTCGTCGGTGAGCATCCTCATCGCTTCGCGGATCTTCATCCTCCGCAGTTTTCTCCTGCCGCCGCCCAGATTCTGAAACATGCCCTGGATCTGCTGCGTCAGCTCCTCCATCCCGGGCGGGGCGAATATCTCCATATGCGCCTGCGGCGCAGACACTTCGATCTCGACCTCCCGGTCGTCGAGCTCGCCCTCGCGCAGTTTCTTGCGGAATTTCTGCCGCGTCGCCGATTCCTCTTCGCCGACGGCATTCCCGGGAGGCCCGGCTTCGTCCGCCCCGAGGGGGCTTGTCCGGCGGACCGGCGGCAACAGGACATCGAGCACCCGCTCCTCGGCCGAATCCTCGGCTCTGCGTCGCACTTTTTTCGTCGCCGCTTCGCGAGTGTCCTTGATCGAGATTTCGACGAGGTCGCGAACGATCGTATCGACGTCGCGACCGACATAGCCGACCTCGGTGAACTTCGTCGCTTCGACCTTGATGAAAGGCGCATCCGCGAGCCGCGCGAGGCGCCGCGCGATTTCGGTCTTGCCGACGCCCGTCGGTCCGATCATGAGGATGTTCTTGGGCGTGATCTCCTGCCGCAGGGGCTCGGCCACCTGCTGCCGTCGCCAGCGGTTTCTGAGAGCGATCGCCACGGCGCGCTTTGCGCGAGTCTGGCCGACGATGTGCTTGTCCAGCTCGTGGACGATTTCCTGGGGAGTCATCTGCGACATGGCGAAAAACCTCGGCACCGATCTCAGGTCTATTCCAGCACCTCGACCACTTGGTTCTGGTTGGTATAGATGCACAGATCGGCGGCGATCGACAGCGACTTGCGAACGATGCTCTCCGCGTCGAGCTTTGTGTTCTCGAGGAGAGCGCGCGCAGCGGCCTGGGCGTAGGGACCGCCCGAGCCGATCGCGACCAATCCCAGTTCAGGTTCGATGACGTCGCCCATGCCGGTGATGATGAGCGAGGCTTCCCGGTCGGCCACCGCGAGCATCGCTTCCAGGCGCTGCAGCATCCGGTCGGTGCGCCAGTCCTTGGCGAGCTCCACGGCCGAGCGCAGAAGGTTTCCCTGGTGCTTGTCGAGCTTCGCCTCGAAACGCTCGAAGAGCGTGAATGCGTCGGCCGTTCCCCCCGCAAAGCCGGCGAGAATCCGGTCCTGGTACAGGCGCCGCACCTTGCGCGCGCTCGCCTTCACCACGACGTTGCCGAGCGTGACCTGCCCGTCGCCGCCCAGCGCGACCTTCCCGTCGCGACGGACCGACATGATGGTGGTTCCGTGGAATTGTTCCATGTCCGAGTCCAGGGAAAATGGGGCCGGAGTGCCGTCGATCAAGCTACCTGCGCGGGACGATGCGCGCGATCCTGCCTATTCCCATGGCGAGGAACAGCGCGTTGATGAGCTCGTTCGCCCCCCGGATCTGGATCGTCGTGCCCGAGCGCTGAAGCTTGGAAAGGACGTTGAACATGAGGCCGGCCGTGACGAAATCGACGCGCCTTGCCTGCGACATGTCGATGACGAGCATCGCGTTCGCCGCCGCCCAGTCCTGCAGCTGCGTCGCGAGCGCCTCCCTCGCCCCGGTGATATCCCCGGAGAGGGCGAGGGCCTGATCTTCCGCCTCGACGGGACGCTCGACCGCGGCGCGCTTCGGTCTCGCGCTCGGCTGCGAATCCCAGGACGGCGGCGAAACCTCGAAGGTCACCGCGTAATTCACCGCCGTCTCCTCGAACTTGTCCTTTAGCTTGAGGATCCGGTACACATCGAACAGCAGCGCCCACAAGGCTTGGTCGGTTTCGGCCCTCCCCGGCTGGCAGGGCTCCTCGAGGAGCCGCAAAAGCTGGGCCTCGCCGGTGATCATCACATCCCTTCCCGCGCCGCGAATGGAGGCGAGCGTTTCTCCAAGGAGCCTGCAGCCGGGCGCGTCCAGTCCCTGCAGCTTCGCGCAGTCCATCCGCACCGTCTGCAGCCTCGCCGCGGTTTCGCGCAGTTTCTCCAGCTCGGGCGCGCTCGCTTCCGACAGCGTGCCGCTCAGGGCGCTGTAGCCGATGCCGCCCGTGACGAGCGCCGGATCCTGCCGCTCGCCCGTCTCGATCCACGAGGGCGGGGAGCGCTCGAACTTCACCACGAATTCCAGCGCGAGCGCCTCGAACTCCGCGTTCATGCCGAGATGCTGGTACAGGTCGAACAGCATCAGCCACGCCTGCAGCGCCGAAGCGCCCAGGTCCGCTTCGCGGACCGCGCGCGACAGCGTCGAGAGCGCCTGCACCACCTGTCCGTTCGCGAAAAAGATCGCCGTCTCTTCGATGATCGGGTCGAGCTCATCCGCCGGCGGTTTCGCCGATGCGGCTGCCGGTGCTTCTTCAAGGACCGGCGGCGGCACGGATTTGGGCAGGGGAACGTAGCTGCTGAAGTCCAGCGAATCTTCGCCCTCCGCCTGCGGGACGTCCGCCGACTTTGCCGGACTCGCGGGCGGGGGCTTGGGCTTTGCGACCGGCGCCTTGTCGGGTACCGGCTTGCTTCCAGCCTTCGACCGCCCGATCTTCCAGCCGAATAGTGAAAAGACCACGAAGAATTGTCCAGATTCCAGGGGGTTTGGCCAGACCGGCTGCCGTTTTCCTTGTATCACAGTTGCTCGATGCAAGGCACTCTACGCGGTTTTAAGTCTTACTGCCTTCTGTACGAAGCGGTTCGTGCGCCGTACCCCGACGCCCGAGCAAAGCCATCCCTGCTCCCACGACTACCAAGGCGCACACGATCATCGCCCCCGAGGGAAGGTCAAGCCACAGCGACGCGAGCAGGCCGGCAGCGTAGCCGAGCACGCCAACGCAATAGGCCTTCAGATGGCGGCGGCTTTTGGTGTAAAAGGTCGAAAGTGCCGGAACAACGAGCGTAGCGAACACCAGATACAAGCCCACCAGCTGCACCGAGACGGTTACGGTGCAGCCGAACAAGACATAGAACCCGATCCGGCCGAGCCGGTCCCGCATGCCGAACCACAGGGCCAGCACCACAGCGTAGATAGCGGCGTAAATCGGAAAGTGGGACGGGTTGACCCAGAGGATCTGCCCGATCAGCAGCTCCTTGAGGTTTTCGCCGCCGCGCGGGTTGTGGGCGAGCAGCAGGATCGCAATGCTCGAACCGAGCACGAATACCACGCCGATAATGGCCTCTTGGACTTCGGGCCAGCGGCGCTCGGTCCAGGTCAGCATCATGGCGCACCCGAGCGCCGCGGAGAGCGCGGCGATCTGCACCGCGGCACCCGTCGGTTCCCAGCCGAGGTAGTCTGCGAGGATCACGCCGACTCCCGCGATTTGCGCCACGGCGAGATCGACGAAAACGATGCCGCGCGCGAGCACCTGCATCCCGAGCGGAACATGGGTGGCCGTCACCAGCAAGCCCGCGATGAACGCGGGCCACAGGATACCGAGGCTCGCGGCGTCGAGATTCATCTCACGACCTCGAGCAGGCGGGCGATGGTATCGTCGAACAAGCCGAACAGGTCTTTCGCCTTGTCCGTTCCACCGACCGTGAAGGGCAGCATCACCGCGGGAATCTTCGTGCGCTCCGAAAGGAATTCCGCCGCCCTCGGGCTGTTATAGGGGGAATAGACAATGACTTTCGCCGGGTCACGCTTCATGCGCTCGACCAGTTCCGCGAGGTGCGCGGGCGTGGGAGGCAGGCCGGGCTTCGGTTCGAGGCTTCCCGCTTCGCGCATCCCCGCCCAGCCGATGAAGTACGACATATCTTTATGGTACACGACGACGGGAACGCCTTTGAGGCGGGCGGCCTGCGGTTCCCAGCGCGATAGCGCCGCTCGCCAACGCTCGCGAAACGAATTTCCACGCGCGTGGTAGGCGTCTGCGTTTGCGGGATCAAGCTGAACGAGCCGCTCGGTGAGCGCTTCGGCGACCCTCGCGATGTTGCGCGGATCCAGGTGAACGTGCGGATTGCCGGAGGGGTGAACGTCCCCGAGTGCGCGATCGACGACCTTGGGAATCTCGAGTTTGGGCACGAATTGCGAGGCCTCGACGTATCCCGCCGAACCGGGCTGGATCTTCGCGTTGCCGGACTGAGTCAACAGCAGCGGCAGCCAGCCGATTTCAAGCTCGGACCCGGAACAAATCAACAGATCGGCCGAGCGGATGCGCGCGATCAGGCTCGGGCGCGCCTCCACTTTGTGCACGTCCTGCAACGCGTTCGTAGCTGAATAAACGGACGCCTTGTCGCCTGCAAGCTCCTGCGCGAGCGCCGCCCATTCCTGCTCACAGGCAAAGACATTGAGCGCCGCCGTTGCCGGCAGTGCAACGACGACCGAGCTCAGTGCGACAACAAATCTCAGAATCGCTTTCATGTTCGTCACCTTAGAATTTGTGAGCGCCGTGCGCGCCCAGACTCACGATGTACTGGAGGAATACCTGCTTGTCGGTCACGTCGCTGCGCGACTTGTCGCTTGCGAACTGCAGCCGCACGCGGCTGAACTCGCTCGGGCTCCAATCGACCATCACCGTGTGGCGGGTCGGGTTGTACGCGGCGAGAATCGGGAAATCGGCCGCGGTGAGCGGAGTTGAAAAGCTTGTGGTCCCAGAATCCAGCCTGTCATAGCGATAGCCGACCCGCCACATCGGGATGAACTGATAGACGCCCTGTAGGTAGAAGCCAGACTGCGTTGATTTATACTCCCCGGTCTGCGGTCCAAGCGATGCTGGCGGCGTGGTACTGTCATAGGTCAGATCGCCGTTTTCCTTGCGCCTGAAGTACTCGCCCTGCAGCTTGAAGTTGGTGTAAGTCGGGTTATGGTTTGGCGCCCATTTGAGAATCCCGTCTAGCACCCAGAGCCGGCTCTTGCCGGTAAAGCTGTTGGTGACGGTCGTACCGGTCGAATCCACATCATCGAAGGTCCTGTCCTGAGGCGAGGTGCTCAGGTACGAGAGCCCGGTCTGCCAGGCGGTGCCCGTTCCCAGGTCTCCGCCGACGTGCGCGAACACGTTGCCCGAGCCGACGCCGTTCTTGTTGCGTCCTCCCGCCGGGCCCGCTGGAAACTGCCGCCCGCGCCCGACTTCCACTCCGACGTCGAAATAGGTCTCGGTGGGTGCGACCCACTTCAACTGGACGCCATCCTCGCCCAGCTGACTGCCGAGAAATACCTTGTTCGCGAGCGGCGCGTCGGTGAAGTCCCAGGCGTGCGCGTGAATCTGGTTCTGGTAACCCACGCCCGAGAAGAACCGCCCGGCCTTGATCGTGAATCCGTATGAAAGGGCGAGCGTCTGGATGTAGCCCTCCTCCACTCCGATGCCATCTTCGGGTGATATCGAGGCGATCAGGGTTCCGCGGAAGTTGTGATCGATGTTCGCCGCAAGGGCGAGCTCCGATTCGCCCAGGCTCAGGCCGCGAACGCCCGGCCCGACCTCGCCGAGCGTTGGGGTGAAGCCGTTGATCCTGAATGTGTTCGGATCCTGGGAAAGATTCGAATAGATGCCGTTCAGGATCACCGAAACGGCCGGGTTCATCGCGCTTTCACTGGCGGGACGGCTGGAAGCCTGGACTGCCGCCTGTTGTGCTGTCGCTTCGGCCTCCTGCACGCGCTTATCGAGCTGCCTGACCTGCTCGCGCAAGGCCCTCACTTCGTCTTGCGTCTGCGCCTCCGCAGCGTGGGGCAGACCCAGCGCCGCCGCAACGGCGAGCGCCATGGTTTCTTTTCTGTACATGTGTCTCTCCAAGTTTCATGCGATCGCGATGCGCCTCGAGGGGCGTTCGCGAACAGGGGCGCTTCGCGCAAGCGAAGCGGGTACCGAGCGACCGAACTAGGAGAGAACGGGAGGCGCGCGCGAATCGAACTCGATCCGCGGAGCGAACGGAAGAGGAAGAGCGACCGACGCTATCGCCGGCAACGCGACCCGGGGCGGGTCGATCGCCGGCGCAAGGGCCGCCAGCACGCTGTCGACCGCGTGAAATGCGATGCATCGCTCGGCGGGATGGTTGACCGGCGGGATGCACTTGCCGCTGCGCTCGGCCTTCGCCATGTCGTGCTGCAGATGCGACAGCGCGTGCAGCTGCGCCGCCTGCTGCGCAAAGACCAGCGCGACGGCGATCAGAAGATGACGCAGGGTGTGGTTCATCGGCTCGATGTTACGGGCAGAATCGAGCGCAAGTCTACTACAACCGCCGCCAGGCATCTCAGCAGAGTTTTCCGCGAGCTACAGTGCGGGAGACCTCGAATTCGCAAAACGTCAATTTTGGTTCAGCGCATCGATCAAGGGACAGTGAAGCGGCTGTTTTGCAACCTCTCAAGAAATGTAGCGCGAACCGCACATCTCAGGCGTCGAGCGTCAGCCGGTTTTCCATCTTCGGTTGATCGCATAGGGACCGGCGTCATCGCGGAAGGGTTGCAGCAGCATGCGGTCGAGCCGGAAGTCTCGCGGCGTGCGGAACTGGTCGACCCCGATCGCCATCCGCTCGTGCCCGCCCTCGGGTTGGGCGCGGTAGGTGCCGAACAGGCGGTCCCACCAAGGCAACACGAAGCTGAAGTTGCTGTTGGTTTCGGTTGCATCGACGGAGTGATGCACCCGGTGCATGTCGGGGGTGACAAGAAACCAGCGCAGTATGCGATCCACTGTCTGCGGAATCCGAACGTTCGCGTGGTTGAACAAAGACAACGCGTTGAATACGGCTTCGAACACCAGCACAGCGAGGACCGGCAGGCCCAGCACGAAGATGACGGCGAACTTGATCGGCACGGCCAGGATAATCTGGATCGGATGAAAACGCGCCCCGGTCGTCACGTCGAAGTCCACGTCCGCATGGTGCATCCGGTGCACACGCCAGAGCGCCGGCACGGCATGAAACATCAGGTGTACCAGATACATCGTGAGGTCGAGCGCCAACAAGGACGCCAGGAACGCCAGCGGGTAGGGGATGGCGAACATGTTGAGGAGCCCCGTGCCGCGCTCCTCGGCAAACACGGCCACGCTCACCGCAGCCGAAGGGAACAACACGCGGACCAAGAGGACGTTGATAATAGCGATCGAAATGTTATGGGTCCAACGAACCGGCTTTGAAACCCCCAGCACCCGCCTTGGGGCAAACAATTCCCATGCTGCCATCAGCCCGAACATGCCAAGAAAAAACGCCAGTCGAATCGCCGGGTCGTTGCTCAGCAGAAACGCATCGAAAGACATGGCACCTCCCGCGCCCGGTTGGACTGGCCCCGGGCAGCCAAAGCGGTTACAATCCTCGCTATACAAGTGTACAAGTGAACGATTGAATACTTGCACATTATGAGCAACCTGTCAAACCGGGAATTCAAGACCGAGCTGTTCGAGCAGTTCGCGCGCGTCAGCCAGGCGCTTTCGAGCGGTAAGCGGCTGGAATTGCTGGAGCTTCTGGCGCAAGGAGAGCGCAGCGTGGACGCGCTGACGCAGCTCACGGGCATGACCGCGGCCAATACCTCGCAGCACTTGCAGCAACTCCGCAAAGCGGGGCTGGTGGCGTCCCGAAAGGACGGGCTGTTCGTGATCTACAGGATCGCCGGAGGCGGAGTGGTCAGATTGCTCATGGCGCTGCGCGAAGTCGCGGAAAACAATCTTGCCGAGGTCGAACGCCTCATCAAAAGCTTTCTCAGCAAGAAGGACAACCTCGAACCGGTATCCGCCGACGAGCTGCGAAAGCTCACCCGCCGGGGTGCCGTTTCCATCGTGGATGTCCGCCCACCCGAGGAGTACGCAGCCGGGCATCTGCCTGGCGCGATCAACCTGCCGCTACCCCAGCTGGCCAAGCACCTGCACAAGCTCCCTGCGAATCGCGAGATCGTGGCCTATTGCCGCGGCCCGTATTGCCTGCTTTCGTACGACGCGGTCGAAATGCTCCGCGCTAAAGGCCGCAAGGCGCGGCGCCTCGCCGACGGCTATCCGGAGTGGCAGAGCGCCGGACTGCCGGTCGATCGCGGCACTCCCGAATGCTCCCGCTGAATCTCTATTGGCAGGTCTGTTTGATGAACGAGCTGATCTCGGCGGGCGCAGCAAAAACCACCGAGGCCCGGTCTCCCTGCATTCCCGCGCCGACGATGACGGGCTTGCCCGGTGGCGGCCCGTCTTTGCTTGAGTCGGTCTTCAAGCGCAGGTTAAACTCCCAAACCTTGCTCGTCTTGCCGTCTGCGGTCATGACCGCGTAAGTGTCGCCGCAGTGGCTGATGGAAACAACTTGTCCGGCGGGCGGGGCTCTTTTCAGGTCGACTTTCCCTAACAGCATCATCATGCCGCCGCGGCGTGGTTCAGCGCGCAAGGCTTTCCCCTCGGAGACTGCCCGCAGGTAAGCGATGACGTCCTCGCGGTTCTTGCTCTCCCGCACGCCCGGGAAAGTCATGCTGGTGCCAGGAACAAATTGTTCGGGGTTGGCGAGCCATTTGTCGAGCGTGGCTTCGTTCAATACGATGTCGGCGCGTTTCAGCGCGTCGGAATAGCGCAGGAATCCTTCCGCCGTACCGGCTTTGCGATTCCAGATGCCCGCGAGGCTCGGCCCAGTCATGTGCTCGCCGGGCTTCACTGAGTGGCAGGCGATGCACGCTTGGAACACCTGAGCGCCGTGCTTCGGGTCACCCGCTGCGTTGGCGTCATTGCCGGTTGCAAGCGCAAGGACGGCGAAGAGTGTTGCAGAAGCCAAACCGCAGCGGACTTTGTGATCCATATCGCCTCCTTGGGGTCGCGACGGCACGCTACTTCACCGACGTGATCACGTAATCCGACGCCTGCTCCACGAACTCGAACTCGACTTTTTTATCCTGCGAAAACTTGCCGAGCAACGCCTTGTCCTTGACGGTGAACGTCATGTTCATCGCCGGCCATTTCATCGTCGGAATCGGGCCGTGCGCGATCGTCACTTTGCCACCCGCGGAATCGACCTTCTTCACCGTGCCGACGCCCTTGTGCGCCTTGGCCTCCGATTTCTTGTCCTTGCCCATGTCCATTCCCTTCATGTCCATTCCGCCCATGCCTTGGGCGCGGCTCAAGGGAATCATCGCGACGGATAGCGCGAGAACGGCTGATAGAACGATAAGGCGTTTCATTTCATTTCTCCTTTCAGGGTAGATGAGGAACTGCGTTGAGCGCGCCCACCGCAGCGGCCGCGCGCGGCCGGCGCAGCAACAGGTACGCGACGGGTAAGACGAACATTGACAGCAGCGGCGCGGTGATCATCCCGCCCACCATGGGCGAAGCGATGCGCCGCATCACTTCCGACCCCGTACCCGAGCCGAACATGATGGGGAGCAGGCCGGCGATGATGACGGCGACGGTCATCGCCACCGGCCGCACGCGCAGCGCCGCGCCTTCCACGATGGCCAGAGCGAAACCGCGCTCGTCGCCGAGCGCGCCCGACTCGCGCGCGGCGACGGCCTGGTTCACGTAGACGAGCATCACCACGCCGATCTCCGCCGCCACGCCCGCAAGCGCAATGAAACCCACCGCCGAGGCGATCGACATGTTGTAGCCGAGCACGTACATCAGCCAGAACCCGCCGACGAGCGCGAAAGGCAGCGTCGTCATGATGAGCAAAGCTTCGGTGACGCGACGGAACGCGAAATAGAGCAGCACGAAGATGATCGCGAGCGTTCCGGGCACCACGATCTTGAGCCTCGCGGTGGCGCGCTCCAGGAACTCGAACTGGCCTGACCAGGAGATCGAGGTGCCGGCGGGGAGCTTCACTTTCTCCGCCACCGCGCGCTGCATGTCGCGCACCGCGGAGCTGAGATCGCGCCCGCGGATGTCGACGTACACCCAGCCCGAGAGCCGCGCGTTCTCGCTTTTCAGCATCGGCGGGCCGTCGCTGATTTTCACCTCGGCGACGTCGCCGAGACGAATCTGCGCGCCGCGCTCGGTGAGCAAAGGAAGCTCGCGGATTTTCTCGACCGAGTCGCGCATCTCGCGCGGATAGCGCACGTTGATGGGGAAGCGCTGCAAGCCCTCGATCGTCTCGCCGATATTGTCGCCGCCGATCGCCGCCGTCACCACGCTATGCACGTCGGCGACGTTCAGGCCGTAGCGCGCCGCGGCGTCGCGGTCGATGTTGACGTCGATGTAGCGCCCGCCCGTAAGCCGCTCGGCGAGCGCGGAGCTCACGCCCGGTACTTCTTTCACGGTCCGCTCGACCTCGGCTGCAATGCGGTCGATTTCCTTCAGGTTCGTCCCCGCGACCTTGACTCCCACGGGACTCTTGATGCCCGTGGCGAGCATGTCGATCCGGTTGCGGATCGGCGGCACCCAGATGTTCGAGAGGCCCGGCACTTTCACGATGCGGTCGAGCTCCTCCACGAGTTTTTCCGGCGTCATTCCCGGCCGCCATTGCTCGCGCGGCTTCAACTGGATCGTGGTTTCGAACATCTCGAGCGGCGCCGGGTCGGTTGCCGTTTCGGCGCGCCCTGCCTTGCCGAACACGCTCGCGACTTCGGGCACGGTTTTGATCAGCCGATCGGTCTGCTGCAGCAGCTCCGCGGCCTTGCCCGCCGAAAGCCCGGGCAGCGCCGAAGGCATGTAGAGCAGGTCGCCTTCGTCGAGCGGCGGCATGAACTCGCCGCCGAGCCGGTTCATGGGCCAGAGCGTCGCCGCGAGGATCGCGAGCGCCGCAACTAAAATCGTTTTCGGATGGCGCAGCGCGCCTTCCAAGAGCGGGCGGTAGAGCGCGATGAGGAAGCGGTTGAGCGGATTTTTTTCCTCCGCGGGAATGCGCCCGCGGATGAGATAACCCATCAGCACCGGGACAAGCGTGACCGCAAGCCCCGCTGCCGCGGCCATCGCGTAGGTCTTGGTGAAAGCGAGCGGCGAGAAGAGCCTGCCTTCCTGCGCCTCGAGCGTGAAGACCGGAACGAAAGAGAAGGTGATGATGAGGAGCGACACGAAAAGCGCCGGACCGACCTGCGCCGCGGCCTCGCCGATCACGCCCCAGCGCTCCTCGCCCGCGAGCGTCGCCCCCGGATGGGCGTGATGCCAGGCTTCGAGCCGCTTGTGCGCGTTCTCGATCATCACCACCGCCGCGTCCACCATCGCGCCGATGGCGATGGCGATGCCGCCGAGCGACATGATGTTGGCGTTCACGCCCTGGTAGACCATGACGATGAATGCGGCGAGGATGCCGAGCGGCAGCGAGACGATCGCGACGAAGGCCGAGCGCAAGTGAAAGAGGAAGGCCACGCACACCAGCGCCACCACGACGAACTCCTCGACGAGCTTCTGCCCGAGGTTCGCCACGGCGCGCTTGATGAGCGCGGAGCGGTCGTAGGTCGGCACGATCTCCACCCCGGGCGGCAGGCTCGCCTTGAGGGAGGCGATCTTCGCCTTGACCGCGGCTATGGTTTCGAGAGCGTTCTTGCCCGAGCGCATCACGATGACGCCGCCCGCGACTTCGCCCTCGCCGTCCAGTTCCGCGATGCCGCGGCGCATCTCGGGTCCGACCTGCACGCGCGCGACGTCGGCCAGGCGAACCGGGACCCCCGAATCGCTGACCGAAAGCGGAATCTTGCGGAAGTCGTCCAGCGATTGCAGGTAAGCGCTTGCGCGCACCATGTACTCGGCTTCGCCCAGCTCGAGCACCGAGCCGCCCGTTTCCTGGTTGCTCCGCTGCACCGCCTCGATCACCTTCGCCTGCGCGATGTTGAACGCACGCAGCCGCACCGGGTCGAGCACGATCTGGTATTGCTTCACCATGCCGCCGACGCTCGCCACTTCCGAGACGTTCGCCACGGCCTTCAGCTCGTACTTGAGAAACCAGTCCTGCAGCGCGCGCAACTGCGACAGGTCCATGCGGCCGCTGCGGTCGATTAGCGCGTATTCGTACACCCAGCCGACGCCGGTCGCATCGGGGCCGAGCGAGGTCTTCGCCTGCGGCGGCAGCCGCGACTGCACCTGGTTCAGGTATTCGAGCACCCGCGAGCGCGCCCAGTAGGGATCGGTGCCGTCTTCGAAGAGGATGTACACGAACGAATCGCCGAAGAAGGAATAGCCGCGCACGGTCTTCGCTCCGGGCACCGAGAGCATCGTCGTGGTGAGCGGATAAGTGATCTGGTTCTCGACGATTTGCGGCGCCTGCCCCGGGTAGGTGGTGCGGATGATGACCTGCACGTCCGAAAGATCGGGAATCGCGTCGAGCGGCGTCCGCAACACTGCCCATGTTCCCCACGCCGCGAACGCGACCGTGGCGAGCAGCACGAGGAACCGGTTTGCGATCGACCAGCGGATGAGCTTCGCGATCATTTGCGCATTCCGTACTCGGGCACGCTCGCGTCCGCTGGAGCGATGTCGGTGATCTGGAACTCGCCGTCCGGCTTGATGCTGAACTCGAAGAGGATGCGGTCGCCTTTTTTCAACGCGGGCGGAACGATTCCGTTCGGTGCACGGAACGGCATCGTCATCGCACCCATGCCCGCGCTCGGGATGGCGCCGTGCTTAATGAGCAGTTCCCCAGCGTCCGCACTCACGACCTCGCCGACGGCCCGGTGCGTCTGTGGCGCCGCCGCTTTCGGCGCCTCCGCGCCCTCCATGCGCG
>WNFY01000646.1_pt1 | contig 31695 bp, 29 predicted proteins | sample 5400091 | NCBI WGS metagenome assembly WNFY01 (sample SAMN13153364, study PRJNA577476) | soil metagenome | isolation source: 60 cm soil or saprolite under grassland replicate 1 | place: USA:California | collected 2016-06-15 | reverse complement strand
TGCAAGTAATAATGATTTGAGCATTAGCGCAATTGCTCACGAGGCACATCGCCTGCAGGAGGGTGATGAGGGTGAGGTGGTTATTAAACTCCATTGACGCTTGGTCTCAGCTAAATTTTTTGGCGGGGTAATGTTCGCGTATGCAACCACAGCAACCAAACATACAGCAACCAGCATCAGCGCAGCCTCAGCCGGCGGTAACGCCTCCGGTTGCTTCGTTGCCCGGTCCTGGCGGGACAACGCCGAACGCCGCGCCGCCGATTCAACCCCCAGCCGTACCGCCATTGCAGCAACAGGCCGTCACCGGTGGCGGCATCCAAAAGGGCCTGCCGCAACCACCGCCGCGCAATCCCAACAGCTCGCAGAACTCACTGCTCATCGCCGAGCTACGCGACCAAATGACTATCATGAACGATGGCAGCATGCGCGCCGTCGTGGCCTGCCAATCGATCAACTTTGACCTCATGAGCGACCGCGAGCGCGAAGCAGTCGAGTTCAGCTATCAGAACTTCCTCAACTCGCTGTATTTTCCCATCCAAATCCTCATTCGCTCGCAAAAGGTCGATATCGGCCCGTACCTCGACCTGCTGGAGCGGATCCGTCGCGATCAAGACAACATGCTGCTGGGTGTGCTAATGGACGACTACGTCAGCTTCATTGCGGCGCTCGCGCAGGAAACCAACATCATGGACAAGAGCTTCTTCATCGTTGTACCGTATTATCCCGCTGGCGACGTCAACAACGCCGTTACCCAAAGCCGCAACATGCTGGGCAGCCTATTTGGCAGTAATGCCCAGCAACGTATCCGCATCGATGAAGCCACCTACAACAAAGCCAAGGACGAAATCCGCAACCGCGTCCAGACCGTCATCAACGGTCTGCTGCAGATCGGCATTCGCAGTACGCAGCTCGACACCAAGGAGCTGGGCGAGCTGTATTACAATGTCTACAACCCCGACACCGCCGTGCGCGAACCGCTGGGCAACTTCAACGACCTGAACGCACCCATCATTACCAAAGGCCCTGGACAAGCGCCGCAACCACACCTAGATAGGGAGATCGTATAATGGCACTCTTTGGCAAAAAGAACGACCCCGTTACCATCGCCGAACAACAGCGACAGCGCGAACAGCAGGAAATTGAGCAGGAATTTCTGCGCGGCATCACCACGCTGCGTGATATTATGGCGCCCAGCTCGCTAGAGATTCAGGCGGCATACTTCCGCCTGGGCACCCGCTATGCCCGCACTATCTACGTCTATGGCTATCCGCGCCAGATCTACACCGGCTGGTTGAGCCCCGTCATCAACATCGACGAAGTCATCGACGTCAGTATGTTCATCTATCCCATCGAAAGCCAGGTGGTGCTGAATAATTTGCGCAAAAAGGTCGGTCAGCTAGAGGCCAGCATCGCCATCAACCAAGAGCGCGGCAAGGTGCGCGATCCGGGCCTCGAGGCCGCCATCCAGGACGCCGAGGAGCTCCGCGACCAGCTGCAGGTGGGCGCCGAACGTTTCTTCCGTTTTGGATTGTACATTACGGTGTACGGTGACAGTTTGGACGAACTAGCGTTCGTGCAGCACAAGATCGAAACAATTCTCGGTCAGCAACTGGTCTTCAGCAAGGTAGCCAGCACCCAGATGGAACAGAGCCTCAACTCGATTGTGCCACAAATGGTCGACCAGCTGCAGATTCGCCACAATATGAACACCGGCGCGCTCAGTACCAGCTTTCCGTTCACCAGTGCCGACCTGACGCAGGAAAAGGGCGTGCTGTACGGCATTAACATGCACAACAACGGCCTGGTTATTTTCGACCGTTTCAGCCTGGAAAACGCCAATGTGGTGGTCTTTGCCAAGTCTGGAGCCGGCAAGTCGTTCACCGTCAAGCTGGAGGCATTACGCAGTATGATGATGGGCGCCGAAATCATCATTGTCGATCCGGAAAACGAATATCAGCGCTTATGCGAAGCGGTGGGCGGCAGCTATATCAAGCTGGCGCTCAATTCCGAGACGCGCATCAATCCGTTTGACCTGCCCCGCGTCATCGAAAATGAAGAGGCCGAGGATGCCTTGCGTGCCAACCTCATCACCCTGCACGGGCTGCTCAGACTCATGCTGGGCGGCGCGCAACTGGCCGCAAATGGCGTGGCCATGCCGGCGCTGACCCCGGTAGAGGAGGCCGACCTCGACCAAGCGCTGATCGACACCTACGCCCGCGCGGGCATCACCAGCGACCCGCTGACACACAACTCGCCAGCACCGACCATCAATGATCTGTATGAAACGTTGCTGCACATGGCCGGCACCGGTCCGCAGCTGGCACAGCGCCTGCGCAAATACACCAGCGGCACCTTTGCCGGCATCTTCAGCCAGCAAAGTAACGTCGACATCAACAACTCGATGGTGGTGTTCAACATCCGCGACCTCGAGGACGAATTGCGGCCGGTCGCCATGTACATTGTGCTGAGCTACATCTGGAACAAGACGCGCGCCGACCAGCGCAAGCGCCTGCTGATCGTGGACGAGGCCTGGCAGTTGATGAAATACGACGACTCCGCCAACTTCCTGTTCAGCTTGGCCAAACGTGCCCGTAAATACTACCTGGGCCTGACCACCATTACCCAGGACGTCGAGGACTTTATGGGCAGCAAAATGGGCCGTGCTATTGTCGCTAATGCTTCCATGCAGTTATTATTAAAGCAATCGACATCAGCCGTAGACGTGCTGGCCGAGGTGTTTAAACTAACCGACGAAGAGAAGAAGCGCTTGGCGCAATTTCCAGTGGGGCAGGGGTTATTCTTTGCCGGGCAAAATCACGTGCATATGCAAATCATCGCCAGTCCCACCGAAACGTCGCTGATTACGACTAATCCGCAGCAGATTCAGCAATTGCAGGCATTGTACCAGCAACAAACCGCGGCCCAGTCACCAGTTCAGGGCCAACAGCCCCCCGAGCAGCCCTATGTACCGCCAAGCGATCAAACAGGTCCGGTAAACTATTAGGTAAACTATGCCACCCAGACAAAAACAAGATGACCGACTCGACCCAGGGCAATTGGAATACAATCGCAATTTTGACTTTACCGAGCGCGAACGTGAGATGATGCGCGGACGGGCACACGAGCCAGACAATCCGGCCGAGCAAGCCGCCATGGACCGGGCCGGGGCCTGGTCACGCGACAACCGCAGCGTGGCTGAACGCGAAGCTGCACCGAGCTGGTCGACCAACCTAAATCCGGCAGCAAGCCGCGGTGGCGGTTCGGGCCGCAGCCCCAGCGTCAACAGCTTCCTGAAAAAACGCCGCAACCAATGGATCATCGGTGGCCTGATATCGATGATCATCGGCATTTCTACCGCTGTACCGGCTGCGCTCAGCGGCGTATTTGTCCACCTAAAAGAGTTTGGCAGCGATTGGGCACACAAAAACAATCACAGTCTGTTCTCCAAGCGCAGCCCTATCAATATGAAAAAGCGCTACTTCCAGGTGGACCCTAATTGTACGGACGGGGTAAAATGTCGGCTCAAAGGCGGCGTTTCTGATAAAGAGATTGATCAATTCAAAAAGGCCGGCTTGAACCCCGAAATCGGCGAAGAAGGCGGCAAAAAGTTCGTAAAATCATTCAACACTACCGATGTAGAAGGTAAAGCGGTAAGTATTAAAACTGATAACTTCGAAGAGCACTACGGCAACAACACTAAGTTCCGCGCCCAGATGGACGAAATCGCCAAGCCCAAATCCATGCTGCTTCGCGGCAAACAGACGCTCAGGCTTGTCTTTGACAAGTTTGGCATAAAACGCAACCGCGAAATTGACGGCGAAGATGACAAGGAACGCGACAAGAACCTCCGGGCCGATGAATATAGCGACGGTAACGCCACCGAAAAAGCCAATGCCGTGGCCGACGACGACCCGAATAAAGATGCAACAAAAATTGAGGGGGTCGACAAGAGCATCAACGAAGCCGCCCAGGCAGAACGCGAACGGCTCACCAGCTCTGGATTTGACCGTCCGCCGTCGATAGTGCCCGACGTCACCAACATGGACCTCACTCCCGACAAGGCAACAGAGGTCGCAGAAGGCCTTGTTCATGGCGGGCTCAAAGGCGCTGTGCTGGGTATCTTTTCGGCTATCGACAAGGCCTGCAGCGGTTACCAGCTGATCCGGGCGGCAATTTTCGGTGCCAAGATATACAAAGCCATCTCGCTTATTAAATACGCTGGCATATTTATGACTCTGGCCGACAAGCTGAAGGCGGGCGATGCCAAACCGCAGGAAATTGGCTACATTGTGGGGCTGCTTTTCAAACCCAGCAGCAAGAAAGAGTCGTATGGTAAAACCGCCGTGGACTCAGAGGGCTGGAACCTTATCTTCCAGGGAAAAATCGCTGACCACCGCGGGTTAGCACGGTTCAGTACCGGCACGCCATTCCTGCGTTTTTTGCAGGGCGCCAAAAAGTTCCTTGAAAATGCCGGGGCCAACAAGACGACCTGCAAACAGGTCAAAAGCTGGTACGGCCAGTTAGCGCTTGTCGTTGCTGGGCTGTCACTGGATATTTTCAGCGGTGGCTCGCTCAGCGTGGCGGGTATTGTGGCTGGTGCAGGTATTGGCATGGTGGTTTCGGTTCTGACTTCGTACATCGCACCATTGTTGGTCCAGTACGCCGCTGGCACCATCGCGCCCGATCCAACCGATCCCGAGGGCGGCTACGGCGCTGGTAGTGCCCTCGCCGCCGGCCTTGGTGCGCTCGGCTACAAGACCGGGCAGGCAAATGGCGCACGCACGCTCACAACCGCCGATGCCGCTGCGGTGGAGATGGAGTCCAACAAGGAGATAGCCTTCATGGACAAGGTGGACGACTACGGCAGGAATCCGTTCTCGCTGGATAGCCAAAATTCCATCACGACCAAGTTCGTTCTCGCCATGGCACCATTCTTTACCGCGCCACTCAGTCAGGGAAGCATGCAATCGGTGGCCTCGCTGGTGGTTTCGCCATTTAGCCTGTTCGGCTCGTCAATGGGCAGCCTGGTAACGCATGGCGTCAACGCTCAGTCAGATATCGACCGCGGCGGTGAATACTGCGCCGACGAAGATTATAAGGCCATGAATATCGCCGTGGACGCCTTTTGCAATCCCATCCCCGGCGAGAAGGACTCGACCATCAAGGATCCCGCCTACGACCCGCAGAAAGTCCTCGACTACATGGTCGACAACGGCCACGTCAATGACGACGGCACCCCAAAAAGCGACGACTACAAAAAATACATCGCCAGCTGTGTCGACACCGTCGTACCACCGTCGCCCGACGGTGGCGGGGAAGATGTAGGACAGGACGTCGATACTCGTTGGTGCACCAGCACTGATGAAGAGTTCAACATGTTCCGTTTCTACACTACCGACTCTTCCATCAACGATGACTACAATGCGAGTATTGAGGGTACGCTCGGAGAGGATTCATAACCATGTCTCTTGCTATAAATAAACGCCGCATCATCCGCTACGCCAAACTGATACTTCTTGTCGCCTTACTGATGCCCCAGCCGGTGCTCGCGCAGAACTTACCGGGGATTGATTTTAGCGCTAACGACATTAACTACTACGACCCGCGAGGAAATAGTGTGTGCGGCACAGCCAGCACCACAAATCAAGCAATCAACCCGTCACAGGCCCAAGAGGCAAACACCAAAATCATTTTAGGAATAGTCAAATCAGAGAAGCTTGATCAAAAAGCCGCCCTTGTAGCACTCATGACGGCCCTGCAGGAATCTAACATCACAAACCTCGCCAACAGCAGCGTCCCAGCCTCATTGAACAATCCCAACAAACAAGGCACGGGCAGTGACCATGATTCGGTGGGGGTCTTCCAGCAACGGCCTAGCACGGGCTGGAGCACCTTTGGCAGTGGCCTTGACCAACAGATTGTCTGGCAGCTTATGGACGTGGCATATGCTGCTGAAGCGTTTCTCGGTACGCCGCCGGGTGCCACATTGCCCTCCAATCTTGCCAACCCATCAGCACTAAAGAAAGGCTTGCAAAATGTCGACAATTGGCAATCATTGCCGCCCGGTGTTGTCGCCCAAAAAGTTCAGGTTTCGGCCTTTCCTGATGCGTATGCCAAGCATCAGGATCAGGCCCAGAAACTTATTGATCAGTATTGGAACCAGGCCTCGCTCGTGCCACTTCCCATCCCACTCACTGGCGGTACGGCCGGAGGCACGGCCAATTCTGGTGGTTGTGCCGCAACCGGCGAGCTGAGTGGTTTGCTGAACACCATCCGTAAATACGCCTGGCCAGAGTACCACGAAGCACCTTATCTTGTGATGAAACCCGAATATCAAGCTGCTGTTGCCGCCGCGCAACTAGCGGGCGTGTACGTGGGTGGCGCTCAGTATCCTGGCATTGACTGCGGCGGATTCGTGACATTAACCATGCGCAATAGCGGCACTGATCCCACATACAACGATCAGAAAGGTAACGTGGTCGGCCAAAAAGCCTATCTGGATTCCCATCCAGACAAGTTTCAGAAGATTAACGGCGCAACTACCACCAAAGATCTGCGTGCTGGCGACATCTTCATAGCTAATGATCTTGGCCACACCTACATTTTTGTCGGTAATGTGCCTAATTTTGGCGGCAACTCGGCATCAGCCTCACTTGGTCCGGTGACATGGCGCACGCCGATGGCGAGCAATGCGTATGATATCAGTTCGTCGTATTGGTACTGGCCCATTAAACTTTCATCTAACTCACCAGGAGCATAAACTATGAATAGACGTACTGTCATTATCGCCGGGAGCGCTTTTGCAGCGGTGATTCTGTTGATTCTGCTTGCAGCCTTCCTCCTGTCACCCAAGCAGAAGGCTGGCACAACCGCCGTAACTATCGCGGCAGTACCTCAGGATTCAACCATTACGCTGGACGGCCAGACCATTAAGGCCGGCCAACAATATTTGACCAATGGTAAACATACGCTCAAAGCTAATCGCCACTATTTCGATGAGGTCAGCCGGACCATCGACACTTCGGACCTAGACAAGAATCAAACCATCTACCTGCTGCCAATCCCGAGCTCGGCTGATGCAATCAAGTGGCTACAGCAGCATCCCGATGTACAACAGCAACGCGAGGCCGCAGGCGCGGCGACAGCCACTCAACGGCAAAAACTCTACGCCGATAAATACCCGATCATCAACAGCCTGCCGCACGAAGCCATTGATTTCAAGGCTGATTATGGCTTTGGGACAAGTAGCAATTTAGTTTTAACCGTGACGCTGCATCCATACTCAGACCCTCAAACCAATCCTACTGACTACAATCAACAGCTAAAAGACTACAAGGCAGAAGCATTACAGTTCTTGCAAACGAATCATTTTGATCCCAACACAACCTCAGTTACTTGGCTGCCCAAGGACCCTGACCATTAGCTCGGGTCAGCTGTGCTGATAATTGTTACGTCATCGCCAAAATAATCCTTCACCAAGTCTGCATCTGTTGTGGTAATAATGGTCTGATATGGTCCGGACAAAGTGGCTAAGGTGCGCCGCCGAGCTGCATCTAGTTCGCTAAAGACATCGTCGAGCAGCAGCAATGGGGGATTGGCATGTTGGTCCTGCAGTAGCGACAGCTCTATCATCTTCAGTGCCAGCAACAATGAACGAACCTCACCGCGTGACGCGGTAGTGGACGAGCGTGCACCATTTAGGTGCAGTAAAAAATCGTCGCGGTGCGGCCCAACGCCCGTGAATCCTCTGATAATATCGCGGTCAAGCTGCCGGTCAAGACGCCCCAACATGGCCTGTTTGTACTGATCGATAGGTAGGTCGCTTTCATACTCCAGCTGCACCTGGGAAGTTTGACTTGCAATGTGCGAATATAATTCGTCAATATGTTGATTCATGTAGGTAATCAAACCTAAGCGCCGCTCAACAATACTTTCAGACAATTCGGATAACTTTATATCCCACACGAACAACTGGTCCTGCAGGGCCGCAGAACGTCTCTCAGCGTGCCTGAGAACATTGTTGCGCTGCAACAATGCGCGTTCAAACTGCGACTTTGTCCGCGTAAAATCCGGCTGGAGCCTCGCCAATACGCCGTCCAGGTAATCGCGGCGGGCAGAAGGCGGACCGCTCAACAGTCGCAGATGATCTGGTTCGAACAACACGATTGGAATTTTCTGTGCATAGTTCAGGCGTGTCCGTTTGACGCCGTCCAGACTGAAACGCTTGGGGCTTTGCGTGTCCACCAGGCTGTAGGTCAGGGCGCGCGCGTCATCATCGTAGGCTGCCGCTACACGAAACCATTCCGCACCCTGCTGCACCATATCGCGGTCAATCGCACGAAAGGAACCACCGGTTGAGATAACGTGCAACGCTTCAAGCAGATTGGTCTTGCCGCTGCCGTTCGGCCCAACGACGATGTTGACGCCGGGGCTGAGGTCTACCTGATGGGAGCCGTAGCTGCGGAAATGCTTTAGGGTGAGGGATTTGTACGGCATACCTTTAGTATAACTGTTAGGATTGAGGAGTGTCGGGTCCGGTTCCACAGGCCCCATCCCGGTCGAACAGCCCCCAAAGTAGGTGCCGAGTGGCCCGGCGCGGGGCAGCACCCGCTTTTTGCCCCAGTAAAAAGAAGGGGCGGACGCCGGGACGAGGCTCGGGGCGGATTGGTCTTGAGTACGGCTGAAAGAACATCGCGGGAAGAGTCGTCACGGGTCCTGCCGGTCGGTCCGCCCCTTCTTTTGTCCTCGCAGAGTACTGCTGCGGCAAAAGCGGGTGCTGCCCCGCCGACCGTCACCCGCCACCAAGACATGAGCCAATTCCACCGGGAAGGAACTGCATCTGGGGACCGACAAAACTCTAACTCTTCAGCGGCATAATAATATGCTTGTAGTCGCGTCCGGTCTCTTTGTTCGCAGTGGTGAGCACACAAGGCGACAGCTTGCCACTGAAACTGAACAATAATTTAGGGCTGTCGATACATCCCAGCGCCTCGAGCAGATACCGCGAGTTCAACGTCACCTGACCATCAGCGCTCACGTTGGCCTCGGCTTCAGATGTATTCTCGCCAAGTTGTGAGGCAACCGAGTGGATGCTCAACTTTTGCTCGTCCTTTTTGGCATTCAACGTTACACTGCCGCCACTTTCGCGCGCGAATAGGCTGGCGATCTTTGTAATACGCCCAAATTCGTCCTTTTCCAGCTCGACTTCTATATCCGTCGCTGAAGGGATAAGCTGCCGATAGTCAGGAAACGTACCATCGATCAAACGGCTGGTGATCTCAACATCATCGATCAGGATACGTACCTGATTTTCATCAAAAATCATCGTAATGTCATTGCTGTCGTCCGTCATCACCCGCAATACATCCTGCAGTGTTTGCGCTGGAATGATAGCGCTGATCGTCTGTTCGGTTTTACTCATAAGCCGCTCGGCAAGGCGGTAACCATCAGTAGCGGCCAGATACAATTTACCATCGTATGTATGACAGTAGACTCCTGTGAGAACCGGCCGAGTGTCGTCATTCGACGCGACAATGACGGTCTGTTGAATAGCACGTTTGAGCGTCGCCACGGCTACGGTAATCGTTTCTTGGGCAGTAATGTCGGGTAGCGCAGGAAACTCGTCGGGTGCCATACCATGAATGGTAGACTGGTACGTCCCGCTTTTAATGTGCAGCTTGGTGCCGTCTGCCTCTAGTATTACGTTACCCTTTGGCAGGTTACTAATGAATTCACTCATCAGTCTGGCGGGCACGGTGATCGCGCCCTCTTGCTCAATCTTGCCACCAATGTGCTGGACAATGGCAATCTCTAGGTTGGTTGCGGCGAGCAGCAGCCGGTTCTCGTCAGTCCTAAACAAGATGTTGCTCAGGATGGGTAGGGGGGTCTTGCCGCTGGCGACCCGGCCAACGATTTGCAAAGCTTTGGCCAGGTTTTCTTGGGTGACGACTAGTTTCATGGGTGGCTCCTTACTGTCTTTTCTTTCTTATATATACCTTAGTAATAGTAATAATAGGATGTGTGGAAACTGCGTATAACGGACGATTCTACTCTGGCCAGCTGTCCAAAATGTCTGTGCACAAGCTGCGCATTTGTTGTCAGTTGGCTGAGCAAAATATGGGGGAAAGTAGCAGAAATGTGGGAGGCAGAGTGGGGGAGGGCAGGAAACTGCGAAGAGTGGGGAAAGGTTTGCACAGGGTTTTCCTGCTGCTCTTCAACAAGTTGTACACAATTTTTATACATAGAGCTTCTCGCGGATTTCAGTTACCTGTTGTCGCACAATGTAATCAAGCTTGATGGCTTTTTCGATCTTTTCAACTGAATGAATGGCCGTGGTGTGATCTTTGCGGCCAAGCTCTCTGGCAATCTTTGGGAAGCTCAGATGTAATTCAGACCTCAGCAGATACATTGCAATTTGTCTGGGTGTCACGATATGTTTGTCGCGTTTTGGGCTTACAATGTCTGTGGATTCAATCTGGAAATGCTTTGCTGTCTTGTCAATGACCTGCTTGGCGGTCAAATGATGCGGCCGGCTGGCGCGGACATTGCCCAGGAGTCCTGAGGCAGTTTGTACATCAGGTTTGATGCCGCGCATTTCACAAAATGCGAGCAGCTGATTCAGCGCCCCTTCCAGCTCGCGAATGTTGGTTTGGATGTGCGATGCCAGGTATTCGACGGTTTCGCGCTCCAGCGTAACGCCACTTTGGTTGGCCTTAGTTTGCAAAATTGCACAGCGCGTTTCAAAATCAGGCATCTGGATGTCGATGGTCATGCCCCATTCGAATCGTGAACGCAAACGCTCCTCGAGCGTGGGAATTGATTTGGGGGGTTTATCCGAGCTGATGACAATCTGCTTGTTGGTCTGATGCAGTGCATTAAACGTATGGAAGAACCCTTCTTGCGTTGCCTCTTTGCCGGCGATAAACTGAATATCGTCCACGATTAGCACATCGACATTGCGATATTTATCAGCAAAGCCCTTTTTCTTGAAGCGAATGCTATCAAGGAATTCGTTCACAAAGGTTTCAGACGAGATATACAGAATAGTCGCCTCTGGATTTTTGCCAGCGATACCATTTCCGACCGCCTGGATAAGATGTGTTTTGCCGAGGCCGACACCGCCATACAAAAAAAGTGGGTTGTACTTGGTGCCGGGACTGTTTGCCACGGCTTGGCAGGCAGTGTAGGCAAGCTCGTTACTCGAGCCAACGATAAACGTGTCAAAAATATATTTGGGGTTTAACCCATTGCCAACAGAGCGTTGTGCTACCTTTGGTTGCATAGCGATTTGTTGTGCGACGTTTGTTTTTTTTACAATGTCAGCTATCTTTTTCTTGTTCGCGGACTGGATAGCGTAGGTTATCTGATGCACCTCCACACCATTTTTAGTCAGTGTTTCGCTGATTTGCTTGGTAAATTTTACTTCGAGCTGCTGCTTGGCAAAGATGTTTGGTACCGCGATGATAATATTGCCGCCCTCGTTCTCTAACAGATCCGTATTTTTAAACCACGTCACGAAGCTGGCTCGTGAAACCGTCAGTTCAATCTCCCCCAAAACAGTCTGCCACAGTGCGTTTTTCATTATCCCCCTAGTGCTCGCAAGTCTTGTTAGTCGGTACCCTTAACTATACAAAATGTTGATGGTTTTCCACAACTATGAAACCTGAGCTTGCGAGCTTGTCAACTCGGTTACTATTTATACACATTTGTAGGTCACCTCTGTAAAATTGTGGAAAAGTGCTTGCATATTGTGGAAAAGTTTGGCAGAATATGATGAGCAACTATCCAAGGAAATACAGTACCTATGCCCCAGAGAACATATCAGCCGCACACCAAAAAAGGCGCAAAGAAGCACGGGTTTCGTGCCCGGATGGCCACCAAGGGCGGTCGCCTGGTTCTGAAAGCGCGACGTATCAAAGGCCGCAAAAAATTAAGCGTATAGCCAGCAGACGCAATCTGCTTGTCGGGTGATTGCTTTTTCGTAAGCCACACATTCGTCTACAATACTACTATGCTTGCGCAACACTTTCGGTTTCATGGCTATGGCAGTCTGAAATTTTTGTACCGTAATGGACGGACTTTTCGAGTCCGATCGCTTTCGTTGCGTCTTGCATATAATGATCGTCGCAGTTCAAACCGCTGCGCCGTCATTGTGACCAAAAAAGTACACAAGTCATCACCGCGCCGGAATCGAATCAGGCGCCGCATATACGAAATCGTCCGCACCAACTGGGAGCACATCAAGCCAACGCACGATCTGCTGATCAACGTGTATGATCCGCAAGCCATTGATATGCCGTACGACGAGCTGGAAAGGGCGGTTATAGAGGTATTAAAGCAAGCGGGCGTTTGGCAAGAGGGCTCAAACAGTGGTAAGGCTGCGTAACTACCGAGGTTCATGCTATAGTAAGAGGCAGTTATGAATTTATTTGACCTGATTTTGATACAGCCGATTTTTAATGTCCTTGTTTTTATTTACGGGATTGTACCCGGGCATGACTTTGGCATAGCGCTGATACTCTTTACCATACTGATCCGTATACTGCTTTGGCCATTAGTACGCAGGCAACTGCACCAGACGAAGCTCATGCGCAGCCTGCAGCCTGAACTGCAGCGCATTCGTAAGCGGACAGCTGGCAATAAGCAACTGGAAGCACAGTTAATGATGGAGCTGTACCGCGAGAAGGGCGTCAATCCATTTGGTTCGATCGGTATTTTGATTTTGCAGCTGCCTATTTTCATCTCACTGTACGCAGTGGTACGGCTGATTACGACAAGTAATCAGAATATCCCCAAATATACGTATGGCGTTCTCGATAACATTCCCTTTGTAAAGCATTTGGTTGATAACCCTCAAAGCTTCAACGAAACGCTTCTTGGCGTTGTCAGCCTGTCGCGCCACGCCGTCGAGACTACAGGACCATATGTACCGCTTTTGCTTTTGGCTGTGCTGGCGGGCATGTTGCAGTTCTATCAATCGCGGCAATTGCTTCCGCAGGTGAACGAAGGCCGTAAGCTTCGTGACCTCCTGAAGGAACAGGCTGCGGGCAAACGCGTTGATCAGTCGGAAATGAGCGCATTGATGAGTAGCCGGATGGTGTATCTGTTTCCTGCGTTGACCTTCTTTATTTCTATCTATCTACCAGGAGCACTCGTTCTTTATTTGGCGACGACCAGCTCGGTGGCTATCGTGCAGCAAGCTCGCGTCCTTGGGCAGGACACAACAGAGATGGAGATCATAAGTGGTGATAAGCCAACGCCGAAAACAAAACAAGCCAAAGAAGCCGAACTGGTAACGACTCCGAAAAAGCCAGTAAAGAAACGGAGGAAGAAGTAATGGATACGCAGCAATTGGACCGTGATCAGTCCATCGACTTTGCCAAAAAATACCTCGAGGACTTACTGTCCTTTTTTGGACTCAACACAGCGGTGTCGGTACGGTGTGAGGAAGATGTTATCGAGCTGAACGTGCCCTCGACGCACCTCAATGGGTTTTTGATTGGTCAACGCGGCGATACGCTGCGCTCTCTGCAGTATCTGCTGTCGATGGCGCTGAAAAATAAAGAAGCAGCTCTGAACCGCGTAAACATTGACGTCGCAAATTATAAACACCACCGGGCAGAACGCCTTGCCGACCAGGTGCGCGAATGGTGCGAAAAGGTCATGCACTCCGGCGAAACGATGAGCTTGGAACCCATGAGTCCGGCTGACCGGCGGGTGGCACACCAGGTAGTGGCTGAGTTTGGTGCATTGCAGAGCCATTCGGAAGGCGAAGGGCGCGACCGTCACTTGGTCATCAGCAAGCTCGAGGAAGCCTAGCGCTTTTTTCGGAGCGCTTGCTGATAGGCAGCGAGTGTCTGCTGCGCCATGCGCTTCCAGGAATACTGCGCAACGACTCGCTTACCCTCTTTGATGAGCTGTTCGCGCAGCACATGATCTTCGAGCACGTCGTTAATTTTGGTGGCGATATCCTCGACATTTTCGGGATCAAAGTAATGGGCCGCATCCTGATATACCTCAGGCAGGCAGGTGGCGTTACTGGAGACAAGCGGGGCGCCATTGGTCATAGCCTCTAGCCCAGGTAAGCCGAAACCTTCGGAGAGCGACGGAAAGATATAGGCCTTGGTGTGCTCATACAGCCAACGCAACTGACCGTTACTGATAAAGCCCGGAAAGTGTATGTGCTTGAACTTTTGCTCCTGGCACCATTGCTCCAGCACCCCTACATTGCCATCCTTGGCGCCCGGCAGCAGCAGATGCAGATCTGGACGCGCCTTGATAAGCTGTTGGTGCGCGAGGATGAGCCGGCGAATATTTTTGTAAGGGTCCATACGTCCGACATACATAACGTAGTCGACGCCCGCAAACTGTTGCATTGGTTCAGCAGGACCAAATTCGGCCGCTTCGGACGATTCAAGGGTCACGATGATCTTAGCTGGATTGGCGTGAAGGCTTTTTACGATGTCGCGTTGCACGTAATTGGTAGGTGTGAGAATCAGGCCGGACTTGAAGGCAGCAAACCGCACCACAACGCCAAAGATAAACTGCTTGAAGTCATACATAAGGCGGTGATTGTCCTCGTAATTTTTAAAATGCAGCAAGGTGAGGTCATGAATGGTTGTTATTGACGTCCCCCGATACAGCAGCGGCTGTTGTGGCATAGTGAAGTGCACGAGATCAACCTTGAGCCTACGCAGCACAAAAACGTAATTCACCTGTTCGCGCAAAGTGTAATTGGGAATAGTGAGAGCAACTTTGCGAAAGCGTGGATTCGTCGGCTGCCAAAAATCCATATCTTTTTGATCGAGTAAAACCACGTAGTCATTGTGCTCGTCAACTTCCTGTAGATAATGCAGCAGCCGCTCTACATAACGTCCGGTACTGGTGGCAATGATGCGCGCATCAATAGCGATTCTCATGGGATTTCAGGCTCGGTTGTTTTACAATATTGGTAGCTAAGTTCAGCATAACATTAACCAGGCCTACACGCTTCCATGAAACGTAAGTTAAAAATCATTTACCGTTTTGCCCGAAAATCGTTCAAAAAGATCAAGGACCTTCCGAGCCCTAGCTTCTATCATAACTATCCGCCGCACAAAGTAGTGTCCAAGGCTGTCAAGTATCCCTTCAAACACGGCGTGAAGGCGACGTTGTCGCTCGCCAAACGTGAGATGCTGCGCATTAGTGGTGAAGGCGGGGTCAGACACACATTTCCGAATGGTTTGGTGAGTGGTGTTGGCAAGTCGCATATCCGTCCGTGGTACGACCATCATGCGCACAAGGTAAGCATCGTTATCCCTAGCTACAACGATTACGAGCTGCTGAAAGCCTGCGTGGAGAGCATCCACAAGACGATCGACCGCAAGGACCTCTACGAAATCATCATCGTCGATGACTATTGCGAGCCAGAGAATCGCCAGCGGCTGAAAACGCTGAAGGACGACAATACGCGTATTATCTTCCGCAAGAAGAACGGCGGTTTTGCCATAGCGGTCAATACCGGGCTGCGAGAAGTGCCCAAAACGAATGACGCCTTATTAGTAAACAGTGACATCGAGGCTCATGTTGGCTGGTTCGAGGCGATTCAATACGGCGCCTATGTGTTCGGAGAGAAGGTCGGCATCGTGGGCCCCAAGCTGCTTTACCCTGATGGACGCATCCAAAGCGCCGGCAGCTACCGTAATACCGAAGCACGTGAGTGGTTCGACCATTATTACCGCTTTCAGCCGGCCGACTACGGCCCGGCCAACGTGCCGACCTACGTTCAGGCGGCCACCGGGGCGTGTCTATATATCAAGCGCAAGATTTTGAACGAAGTCGGCATATTGGACGAGGATTTACCGTTTGCCTTCGAAGAGGTTGACCTTTGCCTGCGCACCTGGGAGGCAGGATACCGGGTCCTGTACTTTCCAGCCGCGGTACTTACTCATCACGAATCGGCCTCACGTGCCAAGAACAAGCAAATTTCTGAAAAAGAACGCACCTCGGTCGTTAACTTTTGGCAGAAGTGGGGCGACTGGTACGACAAGCGCAATGTTCGTGACAAGGATGGCAAAATTCGTATTATTTATGTGCTGCAGACGCTGGGTTGGAGCGGCGGCATCAAAATCGCCGTGGAGCATGCCAATCGCCTTGCCAAGCGCGGTTTTGCGGTCGAGATCTGGAGCCTGGACACCAAGCCGGTATGGTCCATTGATGTACCGACCCGCGCCTTCAAAAATTATCGCCAACTGATCGAGGCGCTAGAGCCAGAGGAAGCTATCAAGGTTGCCACTTGGTGGGAGACGGCCTATCCGGTGTGGTTTTCGTCGTTACGCCACGGAATTGCCGTGAATTTCATTCAAGAGATCGAAACATGGTTCTACCCCAATGATTATGATGCACAGCGCGTGGTGGTATCGAGCTATCGCAAAGAATTCCGCAACCTCACTACTTCCAGCTATAACCTTGAAGAGATCCGCTCCTTCGGCCTTACTGCGACCCTGGTTCCCTGCGCCTACGACGACACGGTGTACAAGGCTCTGCCCGACGTGAAGCGCCGGGATGACGTGCTGCTGGCGCTGGGCCGCACGTTTTTCCAGAAGAATTTTATGTTTAGCCTCCGTTCATGGAAGAAGCTCGGCGAGAAACGCCCGAATTTTTGGCTGTTTGGCAGCGAGCCCGACCTCAAGGCGCTCGACCCCAAGATTACCTACTTTACGAAACCGAGCGACGAGCGGGTCAACGAACTATACAACGAGGCAACGGTTTTCGTGCAGACCTCTTACCACGAGGGCTTCTGCCTGCCCATTCTGGAAGCCATGGCGACCGGCCTGCCTGTAGTCTGTACAGATGCACATGGCAACCGTGACTTTTGCCATGACGGCAAGAACTGCCTAGTGATTGCACAGGACAACGAGGCCGCGTTGGCCGACGCACTGAAGAAACTGTTTAACGATCCCAAGCTTCGCGACAAACTATCCCAGTCTGCGCTCAAAACAGTTAAGGAGTACCAGTGGGAGCCTGTGGTTGATCGCCTGGCCGCATTTTATGATGATGTCGCCACCCCTAAGCCCGTCGACAAGTATGTGGTTAAAAAGTACAGTGTGAAAGGTAAATGATATGAAGCTCCTCGCCTTTTTCACCCCACAGAATCAGACGTTACTGCGACAGTTAGTCATCACTGATTTCAAGCTGCGCTATCAGGGTTCGGTGCTGGGGTATGTGTGGTCACTGCTGAAGCCGCTGATGCTCTTTAGCGTGTTATACCTGGTCTTCACCTACGTGCTGCCACTTGGTAAGGGTGTGCCGCACTACCCAGCTTACCTGCTGCTCGGCATTGTGCTGTGGAATTTCTTTGTTGAAGCCACGACTATGGGCATGGGTTCAGTGGTTGGCCGGGGCGATCTGATCCGCAAGGTGCGGATTTCGAAGCCGGCGATTGTCGTCGCCTCGACCCTGTCGGCTGGTGTGAATTTTGTGTTGAATCTATTCGTTGTAGCGTTCTTTATGCTGATGACACACGCCCAGGTGAGCTCCACGGTTGTCTTTTTGCCGATTGTGCTGCTGGAGCTGCTGGTCGCCATTGTGGCTATCTCATTCTTCCTGTCGGCGCTGTACGTACGGTTCCGCGACATTGCGCCAATATGGGAAGTGATACTGCAAATTATGTTTTACGCTACGCCAATCATCTATCCTTTGACGCTGGTGCAGCCGCATCACAATCTTCTCGTGCTTGTATCGCTCAATCCGATTGCTCAGGTCATTCAGGATGCCCGCGAGATGCTTATTACTCCTACTACCTTAACCACTCATGAAGTGTTGGGTTTTGGTTGGAGTATCACCATTCCCGCAGTGTCGATCGGTGCATTGGCCGTATTGTCGATTTTGTTTTTCCGAAAGAGCGCTAAACAATTTGCGGAGAATCTGTAATGGACCAATTCAAGGACCGCCCCATACAAATCAGTGTCGATAAGGTGGGTAAGACATTTCGGGTGCCGCACGAACGCAGCAACAGCCTGAAACAAAGCCTACTCAGCTTTCACAAGCAAGGCTACGAGACCTTCAAGGTACTCGATGACATCTCATTCCAAGTACACGAAGGCGAATTCTTCGGCATCCTAGGCCGTAACGGCAGCGGCAAAAGCACATTGCTGAAACTGTTAGCCGGCATCTACGAGCCCAGTGAAGGCTCGATCACCGTCAATGGTAATCTGACGCCCTTCATCGAGCTGGGCGTCGGCTTTAACCCGGAGCTATCCGGTCGCGAAAATGTTTTCCTCAACGGTGCCATTTTGGGCCTCACCACCAAAGAGATAGAGCAAAAGTACCGTATCATCGTCGAGTTTGCCGAGCTGGAGCGCTTCATGGACCAGAAGCTGAAGAATTATTCGTCTGGTATGCTGGTGCGGCTGGCTTTTTCCATTGCCATTCAGGCACACAATGGTATTTTGCTGGTGGACGAGGTATTGGCTGTGGGTGATGAACGCTTCCAGAACAAATGCCTGAAGGTTTTTGCCGAGATCAAGAAGGACCCACACAAAACGGTGATTTTTGTCAGTCACGATATGGGGTCGGTGCAGCGATTTTGTGACCGCGCCATGGTGGTTGATACTGGTGCCTTGCTGTTTATTGGTGACACCGATGAAGCGGCATTCCGCTACAAAAAGTTGAACTTCCCCGAAAGCGTCTTCACGCAAAAAGGCGACGAAGAAGTTCCATTCGAGCTTTATATTACCGATACCAAAGGCAAGCGGACCAAGCACTTCAAGTACGGCGATCGGGTACAGGTGCATCTGGAGTGGAAGCCGGACGAGCGCATCAAGAATGCGGGCGTGGCGCTTTTCCGCGACGACGGCCTCTACGTCTTTGGCACCAATACGTTCCTCGATAAAGTTAAGCCCACGGGTAATAGCTTGGTTTACGAGTTTACTGCCAATCTCGGTGGTGCGCATTACTTTGTGCAGTCGGCGCTGTTTGGCGAGGGCGAGGATCAGCGAGTCTATAGCATTTACGACGGCCCGAATTTCAGTGTTTCGCAGCCGGCGATCTGGCAGGGCACGACATTTTTGGAACATAAGTGGCAAGGATAGGTATGTCAAACTACACGAACAACCTTTTTGATCCCGACGAGCAAAACAATTCCTGGAGCCAGGCATACAAATACGTGCCAGAGGGCAGCCGCGTGCTGGATGTTGGCTGCAGTAGTGGAAACTTCGGTCATGTGCTGATCCAAGAGAAAAAGTGCGAGGTTGTCGGGCTAGACATCGACAAGGCAGATGTAGCACGGGCCAAGACGGTACTCAGCCAGGCGCTTATTCGAAACATCGAGCGCGACGATGTGACAGATCTGGGAAAATTTGACATAGTGATGTTTATTGACGTGCTAGAGCATTTGATGGATCCGGTCGCTGTCCTGGCGAAAGTTAAGGAAGTACTGAAACCATCCGGCCGCATTGTCTTCTCCATTCCGAACATGGCGCATATCTCGGTCCGGCTGCAGCTGCTGAAGGGATTCTTCGAATACACACCAATCGGCGTGCTGGACCGGACACACCTGCATTACTACGACGAAATCGAGGTCAAGCATTTGTTCACCGCCGCGCAGCTGAAAATTGCCGAGATCAGCCCAACGACATTGACCTATCCAAAGTCCAAGATCTCCGAAGAGCTTTATAATATGGGCCTCGGAATTATCAATGACAAGTTGTATAAATCGTTGGAGGACACAAAGGCGCACGTCTGGCAGTTTGTAGGCTACACAGTGCCAACCAAGGAGAAGCTACAGGCAGAGAAACGGCCAATAACATACCGCATGCCAGACGAAGAGCTACGGTTGACGCTGGAGGCGCGTGACCGCGAACTCACTGTTATCGGGGGGCAGCTGAAGGCACTTCGTGAAGAAAACGAACGTTTGCAGACTATTCTTAAAAATCCCCTCAGGCATGTCGCTCGCAAAGCAGTTCGGGCGATCCGCCAGGTGCGGAAACCACGGGCTTAGGACGGTACCTTTTTACAGCAGCCTTCGCATTTACGCTCATGCTTGTTGATGGTATAGTGTATATGCGTATGAAGTTGTCAAAGCACAAAAATAAAAAACCACTCATACTAATCGCGGCTGCCGGCGTACTCGTGGTAGCCGCTGGCGTTTATGCGCTGTTGCACGCGGCGCAAAATAAACAAAATATTCAGCAAACACCAACACAATCTTCGCCCCCGCGCAAAGTTGGCGAAGTCGACTACTCACCGCCGACAGATCAAGATAAGAAAGCCCAGGACGAGCAAAAGAATCAAATCATCCAACAGGCTACGCAGCCTTCCAATAGCCCGAGCACCATTGCGGTCTCGATCTCCCGCGCCTCGCAGCCCTCGGCTGGTCAGCCGCTCGACGTTCGTACTATTGTGAGTGGCACAACGGATGGCACCTGCAATGTGACGCTCAGCAAAGATGGCCAACCAACGGTTGAGAAATCATTTGCTATTACCATTCAAGCCACCTACGCAACCTGCGCTAATACCCAGATAGCGGCCAACGATTTTTCGGCAAGCGGCACTTGGAAACTGCAAATAATCGTTAAAAACGGTTCGGTCAGCTCGGCGCCGGCTAGCCAGGATGTAACTATTACAAAATAAGATCATGCTTAGTATATTTGGACGTCCCCTGTATCACGCCTCACGAATCACCACCTTCTTGGTGGTGGCTGTGTGTTTGAGCCTGGTCGCCGCGTTGCCAGCACAAGCGGTAACTGGGGCGGACTGGAGAGCCGGGCGGATTATTGATGATACTATTTTTTACAACAAAAGCTCCATGAACGTGGATCAGATCCAACAGTTCTTGAATGCTAAGGTCCCGACCTGTGATACCGGGGGTACACAGTCGTATGCTGGCACTACCCGTGCAGCTTATTCGGCGGCCCATGGTGTTAGCACCCCCTTCATTTGCCTGAAAGATTATCAGGAAAACCCCACCACGCACGAGAATAATCTCGGCGGCAGTGTACCAGCCGGTGCCATCAGCGCCGCATCAATCATCTGGAACGCTGCCCAACAGTACACGGTAAGTCCGCAGGTGCTCATTGTGCTTCTGCAAAAGGAGCAAGGCCTGGTGCAGGATGATTGGCCATGGCCAATCCAGTATCGAAGTGCGGCTGGCTATGGCTGTCCTGATACGGCAGCATGCGATAGCCAGTATTATGGTTTTTACAATCAAGTCATGAATGCCGCTCGCCAGTTCCGTTTGTATGCCAGTAACCCCAATGCTTATAATTTTGTACCGGGCAACGGCAACAATATCCAGTTCAATCCGAATGCCGGCTGTGGCAGCACCCCGGTCACTATCGAGGATGAGGCAACTGCCTCGCTGTACAATTACACACCGTATCAACCAAACCAGGCCGCGCTGAACAATTTGTATGGAAATGGCGACAGCTGTAGCGCATATGGTAATCGTAATTTCTGGCGTTATTTTAACGACTGGTTTGGTCCTTCCAGATCCGGTGAGGTGATGGTCATCAAGAGCGAGAGCAGCCCCTTGCAATATGTCATGATCAACAATACGCGGTATGCTATTCCTTCGATTGATATCAAATCGGCATGGAACCTTGACCGCTTTCCGCTGATCACCATGACCGATAGTTACGTTAATGCCCTGCCGCATGGCGACGAGCTGTCCCGAGTAGTGCGTGCGGAGGGCGAGCCGATGTGGTTCTTTGTGGACAATGGCCGTAAGTATTATATCCCCGACCCGAATATTCTAGCCGCCTGGAGTTATTCTGGAGCGAACCTCCGCCAGCTGCCGTGGTCTATCATGAATATGGCGCCTGACGGGCCGTGGCTGAACAACATGATCCACGAACCGAACAATGGTCCGGGCGTATATCTTATTGACGGCACCAAACGCTACCATATTGTTTCTGGCGATACTATCGTCGCTTGGCAAGGTACAGATCAAACGCCCATTTCAGTATCGCAAGATTTGTTTAACCAATATACCGACGCAGGGGATCTGAATACGTTCAAAATTCAGGACACCGGGGGGCAGAAATATATCGCCAATGCCGGCTATAAATTGCCCGTGGACAGCACGTTGGCCTCGATGTTCCCCGGGAGCTTCGTGACGTTGAGCGATGCGACGATAAATCGTTTGCAAATAGGCGCCGTGCCGACAAACCTCGTGGTTGTGCCTAATTCGCCGGCTGTGTATCTATTGGACAATGGCACGAAACGTTGGATCACCTCACCGGCGGTGCTTGACGCTTGGGCTGGCGCGCATCCTACTATGACGTATTTGACCCAGGGCCACCTGAACAAAATGGGTACTGGGGCAAATGTTTCGTCAGCGCTGGCTTCAAACACCGGCGGTACGGCTTACTACTTTATGAGCGGAAGCAAACGGCCAATCCCGAGCAATCTCAGACAGGCATATGCTGGTTCATCGGTGCCCCCGACTTTTAGCGACCAGGTCCTTAACAGCGTTGCCACGGGTGCGGCCGCCACGTCTTATGTGCAGGTGGCGGGGCAGCCGAGTATTTACCTTTTGGATAACGGCACCGCCAAAAACTTTCCTTCCTGGGAAGACTTTATGCTGTGGGGCGGCAGCTATAGCCAAGTGACGCACATATCCAGCGACGTATTATCACAGTTTGGCGTCGCCGGCACGGCGAAGGCGTATTTTACTGACGGCACGAATAAGTATTTGCTGGCTTCACCGGGTACGTATTATACTGTCGACTCGACCGCCACAGCTAACTGGGGATTGTCTTCACCAAGTACTATCACCGGCGATGCGCTGGGCCGGGTGACAGGCGCTGGCGCTACTTTGCCTGGTATCTTCAAGATTGGTACCAAGACGTATCTGATGCGACTCGGCAGCGGCTACGGGTCGGAAGATAGTAATGTAGTAGCTCTGTGGCGGCTAAGCAGCTCAATAACCTTGGATGCGAATGTGCGGCATTACTTTGCCGATAAACCACTGACACGCTACGTTGTTTCCTCTCAGAAGGCGGACAATAAGATCTATCAGGTGAGCGAAAATAGTTTTCTGCATATCGGTAGCCCCGTACAGATGTTTAACCTTGGTTACCGCGGCGAAGGTGTGGTCGACCTGCCTACTGCCGACGTCGATGCTCTCGGAACCAGCGAATGGAACAATGTGCTCGTAAAAGATGGTTCAGGCAACTACTACGCTATAGATGCCGGCAGCAAGCATAAAATCGCAGCCGATGCGATCAGCCAGTGGACGAACAACCAGACGCTAAGCCTGCAAACAGTGTCTTCGGCGTTTTTGAGCTTATTGCCAAGCGGTGCCGACATTACAAAATCATTCAGAAGCCCCGACAGCCCCAAAGTCTACGCCGGAGTCAACGGCGAGAAGCGTTGGGTGACGAGCCAGTCGTTGTTTACCGCTCAATATTCTCCTGAACTGGTTGTTTCGACCGACATGACACAGTCATTGCTAAGCGGCGGGGATATAAATCCATAACTACCCTTGAAGGGTTGGAGCGTGCGGGCCCCGAATATCAAGGCCCGCACTGCCCGGTCAATTCCAGCTGAGCCAGTCTTCGTCGTCAACGGCACCACCAGCCCCACGAACGGATCGCCTGACGAGGATCACATCGGCATTGAGCCGGCGTGCTACCCCATAAGCAAGCACATACAGGGCAGTTGCAAAGTCCTTTCTTACGGGCACTTCGGGGTAGACCAGAACGCAGAGCTCGCCATCCCAGCGCCTGAGCTCGACTGCCCTCACACGAGGGAGATTTCGCAAGCCTGCAAGCATGCCGGTACCGAACTGGCCTGTGATGGGACGAAAGATGAGTAGATCGTCGCCATTTGGCTGCACTGTGACCTGCACTGGAACTCCTCTGTAGACGGACAACAAACTTATGCTACCTGGCCCTCACCTAAAATACAAGCGGCATATAGGCCTTTACCACCACGCCAATTGCGGCGATAAATAGATATGCCGTGCCGCTTGCCATGAGGTAGGCGATGATCATATTGCGCTTATCGCGTTTGATGGCGTATGCCACAAGTAGTAACGTGGGAACGAGAATGGGGTACATATAACGGCCTTGCGGCTGAAAGTCGTACGTGAGGGAATTGTAAAGTACGGTCAAAACAAGACAGATACTCACAAGGGCGTACAGCCCGACGAGCAGCAGAAACTCGGTGCGAAGCCGGCGATTTGTCTGTGGGGATATCAGCGTAAAGTGGGCACCTATGCCAGCGCAGCTCAACAGAAGTAGTAAGATCATGTCGTAGCTAGTGGTGTTCAGCGTGAAATGCATGAGGCCTAATGCAAAGAAGAATGATTGGAAGAGCGTGGTGAAGAAATCGCGCTGGATGGCAATATTGAGGCTATCAAGATTAATGGGGTAGGGCTTGCCGAGTTGCGCATGCTGCGACATCACCTGCAGCATGTAGGACTGGCCAAACAGGTCATGGTACAGCAGCAGGTTTCTGACATACCAGAAGCTGGCGAGTACGAGAAAGCTTACCGCAGCAAAACCCATGAAACGCAGCACCTCTTGCTTCGTAAATCGTTCCCGCACAAAAGTGTACGCTATCAGGACAAGCGCGCCGAGACCGAGCGCAAAATAATTGTACTTGCTTACTGGTAGAAGCCCAAACAAGGCAATGGCCAGCGCTATCTGCCAGCCTATACGGCGCGGCGATTGCAGGAACTTGACCAGGCACAATCCGAGGATTGCCGAGATGGCGGCCGAATGAGCGTCCAGATTGGTGTAGCTGTTCGTAAATAAGAACTGCGGGATGAATAGCACCGATGCCACCAGTATGGTTGCGACGCTGCGTCGTCGTGTCAGGCTGTACACCGCCGCGTAACTGAACACCGCAAAGATCATTCCTGATAGCATAGAGGTAATCCGCGACACATTATACGACGGAATAGGATTGCCCAGGTGGTGGAACAGTTTTACCAGGAGCGCACTGACAACATAGTTCGGCCCCGGGTAGATGGTGTATGAATAGACACATGGTGCCAGCCCGATATGATGCGCAACACAGGCCTGATAGGCGTCAGCATCATCTTTACCGCTGAGGGGCAGCCGATTATGCTCTGCAATGAACTTTACATTGAACACGTAATGAGCTGATTCGTCCGGGGCGGTCAATATGGGATCGTGCAGTTTGTCGCCTGGCGGGATGATCAGCAGCAGCATGTAGAGGATGAGGCCAAATAGCGCTAATACAACCGCGAACGCCCAGTGGAAGCGAATGGCCCGAAACGCGGCCCGTAGCTGCTTTGTCAGGTACTCCCACACGACATGCACGATAGACCTTGATGGCATCACGGTAAGTACTCTACGTTATGATGGTGCTTGATGACAAGGATTTTCACGAATGAAGTAGCTCCAGCAGATACTGGCCATAGCCAGATTTGACCAGCGGAGCAGCCAGAGTCTCGAGCTGATGGCTGTCGATAAATCCGGCGCGCCAGGCTGCTTCCTCGATGCAGCCGATCTTGAGCCCCGTGCGTTTTTCGATGACTTCCACGAAGTTGCTGGCATCCATCATCGAGCCAAATGTACCAGTGTCTAACCAGGCTGTGCCACGGTCCAGCAAGCTCACTTTCAGCTTGCCTCGTTGCAAATAGGCGTCAAGCATCGAGGTGATCTCTATCTCTCCACGCTCGCTTGGTTTTACCTGCTTGGCAATGTCGATTACATCGTTGTCGGTCACGTACAAGCCAGCGTTGGCGTAATTTGATGTGGGGTGTTTGGGCTTCTCGACAATAGATCGTACATTCATGTGCTCATCGAACTCATAGATCCCATAACGCTCGGGGTCCTTCACCTGGACCGCAAAACCAACGGCGCCGTCAACGTCCATATAGTCCTTCAGGTGCTCCATTTGCGAACCATGAAAGACATTATCGCCCAATATCATAGTGACTTTATCCTGGCCAATGAAGTCAGCGCCGACGATGTAGGCGTCGGTCAGGCCGCGCGGTTTGTCCTGAATTTTGTACTCGAAATGACAGCCAATTTGCGAGCCATCGCCCAGTAGCCGCCTGAACTGCTCGTTGTCCTGAGGCGTCGTAATGACGAGTATCTCGCGGATGCCAGCACTCAGCAGCGTGGACAGCGGGTAATAGACCATAGGCTTGTCGTAGATGGGCATGAGCTGCTTGCAGATTGCTTTGGTAATGGGGTAGAGCCGGGTACCTGAGCCGCCAGCCAGAATGATGCCTTTCATGGGTTACTCCCTTCCTTGAGTAAGGCTTCGAGCTCACCAGCGCGAATGTCGTTTCGGAGTGGACGCTGCGCACTAACGCTTAGCGAGTTGATAAAATCCAGGCTTTGGCGGGCAAAATGCTCGGCCATGACGTGGTTGCCAAGCTGCGCATAACCGTGGGCAAGCAGGCCGTGGATCTGCGCCAGGCGGCGCGATTGTCCTTGCTTCAGGCCATATTCGTCCAGGATACCCAGTGCGGCCTGCAAATGGGTAAGCATGTGCTCTGCCAGGCCAATTTCGAAATACAGGCTACCAAGGTGCAGCAGGGTGGTCATCTCATAGAACGGATGGCCGACGGCACGGATAAGCCTCAGGCCTTGCTGGAGTGGCCCTTCGGCCTGATCGAACTTTTTTTGCCGCGTGTAGAGTAGTCCGATCTTTGCCAGCGTGATGCCCAGCTCGGCATCACGCGAGGTTGATTCCTGGGCCGATTGTGCGCTTTGCTGATCATCCGGCAACTGCTCCAGCAGCTCTTTGCTCTTTTGCAGGTGCTGCTCGGCTTCATCCAGCCGGTCGTGGTACTCCAGCATGATGCCGATGTCGCGCTCTACACGGCCGGGGCCGAGCTTGTTCCCGGCTTTTTCATAATCAGCGGTAGCAATTTCGTAGGCTGGCATGGCTTGCTCGAGATCATTTTCGATCTTGTAGCTAACGCCGATCATGTGCTGCATGCCGGCGGCGCGGGTCAGGTCATCGGCCTGCAGGTAGGCTTGCTTGGCCTGCTGATATGCCTTTGCCGCTTCGTAACCTTTGCCTGCGTTGCGTAGCTGGCCAGCCTTTTCTTCCAGAGATTTTCCGTCGCTCATGATTGCTGCTTTCTGACATAATCACGCAAATCATCGTGCCAGTCGCGAAGTTGCAGGCCAGTGGCTTTGATCTTGCCAAGGTCTAGCGTGCTTTGCAGCGGCCGCGGTGCGATACCGGTCTTGCTGGCAAAATATACCTCGGTCGTCGTGCCGGTCACGGTCAGGTCGTTTCGATCCAGCGCTTTGAAAATCTCGCGGGTAATGTCCGCCCAGCTGGCCGGTTCGCCATCATTCGACACATTGTAGATGCCAAACGGCGCCTTGGCTTCCAGCACATGAGCGATGGCGTCGACAAGCGTGCTGGTAAAAGTCAGGCGGCCAATCTGGTCAGCGACAACGGTAGGCGAGACGTCTTTGGCGGCCAGGTCCATCATGGTGCGCACAAAGTTTTTGCCCTCGCCAATGATCCACGAAGTTCGCAGCAGATACTGCTTGGGCACGATGCTGAGCGCGATGTCGCCAGCGGCCTTGCTTTGACCGTAGACACCCAGCGGGCTCAGCGGTTCGTCCTCGGTGTGTGGGCTTTGGCTACCGTCAAAGACGTAGTCGCTGGAGATATGCACCAGGGTGAGGCCGTGCTTGATCGCCTGGTGTGCCAAGTTGGCGACCGCCTGAGCGTTGATGTGCCAGGCCGCCATCCGTCCCTCCGACGTCTCGGCGCCATCGACGTTGGTGTAGGCAGCGGCATTGAGGACGACACCGACGTTTGACCAATCAAAAGCATCTAGTTGCGCCTGGTCGGTCATATCAAACGTATCGCGGTCCACGGCCTGTGCCTTGGGGTACCGCGCCCGAAGTGCCGTGCCCAGCTGACCATAGGCACCAATGATCAACGTACGCTTTTGATCCATACGTTAACCGTTCTTAGGCTCCCAGACGTCTTCGAGCACCGTGTCCCAGGGGAATTTAAACTCGTCGTCTGGATCATACACATGCGTTTGAACGTTGACGACACGAATCTCGGGGCTCGATAGCGCTTTCCAGCCGTGCAAGATGCCTGGTTCGATACGGAGTAGCCCTGGATGCGCCGTGCTGAGTATGAAGATGTTTACGTGCCCAAAGGTGGGGCTACCCTCGCGGATGTCGACTGCAGTGATTTGAACCTTGCCGCGGGCTACAGCCATTTGGTCGGAGTGCACAGCGTGCAAATGCCAACCTTTGACGACGCCGTAGTCGGTCGCACTTTGGTACACATGCTTTGGCGGTTCAAAACCTTCCCACGGTTCACTCCATAGCTCTACGAGGTCGCCGCGGCCGTCGACGATTGGTTTCAGTTGGCGGAATACGATCCCTTCTATAGTCGGTCCGTTGAACGTTGATACCGCCTTGTAATCAATCGTTTTCAGCCAATCAGCAGTCACATCAGCAACTTTCATACCGTCCTCCTCTTACCACTTGATTCTAGCACGCTTACCGGCCGAGCTGCTTGTATTTGGACTCGGTTGCGTCCTTGAGCGGTTTCCACCACCATTCGTTATTGCGGTACCAATCGATGGTTGCCTTCAGGCCTTCGCGAAAGTCGGTGTAGCGTGGCTGCCAGCCGAGCTCGTTTTGAAGCTTGCTCGCATCGATGGCGTAGCGCAGGTCGTGACCGGGGCGATCATTGACATGCTCGTACCAGTCACGCGGCTTGCCCATGAGCTCTAGGATCAGCCCGAACAGTTCTTTGTTGTTTTTTTCACCATTGGCGCCGATCATGTAGGTCTCGCCCAGTTTGCCACGCTCCAAAATTGCATGGACGGCCGAGTTGTGGTCATCCACGTGAATCCAATCGCGCACGTTCAGCCCTGCGCCGTAGAGTTTGGGCTTGACGCCGGTCAGGATGTTGGTGATTTGGCGGGGGATGACTTTCTCGACGTGCTGGTATGGGCCGTAATTGTTGCTGCAGTTACTGATAGTGGCGCGGACGCCAAAGCTGCGGAACCAGGCGCGCACCAGATGGTCAGAGCCAGCCTTGGTACTGGAATATGGACTGGAGGGGTTGTAGGCGGTCTGTTCGGTGAACGTATGCGGATCGTCCAGCTCCAAGTCGCCGTAGACTTCGTCGGTACTGATGTGGTGGTAGCGCTTGTCGTGCTTCCGGACCGCCTCGAGCAGCGTCGCCGTGCCCACGAGGTTGGTGGTGATGAATGGCCAGGGGTCGTGCAGGGAGTTGTCATTATGCGATTCAGCCGCAAAATGCACCACAACGTCGGCGTCGCTCACCAGTTTGTCAACTAGCTCGCGGTCGCAGATGTCGCCGGTCACAAAGTTGATCTTATCGAGTACTCTTTCGACATTGGCGGGGTTGCCAGCGTAGGTTAATTTATCGAGCACCGTTATGTGGTAGCCGGGATGCTGCTTCAGGGTGTAGTGGACGAAGTTGGCTCCGATGAAGCCTGCGCCGCCAGTGACAAGTAAGTGTTTCATGCTTTTATTGTAAAGCTATTTTGAGGCGAATAGCGTAGTAGATTTTGTTAGCCCTGAGTTTTAGCGTTTTATACAACACAATCTTCTGAGGGAGTTGACACCTGTTGGCATCTATTGCATTGTTAGGGGTGCCCTACGACCAAACATTGAGGAGTTGATGGCTGTGCCTGCAGTGCCGACTAAGGGCGACATTGGCGTACGCTGCGCAGTGAGCCGCAGTGCGCTGTGGTTCCACCTGAATCGACGGATTGGAACCGATGACGTGCAGAAGAGGGGCGGCGAGGGAATCACTTCCTTCAATGCAAGCGATCGTCCTTTCTGGAAGGAGTTGACCCCGCTTGGCATCCGCATCGTGCAGCGGATCATAGCACTAGATGGCATAGGGTCGGTTGATCTGCGACCCACGTACATTGCGATCCTCCTGCGCCCGGGGTACAGCTGGGAAGGGGTACTACCGCAGGTGATCCATATCATCAGGTGGGCACTGGGCAGGCCGCGAGCCGTGGTCTACCTGGAGCCGCCGATCGATCAGAGAGTCGAGAACTGGCACGAGCCGCTGCTGCGCCAGTTCGCTGCGTAGGGCATGCCCGGCCGGACGCAGGAGCGTTCAGCCGGGCTCTTACCGAATTTATAGTCTGAAAGTATTGGTAATAAATTGTATAATGATATCGCCCTATAGACTGACGAGAGGAATGGTAATGGGCAGATTGGCGACCAGCGGCGACATTGGCGTACGTTGCGCAAAGGATCGAAGAGTTCTGTGGTTTCATGTCCCCGGAGGACTGGCGACGCCAGTAGTCACACATTGGCCATTCATGGTTGAGTATCTGCCAACACCAAAGGGAATAAAGCTCAAGACAGCTGTGGCCCGCCTGGGGGCAGTCCGCAGCGTCACGGTGTACAATGACCAGTTTGGCGTCTATGTTCGACATCCAGAGGCATGGCCAGCGGTGCTGCCACAGGTGGTCACCATCACGAGACAGCTGCTCTTCAACGGTCGCGACGCGCAGGTGTATCTGGAGCCAGGCGATGCCGGTGTTTCGAACTGGCACGAAATGCTCTTGCGGCGTCTCTACGCGTAGGGTTGCCCGGCCGGGACCTTCTTAACACCTATGGTTGTTCACCAAAATAATCTTGATAGAAACGCCAGGCGTCGCCGATCATTTTTTCAAGCGACGAGTGGATTGGCTCCCAGCCAAGTTCTTTCTTGGCACGGAGGTTTGAGGCAACGAGCGTGGGAGGGTCGCCCGGCCGGCGGTCGCCGTAGGTGACAGGGAAGTCACTGCCCGTTATATCTTTGACCGCTTCGATAACTTGTTTGTTCGAGAAGCCAGTTCCGGTACCCAGATTGTACATGCGATGTTCGCCAGCCTGAGCGCCCTTGAGCGCCATCTCCATGGCTCGCGCCAGGTCCAGCACGTGGATATAGTCACGCACGCAAGTGCCGTCCGGCGTGTCATAGTCGCTGCCATACAGCAAAAAGTTTGGCCGCGTGCCAGCTGCCGCCGCGAGTGCTAAGGGAATAATGTGTGTTTCTGGGTTGTGGCGCTCGCCTCCATCCTGATATGAGCCAGCTACATTAAAGAAACGCAGGCTGGTGGCAGCCAGGCCGTGGGCAGTTGCTTCGCTGGTCAGGGCCATGTCCATAGCCAACTTGGTCATGCCGTAGGCGTTGACTGGGCGGGCCGGCATATCCTCGGTAATAGGCATGCGATCAGGTATGCCGTAAGCGGCGCAGGAGCTGGCAAATACGATAGTGCGGATGTTGAGCTGGCGCATGCCTTCCAGTAACTTGATAGTGCCGACGACATTGTTGTTCCAATATAGCTCAGGTTGTTGCACCGATTCACCGACGTACGCGTAGGCAGCCAGGTGAATAACTGCCTCAATGCCGTCATCGGTCGAAAGGACTTCGGTAATATCTGCAATATCGGCTTGTATAAAACGCACATCGTCTGGCAGGGCGGGCTCAAAGCCGCGCGAAAGATTGTCGAGAATGGTGACGGTATGCCCGACTTCGCGTAGCATACGTGCCGCTACACTGCCGATATAGCCGGCGCCGCCGGTGATGAGAATGTTCATACTACTATGATACCAAAGGGCGAAGAAATTTCTCTCCCTTTGGTATACTGCAAATACATGAAGCGACGAATTGAACATTTTTTGGAGCAACATGCTTGGGTGGTGTATGGTCTGCTGGCCGTTGGTGCCGGGCTGCGCTTTGCAGTAATGAAGCGCGGGCATA